>Ga0208468_1000082_pt1 | contig 33882 bp, 35 predicted proteins | sample DeeseametaMP0960_FD_184198 | JGI IMG/M metagenome (GOLD analysis project Ga0208468, IMG submission 184198) | Marine microbial communities from the Deep Indian Ocean - MP0960 (SPAdes) | ecosystem: Environmental > Aquatic > Marine > Oceanic | place: East of Madagascar, South Indian Ocean... | reverse complement strand
CAAAGGGAATAGCACGTATGAAAGTGCTTGATAAAAAAGCAAGAGACTTTATACAAAAACTAAGATAGAGACCAAGTTAAGAAAGTAAATCATAAGCCTCATTAATACTGTTGGCTTTTTTACAAATAAACAAGAAAATAGCAGCATTAACTTTTGCTAAATCCTCCTCTGTACTTGAACCATAGTATGACGGGTCAACAAGAAACTCTTCAGTCTTTCCATCTTCACTCACCCAAAGTTTACCTTTTTTAAAAAGTTCAGGACTCCCTTCGGCCCCTTGAATTAGTGCGAATCTCTCGTATCTATCTGCATATACAGCATTGTATTTATCTACATAGGGTTTATGATGAACTCCTGTTATTGCAAATTTAGAGTTTGTCATATTTGGAAGTTTTTCTAAGGTGTTAAGTCCAGACCTTAGCCCTAAACGCATACGTAAGTCTGTGAGCTCATGTAACTCGGGTAGGTACTCTTTTCTATCAAAGTAAAAAATATTTGGACCTAAGTCACTTACCTCACAAAATTTTTGTGTTGTGAGGCCATTTTTTGCAGGTTGAAGTAAGTCACCAAAGATACAAAGGTTTAATTCACTTTTTTCCAACTCTTTAGCAATAAGAGGAAAAAGGTAGGGTGTCTTTAGTTTCCCATCAAAGGCATATCCTAGTTCGAGGGAATTAGGTACATCATACTGCTTTACAAACTCATCAAGTGCTAAAAGTGCACCTTTAAATTCATCTATAGTCTCAGGTTTTAAACGCCAACCTAGAAGGAATGAAGCAATATTTTCAGGATGTACTTGACCTGAGATAATTTGTTTCATCATATCTTGACTCTCAGCTAAACTAAGGTCACGATTCCCTTTAGGTCCTGTTCCAACTGCTTTTAGGTATTTAAAAAACATTACATTTATTCCTTGTGGTATTGGTAAAATATAAAAACTCTACTTACTTCATCATACCCTATATAGTTTTAAATGTATATTATTGTGCTTTATTAAACAAGTTTTAGTATAATAATTAAAACAATACACTATATAAAGGTTCTTCGTGCATAATACCCCTCATGTTCCTGTTCTATACCGTGAAGTTATTGAGGCATTTAGTTCTATAAATGAGGGTATAATTATCGACTGTACTATGGGATATGGTGGGCATTCATCAATGATTTTAGATGAAAATCCAAACATAAAACTCATAGCAATTGACCAAGACCAAACTGCCATAGATTTTTCAAGCCAAAGATTAGAAAAATATGGAGATAGAGTAAATATCAAAAAAGGTCGTTTCTCAAATGTCATAAAAGAGATTTTAGAAGAGGTTGACGTTTCTCAAATCAAGGGAATTTTAGCAGATATTGGAGTTTCATCTCTTCAGCTTGATCAAAAAGAGAGAGGTTTTTCATATGAGAGTGATAACCTAGATATGCGTATGGATAAGTCTGCACCTTTAAATGCAGAGCAAGTGGTAAATGGGTACTCACAAAGTGAATTAGAACATATACTTTTAGAATATGGCGAACTTCGTAACTATAAAAAAATAGCAAGTAAAATCATCAATAACCGTCCTTTTTCATCAGCTAAAAGTTTGAGTGATACTCTTAAAAGTGATATGCCTCACGGTAAAAAAATACACCCAGCTACCTTACTTATGCAGGCTATTCGTATAGAAGTAAATGATGAACTTGGAGAGTTAAAGTCACTTTTAAGCTCCCTTAAAGAAGCAGGTATAAGTAATGCTAGAGTAGTGATTATCTCATTTCACTCACTTGAAGATCGTATCGTAAAACAAGAGTTTGCTTCTTGGGCTAAGTCTTGCATCTGTCCACCAGAAGCTTTTAGATGTGAGTGTGGGAATGATCATGACTTAGGGAAAATAGTCACTCGTAAACCACTTATGGCAAAAGATGATGAGCTCAAAGAAAATGTCAGAAGTAGAAGTGCTAAAATGAGAGTTTTTCAAATGGGAAAGAAGTATGAGTGATAAGTCAGAACTTTTAGATGAAATAGATATAGTTTTAGTACCTCGTCGCAGACTAGACCTCAACTACTTCATATTTACACTTTTAACACTTACTTTTATAGCTGTTTTCACTTTTCCAAAAGTATATATAACACAGCAAATTTATTACGAGAGTAGAGACATCGCTAAACTCAAGCACGAGTACGATACACTCAAAGAAGAGAATAGAATTATATCTGCTTCGGTTGAGTCAATACGATTTAAAAATCAAATTCTTGACACACTTTTTTAGGGGCGATGATGATTCGTAAGTTTATACAGTTTTCTATAGAAAAACCACTTTTAAACCATATACTATTACTGTTTATTTTTATGCTTTCTATTTTTGCATACATAAATATACCTAAAGAGATTTTCCCTCCAACTCAGATGGACAAAATAAGAATTACAGGTGGGTATGCAGGTACTTCAGCAGATATACTTGATAAAATGGTTGTTCAAACCATAGAAGAAGACCTGCAAAACATAAATGAACTCGAATCGATAAAAACGAGTATAAAAAATGGTTCTTTTACTATTAAAGCAGATATAAAAACAGGTTCAAAAAATATATCAGTACTTAATGATGTAAAAGATGTAGTCTCTTCGGTAGTAAAAGACCTTCCTTCTGATATGAGTGAGCCACTTGCTAAAATTATTACACATGATTTTCCACTTACACTTATAGCACTCTCCGGTGATGTAGATAAAAGAATTTTATTACAACATGCAAATGAGCTTAAAAGTGAACTAGCGAAGTTTAAAGACTTGACTAATATAGGTGTTCGTGGTGACTCTGACGAAGAGTTAGACATAAGACTTAATAACGAGAAGATAAAAGCATATGGACTACAACCAAGTTTAGTTGTAAATGCTATAAAAAATATTAGTTCTATCTTTCCCGTAGGTACTATAAAAGAAAAGTCTCACCACCTTTACATATCAACATATAATGGTGAAAAAACAAAAGAAGAGGTAGCAAATACCATTATCGGTATAGGTGATCTTAAACTTCGTATCGGTGATATAGCTGATGTTGATTTTAAACTGAGCGATGAAACAGAACTCTCTCACTATAATGGTATACGAAATATATCTGTAAATGTAAACAAGAGTAAAGATGGTAATGCTATAGCCCTTGTTCATGAGATAAGAGTACTCTTAAAAGAGTTAGCACTCAAACACCCACAACTTACCTATAGTATCTATACCGACACTTCTGTTTGGATTAAAAACCGTCTCAACACTGTGTTTGCAAATATTGCCTTTGGTTTGATGCTAGTGTTTTTAGCGATGCTTCTTTTTATTAACCGTGGTATAGCCTTTGTTGTAGCCCTTGGTATCCCTCTTTCGTTTATGATAGGACTTATCGCCACTGAAATGATGGGTGATAGTATGAATATGCTTTCACTCTTGGGAGCACTTATAGCACTTGGTATGCTTGTTGATGAGGCTATTGTAGTTGCTGAAAATATCTACAGACATTTAGAAGAGGGCATGGAAAGAAAAGAAGCGGTTATTACTGGTGCAGCAGAGATGTTCCCAGCAGTTTTAACAGCTACACTTACAACTGTTTTTGCCTTTTTACCGATGTTACTAATGACGGGAGAGATGGGAATGTTTATAAAAATTATTCCTATTATGATTACTGTACTTTTACTCTCTTCTCTTTTTGAAGCATTTTACTTTTTACCACTACATGCGCATGACTTTTTAAGAGTGAGTACTAATAAAGAAAGTTTTACAAGACGTTTTTGGGCAAAGTCATATGTTTACTACAGTAGGATTTTACACTTTTTATTTAAAAGACGATATCTCTCTTTAATAGTCATTACCATTAGTATCTTGGGTTTAACATTTATCTTTATGAAAAACTCAAAGTTTCAACTTTTTCCTGATTTTGATACGACACAAGTTTATGTGTATGGAAAAGTAAACATTAACAACGAACTCAAAGATACAGAAGAAATAGTTAGTAAGTTAGAACACATACTCCTAGATAATCTCGATAAGGATAATATCTCTTCTATTACTTCTGTTATCGGTTTTAAGATGGATGCTAAAAGTAGAGCAGAGTTTGGCGAAAATATGTTTCATGTCTTTTTAGACTTAAATGAGCATGTTCCTGTAAACTTTTTTGATACATACATAAGTCCGATTCTTTCTATAGAAAAAGGTGATGGTACTAAAATACGCATAGATGATGCAAGAGTCATCGCTAAAAAAGCTGAGAAACTACTCAAAGCACTCCATGATTTAAAAGATGAAAAAGGTGCCTTTGTTTATGAAGAGTTAGTTGTTAAAGTACCGGGTGCAGGTGTCGTAGCAAATGACATAGAAATATCACTCTCTCATAAAGAGAATGAAAATGTCATACCTTCTTTAAAGTATCTCCAAGAAGAGATAAAAAAAATAGATGGTGTTTTTAACATTTCAGATGATGCCGACTTAGGAGAAAAAGAGTTAAAACTCAGAGTAAACCAGTATGGTCAAGAGTTAGGCTTTAACGAAGAGCTTATCTCATCTGAATTACGTGCTTACTACTTAAAAGGTGAGTATGGAAAACTCTTTAACTCTAGTGGTCTTATCCGTATCAAACTACAAAGTAACATCAACAAAGATATAAACTCGATAAACAACATCGAGTTACAGGTACCTGCTTCAAATCAGTATGTAAGATTAAAAGATATTTGTGAGTTTGTTTATGTTCAAAGTTTTGTAACACTTAAAAAAGAAGATGCAACAAGAATACGTAGCTTTTATGCCTCACTTGATAAGACTAAAATCACTTCAAGTGAAGTAATGCTAAAAATGGAGGCTGCATTTGAGTCTGTGCGAGAAAAAGGCACTATAGTTGAGATAAAAGGTGAAGAAAAAGAGAACAATAAAAACAAAAAAGAGATGATGCAGTCGGCCATAATGGCTCTGTTTTTAATCTTTATCACTTTAGTATGGCTCTTTGACTCTATAAAAAAACCACTCATAGTTCTCAGTACAATACCTCTTGTTTTACTTGGTGTTTATGCTGGACACTGGGTTATGGGTCTCAACCTTACTATGCCTGGTCTTATAGGTGTAGTAGGTCTGGCAGGAGTGGTTGTAAATGATGGTCTTATCATGGTGGACTTCATCAAAAAAGCAAAAAATACAGAAGAGCTAATGAGTAGAGCACAAACAAGACTAAGACCGATTTTACTTACATCCCTTACTACAGTTCTCGGACTCTCAACACTGATATTTTTTGCTTCAGGTCAAGCAATGATTCTGCAACCAATGGCCGTATCACTTGGCTTTGGTATAGCATGGGCAACAGTACTAAACCTACTATATGTTCCACTGCTATACTCAATAGTGTATAAAATAAAACCACCGAAATCAATATAAAAAGGAAAAAATATAATGAATTTAGAAATAATGCAAGCACAGTTTGGAGTTAGAACTTCAGTTACAAAACCTATCCCCGAGTTTTTACTAGAGATGGGCGAAGAAGGTATGAGAAAGATGGTTGCTGACCACTATGATGCTATAAAGAAGAGTGATATATTTGAAATATTTCCACAAGACCCACAAGAGTTTGAAGATGCAAAAAAGCATTCAGCAGATTTTATGATTCAAATATGTGGGGGACCAGCTTACTTTAATACAAACAGAGGTGCTCCTCAAATGGTAGGACGCCATAATCCTTTTCGTATCACGGCAGAGACAAGACAAACATGGTTAGAGCTTTATAAAGATATAATTTTAGCACTTGAAAAAGATGGTATAACTGAGAGGTCTTTAACTTCATGGTGGAACTATATAAATGTGTTTTCAAACTGGATGATAAACACTAAAAGCTAGATGATGAAAAACAGAGAAGATGAACTCACTAGTCTTGGTTCAAGTACTACTGAGTATAAGTATGAGTATGCTCCTGAGTTCCTAGAGACTTTTGAGAATGCACATCAAACTAATGACTACTGGGTGACTCTAAACGCAGATGAGTTTAGCTCTTTGTGTCCTATCACAAACCAGCCTGACTTTGGGACACTCATAATCAACTATATTCCAAATGTTAATATGGTTGAGAGTAAATCTCTAAAACTTTACTTGTTTAGTTTTTTAAACAGTGGTGAGTTCCATGAAGATGTTGTTAACAAAATCGGCAAGGACTTAGTCAAGCTAATGGCACCCAAGTACTTGGAAGTTGTTGGACTTTTTTATCCTCGTGGTAATATTTCCATTCATCCAACTTATAGTTATAGTAATGATGAAGCCAAGTATAAAGAGATAGAAAAACATAGATTCATTAACCGAAATATTAACCCTCCAAGAGTAGGCTAAAATGGCACTAAAAAAGATAGATATAAGAGAGGGAACAAAGATAGAGTATAGTTCTAAAGAACTACTTTTTTTAGCAAAAAGTGGACAACCATATCGTGGTTCACTGTATGTGAAGTTTACTTCTTTAGGTGAGACTATAGATCTTATCTCTTTTAAAAAGTACATCACTTCTTTGAGAAATAAAACACTAAATGCAGAAGATATAGCTTATGCGATATATGAAAGTATAGAGTTAGTTATACAGGTGAATGACTTAGGTGTAGTAGTTGATTTGACTGCGAGAGGTGGTTTGCAACAGCGTCTTAATTATGGTGTAGAATTTAGTCCCATCATTAAAAATAACATCTTTCAGGTATAAGATGATGATTTTAATCAAAAGTAAGCATAAACTAAGCAAGCCCTCTGTATAATTTCGATCTACAAACCGTAGAAGTGGGTCTTTAGCTCAGTTGGTTAGAGCCCTCCGCTCATAACGGAGTGGTCATGTGTTCGAGTCACATAGGACCCACCACTTACACATATCATTATCAACAAACTTCCAAAGAATTTAATAATTACTTTTATTTGAACAGGTCCTTAATATATCTATTCACTATGATAATCTAGATGTAGTTTCATTGCATCAGCTAGTTCTGCTTTAAGCTCTTTAATAACCAAAATACTTGCTAGTTTATTATGAGACTGATGGCGCTCAAAATCATTTATAAGTTTATCTACCCCAGTTTTTATAAGGTTATAGATATTGTCTGATATAGTCCCCTTGGGATGTTTTTTAACTTCTGATCTGAGATGTTTAATAGCTACATATAAAACAAGTTCCTCTATTGGTACAATATCATTAAACCCAAGATCTTTACAGCATATAAGTTCTATTCTACTATTAGACCACTCATTATGGTTTCGCTTGCCAGCTAGCTCATCAGACCATTCTTTGATGCAGTAGTAGTTAACGACTTCATCGGCTGCTTTCTTATTCCTTATATGTGATGCTAAATCAGTATTAGTTATCCTCATAGGTTCCTATTGTATTCTTTTAAGTCTATCGCCATGATATTTTAGGGTGTCATAACAGGTATCACTTTTATGGAGTATTAGTATGATACTTGTTAATGTTAGTATAACTAAATATAACTCTAAGAATGACTTTCGAGTACTTAAGAATTGTGAAACTAATATGTTCGAGTTACACAGGGTTACTGCTTTTATAAAATATTTATTCATGATCTTAAAGTTTTAAATACAAGATCATACAATATGTTATAATATTTATTATGAATAAAGCATCAATACTACCCATTGTTGAATGGATAACTAGAAATGAACTTTCTAAGTTTAAAAACAATGTATAAACTAAACTATTATGTACCTATTAGGGCAAAAGAAGCAACCAAACAAGCACTTTTTGATATAGGTGCAGGAAGCTTTAAAAACTATGAATGCTGTGCATGGGAAACATTAGGTGTAGGTCAGTTTAGACCTAGCGAAAATGCAAACCCAGCGATAGGTCAACTAGATATACTTGAAGTACTAGATGAGTATAAGATAGAGATGATTTGCACAGATGAACTTATAGAACTAGCCGTTTTAACTTTGAAGAAAATTCATCCTTATGAAGAAGTTGCTTATGAAGTATTAAAGATGGAGGACTTCTAATGAAATCAATTATATTTGTATGTCTTGGTAATATCTGTCGTTCACCTATTGCAGAAGGTTGTGCAAAAAAATTAGCACAAGAAAACAAACTCAATCTCAAAATAGAATCTTCTGGAACGGGCTCATGGCATATTGGTGAAGCCCCATGTGATAACTCCATTAAAGTATGTAAGTCTCATAATATTAATATATCTAAGTATAAAGGTTCACAATTTACAAAAGCAGATATTAATTCTTATGATTTAGTTGTTGCACTTGATAATAGTAACTATAATGATTTAAAAGCACTAGGAGTATCAAGTTTAGTAAAACTTGGTGACTATGGTTATAATTCTCAAGATGTACCAGATCCATACTTCTTTGATGGATTTAAAGGGTTTGAGGAAGTTTATGAAATGATTAATACCTGTGTGGATAATTTATTTAATGAACTAAAAATATAACTATATTTTCATCTTTTAAAAAAATTAAAAAAATAGTCCAAGAATGATTCTTTTTTTGGTTCTTCTTTTTTTCTTTCATCTACAAAGTCTGGATCACCTTTTTCATATATAAGTTTAGAAACTTTTTGAATATGATGTTTTGCTCTTTCTCTTATTTTATGTCTCAAATGTTTTACATTAGGAATATTCACGAGGTATCCTTTTACTTAAATAGCCTTATATACTATTATAAAAGAATTTTATATATAAGTTGTTTATAAATATAGGTTTGAGTTAAGGCTTAAGCTATATTTTACAAAGTAAAATCATAGTAGGTAGACAGACTCTAGAAAATGGAGCAGTCCTTTGTATCAATTTGATTTCTATGGCAATAAGAGCAAAAATAATAACTAGAGAACTTGGATGATGACCTTTTGTTATGCTCCACAAATAACTAAGACACGGGATGCTTTAAATGTTGTAGAAAATGTTGCAAAATAGTCATCTTTTTTTGTTATAATCGTGTATAAATATTAAGGATGTTAATGAAAAAAATAATTGGTATAGCTATAATTGCTTTAGGGGTTTTCTTAGAGGTAATGTGGCTAGGATTTGTCTTTGGAAGTATTATCATTGGGGTTTTACTTCTTATCTTTGCACCAAGAATTCTTTTCTTTCCTTTTAACTTCTTTTTACTAATCGGTTTACGCCTTATATATGCAAAGGCTTTTAAACAATTTGAAGAAGCTCGTCGAAATGGACAGAGTTATAGTGGTTACTCAAATGCTAACTATTCAGGAGGTTCTGGATCGTACCAACGTGCAACACCTGTTAATAAAATGCAGGAGTATTATACAGAGTTAGAGTCTAGTGTAAGTGATGAATTTTCCGTTATCAAGAAAAACTATAGACGACTTATGAAAGAGCATCATTATGATTCACTTGTAAGTAAAGGGCTTCCACAAGATATATTAGAGTTCTCAGAAGATAAGACAAAAAAACTTAACGAAGCCTATGCCGCAATAAAAGAGGCTAGAGGATAAGTCATGAAATTATCTGATGTAAGTTCTATCCTCAACAATAAAGAGCGTTTACTCACTCAAACATATTTTGACCTGCAACGCCACTTTGAAGAAAAGTATGGTCGTGATACTGTAGTTTTTATAGAAATCGGTACTTTTTATGAGGTCTATGAAGTTAATAATGATGAAGAACAGATTGGAAAAGCTAAAGAGATAGCAGAATTACTGAATATTCAGCTCACTAAAAAAAATAAAAAAATCATAGAAAATTCAGATAAAAATCCTCTTCTTGCAGGTGTGCCAGCTGTAAGCTTCGAACGCTATTTAAGTCGTCTAATCTCAGAGCAAAAGTACACAATTATAGTTGTAAAACAAAAGGGTAGTCCTCCTAAAATAAGCCGCTACATTGCGCAGATAGTCTCCCCTGGAACAAACTTTGACCATATAGTAGATAATGATGACAACTACATTGTTTCTATAGTAGTAGAGAAGTATAGAGATGTGTATAGTATTGGTTACTCGGCTTTAGATGTAACGACTGGAAAGACTTGGTTGTATGAGACACACTCAACAAGTGAAGATCCTGCATATGCACTTGATGAGGTTTTTAACCTTTTAAATGTTTACAGAACTAGTGAGATAGTTGTTACTTTTTTAGATGGCATAAAAGACCAACGTCATGTTATGCAATATCTTGAAATTCCTGACCATTATCATTACTCTGTAAATAACCAAAGACCAAAAATAGACTTCCAAAATGAACTCTTTAAAGAAGTCTATCAGATACAATCGCTTTTATCACCTATAGAGCACCTAGACTTAGAGCGCTCTCCTATGATAACAGAGTCACTTGCTATACTTATTCACTTTGTTATAGAGCATGACTATCACATAATACAAAAGATGTCACTACCGCGTTTAATAGATAATCGCCGTTTTATGTATCTTGGTAATAATGCTCTAGAACAGATGGGAATTATCTCAAAAGATAGACAAGAGTTTACACTTCTAAAAATGATGGATAAAAGTGCAACTGCAATTGGACGGCGTTTACTAAAAGAGCGACTACTTAACCCAATAATGGAAAAGAATGAACTGGAACGCCGATATAACCTTATAGAGAGAGTAAGTTCACATGTGCGATACTTAGATGAGATGATGCGTGGTGTTTATGACCTTGAGAGGCTTTCTCGTCGACTGAAGCTTGAACGTTTGCATCCTTTTGAGATGAACCATGTGTATGACTCTATGCTTGCTGTAAAAGAATTGATGCTGTATGTTAAAAAACATAAGATTCAAAAAACTCCTTTTCATGAGAGTGAAGTTGAAGAGTTTCTTCGAGATATCTCTAAAAGTATAGATCTCGATGTCTCTCGCCGTTTTACAAACAACACTGTAAATGAGAACTTTTTGATGAATGGTGTTGATGAAGTGATAGATACACTTGTAAAAGATAACTCAGTGATGCTTATCGCATTTGAAGACATTATGAAAAAGATAGGGCTTATTCTCGAGTCTGTAAATGCAGGGAGTGCCTCAATACATGTCTCTTTAGGTTTACTCGAAAAAGAGGGTTATTATATCTCGCTTTCTAAAAATAGGTTTTCTATGATAGAGAGTATTTTTAAAATAGATGAAGAGTTCGCTACTTACAATGTAAAAAAACTTACGAATTCTGTCAAAATAACTTCTACTTTTACAGATAACCTTTCAGATAGAATAATGAAAAATCGCCGTAAGATAGTAACTTTAGTCAAAGAAAAGTATATACAGCTCCAGGGACTTTATGAAAGACGATACTCTCTTCTTTTTGATCGTGTTATAGCTTATGTATCTGACCTTGATGTAGGAGTGAGTTCTTCAAAAGTGGCACAAACTTATAAACACTCTCGCCCTATGATAGTGGAACCTAAAGGTGATGAAAACTTTATGCAGATTATGCAACTGCGTCATCCGCTTATTGAAATGCAAGAGAGAGGCGGGATTTATATACCAAATGACATAGTCATGGGAAATCGTGAGTATATGGATCTGCCACACCCTGAGACTGTAATGCTAGAAGTAAGTGTACATGATGGGCATGATATAAATGGAGTACTTCTATATGGGATTAACTCAAGTGGTAAATCTTCTTTGATGAAAAGTATAGGGCTTGCAACTCTTATGGCTCAGTCTGGATTTTTTGTAAGTGCGGCTGTTATGAAATTTAGTATTTATGACTCTCTTTTTACTCGTATAGTCTCACAAGACAATCTTGCAAAAGGACTCTCAACTTTTGCGGTAGAGATGCTTGAACTAAAAAATATTTTTAACCGTGCAACTGTTCGTTCTTTAGTTTTAGGTGATGAAATCAGTCATGGTACAGAGACACTCTCAGGAGTTGCCATAGTCGCATCTGCAATCAAAAAACTTGCAAAGACTAGGTGTTTATTCCTTTTTGCAACACACCTTCATCAACTCTCAACTATGAAAGAGGTTACAAGTCTTAACAATGTGGTGGATTTACACCTAAGTGTAGAGTATGATGAAGAGAGTGACAAGCTACTTTTTAATCGTGTACTTCAGGCTGGAAGTGGAAGTAGTATTTATGGTTTAGAGTTTGCGAAGTCTCTACATATGGATAGTGAGTTTTTAGAAGAAGCAAACAAAATTCGTAAGCGGCTTTCAAATGACTTTGATGAGTTAGAACTACTTGTAAAGAAGAAAAAGTCAAAGTACAACAAAGAACTTTATGTGACAAAGTGTATTATTTGTGGGGCTATGGCTGAAGATGTACATCATATCTCACAAAGAAGTTTAGCTGATAGTGCTGGATTTATTGGGCACTTTCATAAAGACAATAAACATAACCTAATACCTTTATGTAAAGAGCATCATAATCAAATACATAATGGAAAACTTCATGTAAATGGTTTTGTGATGACAAGCAAAGGTTTAGAGTTACAGTTTGAAGAGCAGATGAGTAAACCTAAGGTCCAAAAGATAGAAGAGCCTGCGATAAATGAATCTGTTGAGGTAAATGAAATAAAAGATGAACCTAAGGGTTTTGTTCTTGATGATTGGTAGGAGAAAGTATGGATAGTGTTTTTGAAATGGTTAAACTTATTACGTTTATGATGTTTATATCGTCCGCAGGTGGGCAAGTTTGGATTGCTTTTTTAGATATAGTAGGGCACTTTTCACAAGGACTCGAGCAGTATCGTCCAGCTCCGGTACAAGATAAGTACTCTCGTATAGTAGTGCTATTTGGTTTAATAGTTTGGTATTTAAATACCAATGAATTTACATTGGTATTTGGAGATTGGGTTTAACCTAAAAGTGTTTTAACACACTCGTTGATGCGTTTTCCATCAGCCTTACCAGCTAACTCTTTACTTGCCATTCCCATAACTTTTCCCATATCTTTCATAGTTGATGCTCCAACTTTTTCTATGATACTTTTAAGTGCAGATGAGAGTTTATCATCAGTTATCTGTGCTGGAAGATAGATCTCATAAAATGCTATTTCTCCTAGTTCTATTTCAAGTAAATCTTCACGACCTGCATTTTTATACTGAGTCGCAGCATCATTTCTACGCTTAACCTGTGTTTGAATAATTTTGATAACATCATCATCACTGAGCTCTTTTCTTTCATCTACTTCTATCTGTTTAAATGCTGCCATAAGTAAACGTAGGGCATCACGTTTTTTTGTATCTTTTGCTTTCATTGCATTTTTTACATCTGTATTAACTGTTTCTCTAAGTGACATCGATAAAATCCTTTTTTGGAACTAAAATTGCTAGGATTATAACAGAAATCCTATATACTCTGGAATATAATTAATGAAAAAAATGTTACTTACTAATTTTATGTTATTTTTTGCTATACTATCTTTAAGTAGTTGTACCGCAGGACTTACTGAACCTGAACTAGATTTTGAACCACCTAAATATGTAGAACAGATGCCTGCTCGTGAAGATAAGAAAGATTTTACATCTACGGGTAGTATCTTTGGACAAGGGGATAAACCTCTGTTCTCAGACCGTAAAGCAATGAACTTAAATGATATAGTGACAGTGATAATATCTGAAACAGCAACAAGTTCAAGTATAGGTGCTAAACAACTTAGTGAAAGTGATTCAACAGAATTCGGTGGTGGAGTCTTTAGCAAAGCAGGGGCACCGATAGCCTCTTTAAATACTTTTTCTGATATTGGATTTACCGCAGGTTCAGCTTTGAGGTATCAAGGGCAGGGATCAGCAACAAAAGATGCTAGTTTTACGACTACAGTATCTGCTAGAGTAGTAAAAATACTACAAAATGGAAATTATTTTATCTCGGGTAGACGTGAAATACTTATAGACCATCAAAAGCAAATAATTCAGATAAGTGGTGTAATCCGTCCTTATGATATAGACCAAAATAATAATATTAACTCTTCACAAATGAGTGAAGCAAAGATTCTTTATAAGACTGAAGGGGATGTCGAACGTGCAACAAAACAAGGTTGGGGAACTAAAGCAATTCAGGCTATTTGGCCTTTCTAGTTTAGTATATATTTTTTTAGCAAGCTCACTTTTTGGAGGGAGCTTTGAGAATTTTAAAAATACAGAAAATGTTGCTTATGAAAAATACCGTGATAAAAATGACATTGAATTTACTCCTTATTTAAAAGAGGTATGGAAAGAGTACATAGTAAAAGTATCTCCTCCTTTATATGAGAAACAAAAACCAAAAAGTATAAGACCTGCAAAAGAAATACAAATAAAAAATATTGGCCCTAAGGTTAATATCAAAATCCCACCAATAAATAAACAAACCAAAACACTAAACAAAAAAAAGCTGATGCAAGATAAAACTAGAGACATTTCTATAGACTATTTCGGGCAAGAGCTAGGCTTTAATATAGATAATAGTATTAGTGATGCACAGTTTTACCCTCAAAGTCAAAGAGGCATAGTAAACTTTTTTGACCGCATGGCTTCAAGTGATTATGAGGGGACTCTATATGAGATAGAGGAAGTTTGTAAAAGATTAAATTTAAATGATTGGGGAGTGTATCAACTTGTTGACCAGATTTCAAATGCTATTTATACTTCTCCTGCTAGTAGAGAATTGTATTCATGGTTTATTTTTAATAAACTAGGGTATGAAGTAAAAATTGGGCTGGGCAATAAATTTGTTGTACTTATGCATTACAGTAAAAAAGTTATCTATTCTACTCCAAGTTATAGTTTTGGAGATAAAAAGTTTTATGTCTTAAGTTCTTATGTAAAATCTTCTCTTGGCCGTATTTATACATATAAACAAAACTATCCTAATGCAAACAAGGCTTTGGACTTAGCACTTGAGGAACTTCCCAACTTTACAAAAAATCTCAAGAGTAAAACAGTTTCATTTAAGCAATTTGGTAAGGTGTATAGTTCGACATTTTCTTATGATGTAAACCTGATCGACTTTATGGCGACATATCCTCAAGCAGACTATGAGACTTATTTTAATGCACCAATGAGTTCTACGGCTTATGATCAAATAGCATTAGATATGAAAAAACACTTGAATAAAACACACTCTAGCCATGCAATAAACTTTGTTTTAAATTTTGTACAAAAAGCATTTGAATATGAAAGAGATCAGCAGCAGTTCTCTAGAGAAAAAGTAATGTTTCCAGATGAAACGCTCTATTATGATAAATCAGACAGTGAGGATAGAGCTATTTTATTTGCCTACCTTGTACGAAAACTTTTTAAAATAAGTGTAATTGGTGTAAAGTATAAAGACCACATGGCAACAGCACTGTATATTCCGATGAAAGGAAATAGTGTTAAAGTAGGGGATAGAAAATTTATTATTGCTGACCCTACATATATTAATGCAAATATTGGGCAAAGTATGCCAAAATATAAGTCAGTGATTCCACAAAATTTTATCATGTTGAGTTATGGTAAATAGTTATGAGTTTCAATAGTTACACATTAATTTCAAGTATACCCAACAATACTAAGTCAGTTGATAAACTAAAAGAGAAAAAAAAGTAAACTATTTTTAATCAACTTATACAACTTTTCAAGAATAAATAGTGAATATTGTTATGAAGTTGGTGGTGCTATCTTCTCCAAAGTTTGTGACTATCTTAATATGGTTAAACCTAGGCATGTGATACTTTACCGTTTTAGTGTTGATACTTTTTTCTTCATTGATGATAATGAATTAGAAAGAAATGAGAAGACATGATCATTATATATAATGTAGAGTCAGAGCATGTTAAAGTATAAAAGTAGACAGTGGTATTAAGATTAAACCTGAGCGAGTACCATGAAGAAGTCAATTAGTAGAGATAAAAAAGGAGCATTAACATGGGTAATAGAATTAAAGAAATTGAAGATGGTCCATTGATTTTAGAAATGGATAAACCACTTTTAGTCAAAGATGAGGAGCTTATACTTCGTGAATCTACAGTATATCTTTGTAGATGTGGAGACTCATTTAAAAAGCCTTTTTGTGATGGAACACATAAAAAAAATGGCTTTACTAGTAAGAGAGAGATAAGTAAAGAACTTCTAGAAGATTACGAGGGTAAAGACATCACTATACACTTTAATCGTTCTATATGTGCCGGTGCTTTTTCTTGTGTAAAAGGGTCACCTTCCGTCTTTTTATCAGGTGAGAGAAAAGATTGGATTAAACCTGATAGAGGTAATGGAGAAAATATTATAAATACTATCAATAATTGTCCATCTGGAGCATTATCGTATAGTATTAATGATGAAGTGCATATTGATAAAAGAGAGTTTCCTAAGGTGACTGTACTAAAGGATGGTCCATATAATGTAGAGGGTGTAAGCTGTGAACATAAAGATCTCCCAAATAATTTTTGTGAGAGTAAATATACCTTATGTCGTTGCGGTTTTTCTAAAAACAAACCTTACTGTGATTACTCACATGCTTTAAACAAATGGAGCGATGAATAACTCGTATTTGTTAGAAAAGAAGTGGCTTACTAGTTTATAGCCACTTTGTAAGTAGGATCATCTTCTTCATAACTACAATGTGGTCCAGCCTTTTTAATGATGGCTTTACAGTCCGCTGAGAGGTGACGAAGTAAAAGATTTTTACCTGCATCTTCGTATTTCTTGATAATAGAATTAACTGCTTCAACTCCACTAGCATCCATAACTCGTGCATTTTTAAAGTCTATTACAATTTTTGGAGGGTCAAGGTCTATGTCAAAATTATCGCTAAAAGTAGTTGCACTTCCAAAAAAGAGTGGACCATCAAGCTCATAAACCTTTGTTCCATCATTTTCAGTATGTGTTTGTGTCCAGATACGTGCATGTTTCCATGCAAATGCAAGGGCCGATATAATAACACCGGCGATAACAGCAATAGCTAAGTCTTCAAAAATAGTAATGATAGTAACAGTAACCATTACAAATGCATCAGTTTTAGGCATATGTTTCATATGAGAGAAGCTTGACCACTCAAAAGTTCCTATGCTCACCATAAACATGATTCCTACTAGAACAGCAACAGGTATAGTGTTTAAAACATCAGTCATTGATACTACTAAGATGAGTAGACCAATTGCTGCTGTAAATGATGAGAGGCGCCCAAGTCCACCTGAAGTAAAGTTAATGATACTTTGTCCAATCATAGCACAACCAGCCATACCACCGAAAAATCCACAAGCAACATTACCAGTTCCAAGAGCTATACACTCTTTATTGGCACTTCCACGTGTTCCACTCATCTCATCTAAAACCGAGAGAGTAAGTAGAGACTCTATAAGCCCTACAAGAGCCATGATTACGGCATAAGGAAGAACTAAAAGCAATGCATCAAGACTAAAAAGTGTCTCTGGAATAATTAGATGTGGCAGTTGTCCTGAAAACTCTGTTAAGTCTGCAAGGTCACCTACTAAAATAGTATTAAGCTTGAAGAAATATACAACAAGTGTGAGTCCAACAATTGCAATGAGTCCAGAGGGAATAGCTGTTGTTATTTTTGGAAGAATATACATAATAAGCATTGTAATAATAACTAAGATGTACATCATACTACCCTGGCCTTCAAAGAATTTAAACTGTGCCATAGCGATTACAATAGCAAGGCCATTTACAAAACCATATAAGGCAGGTTGAGGAACAAGACGGATAAATTTACCAAGTTTTAAAAGCCCAAATGCAACTTGGATAAGACCTGTAACAATAGTAGCGAGTAAAACATAGTTTAGGAGCTGCATATATAAGTCTTCACCGGCTAAACCATTAAGCTTCAGCATACCGTTTACTTCTAATGTAAGTCCGATAAGTACGACAGCAACACTTCCTGTCGCTCCTGAAATCATACCTGGTTTACCACCTATGATAGCAGTAATAAATCCGAGGATAAATGCAGTGTATAAACCAACAATAGGACTAACTTCAGCGATAAAACTAAATGCGATAGCTTCAGGAACGAGTGCTACTGCAACAACTAAACCCGACAAAATATCGTTTTTAATATTTGCTGCTGTATATTTTTTTAAATCAAACAATGCTATATACCTTTAGGAAAAAATAATTTTAAAATTATAGCGAATTTTTGAATAAAATGAATGAAGTTCATGGGAGTAGTATAGAGTATTTTAGTTGTTAAAGACTCTAATCGTCTTTATCTATTCTCTCACTACTCTGATGTAAAAAGTTTTTTTAGGTATTCATGTTGTTGCGGGTTTAATGTTAGTCATTTTTGGTTTAAACAAGTTTCTTGACTTTATCCCAATGGGAAATTCTAGCACTGATACAGGTACATATATCAGTGCTTTATCTGATACCGGATTTATCTTTCCTCTTATCGCAGGGATAGCTAGCTTTTATTAACAATAAGTTTGGGATTAATTATCATTATTATTAGGAATAAAGATCGTTATACAGAGACTTTTAAAGCATAAGTACCTCTAAAATGGGAGTACTTAAATCTATCTAGTTAAACTAAACGCTCAGCCCACATACTGAGTTGCACTTGAGAAAGTTGTCCACTGACACGGTTTACTTCCTTACCACCTTTAAATGCGATAATAGTTGGAAGCCCTGTCACACCATACTCTTTTGCCACTAGCTGATGTTTCTCTGCATCTATTTTAAGAAACCTTACCTTCATGCCAAAGCCGAGAGCTGCATCTTCATAGTCATCATACATCGCCATACAAGGTCCACAAGTTGTTGAGTAAAAGTCAACCAATATAGCTATATCATTCTCTGTGATATGTTTCATACAACTGTTGTCAGTGACTTCTAATGGAAATGGATCACTTAAATCCCCCTGACATTGGGAACACTCAACTATATGGGTCTTGACATCCATTTGGACTGAGTTTACACTACTACATTCTGGACATACTACATTTTTAGTTCCCATTATTACTGGCCTTTTGTTTAAATATTTATCGAAATAACTATGTTTCATTTTTATTTTATTATTTCTGTTTTGTAAATGCTATCTGTGCACTACTATATGTTTTGCCAAAACTCTTGGCTAGATTGTGAACCTGTTTTAAGGCACTTAGGAAGTCTTCCTTAATTAAGGAAGAAAGAGGATGTAAAAATAGAGCATATAAAGTATCATCAGTCACACCATATCTACAATCAAGAGCAGAGTGAAAGTTCGCATTCATAAGTGAGTCTTTTATCTTTGGGGCTAAACAAGAGTACTGAGTAATCGGTGCGATGATTCTCATACGGTTAAACTCTTCATCAGGGTAGAGTGCCATTTTTGTGTTAGAGTACTTAAAGAGCACATAACCGGGTTCTTCTTCTAGTACTTCAGTCTCGAGTTGGTTTTTTAGGATACTTTGTATCTTTTTTTGAGTCATCTCGGCAACATTATCGTGAGCTGCTTGCTCATCCATTACATTTTTTAGGGTATATTTTTTCATAAACTTTTTTACAATTATAGCCTATATTTTTCCTAGTTAAAAGTTTTAAAAAAAATCTGCTATTATAAGCTAATAATTACTTAATGGATTAACATGAAAAATTGGTATGAACAATCACGAGCTAAAACAGAAAATCTATTTCAAGATATAGTCAATCATGACTTTGTAAAAGAACTTATGAGTGCGACTTTAGATGAAGATACATTTGGTTTTTATGTAAACCAAGACTCACTTTACTTGAGCGAATATAAAAAAGCACTCGTTGGTGTAGGAACTAAGTGCCACAAACCAAAAGATACACAGTTCTTTTATGAGGCTGCTACTGGTATCATACAGGTTGAAGATGCCTTGCATAAAGAGTTTTTACAAAAGAAGTACATAAGCGCAGAGCCTTCTCCAACTTGTGAGTTATACAACTCATACCTAGCAAGAATTGTAAGTAACGAGTCTGTAGAAGTTGGAGTTGCAGCTGTACTGCCATGTTTTACTATCTACAAAGAAGTGGGGGACTATATCTTAGCTAATCAAAGCAACAAAGAATCTAACCCTTACCAAGCATGGATAGATACATATGCGAGTGAAGAGTTTGCTCTTATAGTAGAAGAAGCAATAAGCATAGTAAACACTTATGCTCTTACTGCTTCACCTGAGAACTTAAAAATGATGGAAGAGGTATTTATCAAAACATCTAAGTTAGAGTGGATGTTTTGGGATTCAGCTTACAAACAAGAGGCATGGAAAATATGAGTGAGTCATATACTTGTGTTTTAACTATAGCTGGGTCTGACTCTGGGGGTGGAGCTGGTATCCAAGCGGATATAAAAAGTATCTCTGCAAATGGTGGATATGCAGCTTCTGTTATAACAGCTTGTACTGCTCAAAACACTCAGGGTGTAACTGATATACATGCCATTCCTGTGCCACATATTATTAAACAAATGAAAGCAGTTTTTGATGACATCAGTTTTTCTGCTGTTAAAATAGGCATGTTACATTCATCAGAAGTTATCCAAGCTGTAAAAAGTACACTAGAGACATACAAGATGAAAAACATTGTTTTTGACCCAGTGATGATAGCAACATCAGGAGATAAACTACTTAATGACGATGCAGTACAAAGTCTAAAAGAATTTTTACCTCACGTAATGCTCATTACTCCAAACATTCCAGAAGCTGAGTTACTCATAGGACATAGTATAGACATAAACAACATGCAAGAGACAGCACAAGAACTCTCTGAGATGTACCATACTTCTGTTTTACTCAAAGGTGGGCACTTAAAGGTTAGTGACACTATGACCGATATACTTTATAACTATGAGAGTAAGAAAACTACTGTCATACATAACAAAACCGTAGAGACTATAAACACTCACGGAACTGGATGTTCTCTCTCGTCTAGTATAGCGACTTTCATAGGTTTAGGCTCTACTCTTGAAGATGCTTGTAGAGAAGGCTGTGCATATCTTAACATGGCTATAGCAAAAGGTAAGGATAAGGTTATAGGTCATGGACATGGACCTGTAAATCATTTTTCTTTATGAAAACAGATGCTAAAGTTAAAAGCTTAAAAAACTATACAGAGTTTCAAAAGATAATAAGTAGTAACCCAGAAGAAGAGAGACAAAAAAAGATAAAAGCGAATGCTGAGTATATCGAGTACATCAAAGAACACGATAAAGAAGCTTACAAAAACTACCTGAGTTACTCAACCTACTTAAAGGTCTGAGTCTTCGCTAGTTTTAACTCTTTGTTGACATAAAGTTTTAGATAAATAGCAGCACTTGTGATGATGAGAAACATACTTATCCACAAGTATATGATAGAAAGCTCAAAAACATACACAACTAAAGTAAAGAAAATTAGTGGCATAAATATCTGTCTGTAAAAACTTACATACGGTACAATAAAGGGTCTTTTAATCCCTTGAAGTGTTGAGGTTGAGATAAAAATAGTGATAAATGAGAAAAATATAAAACTCTCAAAGATTATGTACACATAAGCGATATCAACAACCTCTGTATCTGTGTCAAACACCATAATCATATACTTACCAAAGAGAGCTATCAAAACTACTCCAACCGCACTCATGATATAACCGTACTTTAAAGCCTTATGTATAACTTCATCTATGCGCTCAAAGTTCTTCGCACCAAAGTTATTTGATACTATAGATATGACGGCTGTGTTTAAACCTAACATCGGAAGTAAGATGATTTGCTCAACTCTATAGCCTATACCAAAAGCAGCGACAGACTTAAAACCATACATAGATACAAAGTACATAGTTATCATGCTTCCAAGAGAGCCTAAGAACATGTTTATGCTTGTTGGGATGGCTTGTTTGAGTAAGTGTTTATAAACTTTAATCTCTGGAGTAGACTTGAAAAACCTAGATACATTAAAAAGCTCAGTTTTGTAAAGTTTATAAAGCATAAAAATAAGTGTGATGTACTGAATCATAACAGTCGCAAGAGCAACTCCACTTATGCCAAATGCAGGGATAAAGTAAAACCCGTGTATAAAGAGTGGATCAAGTATGACATTTAAAACAAAGCCGATAATCAAAATGTTTCTATAACTCTTAGTATCACCAAGTGCTATCAACACTGCGTTCGCACCTAGACCTATGAGCATAGGAAATATACCAAGAAGGATGATGTATGTGTACTCTAACGCATACTCCAAGACCTGACCTGTAGCACCCATCAAAATAAATATATACTTTAGAAGTATAAAACTAATAATAGTTAAAACAAAAGCGATAATGACAAAGAGACTGATACCGTGTGAGGTGTAAAGCTTCGCCATGTTTCTTTTGTGCTTACCAAGTGCTCCACCAACATAAGCTGTGATAGCAGATGAAAGACCAAAACTTACAGATAAAAGCATGAAAAAAATCATAAAACTATAAGTAAGTGCTGAGATAGCCTCTGTAGATATTTGACCGATGTAGAATGTATCTACAACATTGTACATAGTGTTAAAAAACATACCTATACTTGAAGGTATGGCGATTTTAAAGATGAGTTTGTTTATATCTTTTGTGATGAGTTCATTAGTGTTTTTCATAAGTGTGACTATACTCTAATACTCTTACACTCAGGACATAGAATTTTATGAGTTTCTTTTTAAAGAACTCTTGTTTTGTATATTAGACTGTAGTGGGTTTTATTGGGGTGAATTGTAATGTTGCTTTGGAAGTTTTAACGGTTGAGTACAAAAATATGTTATGTTCTTATATTATCAATATAGTATAACTTTCAATAAGGAGTACAATTAGGTAACTTTTTTTTTAGATTTACAATTCTTTTTTTTATTGCCTTAAATACTTCTTGATTTGTATCAGGTGATACATCTCCTGCAATATAATGACCACTAGCAAGAAAAACCAAGGATTTTAACCCTACTTTTTCAACTGCTGTTAAATTTTTTGAATTATCATAACTCTTTTCTAGTAACTTTATTTCTTCTAAAATATTATAACAACTCATATGATTTTCAGCTTCTGATGCAAATATACTTTTTATAAATATCAAAATGAGAAATATTTTCTTCATTAAAATGGAGTGTTTAGACATATTTTGAGGAAATAGAAAGAGTTTTCTTAAGATTTTAGTGTGCTTTTATTACGAAAATTGGCGATAACTGAACACTTAGTGTGTTATTTGTAAGATTTCTTACATAACACACACTATGTTCCTTAAGGGAAGAGGTAAGGTTTACTTTAAAGAAGTAAGTTGTTCTAAAACTTTTATGCGCTTAGCTTCTGCGTCTGCTAGAAGTCCACGGTTTTTAGCAAGTACATCTTCGGGAGCATTTGCTACGAAACGTTCGTTGTTTAACATGCCGTTTAGTTTGCCTATCTCTTTTTGAAGTTTTTCATCTTGTTTTTCTAACTTGGCGATGATAGAACTAAGGTCGATGCTGTCAGTTGGGATGAAAGTCTCACACTTGTCTGAGATGTCACTTACTGCATTTGCTATCTTAGTATCTGTAAATGTTACTTCTGTTACTTTTGCAAGTTTGATGATAAACGGAAGCATCATTTCTTTTTCTGTGTTAGATAAACCATCTATCTTTACAAAGGCTTTTTCTATTTTCTGGTTTGCTAAGTCTACAAGAACTTTCGCACGACGGATGGAAACGATAGCATCCATGATGATCTCAAAAGTTGCTTCTTCTGGACGTTGCTTAGTTTTTGTTGGAAAACGCATAAGCATGATAGACTCACCATCTTCTAAGCTAGTTCCACTAAGCTCATGGTAAAGGTGCTCCGTGATAAACGGCATAAATGGATGGAGTAATTTCATAGCCTCTTTAAACACAGCTCCAAGTTCTACTATAGAATCTTTGTCAGCTTTACTTAGCTCTATACCCCAACCACAAAACTCATTCCAAAGGAACTTGTACATTACAAGTGCTGCATCGTTGAACTTGTACTCATCTAAGTAAGCACGAACTTCTTTAGTAGCAAAGTTAAGACGCGAAAGCATATACTTACCAAGAGGTGTCTCTACACAAAAACTATTTAAATCAGGGAAAACATCTACATTCATTTGAAGGTATTTTACTGCATTGTAAAGTTTGTTTGTGAAGTTACGGTTTAACTCTAACTTCTCATCACTCATACGGATGTCACGACCTTGAGCGGCGCTTATAGCAAGTGTGAAACGCAGGATGTCTGCTGAGTACTTCTCTATAGTGTCAAGAGGGTCAACAACATTTCCTTTAGACTTACTCATCTTTTCACCGTTCGCATCACGCACAAGTGCATGAAGATAGATGTGTTTAAATGGAAGTTGACCGTTGAAGTTTTCACCCATCATCATCATTCTAGCTACCCAGAAGAAAAGGATGTCAAAACCAGTGATAAGTAGAGTGTTTGGATAGAAGTCTTTCATATCAGACTCGTTCCAAAGTGTTCCTTTGCCTTCTTCACCATTTGCCCAACCAAGAGTAGAAAATGGCCATAAAGCAGATGAAAACCAAGTATCAAGAACATCAGGGTCTTGTGTTAGGTTTTTACTTGAACACTTAGGACATTTCGAAGGATTTTCATCCTCAGTTGCAAACTCATGGTCACAGTCATCACAGTAAAACACTGGTATCTGATGTCCCCACCAAAGTTGACGGCTTATACACCAGTCACGAAGTTCACCCATCCAAGAGTTGTATGAGTTTATCCAGTGTGGTGGGAAAAACTGAGCTTCACCTGCATTTGTTTTTTCTATTGATTTTTTTGCTACATCTTTACTTAAAAACCATTGTCTTGAGATGTAAGGTTCCACTACACTTTTACATCTGTAACAGTGCCCGACTTGATGTTTATGGTCTTCTATCTTCACTATAAAACCCTCTTCATCAAGGCGTTTAACTATAATGTCACGAGCTTCTAGTCTGTCAAGTCCTTTAAACTCTTCAGCATAGTCATTTAAGATTCCCTTTTCATCAAACACTGTGATGAACTCTAGGTCGTGGCGTTTACCAACTTCATAATCGTTCTGATCATGTGCAGGAGTAACTTTAACAACACCAGTTCCAAACTCCATATCAACATAAGTATCTGCGATGATGGTTACTTCACGAGAAAGCAATGGAAGTTTGATTTTTTTACCTATGAGGTCTTTGTATCGTTCATCATCAGGGTGAACCATAACGGCTGTATCACCAAAATATGTTTCAGGTCTAGTTGTAGCAACTTCAACACTACCACTACCATCAGCAAATGGATAAGTGATGTGGTAAAACTTGCCATCATGGTCTTCATGTTCCACTTCGATGTCTGAGAGTGCACCATCATGTGTACACCAGTTAACCATGTAGTTTCCACGAGTTATAAGTCCATCATCATAAAGTTTTACGAAAGATTCTTTTACTGATTTTTGTAAACCTGCATCCATGGTAAAACGTTCTCTATCCCAAGCAGGACTTACACCCATGTGGCGAAGTTGCTCTGTCATGATTCCAGCGGATTCTTCTTTCCAAGCCCAAGCACGTTCTAAAAATTTCTCACGACCTAACTCTTCTTTTGTTGTTCCCTCCGCTATGAGTTGTCTCTCAACTACATTTTGAGTTGCGATTCCCGCATGGTCTGTTCCTGGTTGCCATAGAGTTTTATAACCATCCATGCGTTTGTATCTAGTGATGATATCTTGGAGTGTAAATGTAAGTGCATGACCGATGTGAAGACGACCTGTTACATTTGGAGGTGGCATCATGATAGAGAAGTTTTTTCCCTCTTCTTGGATGCTTCTATTAGCATCTATTTCGAAGTACTTGCGTTCTTCCCAAATTTTATAATATTTGTTTTCAGTTTCTTTAGCATTGTATTTGTTATCTGACATGAGTAGTAGCCTTAAAATCTCTAGTTTAAAATTGCGCGATTATAGCTAAATACTACTAAGTATACCCTTATAAAATTAACACTGATTCCGATGATTTTTAATAAAAGAAAAAATGAAAATGTAGCTTTAAATGATATAGCTATAACACTTACTGAAAAAGCTAAAGCACGAATAGGAGTAGGACATCAAGCAGGAATGGGTGCAGGTGTTGAAGTATGAAAAGATCCAATAGCTTCACCACTACTAAATATAAGTTCAATAGAGGGTGCAAAAACAATCTTTATTCTTATCAAAACAAATTCAAATTACTCAATGCATGAACAAAAATATTTAATGGACTATCTACCTACATGCAAGTTTTCATCTTCATCCCAAAATATGAAGTAAACATTACAATTATAGCTACTGAATTTGTATTAGAAGTAGCAAAAATAATGCAACTTCAGAATTAACACAAATGACAGAAGTATAAATTGAATGTGGCTACTACTTTCCTTCTATGAACAGAATTTTTAGCTTCATCATTAATTGTCTGTAATATATTGTTATCTATATACATAATAAATAACCTTTATTCTAATGTCCGAATTATATTATAGCAAAAGTTATTTTTGGTATAATCACACACATTTTTTGGGAGTTATCATGCCTTTATCGCGTTTAAATCAAGAACAATATGCAGCTGCCACTTCCTCACATGCACAAAATCTTATCATTGCTTCTGCTGGGACTGGAAAAACTTCAACTATTGTTGGACGTATTGGTCACCTTATAGGGCAGGGTGTTAAACCTCATGAGATTCTTTTACTTACCTTTACAAACAAGGCCGCTGCTGAGATGGTAGCACGTGTATCAGAATATTTTGGTAAAAATGTAGCATCAAATATAGATGCAGGAACCTTTCATGCAGTGAGTTACAGGTGGTTAAAAAAGTATGATCAAAAAGTTGTTTTAAAACAACAACGCGAACTTAAAACTCTCTTTCGTTCAGTTTTTGAAAAACGTAACTTTATGAATATAGATGCCGAAGTAAAACCTTATGGAGGAAATCACCTCTATGACCTCTACTCTTTTTACCAAAATACAGAATTAGAAAACAATTTTGAAGATTGGGTAAAAGAGAAGTATGAAGAACACTCACAATTTGCACTCATTTATGCAGATGTAGTTGATGAGTTTGAGAGACTCAAAAAAGAGTACGGTTTTGTAAACTTTAATGACCTGCTTTTAAACTTTCGTGAGATGTGTAAAACTAGAGATGTTGGTTATAAAGAGGTACTAGTAGATGAGTACCAAGATACAAATGCACTCCAAGGTACACTCATAGATGCAATGAAAACACCTTCACTTTTTTGTGTTGGAGATTATGACCAAAGTATTTATGCTTTTAATGGGGCTGACATAAGTATTATCGGTTCTTTTACTAAGAAGTTTCCAGATGCTCATGTACATACTCTAACAAAAAACTATAGATCATCTCGACCTATACTATCACTTGCTACAAAAGTGATAGAACATAACGAAAGAATTTACCCAAAACAACTAGAGGTAACACGTACCTTTGAGGCAAGAGCACCAAGTCTACTGAGTTTTGATGAGTTGTTTGATCAGTATCACCAAATAGCTGCGATGATACATGCCTCACAGACTCCTAGAGAAGAGATAGCCGTTATATTTCGTAACAACTCTTCGGCTGATGGTATCGAAGTAGGACTAAGAGAACTCGACATCGCTTGTAAGCGCAAGGGTGGTACCTCATTTTTTGACTCACGTGAGATAAAAGCTATACTTGATTTATATACCTTGCTTGTAAATGAGTCTGATATGATGGCATTTATACACCTTTTTGAGTTTGCTCGTGGGATAGGTTCAGCTATGGCTAAAGAGCTCTATCTCGCCTTTAAAAACTTGGGTCATGGAAGTATGTTCTATGGCTTGTATGCTCCAGATGAATCTATAAAAAATCCTTTTGAGAAGAGAAAACTCAATCATCAACTCGGTCTCTTTGATGACTTTATTGAACTTGGAGCTGTTGGAAAGTATGCAAAGCTTAATTTTGAGCAAAAGTTTATGAAAAACCCTATACTAAAACACCCAAAGCTTACAAAAGACTCAGCTACTTTTGTGCATAATTTCTACCTTCTTTTTCGTGATTTAAAGGGAGTGAAAAAACCTTATTCAGTTGTAGAGAAAATTGTAAAATCTGACTTGTTTAAGTACATTGCAGAGACTCTCGCAAGTAAACGTGCACAGTTAAAAGATGGAAGTATAGATGAGAAGCAAAAAATAGAAGCCTTAATAAGGATAGAGAGAAAGAACTTACTTTTACTTGAACTCACAAAACCATACTCCGAACATGAGCGCTTTTTAAATGCTATGATCTTAGGTTCTTCTGACTTGACACAAGGCGAGGGTGTAAACCTTCTAAGTGTTCATGGAAGTAAGGGTTTAGAATATAAAGAAGTGTATGTAGTGGATCTGATGGATGGGCGTTTTCCTAACCGTAAACTTATGCAAAGGGGAGGCTCACTTGATGAAGAGAGACGCCTTTTTTATGTAGCAGTAACTCGTGCAAAAGATATACTTTATCTCTCATTCGCTAAATATGACAAGGTGAAAAAACAGAACTTTTTGCCAAGTCAGTTTTTATATGAAGCAGGGCTAGTACCAAAAGATGAAGCATACAGAAAAATGGTAACTATGGGTGAAGATAAAGAAGATTAATTTGCTATAATGATATTCTTAAAAAAGGAATAAAATGTTTAATAAAAAAATAGTAATAACACTTACAATATTTTTAACAATAATCATCTCATTTGGAGTATATGTAATTGACATAGCGGCAAATGGTAAAAGTACAACTATAGTACTTCCAGTACTATCGACTAAACTTGTAAAGATTGATGGTATGACTTGTGAGTCTTGCGAGCAGGCTTTAGCAGGAGCTGCTAAAAAGATGCAAGGGGTAAAGAGTATCACTGCATCTGCAACAGAGGGTAATGCTGTTGTTGAGTATGACTTAGTAAAAACAGATATAGATGCTGTTATGAAAGAGATAAGAAAAACAGGTTATAGACCTATCTCTTATGAAGACTATGTTCACACAGCAAAGAAAAATGTATCAAAAAGAACTAAAGAGTCAAGCACTACAATGAAATGTGGTGCAGGTAAGTGTGGAGCAATGGATTAAGCCTCACTTCTCATTTTCCTTACTTCTAAAAAGTAGCTATGCCCCAAGTATATTATATAAAACACAGAGGCAAAAAAGACTACTAATGGAATAAGTGAAAGTAGATATAATCCAAGTGTCTTTAAATGTAGAGTTGTTGCATGAAAGAACTTTATCTTCATATTTTCCTCTTTTGTACAGATTGTAGATCCCACATCATATGTCATTATTTTATGAAAAAAGTAATACAAGGGTAGATTAAATGCTACTATATTTACAATCGGAATAAAATATAGGGGTAGGAAAAGAATAAGCATTATAAACATAATTAAGGCCCACTTAACAGTGAGAAAGAGTGCCTCAGTTATGTTGGAATGTCCTATCATCTCTACATCACTATAGTGTCTTAGTTGGAGTTCTCTTAAAATTGTTGGTGTTAAAAAACCAACTACAATGAGGGCCAGAAAGATAGAAAAGTAGAGTGTTAAGAAACTACCAATAGTATAAACTAAAAAAGTAGCAAACCAAGAAGTAATAGCACTACTCATAAGCCACTTAACAAGTGTAGTTCCTTGTAGTGTAGCTTGAAATGTATCTGTATTTTGTACACCATTTACCATACTAGTCTCAGTTGAACTTATTTCCATACTTCCAAGAGAATCAAGACCAATACCAGCAATTACAAAAAATAGAACATATAAAATTAGCATACTAAATATAAAAGGTAATAAAGAATACTTTATCATTGTACCTGTAAAAAGGTCTTTAAGCGCAAGTGCTAAAGTAGAGTTTTCGCTATTCATTTATTTCCTATATTTATCCTCTTAAGAATTTCTTAATTTGATAGTTGTTAAAGCATTGCGAATAGGTTTGCAAATCGTCCAGTATGCAGTTCTACCATTTATCTTGGCTCGGTACTGCGGTCTTTGTTCCTAGTTTTGATACATAGTCTGCTACCGCATTTACTTCTTCTGGTGTTAGTAGTTGAACTGATGTAGCCATCTGTCCTCTTAGTCTTCCACCGAAGGTTAATGCTTGATATCCTTCAATCTTTGCAATCAATAACTCTTTAGGCTGTCCTGCAATCACAAATGGCTCTGCCAATGGATGAGTTGTACCTTTATCACCGTGACACTTCATACATTTATCAACAAATAATGCTCTAGCATCAATTGATGGATCTGCTGCTGGTGCTTTACTCAAGTTTTTAAATTCAGTTCTACCATCATTGTTACTACATCCACTCATACTTAATCCCACCAGTAGAGCCCCTGCTATCAATCCAATATACACTTTCATAGTTAATCCTTTAATAAGAGTAATAAGCCTTATTTCTTTGAATACAGTATGTAAACAAGAAGTGCTTAAAATTATTATAAGGAAAATAAACTTAAGTTTATATTAAATAGAAAATGAATATAGAAAGATATATTTAGGAGAATATTTTGTGAAGTATATTGAAAAAACTATTAATTGATCTTATTTTGACTAACTTGGCAAGATAAAAGTTTAGTGTATGATATTCTTTGCAGCAAGGTAAGCACTAGACCATGCAAAAGCGAAGTTGTAACCACCTCTTCGACCAAGAACATCTAAAACTTCCCCTACAAAGTAGAGGTTTTTAGTCTTTTTACTCATCATTGTTGTTTCATCTATTTCACTTGTATCTATTCCACCACCACTCACTTCAGCATGTCTAAATCCATGAGTATCAAATACCTCGAACTTCCAGTTGAGAATGAGGTTGGCTATGCGTTTAGCCAGTTTTATATGAATTTCTTTATCTTTTATAGTGTTAGCTATATTTAACTCTTCAAGTACACCATTTGCAACTTTAATAGGAATAATCCCGACTAAAATATCTAAAATAGTTAGAGTAGGCATATTTTGAGCTATTTTAGAGATATGCTGTGCGAGTTTTTGCATATTAAATGCAGGTAAGAGGTTTATACTGATATCTACAGCTTGGTAACCTATAAGTGCTGATGAAACAGCTTGAGAGATATCTAAGATAGCAAAACCAGAAACACCATAGTTAGTAAATAGAACATCACCAGTTACACTAATATCTTTGACACCATTTAAGATAAGAGTCACTTCTGCACTCAGTTTAACACCACTCATTTTTTTTACGATTTGTGAGTTTAGATGGAGTTGTACAAGACTTGGATAAGAGGGAAGAATAGTGTGTCCAAACTCTTTAGCAAACTCTTCACCATTACTATTTCCACCTAGATGTTCACCAGCACGCGAGCCTGTAGCAATTATTACTGCATCCGAGTCTTTCATGAGCTTTTTTATATCTGTAATATGTGTATCAGTATGAAAAATAACTCCAAGGCCTTTGGCATAATCCTCAAATATTTTTACAACACTCTTAGCTTCATTTGAGAGAGGGTATGCACGACCATCGTCTACGATATTTAACAATAGACCGATTTCATTACAGAACTTCTCAAACTTATCAAAGCCGAAACTTTGAAGTGCGAAGTCTACAAATGAAGGATTTTGGGAGAAGTAGTCAGAAGATGAAAGATGTCTGTTTGAAATATTACAACGGCCATTTCCACTTACTAAAATCTTTTTTCCAATTTTGGTATTTTGCTCATACACTTCTACTTTTGCACCTGCTTTAGCACAAAGTATGGCAGATAAAATCCCACTCGCTCCAGCTCCAATGATAGAGACTTTTTTACTCACTTAGAGACTCACGATTTTAGCACCGAACCCACCTAAGTGTTGTGGTGCATCAGCAAATTTTTGAACTCGTGGATGTGCTATAAGAAAGTTTTTCACTGCAAAGGAGAGTTTACCTGTACCTATACCGTGATAAACTATAACTTCATCCCAGCCATTTACAAGTGCATCATTTAAGAATTTATCCAAAACTTCACAAGCTTCATCAGCACGCAGTCCATGTAAGTCACACTTTAGTCCTGCTCTTTTTTCTACATTTACACTTACATTTGTTTGTGGTTTTGCTTTAAGAGCTTTAGTGTGGCGAAGATGTTTTGTTTTAACACGAACTTTCATCCCATCCATCTCTATAGTAGCCTCTTTTTCACCTCGCATTGAGATGATAGTTCCACGACTTGAGTGGTACTTTACAACATCTCCAACCTTAAAAGTCTCATCTCTTTGGAGTAGCTCTTCACCTTTTGGTGGCAGTTTTTTATTTGCCTTGTCCATTGCACGGTGAATCGATTTTGAGTCATTTGCTTTTGCCGCGGCTTTTGCTTCACTTATGGCAACATCATAGCTGCGTTTGAGTGCTGCTTTTTGCTCTTCTATCTCAAGGAGTTGTTCTTCTCTTATATCTTTGAGTTGTAGCTCTTTTTTCTTTAAATCGGCTAGTTTTTCATCTACAAGAGAATGTTTGCGTTTGAGTTCGCGTTCGAGCTGGCTTCCTCTCTCTATAAGTAAGGAAAGCTTTTCAGAGTTGTCACCATAGACAGCTTTTGCTTCTTTTACAATGGCATTGTTTATTCCATATCTAGAAGCTGTTTCAAAAGCATAAGACTTACCGATGATACCCTGCATAAACTCATAGGTAGGTTTTCTAGCCTCTTCATCATAGATGGCCGCCATAAGCTCAACATCATCACGGTCAGCCATAAGTGCAGCTAAACGTTTGTGGTGAGTAGTTACGACTACTTTTTGTCTGCGTTTAATGAGGTCATCGAGTATAACTTTAAACAAAGCAGCTGCCTCATCAGAGTCAGTTCCGAGTTCTATCTCATCTACTCCAACTAATGCTGAAGTCTCTTTAAAGATGTTGGCAAACTCTTGCATACGTCCAGCAAATGTAGAGATATCATTTTTAACATTTTGAGGGTCATCTATGATAGCTAGTACTGTTTTAAAACTTCCGATGTGAGACTTATGCTCATCTAGTTTCATAGGTATGATGTACTTTGCCATAAATGCAGATGCGAGTATAGATTTAAGTAGCATCGTTTTACCACCTGCGTTTACTCCAGTAATCATCAAGATATTTTTAGAAAAATCAACACTGATAGGTTTTGCATTTGAGAGTGCAGGGTGGATAAATCCAGAAAGAACTATCTTGGTGTCTTTTTGACTCTTTACGAGTTGCATATTTTTACTCTGCGCAAAAAGAACACGTGCTTGGTAGTTGTCAAACTTTGTAAACTCTTTATCTATGAAGTTTATAAAAGGCTGTAGTTCTGCAAGTTTTCCTGAAAACTCTTTTGTGTACTCGTAAAGAAGAGCTTCTCTTTCTTGTTGAATAAATCTTATTTTTTCTTTTGACTTGAGTATACTATCAGGAGATACAAAAAAGAAACCACCGCTAGATCTGCCAACAACAGCACCTTTTAGTACATGGTTAAAACCACCACGAACTAAAAGACAATCTTCATTGTTTACAAAGTGTACTTGGGTGTCTACAAGGTATCCTGCAAGTTTAGAACTTCCCATCATTCGTTTAAGTGAGCCTGACATTGTTGCACGATGCTCTTTTATTCTAGCACTAAGACCAAAAAGGTTTTCATCAAGGTTTTCTTCAAACTTTCCATCATGTGTAAAGTACTTCTCAACTTCTGTAAATCGCTCAGGGATATTAAACTTGGCCATAAACTCACCAATGATACCATCGAGTCTACGGTTGTTAAAGTATCTAAAGTAACGAACGATTTTAACTATCTCAAAAATCTGTTCAAAGTTTAAAATACCTTGTTTTTTTAGATGCTGTTTAATGTTAGTAAAGTCTATAACCTTGGGAGGTGCTTTGAATTCTAAGAGATCAAGGGCTTTGATGTATTTGAAGTGAAGTTCTTGATCACCCTCTATATATAGAGAGCTTTCACGTGCGAAGAAACTTGAAAATTGTTCAATATGCTCAGATAAATCGAGCTGTTTTATAAGAGTATTTATTCTAACATTTTTTGATGTGGACATTATCTAGCTTGCTTCTGTAGTTATTGACACGAAGATGCGCTAATCATCTCCGAGTAGTTAGGAGTATTTTCTCGTCCTATAAAAGTATAAGTACCAACACTTAAAGTGTAAAGCGAACTGTTTACATCTTT
>Ga0208468_1000080_pt1 | contig 34755 bp, 27 predicted proteins | sample DeeseametaMP0960_FD_184198 | JGI IMG/M metagenome (GOLD analysis project Ga0208468, IMG submission 184198) | Marine microbial communities from the Deep Indian Ocean - MP0960 (SPAdes) | ecosystem: Environmental > Aquatic > Marine > Oceanic | place: East of Madagascar, South Indian Ocean... | reverse complement strand
ACGCCGCGTTTTACGCTTTTTGTTCTGGTATTCGGCTTCGGCAAAGGTAAGCTGGCTCATGCAGTAGTCCGGTTGAAATGGGTGTTCGCAGGATTATCTCAAATTCTGGAGGTTGTGCAGACCTTCCCTAATCACGTTCTCGTTGATGCGCTAAAAAAATAATATGCGGGAAAATTAATGACTAATTTTCCGCGATCTTGAAGGACCGGCAAGATGAATAATATAAGAGGCCGAATTGCAATGGCGGTGCTTGAGCACCGAATAATTGCTTCGATATTGTTTCTCGCAATAACCCTGTTCTTTGCCGCCGGTTTGAAAAATGTTCGTTTAGAAACCATTTTTTCAGACCTGCTTCCCAAGGACGATCCGTTTATTCATGTTTTTAAGGACCATCCGAATTTCGGTAATCCACTAACATTCACCTTGATGGTGAAGAATAAAAACGGCGATATATACAATGCTGAAACACTGTCGAAAGTCTGGGGTCTCACTCGCGACATCGACTTGTCGCCGGGGGTAGATCACGACCAGATATTATCGATTGCATCGGCAAAAGCGCGCTACGCAGAGGCGACGCCTTTCGGTATTGACGCCCAACCTTTGATGGGTGATTCGGTACCGGCTACGCCCGAAGAAGTGCAGCAATTTAAAGACAATGTTCGCAAGTCGCCGAATGCACGCCGGTTTCTTATTTCAGAAGACGAAACCGCAACATTGGTGACAGCAACATTTATTGAGCAGCGCCTGGACTACGGTGAGGCCTTCGCTTTTGTTAAAAAACTGGCCGATGATGCGACGGATGCGAATCACGATGTATACATGGCGGGTCAGCCAGCGCTGACCGGTTGGGTCTATGAATACCAGCATCAAATGATCGGTATTTTCGCCATTACCCTGAGTGCATTGGTCATCGCCCTGGTGCTCTATACCCAGAACATGGCCGGCGTTGTTACACCGATATTTGCCAGTATTGTTGCCGCGATTTGGGGCTTTGGTTTTGCCGGTTGGATGAAGATGCCGATCGAGCCATTGTTGATGATTGTGCCGCTGCTGTTGATCGCGCGATCGTTTAGTCACTGCGTACAGTTCACCGAGCGTTTCTATGAAATTTTCGATCAACTCGGCGACAAGGTAAAAGCTGCAGGTTTAACAACCAGCGTGATGATGGCGCCCTCTATTCTGGGGATTATCACCGACGCTGCGGGTATCTTCCTGATTTCTATCGCACCGATTCCGGCAATGGAACGCTTCGCGCTGTTCTGCGGTTTCTGGGCAATGATGTTAGCGCCGACTGGGGTATTTCTTGCACCGCTGTTGCTGTCAGTGTTGCCTGAGCCGCGCAACCTGAAAAAGATTGTCAGCGATCATTCCGGTGGCTTCCACGGCAAGGTGAAAGCCGCACTAGCCAGTATTTCCCGTCTGTCTCAAGGTCGTATTGCGCCCTACACCATGATTGTGGTGATCGCGGTGGGTGTGTTCTCTCTGTACCACTCGATGCGTATTCAGATTGGTAACCCGGTAGAGGGCAGTAACCTGTTGTGGGAGGACTCCGAGTACAACGTATCGGTGGCGGAGATCAACAATCACTTCCCCGGTGTGAATACGCTCGAAGTGATCCTGGAGGCGAAGGGCGACAGTGGTAGCGATCGCGTGGCCAAACAAGCCGATGCGGTGGCAACGATGTTGCAGCTGCAATCGATTATGGAATCGGGCGAGCACGCGCCGCGGGCGACGCTGTCTTTTGCCGACTACTTAATGGATGCCAACCGGCTGATCTCCGGTGGCCACAGCAAGTGGTTGCCGCTGGACAATAACGACAGAGCCGTTAACGCTGCGGCGTCGGCGGTACTGATGGGAACCAGCCCCAAAGCGTTCTCAAATGTCGTGGACTTTGAATTGCAAAACTCCACCGTGTCCTTTTGGTATGCCGATAACAAACAAGACACCGTCGACCACGCGCTGGCGGCCGCGCGGGCAGCAGTGGAGCAAGTGGGTGCAGACCACGACGCGTTCACTGTGCGCCTCGGTAGCGGCACCATCGCTATTCAACAGGCCATTAACCATGTGGTGGAGCGTTATCACTGGTTGATTATGGGTTTGCTCAACCTGGTCATTCTGGCGGTGTCGAGCTATGCCTATCGCTCGCTGGTTGCCGGCGTGGTACTGCTGATCCCGGTCAACCTGTCCAACATGATTTTGACCACCAGCATGTCGTTCATGGGCATTGGTCTGGACATCAACTCGCTGATGGTTGCTGCCATTGGTGTCGGCGTTGGTATCGACTACGGCATCTATTTGCTCAGTCGTATCTGTGAGGAATATCACGAGTGCGAGGACTATGGCGTGGCCATCACCTCAGCGCTGACCACTACCGGTAAAGCCATTATGTTCACTGCCAGCATCATGCTGCTGGGCATTCTCCCCTGGTACTTCCTGTCCGGCCTGAAGTTCCTGGCCGACATGGGCTTGCTGCTGGTGTTGGTGATGCTGATCAACATGGTGATCGCATTGGTGGTGCTGCCGTTGTTGGTGTGGGTAATGAAGCCGAAATTCGTGTCCAGCAAAGACATTCTGGTCTTGGGCGAGGGCATGGACATTAGCAAGCTTTTAGAAGAAGACGAGCGCGCAGCCGTTCAGCAACGCGCTGCAATCAGGGCCGAGGCGGTCAGCTGAGCCTGAGCTGATCGACAATCAATAAAAAGATAATCAAGGGTTCCCCCCGGAGGTAAACGATGCATATTAAAAAATACGATACTGACTTTAGCCGTCGCAGTTTCCTGGAAAAAACCGTTAAAGGTATTGGTGCAGCGGGCGTGATTGCGCCGCTGTGGCCACTGATCGCCAACGGCGCTGACATGAGTAAGGCCTATCCCGATGAACTGCTGTCTATCGAGATGCAAACCAAAGGCAAGATCAAGCCGGGCGATGTGATTACCGCCGATAACGTTGAACATGTGAAGCACTTGCTCGACCCCGTTGCGTATATGCAAGTAAAAACCATGGGTCGCCGTATTCACATTGTTGAACCGGTAAAAGATATTACGCAGCTCTACCCCGCTGAATACCTCGAGGCCACCCTGCGTAATAAGGGTAAGGCAGTGCTCGACAGCGACGGCAACGTGTGGACGAAAGACGGCAAGCCCTGGATCGGCGGTAACCCCTTCCCCGAGCCCAAAAATGGTGTAGAAGCGCAGTACAACCTAACGATGAGCTGGGGCCGTCACGACTGGTCGCAGTACGCAGTGCGCGACTGGGATATCGACAATAACGGCAGTCTGTCTTACCAGTACGACTTTGTATGGAGTGAGCTGAATACCACGTCACGTGCCGATGGTCAGGTTTGGAAGGGCAAAGAAGACCTACTGCGCTACCAGTCGGTATTCTTCACCGCGCCCAACGACAGTGCCGGTACCTCGTTCCTGAACATCTGGCATTACGATCAGCGTAAATTCCCAGAACTGCACGGTTATATCCCCGCTTTCCGCCGGGTAAGACAGTTCCCCACTAACCAGCGTTTTGAGCCGCTGGTACCGGGTATCACTCTGTTCCTGTCAGATGCCTGGGCGGCTGGTGACCCGCTGCAAACCTGGGGCAACTACAAAATTGTCGGCCGCCAGCCAATGCTGGGTTGCATCGGACCGCGTAATTTCCACGGCGGCTATCACGACAACTGGGAAAAACCCGTGCACGGTGGCCCTAAAGATCAGACCTTCTTTGACACCTACATGGAACTGGTGCCGGAGTGCATCGTGCTGGAGTCGGAGCCAACCGGCTATGCGCGTGCGCCCGTGGGTAAGCGCCGTGTATGGATCGATGTGCGCAACCAAATGTATGTCGCCTACGTGACCTACGACCGTCGCGGTGATATCTGGAAGTCCTTCGAGCCGCATTACGCGCAGCAGTCGAACGACAAGATGACCAATATGGACGGTACCCACCCCGCGTGGTCCTGGTCCAGTGTTCACAGCCACGACGTGCAGTCCAACCGCATGAGCCGCTTTGTACAGGCCAAGGGCGTGACGGGCGGTTACAAGACCAACTTCAATCCCGGCGATGTCGACGTGTACAACAAATACCTCACCGTGCAAGCGATGCAGCGCCTGGGAGGCTGATATGGCTAGCGTTAAGAACCGCGTTGCCGCGGGGGTTTGTGCGCTGCTGCTGACGGCGGGGGCGATGCCCGCCGCCGCAGCCAGTAGCGAACAGGTACACCGAGGTCATCCCCACGATGTGCTTTTCGGCGTGAATACCAGCAGTGACGGCTTGCTTGCCGTGGGTAGCAATGGCCGCTTGTGGCAGAGCCGCGACGGTAGCCAGTGGCAGAGCAACAGCAATGTTGGTGATAGTCGTGCGCTACTGGCGGTGTCAGAGCGACAGGGCAACCTGTTGGCTGTGGGCCAGCAGGGCGGCATTTTCCACAGTGCTGGCGACGGCTGGAAGGCGGTCGAGGCGCCGGTGAAAGAGCGCTTGTTTGCCGTCGCTCAGGGAGACTTCGGTCTGGCGGTTGCCACTGGTGCTTTTGGTGCGGTGCTGTGTTCCCAGGACGGGGGTCGCAGTTGGCAGCAGTCGCAGATCGATTGGCCAGCGCTGATCGGTCAGAACTATCAGCCACATGTGTATAACGCGGCAATTGATGCGCGCGGTCGCATCTACATTGTCGGTGAGTTTGGCATGATCGCACGCTCTGACGACGCCGGGAAAAGCTGGCAGTCACTGCACAGCGGTGAAGCGTCGCTGTTCGGCCTCGCCCTCAGCGATACCGGTTTGGGCTATGCGGTTGGCCAGAGCGGAACAGTATTGCGCAGCAGGGATGGCGGCGAAAGCTGGAAAGCCATTACCAGCAATAGTGACGCCATCTTAATGGATGTTGCCATCCGCGCGGATGGCAAGGCGGTGGCGACGGGCATTCGTCAGGCCTTGAGTATTTCGCCGACCAGCAGTCAGGCGCGGGTACTGAATCACGACGCATTTTTAGAAAGCTGGTACAGCGATATTGCTGTGCTCGGTAACGCCTTTTATGCCGTCGGTGAACAAGCCAAAGTGATCAAAATTTCTCTTTAAAAATTGCCTCGGAGAAGCGAGATGAAAAATAATAATCGGCTTAATTGGGCTCTCGCCACCACGGCGATGGCACTGTCTAGTCCATCGTGGTCGGCCAGTGGTGAGCTGCTGGGTGTCGACTACAGCCTTAGTGGTTTGATTCGTGTAGAGCTGGCCGCCAAAACGGTAAGTGACGAAAACCCCTACAACCAGCGCGGTAACCTCTTTAATGGCAAGGAGGTTGAGCGCAACGGTGGCCTCAACGTGGGTACGCTGCTCGGTCTGAATTTGCCCATTCCTATCAGTGCGCCGATCTCGGATACCGCGACGCGCAACGGTGTTCCCGCCGACAACGATTTTAATCACAGCCAGGTGCGGTTAGAGAGCACCCTGCAGCTCAAGTTCAGTGACAACTGGTCAGCGACGGCCAAGCTGCGCGGCATTTTTGACGCGGCCGAATACGATGAATTTGATCCGGACTCGGTGAACAGCAACGCCGCGGGTTACCTCTACGGCGAACCCAATTATTTCGAGTACGACGACTTTGAAAACGGCGGTGAACAGAATCCGCTGGAGATCGCTGGCGACAACTACATGGTCGACTTTCCGTCGCTGTACCTGGACTATCAGAACGGGCCGCTATTGGTGCGCGCCGGTAACCAGCAAATTGCCTGGGGACAGGCCTTGTTCTTCCGGGTATTCGACGTGGCCAACGGCTTGGACTTGCGCCGTCACTCGATCTTCGATTTCGCTTCCGAGGAGTACGCCGATGAGCGCATCGCCTCCCCGGCCATCCGCGTGTCCTACCAGCTGAACTCCAACTGGGAACTGGATATGTTTGCGCAGAGCTTCCAGCCGACCATTTACGGCAACCCGAACACGCCCTACAACGTGATCCCCTCGCAGTTTACCGTGCACGATCGCTACAGCAGTGTTGACGAAGAAGTGAATAGCGGTTTCCGCTTGAAAGGCTTTCTTGGCGACTTTGGTCTGCAGTTTATGTATACCAACCGCTACAACCCCGACGGTGTTGTGCGCTGGACCAAATCGGGTGTGAACCGCGATGCACCGGGTATTCCGATGTCGGGCGCCATCCTTGCGGAGACGCCACTTGAAATTGACCCCACCGGGGTATGGAGTGCAGAGGAGTGGTTTACCTATGCGGGTATGGCGCGCCTTGACGGCACCGAAGGTCTGAACAAAATTGTTACCGACTTCCCGGCATCGCAGTTGTTGTTGGCACGGCCTGTTCAGGGCATCGATGCGGCAAAAGAAGAGCTCGATCTGTTCTTCATCCTGACGGGTGGTTTCCTGAATAATCCGCTGTCTGGTCAGGGCGGCGGGGGTCTGCGCGGTCACATTGAGCGCACCTACCACCGCGAAGATGTTTTCGGCACCGGTATCAGTTATGTATTCAGTGGCGAGCCTGGCAGCTGGACAGATCAGTTGATTCTTAACTTCGAGGTTTCCTTCACGCCGGACAAAACTTTTACCCCTATCGACCTGGGGCAGGAATACATTGTTGAAGATGAATACGTGACTGCTCTGGTATTAGAAAAATATCAGCGCTTCAGCCGCAGCTTCCCTGCCACCTACATGGTTTTCCAGTGGATGCATCGCAGTGAGAGCGATCTGTTTGGCCGCCACTTAAGTGGTATGGGCGGCACGGTCAACAACACGCCTAAAGGTGTGGATGGTGGCTGGAACGGCCTGGTACTCGCCCTTCAGCAGCCCTTCCCCGGCTTGGTATGGCGAGCAGATTTGTCGGTGTTGTATGACACGCGCGGCGGCTTGTTTGTGCAGCCGGCACTGAAATGGAAGCCCTCCGGTAACTGGAACATAGAAATGTTCTACAACCACATGGACGGCTACGTTGATGGCGCCAACGAGAACGAAAATATCATGCAAACCGTGGACTGGGCCGATGAATTTGGTCTGCGCGTAGCCTACCAATTCTAGCGAACCCTACCCCCACCCTCAGGAAGTAATGGGGCCTTGCCGGCGACTTTGTCGCCGGCTTTTTTACCGCGAGGATGTTGTATGAGTTTTCATATCAGGCGGTTTGATCGGCAGTTTTCCCGACGTGAATTTTTGCGTGTAGGCTCAGGTTTTGTCGGGGCGGGCCTGCTGATGCCGGCTTGGGCGGCAATGGAAAAACACGGTGATTATGCGGCGGCGTATCCAGAGGAATTGCTGTCGATAGAGCAATATACCGGCGGCAAGCTCAAGGCCGGTGATGTGATCGACGCCGGTAATGTCGAGCTGGTAAAAGACCTTCTCGAGCCGGTGAAGTACATGCAAGTCAAAGACATGGGGCGTCGCCTGAGATTGCGTGAGACCACTCGCGATGTGATGAAGTTGAGCCCCTGGGAGTATATGGAAGCGAGCTTTCGCCACCGTGGCCAAGCGCGCTTTGACGACAATGGCAATGTTGTGACGGCCGACGGCAAACCCTGGATTGGTGGCTTGCCCTTTCCCGATGCCAAGACCGGTGTGGAGCTTTTTGCCGGCCTAACGTTAAGCTGGGGGCGACACGATGCCTCGTTTTATGCGATCCGCGAATACGACCTCAACCGCGATGGCAAAGTCAGCTACGGTTACGAAAATGGCTGGGCTGAATATGCACCGACGGGGCGTTTGGTACTGCCGGGTGTTTACTGGAAGGGCCACGAAGACAAACTGCGCTATCAGAGCGTCTTTTTCACGGCGCCAGACAGCGTGCGCGGCACGTCTTTCTTAAATATTTGGCACTACGACCAAAATAAATTTCCCGAGCTGTACGGCTATATTCCCGATTTTAAACGTATTCGTCGCTTCCCCACCGATCAGCGCTTTGAACCGTTGGTACCGGGTTCCTCGCTATACCTGTCCGATGCCTGGGCGGCGGGTGACCCCCTGCACACCTGGGGCGACTACAAAGTGGTGTGGCGCGGACCCATGCTGGCCGCCGTCAGCGGTGGCTGGGCCTCGCAAAGTGAAGACTGGTCGCACAACACCCATGGCGGCCCACAGGGAGAAACCTTCTGGGATACTGACGTGGAATTGGTCCCAGAGGCCATTGCCGTTGATGCTAAACCCACTGGCTTCCCGCGCGCGCCAGTTGGCGTTAAACGAGTGTGGTTTGATGCGCGCACCCAGTTGCCGCTGGGCATGGTCACCTTTGACCGGCGCGGCGACCTATTCCGGTCCTTCGATGGTGCCTATGGGCTATACGAGGACGGCGACCGCCGGGTAATGGATGGTAAGCACCCCTATTGGTCGTGGTGCCATGTTCACGCTTTCGATGTGCAGACCGGAAAAATGACCCGCATAGAACAGCTGGCAGAAATCTCTGGCGGCCACCGAATGCGGGTGAACGACCACGATATTTACAACCGCTATTTAACCAACGGCGCCCTGCGCCGCTTGGGTAACTAACAACAAAAGGACTCACCATGACAGATACATACAAAGCCTTGCTGGGCGTGCGCGAAGACAGTGGCTACCGCGTTGAATTTCAGCAGCTCAGCAGCGAGCAAATCGGCGACGGCGATGTGGAGGTAGCGGTGGAATACTCTACCGTTAACTACAAAGATGGCCTGGCGATGAGCGACGCCATTCCCATTGTTCAAAAGCCTTCGCTAATTCTCGGCATTGATATGGCCGGTACTGTGGTCAAGTCTGAGAGCAGCCGCTTTCAGGTCGGTGACAAGGTGCTGATGAATGGCTATGGCGCTTCAGAAACGCACAATGGCGGCTATACCGAACGCCTGCGTATTTCGAGCGATTATCTGTTGAAGGTGCCTGAGGCTTTTACTACCCGCCACGCCATGTTGCTGGGTACGGCGGGCTACACCGCGATGTTGTCTCTGCTGCGACTGGAGCAGCTAGGCATTAGCCCTGAGTCGGGCGAAGTGTTGGTGACCGGTGCGTCGGGGGGAGTGGGCAGCGTGTCCATTATGTTGTTGGCGGGCCTGGGCTATACCGTGGCAGCATCGACAGGCCGTCTTGAAGAAAGCGACTATTTAAAGAGCCTGGGTGCAAACTCTGTGATCGATCGCCGCGAGCTGTCAGAAGCGGGTGAGATGATGCAAGCGCCACGCTGGGCAGCGGCGGTGGATTCCTGTGGCAGCCATACCCTGGCCAATGTTATTGCCCAGCTTCACTACAATGGCGCCGTGGCCGCTTGTGGCTTGGCCCAGGGCCTGGACTTACCCGGCAATATGATGCCCTTTGCGCTGCGCAATGTCGCCTTGCTGGGCGTGGATTCGGTACACGCGCCAATGGCGCTGCGTGAGCGCGCCTGGCAGCGTTTGGCTGAGTCTGTCGACCTGAACAAACTGGAAGCGATGGCGGTTGAAATTGATTTCGACAACCTTCCTGAAGCCGCTGGGCAAATTTTGCAGGGGCAAATTCGTGGCCGCGCCGTAGTGAATATCGCCGCGCGCTGAACCTCAATACACAACGGAAAATAACAATGAAAGAGAACAATCCTTTTTCGCTACAGGGCAAAGTCGCTGTGGTGACCGGTGCGGCGGCGGGCATTGGTAAGGCCTGCGCCCAACGCATGGCATACTCGGGCGCCTCGGTACTGCTCAGTGATATCGATGTGGCCGCCTGTCAGCGCCTGGCGGCGGAACTGAATGAACAGGGCTTTGACGCGCGCGCTATTCAGCAAGATGTGGTGTTGGAGGAAGACTGGCAGGCCTTGGTGGCAGAGTTGAAACAGTGGCACAACCGCTGGGATATTCTGGTGAACAACGCCGGCATTTACATTGGCGGTCGCCTGGAAGATAACTCGGTAGAGCAACTGACCCGTATCCACGAGGTGAATGTGCAATCGGTGTTTCTCGGCCTGCGCTATGCGGCTGAAACCATGCAGCCCAGCGGCTGCTTTGGTCGCGGTGGCAGCGTGATAAACCTGTCGTCTATCGCGGGGTTAATCGGCGTCCCTGGTCACAGCATTTACGGTGCAACCAAGGGCTCAGTGCGCTCTATCAGCAAGCATTCTGCGGTCGAGTTCGCCCGCTTTGGTTACGGTATTCGCGTTAATTCGCTGCACCCCGGTTTGATCGATACCGCTATGGCCGAACAGGTTTACGACGACTTTGTGGATGTTGGGCTCACCCAGTCTCGCGAGGAAGCCAGTGCGGTATTGGAGCAGCAGATGATTCCGATGGGGCGGCTCGGCACAGCAGAGGATATTGCCAATGCGGCGCTATTTCTCGCCAGTGATGCCAGCGCCTATATCAGTGGCGCTGAGCTGACCGTGGATGGCGGTTTCACCGCAGCGTAGGAGAGTGTGATGAGTATTCATTGTAAAGACAAAGTGGTGTTGATCACGGGTGCCGCCAAAGGCATTGGCGCGGCGGCGTGCCATGCCCTGGCGGCGGCAGGGGCGAAGCTGGCGGTGAGCGATATCGATCAGGACGCTGGCCGAGAACTGTGTGAGGCACTGCGCGCGGCGGGCGCCGATGCGGAATTCTTCCCCTTGGATGTGTGCGACGAGCAGCAGTGGCAGCATTGCATGGAAACGGTTGTCGCCAGCTTCGGTCAGCTGGATGGCGTTGTGAACAACGCGGGTATCGCGGTAATTTGCGGCCCGGAGGACGAAAGTCTGGAGGGTTGGCGGCGCACCCAGACCATTAATAGCGACGCGGTGTTTCTCGGCAGTCGTGCGGCCATCCAGACCATGAAAGCGCGCGGCGGTGCGATCGTCAATGTCTCGTCCATTGAAGGTATTGTCGGCGACCCAATGCTGCCAGCGTACAACGCCAGCAAAGGTGCCGTGCGCGCACTGACCAAGTCGCTGGCGCTGTATTGCGCTGACCGTGACTACGGTATTCGGGTGAACTCCCTTCATCCCGGTTATGTAGAAACGCCTCTGGTAAGCGGTGCCCTGGCCAAGCTGTCAGAGGACGATGCCAATGCCTTCGCCACGCGAGTAGTGGCCAGCATCCCGATGGGGCGCATGGCGCGGGCAGAGGAAATTGCCCAGGGTATTGTGTTTTTGCTTTCCGACGCGGCAAGTTATATGACCGGCTCGGAACTGGTTATGGACGGTGGCTATACCGCCCGTTAAGAATCCCCTCGGGGAGGGAGGTGGCCGCTATCGCCCTGGCGACCGCCTCTTTTTTCTCTCTCGCCCCTGCTTTGCTCCGCGGTTGTGGTTCATCTCAATGATTTCTGTGTCAGACTTGTTATCCCGAGACCACAATCGGTAGCGGGCGTGAATAGCAAGTAAAGAGAGATGCAGTGTGAGTAATGGTGAAGGACGGCGCCTAAATAAGTTTATCAGTGACTCGGGCTATTGCTCGCGTCGCGAAGCCGACAAGCTGATTTTGCAGAACCAAGTCAGTGTCAATGGTAAACGCCCCGGCCTGGGTGCACAGGTGATGCCGGGCGATGTCGTGATGGTGGAAGGCAAGCGCATTCGTACGGTTAATGCGGATAAAACCGACAGGGTATATATCGCCTACAACAAGCCGGTCGGTATTACCTGTACTACCGAAGCCCATGTGCCGGGCAATATTATTGACGCCGTTGGCCACAAAAAGCGCATCTTTCCCGTCGGCCGTTTAGACAAAGATTCCGAGGGGCTGATTTTCCTCACTAGCGATGGCGACATCGTGAATAAAATTTTGCGCGCTGAAAATGCTCACGAAAAAGAATATATCGTCACCGTCGACAAGCCGTTGAGTGGCCAGCTTGCCGAGCGAATGGCCAAAGGCGTGCCTATCCTGGGGACGGTGACCAAGCCCTGCAAGGTCATGATCCTTAGCCGCAATGTGTTCAAAATTATTTTGGTGCAGGGTATGAATCGCCAGATTCGGCGAATGTGCGAACACTTCGGCTATGAAGTGACACGCCTCAAGCGCACGCGGATTATGAACGTCAAACTGGATGCACTGAAACTTGGTCAGTGGCGCAACCTCAGCGCTGAGGAAATGGCAGAGATCAATCAAGCAGTGGGCGGTTTGTCGGGCACCGCAAAGGCGGCTGGTAAATCGCGCCCACGGCGACAAACCGGCCCTAAACCAGGCGGTCGCCGGCGCTAGCGGCATTGTTAGGGCGCGTATATGAAACGTGTATTGGCGGTTGGCGCGCTGTTTTTACTTAGCGGCTGTGCGAGCCGGGAGGTATACGAGAGTATTCAGGCGAGTAATCGTTTCGAGTGCGATAAGCTGCCGCCTTCTCAATACGAGGCCTGTATCGCGCAGACGGTGCAGCCTTACGACGCGTATGATCGCGAACGTCGGGCCATAGAGTCTGACGAGAATTAAAAAAGTGGAAGGCCCAAGAGCCTTCCACAAGCACTACGCGTGCGTTGAGCGCTAGCGCAATTGGCGCTGGCCCTCGTATCGGGCATGGTTGAGTAGGTACAGGCCGTAAAACACCGCAAAGGCGAGATCGGCGATCACAAAAATAGCGAAGGGTATCAGTGCCGGAAAGCTCAATGTATCCACCCAGGCCGCAACGAAGACCAGGGTTTTGCCGATGCAACCCATCCAGATAATGTCTTTGTGGTCTTTTGGGTTGCCGGCAATGCGCCAATAACCAAAGCCAAACACCAATACCAGCACGCCAAATTGATGGGCCCAGGGCAGTAGCTCGGGCACATAGAGACTTTGCATTTGCAGCAGGGCAAAGAAGGCCTCAGTAGCAAATAGCAGCATAAACGCCGCCGCGAAGTTGAAGAATGCGGCGAAGCGGTAAAAGCGCTTCCAGGAAGTTTCATTTTGCATTGATGCTGGCCTCCGGGTGCGAGGGGGATTGCTTTAGGCGGTCGGCAATGGCGGCGCCGGTCAGTAAGCGCCAGGGGATCAGCAGGCCGCTTTGTTGTTTGTATTCCTGCCAGCCCGGGTGGCGGGAAATGGCGTGATCCTTGTTCTTCATCCGGGCCAGGAAATAGCTGGCCATGTAGGCGTAGATCGCCCAGGCGATCCAGTGTTGGGCGAGCATCGGGTAGGCCGCGTAAAGCATCAGCTCGCCAAGGTAGTTGGGGTTGCGGGTGTAGCGGTAGACGCCGTCGGTAATCAGCCCCGGTTGTTGGCGGTATTTAAGTATCCAGTGGCGCTGGCCATCGGCGGCCATCATGGTGACAACCCCGAGGGTGTGAATGGCAATGGCGGCAAACACGACAGGGCCACTGGGCTCAATGAAGCGCGAAATTAATAGCCATGGGGTGATCCAGTACCAGCCAACGAGAAAAACATAGAGGTTGATGGAGGCAAGTATGCTGATGCGGTCATTGAATTGGTGGTCGCGAAAGCCGAAGTCTTTTATCAGCCAGCAATAGCCATAGATGCCGTGCAGGCCAAGGTAGACCCAGGTAGTGGTGGTGAAATTGTCGTAGTAATTCATCATCGCGTAGATGATGAACAGGGTAAAAATCTTGTGAAAGTCCACTGCCCAGGCAACGCGAATACGCGGTTTGCCGGGTGCGTTCCAGATCAGTTTGTCGACGAGGGCGAGAAAAGCGCGCGCCCAGCCGGGAATTGGTTCCCGTTGCTGTTCCATGGTGCATTCCTGTTATTGTTAGTGTGTGCCTGCCGATACTACGCGGCGGCCACAATTAGTGAATGCTTGCTGGCGACGCTTTTACTGTGAATTTATGACAGCCATCAAATGTGGATTATAGGAAAACATTATAAAAACACCTGCCTACACCTACCTAATTCGGGTCATTTTTATCAAAAATCTATAAGTCATTTTATAGGAAAAGTTTATAAAAATCCCAAGATTGACTAATTTCTACCTGATCCTACCCCAACCATACTATTCAGAAGGGAAATCCCCCCCCTCGCCGGGGTAAATGTAATTAATGAGAGGCCCAGCGATCGGACTGTTTGAGTCCAAGTCAACTCAGGCTACTTTTCAATAAATTACGCACCACATGCGTAACTCCGCGTAATTTTTCACCCATAAATGGGCGAAGGCAGTTCGGGGTACGCCCGATATATGTGAAGAAACACCCTTTCAGTGATATTTGAAATCTCATTTTCTTCATATTGCTCAACCGGCAACCCTGTTCGTTCATCGTAAAGAAAATCAAATATCTGCTGCTTAACCGCATCGCGAGTCGATTCTTTCTGCTGCCAGTTCGCAACTTTCAGCCGCTCTGCCTTTAGCATTGCCAACAAAGTAGTGGCAACCTGTTTGATCTTGGCGATCTCTTTTGGCTGCAAATTCGGTTTACTTAACAGATCAAACAATACCAAGGACTCTTCATCTAGGCCTTCTCTTATAGCGCGCTTCTCTTCATGGGAAAGCTCTTCATTGAGCTTTAACAGCGCCTCAAAGGTTTTCTCAATTACAACGCGATCCTTTTCCTGGTTATATTCCTTAACCAATTTTTCGTAGTGCTCTTGATAATCGGTACGTAACGGGTTCTGCATCATGAGCCGAGCTAGCTTCTTCTCAACCGCAGCCTTAAGCGATTGCACTGTTGTATTCTTTCGCTCCGATCTAGAAAACTCCTGGTGGAGCCGTTCAAAATCTATCTTGCTGATATCGTAAATTCGATCATCATCCGGTTTCGGTTCTTTGACTTTATGTGTGGTATCGATACTACCGTCAACAATCTCGTATAGCTCTTTCATGATGCCGGAGATGTCAGCTTTCTCTTTATCGGCCTGCAAACTCTTATAAAGTACATTTATGGCATCACGCAAATCACGATAGCCATTAACACCTGGAACATTAATACAGGCCTTAAACTTGCTGAACACCTCTCGTGCCATTACTTCAAAACGTTTTCTTGTTTCGTCATTTTGATTGATGACTTCCTTGGCCTGAGCAATCGCTGCATTTTTGGCAAAGCCTGTTTCTGTGATAATCCGAATTAGTTCAAAATCATACTTTCGAAAAAACTCGGCTACAAAGCTGATCGACTCATTCAGACTTTCCAGCAACTCTTCATTAGGCTTGGCGGGTTCATTTTCGCCCTCACCGCCGCCGTGCCCCTCATCGCCAGCACCGGCGAAGGTCGCCAAAGCTTTACGCAGATTTTTCAGTATTCCGCAGTAATCCACGATCAAACCATTGTTTTTGCCTTCCGCTACGCGATTTGCCCTGGCAATGGCTTGCATCAATGTATGAGCCTTCAGAGGCTTGTCCAAATAAAGAGAAGAAAGTGTTGGTACATCGAAGCCGGTTAACCACATCGCACATACAACAGCTACTCTGAATGGGTGCTCGCTGGATTTAAAGGCCTCCTCCATGTCCAGTCGAGAGCCATCAGCCAGCTCAAATCCGGCTTTGAGCAACTGGCGGTGAGGTTTTATATCCAGCCCCCATTTTTCGAACTTGGCAACTTCACCTTGCTCCTCACTGACCACAACCGCCATCAGCGTTTCTTTCATCCACGCCAATTGGCGCTCTCGCCAGGCCAAGTCCTGCTCATCCGCAGCCAACGCAAGTGCTTTTTCTTTGGTTTTGATTTCCTGTTGCCAGTAAAAATCGATCAACTTGTGCATTCGTACACAAGTGATCTTGTCGAGACACACAAACATCGCCTTGCCGGTTTCCCAAGCGTTGGCATAGTGAGCCACGAAGTCACGTGCTATCTGATCCAGTCGGCTGGTTGCAGTGATAATGTGATAATCACGCTTCAGCTCTCGCTCCAACCTTTGCTGAACGTCTACATCCTCGATTTCCAACTCATCCAGCTTTTCCGCAATGCGCTCATTGATGCCTTTTGGGTCGGCAACCGTGTGCTCGTTGCCATCTTCATCGGTAAATACCAACTCTTCACCACGGGCATCGTAGTACAAGGGCACTGTCGCCTTATCCTCGACAGCCCGCTGGAAATCATAGGTAGAAACGTAATCACCAAAAACCTTCTTGGTAATCTCATCATCTTTAAATAATGGCGTACCGGTAAAGCCGATAAAGCTGGCATTGGGCAAGGCGTTGCGCATGTTTAACGACAAGGTGCCATATTGCGTGCGGTGAGCTTCGTCGGTAATAACGATAATGTCATCGCGCTCGGAATAAGGCTTTTTAGGGTCGACTTTTTCGTTAAATTTTTGAATGAGGGTGAACACAAAAGCTTTTTGCTGGCCGATCAGTGCCTTGAGGTCTTTCCCGCTATCCGCTCGGCACGGGTCTTTATCGTTATCGACCAAGCCACAACCTGCAAAAGTTTTATAAATTTGCGCGTCCAAATCCTCGCGGTCCGTTAACACCAAAAAGGTATAGTTTCCACCTAGCTTTCGATGCACCATCTGGGCGAAAAATACAATCGAGTACGACTTGCCTGAGCCCTGGGTATGCCAGAAAACCCCCAACTTACCCAAGCGCTCGCCACGATTTACCACAGCATCAATAGCACGATTGACACCAAGGTATTGGTGATTGCGGGCAACGATTTTCACCAAACGGCCAGAGCTCTGGTCAAACAGGGTGAAGTTTTCAAAGATGTCCATAAGGTTGGGCTTAGAGCAGGTCCCCTTCAGCAAGGTCTCCATATCCACAACGCCTGGTTCATTCTCTTTCAATCGCTTCCAGTCGTTGAAATGCTCAAATTTACTGGAAATCGAGCCAATCTTGGCGTCAATACCATTGCCCAAGATAATAAAGGCATTGTGATAAAACAGGTGCGGAACTGTGTCTTTGTAGTCCGCAAGATTTTGCTCATAGGCAGCACGGATATCCTTGTGAACGTTTTTCACCTCCATAAACAACAGCGGAATGCCGTTTACAAAGCCGACAAGGTCTGCCCGGCGCCGATAAATATCGCCTTTAATCCAAAACTCTCTGACCAGTAGAAAGTGGTTCTTTTCGTAATTATCAAAATCAAACAGCCGCAGTCGCTTCTTTACCCGCTCACCTTTTTCATTGTGGAAGCTCACTTCCACGCCATTCTTATGGAGGGAATACTTCTCCTTATTGACAGCAATAATGTTGGCGGACGATGGCGTTTCACAGACAACTCGCAATGCCTCTTGGTAGGCGACATCCGGCAAGCCAGGGTTGAGCTCAATCAGTTTCTCGCCCAAATAGCGGGTTAACACCACCTCTTGCTCTGAAAACCGACCTAAATCACCCTCCCTGCCAAGCTTTTCATACATGCCCAGGACAGATTCATCCCACTGCAATTGATTCAGCAAGTAGTCTGCGGTGACTTCCTGAACCAGGGTTTCTTCAGTCATGGCCATGAGAAAATCCTTCTATTTCTTGTTCTTGACTTGATAACGTACAGGGCGATTGAGTTTCTTCACTATCTCATCATCAACAGCACGTTTCAGCCATTCCGTTATCTGAGACTTATGAAGTTGAGTGCATTCAATCATCTCATCGACAGTCACTGGTTTATCTGCCAAGCGTTGCAGCTCGGATACAAACAGCTGATAGAAATCGACAGAGGCCAATAGTGCGGCTTCTCTTTCTACACCCCGTTCTGAATCAGCATCAATATTCGCCTGCTTTTCGTTAACGACACTCTTAGTCCCTGGTTTGACAAATTCTTTTTCAGGCTCTGATTCTGGCGCAGGAATAGACTTAACCTCAGCAAACAATTCAGGCGGATCAGGCATGGAAAAGAGATCGCCCATTGGTTCCTTCACCTGGCTCTCACGGTCACATTCATTGCTCATTAAATCCGCAACCTTGAAGGCTTGAGTATCGGCCTCCAGCCAGTGGCCACCTTTAGCGACCAAATCCGCATTGGCCGCATCTTTGTCGGTGGTCTGTTTAACCCAAGTTGGCACCCAAGCCTTTTTCAAGTTTTCTTCTGCGCCATTGAGTGTGCCGCCTTTTTTGCCAGAATGAATCACCAGAGAGCTGTCCGCCAGGCAATAGATGTATTTGTTGCGGGCCATGGCATTACCTGCACTGAACCCTGCCTCGGGGTAGAAAGGGGATACCAACACAGCATGGCCATCCATCAAGCCTTTGCGCCACTTGCTGCTGATCGCTGCTTTTAGCAGGCTATCCGCCATCACACCTATCACGACGCCGCCTTGTTTCATGGCACCCAGCATCGCCGCTTCATCGACACCCCGAGCACCACCAGAGACAATAGCAATACCCTCTTTTGCTGCTTTCGCACCTACTTGATCGGTAAAAGCCAGATCAGACGCATTGGCATTGCGCGAGCCAATAACCGCCAAGCCACCTGCATTCAACAAAGCTTTGTTACCACAACCGAACAGTACTGGCGGAGAATCTGTTTTCAGCCGTTGTTTAAAGCGCCTTGGATATTCTGGATCAGAACGGGTCACCACCCACAGGCCAGCCCGCTGCCATTTTTCCATGGCCAGTGCGAGGCTGTGGCCACGGTTCAGCAATTCAATGATTCGCTCCGCACTGATACGCGCATCGTGCCAGCCTTGCAGCAGGGCTTTTGGGTCGGAAACCAACAGATCGGCTGGTGTGGTGGACTTTTCTTTTAACCACAAGGCAAAGCGGCCCCATTCCGAATTAGTCAGCGGCTTTGCGCTTTCGCTGCTGGCTTTTGAAAAGTAGCTGGTCAGCAGCAAGGTCGCTTGCGCTGTGGGTGACAATGAGCTATCAGCCGTAGAAAAGTGAGATACATTCATGAGTCTTTCACCGAAGATGAAGCCAGCGCAACTGGATATACGACACCACTGCCTGCTTGCTGTAAGAGAGCCGCGATGACGGTCAGCGTCCAGCCGGAATCCACGATGTCATCCACTAACAAAACCGATTGCGCCTTATAAAGCTGAGTCACAGCAAACGCACCATCCAGATTGCGACATTGGTGGAAGCGATTCTGCTGGCCTTTTTGCGGCTGGTTGTCTCTGACTTTACTAACTGCATCCAAAAACGGCAGACCCAATCGTGCAGCCAGTCGGCTTGCAAAATCGGGCACCAATTCAGGATGATTAAGCGATGGTACGCAACACACCCACTGCGGTGCAGGATTGGGCTGCCAGCGCTGCTGAATCATTTCCGCCATGGCTTCTACCAATTCATCACTGAAACGCCCGGCATGCTTGTTGTCGGCAACTGTCCGCCCCCAACCGGCATCACCCCAGCGGGATAAAACACGGCCTTCCTGTGCGCGAAGTTGCTGGGGTAAATTGCCGCGAAAGCCGTATTCCAGAAACGCATTGGCCGCCACCTGTGCTTTTGGGGCGATTACCATTTCCGCGTGCTTGAGGAAGGTGCCTGCACGGTGTGCCAAAGCAGGATCAACCGCTGCATTGATAACAGGCTGGCCCAAACAAGACGAACAGTTACCGCATGGCGTAGGATCGAGATCATCCAGCGCCCGGCGTAGAAACGTCATTTTGCAGCCAGCATCATCCAGATACGCCTGCACCTCTTGCCATTCCTGCACACGCTGCCCGGTTAAGTGAGAAATTCGAGCATGATCCATTTGATAGCGCACTGAGGTTCTGACCCAACGGCTGCCGTCTTTGATGACAGGAGCCGGGTTTTCCACGCTCAGCAGCTTCAGCACTTTTTCAATTTGGCCATGACGCAGGTTGGTTTGTTCTTCGATGCTGCGGAGCGGCAATCCATCGCTGCTTTCCAACACCTGCAAAATCTCATTTACCTGCGCCTCTGACGGAAAGGCCGACTCCCGGAAAAACTCGTGAATATCCTGATCTTCGACACCCGACATCAACACGCCAACCGCATGATCAATACCACGCCCGGCACGGCCCACCTGCTGGTAATAGGCGACGATAGAACCCGGTGCCTGATAATGAATAACGAAGCTTAAATCCGGTTTGTCGTAACCCATTCCCAAGGCTGTGGTGGCCACCAATACTTTTAACTGGTTATTGAGAAGCAATTCCTCAAGATGCTGGCGGTAGGCGTTGCTGTTTTCAAAACCATTGGCTTCAACGCTACCGTGATATGCCTTAGCGTCTATTCCATTAGCAACCAACCATTCAGCCACCTGTTCGGCGTCTCGTACCGTTAAGGTGTAAACAACCCCCGTGCCCTGCGACATGGGTATCACCTGCGCCAACCAGGCCAAACGGGACGCCTGATCAGGCAATACCATGGTTTGCAGTGCGAGGCTTTCACGAGCCAAGGGGCCACGGTGAATTTGAATATTTCCAAGCTGAGTTTGAATATCCGCAACGACACGATTATTGGCTGTCGCTGTAGTACCCAGCACCGGCGTGTTGGCGGGCAACTGGCGCAGAATGTTTACGATGCGGCGATAATCGGGGCGAAAGTCATGACCCCAGTCAGAAATACAGTGTGCTTCGTCAATCACCATCAAGGCGATACGGTCGGCAATGGGCTGCAACACTGTCTCGATAAAACTGTCGTTAGCCAAACGCTCAGGGGAAATCAGCAAACAGTCGATTTGATTGTTCAGAATGCGTTGCGTCACCGCCTGCCAATCGCTTTGATTGGTGGAATTCATGGTTTCAGCAACAATGCCCAAACGCTGGGCCGATTCAATCTGGTTGCGCATCAATGCCAACAAAGGCGAGACGATTATCGTTGGCCCCATGCCTCGGTCACGAAAAATCTTGGTGCTAATAAAGTAAACCGAGCTTTTACCCCAACCGGTACGCTGCACCACCAACAGCTTTTGCCGATGATTCACCAAGGCATCAATGGCTTCCCACTGACCATCTCGGAACTCGGCGGCAGGATTGGCTAGCGCGGTTTGCAGCAGTTGTTGAGCTTCTGTCCGGTTCATAATCACCTATACAAAATAGTCTTCAGATAGTCATCCGTTACCACGAACTCGGGGTCTTTCCCGGTCAACTGGCGTGTCAGCGGGACAATTTTGGTTCTGACCCCCATACCTCGATAATCCACATAGCCGTAATCGCGCAGCACTTCCATCACAATGGTGTTTCTGGGCGAACGCTGGCCTGCTTTCATTTTCTCGACAGTCATCGAGTTCGGTAGCGCTCCGGGGCTAATCACTTCAAAGCGGTCAGCATAACTGGCCACCTCTATTTCTACGAAGCGCGTCCAATCACGATGGGCGAGAGCATTGACCAATGATTCCCGAACCGCTTCAAGCGGATAGAACCATTTGGTTTCGCGCCGCAGCCCCTCGTCAATCTCGTTGCCATCCTGAGAAATAAACGGTTCCATGGCACCCATAAACCGCTCGATGATACCGCCATCAACCAGTCGTCGTTCGCCATTTTCAGTGTCCCAGCGACCTACCATGGGACCGTCAATAATATCGTCCAGCGCAGCCTGGTATTGCTTATCATCACTGTTAAAAGCCAATACTCTCAGGCCAGCCTGCTTGAGATAGCGACGCGGGCTTTTTCCGAACAAAACCAAGCCAGCAATGGTGCAACACACAGTGCCCGACGCCTCGGTTAAAAAGCCCAGCCCCAATAGTCGGGCTTGCCATTCATCGACCGTTTTGGGTACTTCAGGGTCGCGCAGAATGTCTTTGATGTAGTTGATTAACCGTGCATCATCCAAGCTATTAAAATCAGTGCGGGGCACAGGCATAACCTCGGTGTGCAACAAGCCCCCTAGCTCGAAAAGTCGCATCTGTTGCTCTCTGGTGGCCAACCGAGACGTTGAGCCGACCCGGATATAGACTTCTTCCCGGCCACGATCACGCACCACATAAGGCTTAGAAATTCCTACGGGAAAGCTGATGATAGCGACCGCTTTTCCATCATCCAGCCGAACCTCTTCGTAGAAAGGCAAAATCATCGGGTGAATCTTGCCTTGAAAGACGTTCATTACCCATTCTTCAAGGTTCTCCCGCTGAATACCGGTAATCGAGCCATCGTCTTCCACACCCAACAGCAACCTCCCGCCCTGAAAGTTGGCCATGGCGGCTACCTCTTTTGCCAATTGCTCCGGGCGAATATCATCGCGCTTGAACTCGACACCAGAGTTTTCGCCATTGGCGATGATCTCAAGCAATTCAGTCTTTAACATGGTGTTCTCCTAAGGCCCGCTCGCATACAGTTAAAAGGGGCACTCAATTAAAGCCGTATTTTTCCCGACGTTGATTGAAAGCGCTTTTTCCACCTTCCAGAATATCAGCCGCCAATGTTTGCACTTCCGGCACGTCGATTGCGCCCTGCTGTTGTGGAAGAATCTGCCCTTTATTGTCTTCAACGCTGAGCACACCAATCCATTCGGCATCGCCAAACACCGGAATATTGGCGTTATGGGTAGCAAACAGGAACTGACGGCTTAACTTTGCTCTGCGCAACTCGGAAACGATGCGCTCTGCAATAAACGCATTGTCCAGGTTATCCTCAGGCTGATCGAGAATCAGTGGGTCCAGGTTATCCAATAGCAGCAAGTGCAGCACCGCCGTGCATTGCTGGCCGGTGGATAAGTCTTCAATTGGACGGAATACGGCTTCTTGTTCACCATGAGCAACATTAAGCTCGATAGCCATGGTGTCGGGGATAACAAGCTCCTCCAGCTCCAGTAACTTGTATTCTGGTAAACGGCACAGCGCTCTCACTACAGTGTCTGTAATACCAAAACCAACTGTCAGATCTCCCTCTCCTTGCCGTATAGTTGCGGCAAGATTGGCAGGCGAGAAGTCACCTTCCAGCACCCAGGCAAGTCGCTTGGGTCCCACTCCCTCCAGATTGCATGCACTCAGGAAATCGACTAAGAGCTGTCGATTACCTTCAGATTTCAAACTTAACCGCACTTTTTCATCGAGCTTACGATTTAGCCGTTTTACCGATTTCTGCATGGCGCTGGCACGGGCACTGGTTTGCTGATCCAGCTCCAACAAGAGTTTTTTGCGTTGCTTATAGAGTTCGTCGATTTGCGCCTGCCGGTTTTGCAGAGTGGTCTGCTTGGGTCTAATCTGCTCAATTTGTTTGAGCAGGGTCTGGTACTCAGCGCCAATTTGCCGCCCGGTTTTACCCTGGCTCGCCGGTATTTCCTTAAAGGCATTTTCCAATTGCTGTTCTTCCGCCAACTGCTTATCCATTAGCTGCTGCTGAACAGGTAGTAGCTTTTCTTCGGATGCATATACAATTTTCCCCAGTTGTTCAGCCGTCTGAGTCAGCGAGGCCTTGAGTGCATCCAATACATCACGTTGCTGCTTCAGTAATTCAGCATGTGGCAAGCCATCCAGGCTCGCATCACTTAAGAAAACAGTATCGGGCAAACTGTCTTTGAGGGTATTAACGGCGTCTTTGACTCGGCTCACTTCATCATTGATGCGTCCGCTTAGTTGTTTTTCCTTTTCCAGCTTTGGAATGATTTTTAGCTTCTCATCAATGCCCAATTCCTGAAACTGTTTCGCCTGATCCAAAAGTTTGGGCAAGCGCTCAACTTCCGTCTCAATATCGCTTTTCTGAACGAGTGCACGTTTGATGGATTCGCGGTTGCTCTGGAGGCTCGATAAAACTTTTTCTATGGCGGCATCAAAGTTTTCATGATCACCCTCCAGAAAGCGCTCAATCAATTGGTTCCGACTCTGCTCATCCCGAGTCATTTCATAGATTTCGTTCTGGCCATAAAGCTCAATACCAGGTAATAAGTCCCTGGGCTGATAGGGCGAAATATTTCCGTCTGCATCAATCACAGCAGGCTGATTGCCATACTTGCGACTCACAGCAAATTTACGGCCATGCATAGCAGCAGAGCGAACCACCACTTCTACCATGCCCTTTTCGTTGCCGAGGTTATTCTTCAGAATGGCGTCATGTTGGGCTTTTGCCGCCTTACCAAAAGGCTGCAAGTCAAAGACATACCGAATGCACTCCAGCAAGGTGGATTTACCCGTTCCCCGGCCACCAATAACGGCATTTAAATGCTCGGATAACTCGATATCCACGCCATCCAAATATCCGCCGATGAAACGTATCTTCTCAATCGCAGAGGCATAGCTTTCTGGCTTGTCAGAGTTTAGTCGCACTCTGGAACCCGCATCCAGAAATGCTTGCTTGAAGGAAGCAAAGCAGGGCCGGGTCATTTTGATCAGGCAGGAAGCACCATCATTTTTTATATCATCCGGCTTCGCCACATCAGCAGCATTAATGGCGGCCATTTCCCGTTCCCGGCGGTAGTCGGCATTCTTGTTCAGGAAAACCTTACGGTAGAAGTCGTCCTCTACACCCTTTAGGTCTTCAATTGGCCCTGGAATCTGCGCCGCCAACAGTCCTTTATGCTTCCAGACATGGTTCATCTGGCCAACCTTTAATAACCCATTAGCGTTTGTGCAATGTGCTGCAAATATAAACCCACCCTGCTGATTTATTTCGTCAATTAGCTGCTCTGCACTTAGTCGAGAAGGGCGAACGCCATCTTGTGGGTCTAATAGCCTCAGACTACCCAGGATTCGCTCTAACTCCTGAGCCGTTTTGGCCTCATCAAACAAACAGACAAAATGTATTTTCTCGCTGGAAGCGATCTCGAAACCTGGAAATATGACTATTCCATTCCTGCGAAATAAATCTCTTATCGAATCTACGCCATTTACCGAGCCATGATCGGCCAAGCCAATGACTTCAATCCCGGCTTCCAGTGCGGCATTCAGCAATTGTTGGTTATATTCATCCTCAGAAAGTGTTTGCTGCTGACCACGGTATTTTAGGTAGCCTACAGGGTTAACCTGCAAGGCACATTTAAAAAAGCGAGCCTTGGTATAGGTGTGACTCTGGTTTAGATCAGCCATATGCACACTCCTTTATTGGGGTATTGAACTGACATGGCCAGTTCTGGCCTCAGATGTTGTAGGGTCTCGATTCGGTTCATAGTCTCATACCACCAGCTCACCGCTCATAAGTTTGGGTAGCAGCAGGTCGCGGGCTTGGGCGAGCTTACCGTTGTAATCCTGCAACTTATTAACTTGTTCTTGTATTGGTGCAACCTCCGACAAAAAGCGCTCATAATTTTTGTCGTCAGGAATAAGAATTCCTCGACTGTAGGCCATATCTCGATTTAAGCCGGGCACGGCGACATCAGTATTAATGAACTGCACGTTTTGTAGGGCGTGATACAAGAATAAACTGCTCTCTTCAGTGGTAATAAAATAGACCGTATCAATAGGGTAGAAATCGGTATTGACCCAATAGACGCTTCCCACATTGCCCTTTCTTCCAACCACAATCCCCGGCCCTTTCACCAACGCTTTCTCGTGGCTCCCTACCTCCCCACTCGAACCATAAACAGGGAATGGTCCTGGCACACGTACTTCGGCCTTAAGTGCTTTTCCATAGTTTAATGTCGCGATTTGCTTGAGAGGCTTTTTCTCCCACCCCTCCGGCACACCATCGGTAATCTCAACTTGCTCATGGCCGGGGAAGCGCAGGTGAACAAACCATTCCTGATACAGCAAGCGAGCGGATTCTTCTAGCAATTGAATACGTCGGCGGTTGTTTTCGATAAGGTCGTCGTAGGTTGCGATAAAGTCGGCAATTCTTATCTGCTCTGTTACGTCGTCTGGCACCAAAAATTTCAGTGCCAGTAGCTTTGCCTGGCTCAGATTATCCTGTGCGGCTCCTTGCGTGAATTGCCGATAACGCAACTTCAATACAGCATCAAAAAGATATTTTACAAAACGGGCGTCTGCTTTCTCTGAATCAGGGATAAACCCTATTACGCTATCAGGAAAACAAGCATCAATAGCAAGAATGGATGTATCCGCAATATTTGCGGCAATCGTTATACACAGAGTACCAACCGGCCATAACTTACTTTGAGCAAGGCCTTCCTCACTGTAAGTCTGGGAGTAATCTGTTAAATACAGCCCGGCGTGTTTAACATCTCCAGTTTGCACAAACGGATACTGGCCACCATACAAGTGAGCCGCGTCTCTTGGCCTGTGTCTGGATCGACCTCTGGATACAAACCCTAGCTGGTCTATTGATTTTTCAGACCAACTCATACCCCCAACTCCTCAAAGTTACGGGCAATCTTTTCGGCCAACTCTGTGGCTTCATTATTTAAGCCCTGCAGCTCAATATGAATATCTCGCACGGCTTCTTCAAAATCGAAATCTTCATCCACTTTTTCTGGTGCTACACCCACATAGCGGCCAGGCGTTAAGCTCCAGTCAGCGGTTTCGATCTCTTTGATGTCCACCAGTTTGACCAGACCTTCCACATTGCAAAGTTTGCCTTCAGGGAAGCGACTTAATAACCAATGGGCTTGTTTGTAGAAGTAACGCACTTGCTTGAGTTGCTCCACGGCCAGCTTGCGAGCTTCATCGGCGTTTTTCTTCAGGTTGCTCCGACCACGACCATTTAACAGCGTGTTATCCCAGATTTCGCTGTCTTTAGCGTCATTGGCTTCGGCCAGTTCAATTACGCGGGTGGCCAGCTTATAGGCGAGATCAATTTCTTTAATCAGGTTGCGGCTTTGTTCGGCCAGGTCTTTTAAGCAGGCATCTTTATCGATAAAGTCCAGCAGACTGGCAGCATCGTTATAGTCGGATTCACTCCACCACTTTTGCAGGTCGTTGGTCAGGACTTGAAAGACAGACCAACCACCTTCAACCGAGCCTTTGGCATTGAGGAAGTCGACATAGGGCTCAACACTCACACCGTCTTGCTCCAGCTTGCTCATGAAGGGCTGAAAGGCTTGGCTGAATTTTCCCAACTGAGTGATAAAGTCTGGTATCGGCTCGCAGGCTAACGCCTCAGATTGTTCACAGGAGCGAGCTTCGACAATTGACTTGTCGATGTAGTGTTTAACTAATTCAGCAAAACGCTCGCCTTCGCCACGGTAGAGCCAGACCACGGCGGTCAGATTCTGCTGCTGCTCGGGACTGAAGTCGTAAATCTTGCGGGTAACTTTGCGGTAGACGTTGCGGGCATCCAGCATTAACACCTTATCTTTCAGATGCACGGGCTTGTTTTTATTTAGGAACCACAATTGGCAGGGCACCGAGCGTGTATAGAAAAAGTTACCGCGAATATCGACCATGATGTCCACATGCCCAGACTTTACCAATTGCTCGCGCACCTTGGCTTCATCCCGCCCGGCGCTGGAGGCCTGAGATGACATGACAAAGCCCGCTCGGCCCGTATCGTTTAGGTAACTGTAGAAGTACTGAATCCACAGGTAGTTGGCATTGCTGACTTTTTTGTTTTTATTCACGCCCGGTAAACCGAAAGGCAGGCGGCGCTTATCCGCTTTGATTTTATCGGCGTCGACTTCATCCACATTAAAGGGTGGGTTGGCCATTACGTAATCGACGGTACCGAACAGGCCTTCATGCGGGTCGTTATAGTAGGTAATGGCGGCTTCACCACCTTCCACATTGCCTTCGAGACCATGTACCGCCAGATTCATTTTGGCCAGGCGTGTAGTAACGCGGTTTTTCTCGTGGCCATAAAAGGTGAGTTCGTGCGGGTCTTGCGCGTGGCGCTCCATAAAATGGGCACTTTGTACGAACATGCCGCCGGAACCGCATGCCGGGTCAAAAATTTTGCCGTGGTCGGGTTCAATCACATTAACCAATAATTGCACTAATGACACTGGCGTAAAAAATTCACCGCCATCGTGTGCGCCCTGATCGGCAAATTGGGTGAGGAAGTATTCGTAGATACGGCCAAAGATATCGCCTGTGGCTTTTTTCAATTCTTCCGGGTTCAGCGTGCGCAGCAACATACCCAGTACGTCGTTGGGAATGTTGTTGTATTCCTGCTTGGGTAGCTGATTGCGAAGATTAGTGTAATCGGCCTCGATGGAGTCCATGGCATGAATAATGGATTCTGCCCGATTGTCCGCATCCGTCAGGGCAATCAGGTAATCGAACTGCGCTTCAGGCTTAAGGTAAATGGCGCTCTTTTTAGAGAAGTCTTCTTTGGTGAGTTCGCGGGTCTTGCCACCACGACTAGGCAGGGTGGCGACAATCTCGTCTTTCACCGATAGATAGCGGCTGTAGGCATGGCGCAGAAAAATCAGCCCCATCACCGGTAAAAAGTATTCGTTGCTGGCCAGCTCGGAGTTGGCGCGTAGGGTATCAGCCGATTTCCACAGGCGTTTTTCAATTGCTTCGATATTTTCCAGTTGTGCCATGAGGCCGGATTCCTAGTTATCTTCTGATTTACCGCTTGGTGATTTAGTTGCTTCGCTTACGCTGGCGCGGTTGTGCTGGGACGCGATGTATTGCTCCAGCTCGCTCTGTTTGAATCGCCAGGAGTTACCCACCTTAAAGCCCGGTAATTCGCCGCTTGCGGCCAGCCGGTAAATGGTCCGCTCATTCACCTTGAGGTAATCAGCCACGTCTTTAATGGTCAATATGGGGTCACTCATGACGAGATTTCTCAACTATGTCGGAGGTGTCGAAAAAGTACATGACTGTCAATATATAGGATCTGAGAGAGAGATCAAGTAAGAACGGTTCTCAGGCTTATTGGTCGCCAAACAGGCGCTGGTAGTCGGCCTTGAAGTTGGCAGGCATGTCTGAAAAGTACTTCCAGAACTCGACCAGGCCATTGATGGTCTTCATGTCTGTATGGCCACAGTCCAGCATGATTTTGAGCAGCTCTAAGGTTGGCATGACCTGCGCATCGAAGGCTTTGGCCAAATCAGTCATATCCTGATCGTCCGTCACAACAGGAACACTCAACTCCAATGCATAGGCGATATACCAAGCGTCTACACGGGACGGCCCGGGCAGTTCAGTTTGTACATGATCCCACACGTATTCGAAGGTTTGCTGAATGGATTTCTTTTGCTTCCTACCGATTTGGGGAAAGTGCTTGCGATTCTCAGCGAATTCATCGTCATCCACCCATGGGAACTTACTTTGCAGCTTTCTGCTTGCTAACTCGTCATTGAGCTCAGGCAGAATGTACAGGCAATACTCGTTGTCACCAAAGGGCACGAACAGTAAGGGGCGTATGGTTTTGGCCAACCTTAGGTAGGCGTTGGTATCAACGAGGATTTTCGATTGCGGCATCAGGTCAACTCTGCGTGGATACTCCGTGCATCTAGGAGTGGCATATCCAGCACAGTTTGAACATAACCAGGCCCTTTATCGTGCTCCTTCAGATATTTTCGAAGCAGGTCGAAGAAAGGGGTTTCGAAAGCACCTTCTGCCTTTTCGATATAGTCACGGGCGCTTGGTTTACCGTGTTCGTCCAGTTCAGTATCACCGAACAGAGCTTCGCTGAGGTTCTTGTACTTCTTATTGAAGTTGGTCACCGCACCAGGGAAAGCCGATTTACTAAGTTGTATTTGAGGCTGTCCTGTGGACTCGGCATATTTATTCACTTGCCCAATCACTGTCCAAGGCGAGATTGTTAACTGATCAGCCAAACCGATGACATATGTAATTTTGGCCGCAGGAGAGGCTTGCGACATGATTGAGGCGTATGCCTGCTCCACCAACTCATGAGGGTAAAGCAAGCTCGCGGCAAACGCATCGGCAAAATCTTCAGCATCATCGCCCTCAAGGCTTGGCGACAGACAGTGTCCCAACTCATGCGCCATCCAGAACTTGAAGTCATGAATATTGGTATCCAGATTCAGGTAAACCCATGTGCTTCCCGAGTCAGGAAGGTGTATGTGCACCGCATTTTCATGCCGCTGCTTTGCTCCCCACATAACGGGAACCACAACGGCCTGTAGCTCACTGAAGCGGCGAATCAGGTGCGTAAAATCCACACACTCAATTGGGCCAAGATTTATGTCTTCTCTGACTTTCGCTGTAACCGTGCGAAGGTAGTCGTAATCACAACTCGGAGACTTAAGCACCGGCGGCATCTCAAAGGTATCAAACGGCAGATAGGGCACGAGATGACGGAGAAAACGACCAATCTCTTGCGCTTTTTCGATATGGTGATCCTTGGTTTTGGTGCCGCGCATTTTGCGGAATGCCACCTTCGGGGCATGCGGATCGTCCTTGATGACCAAATCATCAAAAGCAAGATTTAACAACTTGCCTAACTGAAGTAGTTTGTTAGGTCGGGGAAAAGACTTGTGCAAAAGCCACTGGGAAACGGCTTCTTTGGTTACGCCTAAAGCATCAGCGACGGCAGTTTGGGTTAACCCTGCCTTATCGATTGCCTGCTGTGCCTTGTCTGTATTAAGTCTCTTTTGCATGCGCGAAGTATATGCGCGAGTCAAGTTTTGTCAAGTTTAAAAGGCTTGGACTGTTCTCGTCATAGCTTAGTCTTTTTGAATTGCGAAAGGGTTCTATGTATTCGTCTCTGCGCCACAAAAAAGTAACCCTTTGATTTTATAGTCAAATTGAACAGATTTACTTCACCCAACAAATACGACCATTACGAACCCAAAAGTGGCTACGACAAGAGACTGTCCGCCATACTGATGGGTGTAATTGAATCTGATTTTGACTACTAATTGTGGCTTTCCAGACCGGCCTCCCGCCAATCAAGTTCAATGAAATTGGCTGCCCACACCCGCAAGGGCATTTAAACGTGACCGCCCAGGGCACACCTGCATCCTCTAGGCAGTAGCATATGCCCGGTAGTAGCTGGTCAGGCGTTTCGCTACACCATTTAACCATTAACTGCTTGTAACGCTGACGGTAATACCATCGATAGCATCGGTTCCACAGCATGCCGAGGTAATTCACGCCACATCCTCCCGAAGGCTCAAAGCAGGCATTCCTAGTAGTGGGTTCGTGTCTCCGTGCCCGAGATACCTGCTTAGCCCAAGGCATAAGTTTTGATCTGGCTGCTGTCGAATAAATCCCATATCCACGGAAATCAACGTATCAGCGGCTCGTTGGTCTTCCTCCAGGCCTTCACGGTAGCCGTGAATTCTTGCCAGAAGCTCCATGACTGAAAAACCAGCGGCTATCATATTGAGAGGCATCACAGCAGGTCTTTCCACTTCCACACCAGAGACATAACCCTGCTTACGCTGCTCAGCGTAGTGCTCTGGATCGTTACGTTGAAGACTGTCTGCACGTAAAGCTTCAAGGTCGAAGACGCCCCGGGAAATAAACGATTGCCCCGGCTGTAGGTAGTGGATGCCTGCGGTAATAGATCCGATTTCGCCGTTCGCCTCAGCGCGAATTGCAACGCCGGCGTCTATATAAGGCAGGAGATAGAAGGCTGCTATTCTGCACAAAAGATGCCTTGCCTCGCGGTTATCAACGCAACCCATGATCAGATCACAGCCGGCGATGGCCTGGATGACGTTTGGGTCCTGAAGCTTAGCCGGGAACTCCATAACCCGTGTTCCGAGGCCCATCTCGAGCGCACTGCGCCCTACAATACGGGTCTTATGCACTCGCGCACTGGCATCACCCTGCGTCGCATGAAGGATTCGGTTAAGGTTGACTACCTCTACACGGTCATCATCGACAATCAGCAGCTCTCCCACCCCTGTTCTTTGCAAAGCTTCGGCAACGAGACTACCAATACCGGACGCTCCCACAACTGCAATACGCAACCCTTTGAGTGCTCGATATGTGCCTCCGCCAAATGCCTGGACCAAGCGCCGCTGCTCTGGAGCGGATACGGCTTCTTCCAGCTGGCTTGGGCGAAAACTTCGAAGCCTATCACCAACTACGTTCACCACGCCTACCGGTAAAAACTGACCTGATTCCGTCACAATACGCGCAGCGGCATCCAGATCAGACAAAACCAGGCTTCCATGGATGCCCGAAGGGCTCCACTGATAGCACGCGCTCAACAATCCCCGGTCGCTTTCATCGTCCAGACTAGAAAATACGGTTAAGCCTCCTGGATGAGAATGGCACTTGAGTAGCGACAGCCCCTCGCTCTCTATCCGACCCAGCAAGGGAATAAGCGGCCTGGTAGACCAGGCAACTTCATCACTACCCCGGCCAAGATAAGCAGAGTCCGGTAACGATATAATCTCCCGAACCAGCAGCCGCGTGCAGTCAGGGCCACTCGCAACTGAACACAGTGCAAAGGCTACTGACTCTCGACCGTCACCCGGAAACAATAGCTTGCGCAACTTTTCGAAGTCATCCGCCCTGAAAGTGACTGAATATCCTGGGCTACCCATGTTTTTCGACCTCTTCGATCAGGCAACGGTTGACCAGTGCCATATGGGTTTCCAAACAGTCCGTACCCGGGCGCCAGGCATTGGGGCTAACGCGGTGACGAGACCAGCGCTGCCAGGTCTTTCCGTCAAAGGTTTCAGTGGAGAGAGCCCCAATTGCTTTCCCGGAGTTCAAGGCAAGGGCTGGATAGACATAATACATATCAATCTGGGTGTCAGGGTATGTCGGCTCGATACGGAGGTACAGGTCGACTTTGGCCTGGTTATACCCTGTAGGGACGGGATAACTGTAGATAACAACCCGCATGACACCGCCTTCGCTAACGGTTTCCCACTGGCATCCCAGTGACTCCAGGAATGCCTCATCATCTGGTGGGAGTTGGAAGTGGCGTCGGCCAGAAAACCCTTCGCGACACTCCCGCTGGAGAGTACGGAACCGTTCAATTCCTGGAGCAGATAGATCTACCTCCTCATCCAGCGGTATCTCTCTAGGCTGTCCATGGCCGCTAAGAATGAGTAGAAACTGATTAACTGGTGATTTTCCTGCCAATTCGAGTATTTTGCGCCCGGTAATGCTTGGTTCGCCAACCTCGAATTTCTCTTTATCTACCTGAAACTTCCATTCCTGGTGTTTCCCCTTATTTTCACTACTATCATGGTCTTTCATTGGATAAATCCTCAATTTGAAACGTTTTTTGGTGCTAACACTATAAAAAGGGGAATGCGTTACAATCGGTCTGTAACGCTTTTGGCTTTACAGGGAGCGAGGTAATCAAATGACGTTAGAACAGGCACAACAATTACTGCCTGACATGGACTGGGAGGAAGTTCTACTGGAGGTTCAAACGGACCCCGGGGATGGACTGACCGAAAACCATGGAAGATTATATGAAGCCATCTATGGGCTGCTGGAAACTGCTGCCCAAAAATGGCTGCGTACCAGGCACTTGACCGAGGCTCAGGACGGGGCATTAGTGGCCATCGGGCTGGATAAAATTTTCCGCGATATCGAGAAATTTTCTATTCCTGATGATCACTCTGACGGAATAGGCAGGGCATTTAAAGCCTGGGCCTTTAAATGCTGCAAGAGAGAATGGAGCAAATATATAAGGGATCAAAAAAGTAAGGAGGGGGATATAGACCAGGAAGATATACTCGCCGAAGAAGCCCCTTCACCAGAAGATGCTCTTATTGCCCTGGAGACCACAGAAAAGCAGCCATCACGAGCTCAAGCCGAAATTGAACTGATGAGGAGAATACTCCATGAGGAACTCGAAAAGCTGCCGCCCTCAATGAAAGAGGCGCTTCTTGAATCCGAAGACATTAAAAATATACACCAGCCAAATGCACGCGGTAAGCAAGGCGAAGCGGCCGGCATTGCCTCTAAGCATGGTTACAAGCCCGGGGCCGTTCGAACAGCCAGATCACGATTAGCCGCCAAAGTGAATGAACGGTTCGGAAAGGAGGCTAAATGATGAAAACGATTATTGGAAAAAGTGTCACTCCTATCAATGATGCAGAATACAGCAACTTACTACGTGAAATTGCGGTAAGAAATGGGTTACAGCTTCCGATAACTGCCAAAGAAGTCGAGTGCTTTGAAGAGCAATTCGCAGACGAGATTCTAGCAGCCAACAAACGTCGCCCCAGCCTGGAAGCCATGCTTTCACTTGCCAAGGATATCAAGCAGTCCGGCACACCGATTGCCAATCAAGCTATTGAAGACGAGTCCGAGTCTGCTTATGCCATGGCTGCACGCAACGGCAAAGGTGTAGATACGGACACACTGGCACGGATGGAGAAGGCACTGCAAAAAGCCAAAGAGAAGGACAGGGATGGAGATTAACCAAATTATTGAGCTGGCAGAAGAACTTGCCACTCAGCACCGAGGAAAAGGAGGCGGTGGCGATCCTAAAGTCGCTTTTTCAAATTATGAGGTTCCAGTAGCTCAAGCAGATTTTGGCGATGCATTTGAAGGCTTACTGCGCTTCAAAGAAGACGAATATCAGGTCTTTATCAATACGGGTAGCGAATCAGATCCTAGAACCATTGGACGTCAGAATTTTACAGCGGGGCATGAATTCGGCCACTACAGCATTCCAGAGCACCGGACTGCCATCCGTAAAGGCGACGGCGCCCATAAGGATGTTACTGGTTTTGTTTCCAGCGAGCCCATGGAGCGTGAGGCTGATATATTTGCCGCCCACTTCTTAATGCCAACCGAGGAATTACAGCGAAAATACCGTTTGCCGTCCTGGGGAGCCAAAGAAGTTCTTGATGCGGCAAAACATTTCGGAACATCGATAACCTGTGCAGCATTACGGTGTCAGGCTTCGTTGCGTGGCGACAGCTCTTTGATTCTTTGGGGGCCTCAACATGTTCGCTGGCAGCGAATGAATCATGATTGGTGGTTTGAGCTTCCAGCCCGAAGCATAAGGAATAGCGATCAACTCGCTAAGGGGTCTGCAACTGAGCAACTTATGAGTGGCGCTGAAATACCAGAATGTGGTTATATCTCCAGAGGAACTACACGATCAGCCTGGTTCGCGAGAATTCTGCCATGGTCAAACAACAACACTATTCTGATTGAAGAGGCGATTCCTCTTGGCGCGTATGGAATTTTAACTGTATTACGCCCAGACAAATCGTAGCGCTAATCATCTGGTTTAAGATGGGATTATCTTCTCGTTTTAATTTCAAATGAAGTGAACTGTTTAATACTTTCTGGATAGTCGGTATCTGAATCAATCCCATATTCTAGGGAAGGTCTGCACAACCTCCAGAATTTGAGATAATCCTGCGAACACCCATTTCAACCGGACTACTGCATGAGCCAGCTTACCTTTGCCGAAGCCGAATACCAGAACAAAAAGCGTA
>Ga0208468_1000079_pt1 | contig 34884 bp, 45 predicted proteins | sample DeeseametaMP0960_FD_184198 | JGI IMG/M metagenome (GOLD analysis project Ga0208468, IMG submission 184198) | Marine microbial communities from the Deep Indian Ocean - MP0960 (SPAdes) | ecosystem: Environmental > Aquatic > Marine > Oceanic | place: East of Madagascar, South Indian Ocean... | reverse complement strand
GCCTTTATCTCCTCAGCCGCACGCTCTATCTCGTCATAGTCTCTAACTACATACTCTTGCTTTTTAACTGGTGTTTTTTCATGCTTTTGAACTAGTGCTTTTACTGCTGCTTCTGTTTCTGTCATATTTATACTCTTTTATGGCTTTATAATTTTCGTATCATACTAAATTTTTCTTGTGTTTTAGCATAAAATGACATTTCAAGTCGTCTACTTAAGCAGAAGAATGTAGTCTTTTTTTAGCATTTGTATATTTTTAATAAAGGTAACATTTTTTGCATATCTTCGAAGTTCAAACATTCTAAAGGGTTATCACAAACATCTAAATAAACCATAAGAGGAAAGTGACTAAGGTCTGGAAGGAAAGCGAGCTTGTTGCTGTGTATAACTAGTTTTTTTAATCTCTCTTGACTTTTTAGACTACTGATGTCAGTTATAAGATTTTTAGATAAAAATATAAATCGTAATTTTGCTAAACCCTCTAGCACTGAGATGTCTTCTATCTTATTTCCAGTAAGTGCTAATTTATGAAGATTAGTCATCTCTGACAAGAGGCTTATATCACTAATATTGTTCTCCGAGAGTGATAGTGCACCAATCCATGAAACTTCTAGTAACTCTTTTGGTATCTCTTGGAGCTCTAAACCTTTGAGGTCTAGGTAGTGAAGCTTTTGTACTTTAGTAACTTCTATACGTCGTAAAACTTCTTCCATCATAATAATTTCCTTGATATATTATACTCTTTGCCATTTCTATTAAGTTAATGACTTATTGTGTGCATTTTACTATAATCGAGTAAGGTCACAAGATTTAATGTAAATATATTTACTTAAAATGTTATAATTATATAAATAGTTGTATGAAAAAAATTCAAGTAAATTATAAACAAATTAAAATAAATAAGTTAGAAGGTCATACCAGTGAATACTGCACAAAATAAGAAACAAAAATTTATACTAAAACTTTTTCCAGAGATAATGATAAAAGGCTCATCAGCTAAACGTCAGATGGTTGGGCAACTATATACTAATCTGCTATCAATACTGCAAAAAATAAGCTCAAACGTAGAAGTAAGAAAGTTTTCAGACAAAATAGAAATACTCTCCCCCACTCAAGTTTTACCTGAGGTTCGCCAACGTCTTCTTGACACATCAGGCATAGAGCAGATACTTGAAGTTTTACAGTTTGATGATATGGACACACTAGATAAGATAAAAGTCAAAGTAGGTGAACTTGTTATCGACTCTCTTGATGGTAAAACTTTTGTTGTAAGAGCTAAACGCACAGGAAAACATGACTTTAGCTCTATAGACTTAGAGCGAACTGTTGGTGGTTATCTCCTAGCACACTCAAATGCTACAAAAGTACAAATGAAAAATCCTGATGTTACGGTACGAATGGAACTTGTTGAGGGTCAGCTCAATATGATTACAAAAAAGTATAAGGGTCTCAGTGGTTTTCCTATAGGTACACAGGGTGATATTCTCTCTCTTATGTCAGGTGGTTTTGACTCAACTGTAGCCTCTTACCTTACTATGAAACGCGGTATAAAAACACACTTCGTCTTTTTTAACCTTGGTGGAAATGCTCATGAAATCGGTGTAAAACAAGTAGCACTCTACCTTTGGAACAAGTTTGGTTCTTCACATAAGGTAAAGTTTATATCTGTACCTTTTGATGATGTACTCACAGAGATATTTCGCTCTACTCCTCCTACTTATATGGGTGTAACACTCAAGCGCCTAATGCTAATGGCAAGTGAGAAAATAGCAAATGAGATGGAGATAGATGCTCTACTTACAGGTGAGAGTGTTGCACAAGTGAGCAGTCAAACACTTCGTAATCTCGCTATTATTGATGAAGTAAGCTCGAAACTTATCTTGCGTCCACTTTCAACGATGAATAAACCAGAAATCATGTCTATCGCAGACGACATAGGTACTCGTCATTTTGCTGAAGCTATGCCTGAGTACTGTGGTGTAATCTCGCAAAACCCTATCACTCATGGTTCTTTTAAACGCATGGAAAAAGTGGCACTCAAGTTTGACTATGATGTACTGAGTAAAGCAGTTGAAGATGCACAACACATTTATGTCCATGAAATCATTGATGATATCAACAATTTAGCAGCTGTAGAAGTTGTAAGTGATTTAAGTACAGGTAATTTTACTGTGATAGATATTCGCGAAGAAGATGAGTGTATTGAGACTAACTCAAAAATACTAAAGATTCCTTTTCATAAACTTAAACGAGAGTTTAAAGACTTACCAACTGATCAAGAGTACCTACTCTATTGTGAGAAAGGTATTATGAGTCAACTGCATGCTCAGTACTTACGAGATGAACTCAAGTGTGAGAATGTAAGAGTCTACAGACCGTAGCTTAGCTTTATGTATATGTTGTATAATTAAATCCTATACTATAAAGGCTCTACATGAAACTTATATCTATAATCATAGCCGCAATTTTAGGTCTTACCTATGGCCAATACTATTACGGTTTTATCTTCTCTCAAAAAATCTGTCTTTTTGCAGGTATGACACTTATAATGCCAACTCTATTTAATGTACAACTCTCAGATATAAAACTAATATTTGAGTATAAAACACTTATGCTCAAAGCAATGGTAATTAACTATATTGCTCTTCCTCTTATCGCTCTTGGTATTGGACTACTTACAGATAGTTTTGGCATTGCAGCTGGACTTTTCTTACTCTCAGTTTTAAGTGGTGGTGGTATGGTTATGCACAGGATAAAAAACTCTAACTCTGACACTTCAATAGGTTTTATTTTACTTTTTATAAACATCGTACTTATTACCTTATCTTTACTTATGTTACACACTTTTGGAATATACACATCCGAATACTTCGGTGAGTCTTATATGGATGAGATAAACATTAGTAACTTTGCCAAAGAAGTTATCTATCTTCTTATAGTTATACCCTTTATAGTAAGTCGTGTTGTCATTTTTATCAGACCACTCAAAGAGTTTATTAGTGCAAAACAAGGATTTATTAGTAATATAAGTATATTTTTGATTGTGTTTTATCTGTTTGGGTTACAAAGTTCTCAGTCTCTTTTTGAACTCTATGATTTTGAACCAGAGCTTATTTATATCTCTATAGTTTCTGTAATTACTTTTTATGCTGCAGTTTTTGCTTTAGCTAGATTGGTATACAACTTAGAGTCTCCTCAAGAGAGAGCTGTATTTTGGCACTCGATCACTCGCTATATTACGCTAGCACTTGTTATATCGACATTTTCTACAGGAACATTTGGGGTAGCAATGCTGGTACCGATAATGTTTGCATACATCATTCAGATACCATTTTCTATGCTAATTGATCAGTATATGTTTAAGAAGGCCTAGAGCTTTCGTACAAGCATCAAGCCATCACCAATAGTGAGCATTGAAGCTTGTACACGTTTGTCTTGCATGATTTTTTCATTTAGAGCACGAATAGCAGTAGTATCTGCATCAATAATGTCTGCATTTGCTACTGTTCCTCCCCAAAAAATATTATCTATCATTAAAAGTGCATTTGGTTTGAGTAAATGTAGGCACTCTTCATAGTATAAGTCATAGTTAGATTTATCTGCATCAATAAATGCAAGATCAAAACTACTCTCATCTAATTTAACAAGACTATTTTCTGCCTTATCTATATATAGATTTATTTGATTTTCTATACCCGCTTCAAGCCAATAGCGCTTTGCTATGTCTGTCCACTCTTTTGAGAGGTCACAGCCAACAGCCAAAGAGTCTTTACCCATAGCCCCTACAACACTAAGCATACTATAACCTGTAAAAACACCTATCTCAAGATAAGTTTTTGCCCCAATTAAGTTTGCAATAAAACCCATAAAAGCACCTTGTTCAGGAGCAATTTGCATTTTACCCATTTCTAGTGTTTTAGTTTCATCTCTGAGTCTTTTTTTAAGATCAGACTCATTAACACCTGTTTTAATTATATAGTCTAAAAGAGTATCATTAATACCAAGTGTTTTATTACTCATAATTTTTGCCTTATCCTAACTTTGAAGTGATAGCTATCTCAACATCAGAAATATCAGCGGTTCCATCAACTGTAATATAAGTTAATGTACTCACTTCTTTTGCTTGGTTTTTATAGTAAGAAACAAGTGGTTCTGTAAGTTCGTGGTACACTTTTAAGCGATCAAGAACAACATTTTCTTTGTCATCTGGACGCTGTACTAACTCTTCCCCAGTCTCATCATCTTTACCTGCTACTTTTGGTGGATTATATTCTAAATGATATGTTCGACCAGATGCTAGGTGAGCTCGACGCCCACTCATACGTTTTACGATAACAGAATCATCTACAGCTATCTCTATAACTGCATCGATAGCGATACCAGCACTTGTAACAGCATCAGCTTGTGGAAGAGTACGTGGGAAACCATCTAAAAGATAACCATTTTTACAATCATCTTCAGCAATTCTATCTTTTACAAGACCTATGATAATCTCATCAGTTACAAGTTGTCCAGAATCCATAGCTGCTTTTGCCATTTTACCCATATCAGTTCCTGCTTTTATAGCAGCTCTAAGCATATCACCTGTAGAAATTTGAGGAATGTTGTATTTTTTTGTAAGAAATTGAGCCTGTGTACCTTTTCCAGCACCAGGGGCTCCTAAAAGAATAATTCGCATATTTTGTCCTAAGTATTTTATTAATGAAATTATATACTAATGAGTTTAAAACAAAATATATTAAAAGAAGAGAAGTTATTTTACTAGATCAACTCTATTTTCTAAATTTTATTTCTGATAAAAGAATCTCTTCAATAGTCTTAGATAAGAAAGGAAGTATAAGAATATTTTCAATATGATCAACTTCAAGATCTTTAATTTTGACATATTTTAACTCATCATCGCCATCAATTCCATAAGTTGCCCAAACAATATTCTCTCTAATTGTATTAAAATCATCAGTAGTATATATAGATGCATCTACATAATCATTCTTATCATATAGAACTTTTTGATATGCCAAACCACCCTCAACACCATAGTGCTGTCCATTTTTGTCAGTATATTCTTCTAAGTCGTTAATACTTCTCGAACATATAAAAGTACCATCCGGAGTTTGAATTCTATTTAACAGTAATTCTTTATTCATTTTTTACTAACCCTTTTTATAATTTCTGTGTCAATAGTAACATTAAAAAGTAAATCTTTTATCTATTCACCCCAACCTAATTTCTCTTTTAATACATCAAAGTAGTTAAACTCATTTCTGTGAATGAGCTGTACCTGTTTGTGTGCTAATTTAATATGTACAGACTCGTTTTGCTCTAATTCATGCTTCTCTTGTCCATCTATGATAAGAAGTGCCTTCTCTTGTGGTGTTTTCATCTCAATGGCAAACTTACCAGGAAGAACAACCGGTTTCTGTGTTAAAGAATGTGGGCAGATAGGTGTAAGTGCAAAAACATTTGTAAGAGGAAAAAGCACGGGTCCACCTGCTGAGAGATTATACGCAGTGGAACCAGTTGGAGTCGAGACTATGACTCCATCACCAAAGTAGGTATTAAAAGCTTTACCATCTACTAGAGTCTCAACATGAATCATATTTGAAACAGAATGACGTGTTAATACTATGTCATTAAAGGCATACTGAGTCACCTCTTTGCTGTTTTGTATAAATGTAGTCTCTAAAATAGAACGCTCATCTACACGGTATTCTCCCTCTACCATGTTTTCTACAAAACTATCTAACTCATCGAGTTGAACATCTGCTAAAAACCCAAAACTCCCTGCATACACACCAAGTACAGGAATATCGTGCTTAAATGAGCGCCGTACAGCAGAGATAAGAGTTCCATCCCCACCAAGGGTAACAAGAACATCAGCATTCTCACACATAAGATCAAAGTCCATTCCCAGGATGCCTATCATAGCACCACTTACACTCTCAATGATTACATTAATGTTATACTTATTGAAAATTTTCTCTAGTTTAAAATAGTTATCTTTTAGCTCTGGTGTTGACGGGCGGAGAACTACTCCAACCTTTTTTATGTTCATAGTGTTCATTTGGATATTATACACTATTTTGGTATAATCGCGAAAATATTTTTCACACAGGACTCTAGATATATGAGAAGCCATTACAATACAGATTTAAGCGAAGCAAATGTTGGTGAGGAAGTAACTCTCACAGGTTGGGCAAATAGTTACCGTGATCATGGTGGAATCATTTTCATAGATTTACGTGACAAAACTGGTCTTATCCAGTTAACTTGTGACCCTGCAGATTCAAAAGAGTCTCACGAAATAGCAAATAGTGTAAGAGATGAGTATGTTCTTATCATCAAAGGTACAGTACGTCTTCGCGGTGAAGGTCTTACTAATCCACGCCTAGCAACTGGTGCTATTGAGATAATAGTAACTGAACTTCTAATCGAGAATAAATCAGCTGCACTTCCATTTGTAATTGGTGATAAAAAAGTTGGTGAAGAGACTACTTTAAAGTACCGTTACTTACAACTTCGTGATCCAGATCTTTATAAAGTGTTTAAAATGCGTTCAAAAGCGGCAATCGCTGCAAGAAATGTCTTAGATGCAAATGGATTTTTAGAAGTTGAAACACCAATTCTTACTAAATCAACTCCAGAAGGTGCTCGTGATTACCTTGTACCTTCTCGTGTACATGGTGGTGAGTTTTATGCACTTCCACAGTCACCACAACTTTTTAAACAACTTTTAATGATTGGTGGATTTGATAGATACTTTCAAATAGCAAAATGTTTCCGTGATGAAGATCTTCGTGCTGACCGTCAACCTGAGTTTACTCAGATAGATGTTGAAATGAGTTTTTGTACTCAAGAAGATGTTATCAAAGTTGCAGAAGATTTACTTGTAGCAATGTTTAAAGCAACAGGTCATGATATAAAACCACCATTTAACCGTATCACTTATAACAATGCTATGGAATTATATGGTTCTGATAAACCAGACTTAAGATATGACCTTAAAATGGTAGATGTGATAGATATATTTTCTCGTTGTGATAACGAAATCTTTACAAACATTGCTAAAGACACTAAAAAGAACCGTATCAAAGCTCTTAAAGTTCCTGGAGCTGACTTAATCTTCTCTAAACGTGAAATGAAATCATTTGAAGAGTATGTTCGTAAGTTCGGGGCTCATGGTCTTGGTTACTTCCAGATGAAAGAAGATGGTCTTAAGGGTCCACTTGTTAAATTCTTCACTGAAGAAGACATCGCACTTATCATTAAAACAACTGAACTTGAAATTGGTGATGTAGTATTCTTTGGTGCTGGTGAGAAAAAAACTGTATGGGATTATATGGGTCGTTTTAGAAACTTCATAGCTGAGCATGAAAAAATGAATCTTATTGATGAAGATGCATTTGAATTTGTATGGGTTGTTGACTTTCCTATGTTTGAGGTTGAAGATGGTCGTGTTAAAGCACTGCACCATCCATTTACTATGCCTAAAGACACGAACAAAGAAGACCCTGAAGAGATTGAGTCTATCGCTTACGATATCGTTCTTAACGGTACTGAGCTTGGTGGTGGATCTATTCGTATTCATAAAGAAGCTATTCAAAACGAAGTTTTTAGACTTCTTGGTATCGAAGAAGAAGAAGCACAAGAGAAATTTGGTTTCCTTCTTGATGCTCTTAAGTTTGGTGCACCTCCACATGGTGGTTTTGCTCTTGGATTTGACAGACTAATGATGCTTATCGCTAAAACACCAAGTATTCGTGATGTTATCGCATTCCCTAAAACACAAAAAGCATCTTGTGTACTTACTAAAGCACCAAGCGAAGTAGATAATACTCAGCTTCGTGACCTACATATTCGTCTTAGAGAAACTAAGTAGTCCTGTAAAAGGAATAAAATTCCTTTTACTCCACTCAAGCCGCTGAGGCTACTAAAGCTAACTTTTACAAAAGTTAGAACAAAACTTCAAGGATTTTATTTTTGAAAAAACTCTTTCTAATTATTGGAGCACCTGGCTCTGGTAAGACTACAGATGCAGAACTTATCGCACAAAAAAACAACAATATAACACACTATTCTACTGGTGATATGCTTCGAGCAGAAGTTGCAAGTGCCAGTAAGTTAGGTCAAGAGATAGAAGGCTATATTACTAAAGGTCTTATCGTTCCTATCAACATCGCTATTACCACTATCACAAATGCAATAAAAAGTGCCCCTACTGATGTGGTTATCTTAGATGGTTATCCTCGTAGTATAGAACAAATGGATGCTCTTGAAGAGTTTTTAAAGATCGATAGTAGTATCATACTATCTAATATTATTGAAATTAAAGTAAGTGAAGAAACTGCAAGGAATAGAGTCTTAGGCCGTGCACGTGGGGCTGATGACAATACAGAGGTTTTTAACAACCGTATGAAGGTGTATACTGAGCCCTTAGCTGAGATTCAAGCATTTTACACTGCTAAAGATTATTTAAAAGTTATAAACGGAGAAGGAACTATTGAAGAGATAGTTTCACAAATGCAAGCATTTATTCTAAACAAAATATAAGGACTACTTCATGAAAAAAATATTTACATTACTACTTTTAGCATCAGTAATACTACTGTGTACTGGGTGCTCAAGTACATGGGACGGAGTAAAATCAGACACCAATGAAGCATGGGGTAAGACAAAAGAAGGTTCAAACAAAGCTTGGAACTCTACTAAAGAAGCTATTCATAACGCTACCGAATAAGTAGTTTCTTTAAACTTTATAATTAGTTTTTATTCTGTAGTCAACTATATCTCATAAAGTGATAAACTTATCTATTATCTTCACTTGATATGTCTATTTAGATATATGAATTGAGGTAATTATGAAAGAGCTGATTAATATTTATAAAAAGCAGTATCTCTTAGTTGAGAACTCTATTACAGCTATACTCGATAGTATAGATTTTACACAATATAATGAAATAGTTAACAACTCCCTCTTTAATATATCTCCTGCTATTAAAGCTACATACAAGGTAAATGCTAAACTCAAACAATCAACACCACTCTATACTATAGATCACTCAGATACAAGTTACTTAGGTACAAATAAATCACACCTACTCGAACGTATAGTCTTTAGAGAAGATAACATTTATATTTCTAACTCGTATATTAATTCTCGTACTGGTTTACCATATATCACAGCTGTTTTACATATAGACAATGAGTATATCGTCTGTGATTTCGAACTCTATACCCTACTAAAAGAATTATCACTTATTGAGGGTAATGAAGCTTTTACACTTTTTACAAAATACTTTTATGCCCTCTTTGGATTTATACTCGCCCTCTTCTCCTTGGCTCTTATTGTTTATGCTATTTTTAGTGCTTTTTCTATTTTCACACAAAATGAAGAAACACTTTTCACAGGTCTTTTTAAGTCTATTATTGCTTTGACACTAGCATTAGCTATTTTTGATTTATCAAAAACTATATTAGAACATGAAGTTTTTTACAAAAGTTTAAGTAGAAATTATAATTTAGAAAATAGGCTTTTAGCACGTTTTTTAACTTCTATCATCATCGCATTATCTATCGAGTCTTTAATGGTTGTTTTTAAAATCACTTTGAGTGACTATCGTGATATGATATATGCTTTTTATCTTATTGCAGGAGTGGGTGTGATGATAGTCTCTCTGAGTATATTTGTTTTTATCATGAGGTATCACAGTAAAAAGTAAAGCTCTTGTAAATTATGTAAATGAAAAAAATGATAAAATATTTTATATCTAGTTATTAGGAAAATAAAATGTCAAATACACTTATACACAATGAAGCAGAATCTAAATACGAATACCATATAGATGGGAATATAGCATATATAACTTATGATGATCAAAATGGAAAGATGCACTTAACGCATACAATAGTACCCGGTGCATTAGCAGGAAAAGGTCTTGCAAGAACTCTTTTAGAAGATGTTCTTTCCGAGATTAAAAAAGATGGTAAAAAAGCTATAGCTCAGTGCTCATACATAGTAAAGTATCAAGAAAAGCACCCAGAAGCTAGTGATATTTTTGCATAATAGCTTAAAGAGAGTTCCATTGAACTCTCTTAATAATACTACTCTTCTACAAATCCGAAATCTTCTTCTTCTACATCACCATCTTTTTGTGCTTCTTTGATATCATCTATAAGTTCTTTACACTCATCTTCTTCAATATCACCACTCTCAATGTCATCTAAAACATCTTGAAGGTCAGCTTTAAACTCACGAAGTTCTTCTATCTCTTCTTTTGCATCTTCTGTTGCTTCTTTGTTATCAGCTATTTCTTCAAATATAGCATCTAATGACTCATCAATATCTGGGATTACAGTCTCTTTAATTAGTGTTTCTAGTTCTTCTGAATATGACATTCTCTCATACCTTTATTTTATTTTTAGAATTATACTATAATTAAGTATGAATTTTTATGCAGTAATAATCGGAACAGAAATACTTAACGGAAGAAGAGAAGATACTCACTTTGAGTTTGTTAAAAAAGAACTCGCGAAATATGGACATGAACTATTTTCCTCTTTTATCATAAAAGATGATGTCGCACTAATGACAAAAGTGTATGAGATGATAAAAGAAGACCGTGATGCTGTTATTTTTTCTTTTGGTGGTATCGGCTCAACACCTGATGATTTAACCAGAGAGATAGCTTCTAAAGTCTTTACAAATGCGGCACTAGTTCCTCATAAACAGTTTTTAGCTGATATTATTACAAGGTTTGGCGAGAAATCTTACCCTCATCGTATTCATATGGCCGACCTATCACCTAAAGCAGAACTACTTTTCAACCCTATAAATAATATGTCAGGATTTTCACTCTTCAACAAGTATTTTTTTGTTCCTGGTTTTCCAAACATGGCACATCCTATGATAAAAAATGTAATAGCCACTCACTTTAGTAAAGTTGTAAGTAGATACCGCTTAACACTCTATGCACATACTAGCGAAGAGACACTTATCACTCTTATGCAAACTCTTCCAAAAGAAATAGAACTCTCATGCTTACCTCTCTTTGTAAATGAAAATGCCCATGTAGAGCTCTCCCTCTCAAGTACAAATAAAAACCTTAATAATGAGTACTTCGAAATATTTAAAATAGAGTTAGACAAAAAGAACATATACTATAAATTAATGTAAAAATTCTAAACTCTGATTTTATTACTAGATAATTCTATAAATCAAAGAATTTAATCATAATAATCTGATTATTGGTACTTTTATTGCTTTTACTTTTTAGATATGTTGTTTATCAAATGAACTTTTTCCCAGATGAATCAAAAGAAGATTATAAAGATAAACCCCACTATACTTTTAAAATATAAGAGAGCACAACAATGGCAATTACACTAAACAATCATGTATTTAAAGGTCACCGAGCACTTTTAGGTAATAAGTATGTAACATATGGAGAAGTAGAACTACTACTAAGATATGAGCTTTATCCCATATCTAAAAATGGCTTTGACTGGGGTAACACTTCTAAAGGTTCAAAACAGTTAGCATACTCCATACTTTGTCAAGTAAGTAATAAGAAGCTTGCCCTCACTCATGTCCAAAAGTATTCGATTGATATTATAGGAGCTCTTAATTCTAGAGATTGGGTAATTTCAGCTTCTGAAGTTTTAGGATGGATAGATAACAATACTGAAAAGCAAGTGATGCAAAAATTACAGCCTCTAAACTCTCCAGTAAAAGGAATAAAAAAACCTAAAACAAATGTTGTTAAAGAGATTTGTAAAAAGCTACACATAACACAAAAAAATCTTGCTGAAATTTTAGAAGTACCTGAGGGAACAGTAAGTAGCTGGGCTGTCAAAAATGAAATCCCGCGTTTAGGTAAAAAAGCAATAGAATTTTATATGCTTAATGTGAAAAATCAAAAAATAGTAGATAGCTATAGAAGTTTTAAAGAACTTCTTGAAGCTTCATAAGGCAGACATTTGAAACCAAAAGATGAAGTTACACGCAGTTTACTTGTAGATAGAAAAACATGGGATGACTCTATGAAGTATGCACGAGATAGATACAAAATGAGCCTTAGTAAAGTTATAGAATCTCTACTTCAAGAGTGGTTAGTTAAAGAGAAGAGAAAACCTCTTGACAATACAAATCAAGGAAAATTTTTCGAATAATATTCATACATTATTTTATTAGTAGTTTTTATGTATAATTCAATTAATAAATCAATGAAGCGAGAATTAAATGGAAATTATACAAACAGAAGATGCTTTTAAGGCACTTATACAAGATATCAAAACAACAACTGATGGTTACAGAGACCCTCTAGCATTTGGTATTTGTCGTGTTGACTTAGGTCAACTAAATGTAGAAAAAACACTTCAAGCAACATACCCACTTATTAACTGGGATGAAAACTTTGGAAGTGCTGCTATTTTTATTAGAGCATTAGCTGAACAAGGTATAAATGTTGACTTTTCTCAAACAGAAGTTGTATGTACTATAAATGTAAACTTTTTAAGAGCTTGTTTAGCTGCGTTTACACCATACTCAGATGAAGCATATGGTCATTCTCATAAAAATATTCAAGTTATTTCAGCACTTTATACTCAAATCATTAGTAATGGATCTTTTGAAGATGAGTTCAAAGTAACTTTCATCTTTGATGATGCACCTCTACAGAGTGTGGAAGCATCTTACCTTAAACTCTATGCTATCTCTCAGGCAAAAGTTCACCTTCGTGAGATTAACTTAAATGGAGCATTTGGTGCTTTACCAAATGTTGCTTGGTCAAATGGTCAACCAATTGAGCTTGATTATTTAAGAGAGTTCGAAATTGAACTTAAACTAGCAAATGAATATCCACATATTGATTTTGTTGATAAATTTCCAAGATTCCTTCAACATATCATTCCTCAAGACAATACTCGTATCCTAGACACTTCTAAAGTACGTTTTGGTGCACAGCTAGCAGCTGGAACTACAGTAATGCCAGGTGCTTCATACATCAACTTTAATGCAGGAACTACTGGTTCTGTTATGGTTGAGGGTCGCATTAGCTCTTCTGCTATCGTTGGTGATGGTTCAGATGTTGGTGGTGGTGCTTCAATCCTTGGTGTTTTAAGCGGAACAGATGGTAACCCAATCAGTGTTGGCCAAAACTGCCTCTTAGGTGCTAACTCAACTTGTGGTATTCCTTTAGGTGATGGTTGTATCATCGATGCAGGTGTTGCAATACTTGAAGGTACTAAAATAGCTATCTATCCAGAAGAACTTAAAAAATTAATGGCTATTAATACAAATATGCAAATGGAAGGCGAAATCTTCAAAGGTAAGCAACTAGCAGGTTTTTATGGTATTCACTATAGACAAAACTCTATGACGGGTGAGATTACAGCTTCTCGTTCAACAAAAGAGATTAAACTAAACGCAGACCTACACTAGTTTAAGTATCTTATCTTTCTCTTATCTTTATCGATATATAATGTTATATACATAAAGGAGAAAGGTATGGAAATTTCAAACAATATTTCTTCCCTCTCGGCGAACCAAACTTTTGAAATACAAGTGCAAATGTTAAATATGTATGGTTTTAGAGCACAAGATACAAGAATTACAAATGCTAGTGGTTCGCCTGAGGCTACAACTAGGATAACTGATGATAATGGCTCAACAAAAAGTCAGTCAGACCTTGCATAAGAAATACCAAACCTAATAATCACGAGTGGTGTTGCCCAAGTAAATGTAACGGTAATTAAGACTCAAGATGAAATGTTTGGTTCACTTTTGGATATTAAAGAGTAGAGATACTCTTTAGTTTAATGAGCATAGATGTGTTTGTATCAAATGCTTTAAGGTTTTTTCCCACTTCAAGTGTGCTAAATATCGGTCGTCCTATGATAAATCTACCTTCAACACCGTCTTTTTTTGTTTTTATACCCCAAACATTTTGAAAAATTATCGCTTGATTATTAAACTGACCTACATATAATGCAATATGCCCTTGTTTATACACTAATGTTCTAAATGCTATGGCTTCTTTTTTTATGACTAATCGCTTCTCTTCTTCACTCATAACTTCGAGGTTTATAAACTTACCTAGCTTGCTTTGTTGTGAAGAGTTTCTCGGTAACCAAAGTCCAAAAGGTGCATAAAAATCTCTTAGAGTCGAGGAGCAATCACGCTGCCCAAAGATACCCCCCCAGCCATAATTTGTTTTAGAGATTTCTTTTAAAATCATATCTATATTTTTAGCATTAAAGTCTAGTACACCTTTACTCGCTACTCTTTTTTCAATTTTAGATTGTATATATAGTGGATTTTTATTTTTATACTTACTGACTGTTAAAACTGTATAAGTCTCTTCATCTTCACTCACTAGGGGAAGCATCATACCTATACGAGATTTAAACAGAAACTCTTTATCTTGTGAGTATATAGGTACACCCTCCTCTATGATAAAAACCTGCTCTGAATATTGCCAAAGTTTCGTGTACTTCTCATCAATGACTACTATATTTCTAGTCTTTACCCAACCAAAAGCAAAACTTGATTCTACAAAGGCCCATTTACCGTTCTTTGAGTAATGCGAGAGAATTAAAGGTTTATTTGCTGCGATAGAACTATTTTGTAAGTAGTCAAAAGGAAATCCCTCACCTGCTTTTTTTGGATCAAAAAATACTGGTTTGTTTGTTGGAAATGTTCTAAGATTTACATTAACAAGAGTAAGCGCTTTTTTATTTACACTTGAATACTGCTTATAGTTAGCATTATCTAAATTTTTTTGAAAAAATAATTCTTTATGAAGTTGAAGGTTTTCCCCGTAAGTATTTCCTACCGTATAAGTATCATGTGCCCATTTTGCATCTTCTAGGGCTATTGAGACCTTGTCAAGGTTCCACACTCTAAAATATTGCTTTTCATATGTTTCTTGTGAAAAAGAGGAACTTTTAGCTAAGTTTTTTGTGTAGTAACTTACATCTTGGGGAACTGTTTTTAAATCACTTATGGATTGAGATATATATTTCTCTACCTTGACTTTTACAATTTTTATAGGTTTCTCAGTTTGATTTTTTTTTACAGCACAAGAGTTAAAAATACATAATGCACATATAAGGTAAAAAAAATTCAAACTTTCTCCTTTAGTTAGTCAACATCTCCAAATCTACTTACAACACGACCTAAAACTTCTACCTCATTTAGTGAAAGTGTTTGTGTTGAGTAAACTGAGTTATCACTTATTACATCTATCTGACCATCTATTCTAGTTTGAATACGTTTGATAAAAAGTCCTGCATCAGTTCTGATAGTAAAAATACCACCACGATTTAAATCTGTCTTACTTCTGTTTATAAATACTATATCATTATAGCTAAAAGTTGGCTCCATCGAATCTCCTGAGACATTAATTGCTTCAATATGTTTCAGCTCTTTCTCCCCACCTAACATAAACATAAAGTGTTCTGGTATTTCCAATTCTTCTATCTCTTCGTACTGTTCATCCGCCCCACCACCAGCACTAGCATTTACATCACTAAGGTATTTCACCATATAGAACTTGTTGGTCGCTTCAACTAAAGACTCAGGAGATTGTCCATAAAGTAACCAGTTAATAGATATTGCTTTTTTCGCACAAAAATCTAAAAGTTCTGTAAAAGGAATCTTGTTTCGTTTTTTCATAGTTGCAAAATTCATTTGACTGATACCTAAAACATCAGCTACATCTTTGTCAAATACTTTTTTTGATGAGAAATCAGAAGAGACTATGCTTTTAATCTCTTCTACTATATTTAAAAAGCTATTCATATTTAACCCTTTTTTGTCAATTTCACAAATTATAATATTATTTTTGACAAATGTCAAAGTTTTTATTGCATTTTGACATGTTTTTTATATTATATTACAAAATGATGTATTATTTTTTAGATTTAGAGTTAAAAAGGAAAGAAAATGTCAATAATTATTAAAAATGCAGAATGTATGTTTGAGAAGTTAGAGTCTAAAATGGAGAGATGGGCAGAGAAGATATTTTAAAGCTTTATTTCTTATTATTTTCTTCTTCTCTCTGTGCTGACTTATTTTTATGGTAACCAGCAAAAATAAATATCATAAAAGATACAAAAAGTGTTAAAACAAGAATATCAATATATATGCCCAAGCTTATGCCTTGTTAAAAGTACTATATGTTTGTCTTATAGCATCATAAAGTATTATACCTGTACTTATTGCTAAGTTCAAGCTTCTTCCCTCTGGTGTCATCGGAATCGTTATGTTTCTATCTTTGTAAGTATTTAAAATATCTTCAGGAATTCCCTTTGTCTCACTTCCAAAAATTATAAAGTCACCATCTTTAAAATCAGTTTCAAAGTATGGTCTATCTGTTTTAGTAGTTGCAAAGTGTGCATTTTTACCTATTTTATTATTTTCAAAAAACTCATCTATCGATTCCCATACATGTAAGTCTAACTTATCCCAGTAATCAAGTCCTGCACGGCGAACTGCTTTTTCATCTATGTCAAAACCAATAGGTTTGATGAGATGAAGAGATGCACCTGCATTTACACATAAACGACCTATCGCACCCGTATTATTTGGAATTTGCGGATTTACTAAAACTATATTAAAACTCATATTAATACCTTTAAAAAATTACTGTTTTATTTTCATATATGAAGATTCTATCTTCTAGTGCCAATTTTAATGCACATGAGAGTACAATTTTTTCTACATCACGACCAGAGCGTTGCATATCTTTCCAACTATAAGCATGATTTACATGGAGAACTTCTTGAGCGATGATTGGACCTTCGTCGAGATTATTGTTTACAAAGTGTGCTGTTGCACCAATTATTTTAACACCTCTATCATATGCTTGTTTATATGGATTTGCACCTATAAATGCAGGTAAAAAAGAGTGATGAATATTGATTATTTTATCTTGAAATGTTTCAATAAATGCAGGTGTTAATATACGCATATATTTTGCAAGAACAATATAATCAATATCTTCATAAGAGTTAATACACTCAATAATTCTTTGCTCATGAACTTCGCGTTCTAAATCTACATGAGATACAGTTACATAAGGAATATCAAACTTACTTACAAGAGACTCTAATTTATCATAGTTAGATACTACAGCTAAAATATTTGCTTCGAGTTCTCCGGATTCGTGACGAATCAGTATATCACCTAAGGCATGTAGCTCTTTTGTCGCCATAATGATTATATTTTTCTTTTTAGGCTCTATCACTTTAACACTAGAGTTTTTTGGAAGCACTGTATTTATAGCATCTGCTAAATCTTTTTTATCTACAGCACCTTCAACAACAGAACGCATAAAAAACTTGTTACGCTCTTTATCAACGAACTCACTATTAGAAAGAATGTTTAAATCATAATTAAAAAAGATACTAGATACCTTATGTACAAGTCCTTTTTCATCGTTTGCATCAATTAGGACTCTGTACTGATTCAAACTAAACTTCCTTCTCTAACTTTTTTACTCTAATATCAATTGTTGCTAAGGTATACTCTAGAAAATTAAGTGTCATATCAACTTTTGCTTCTATGTTAGAGTTGTTGGGTGCTTGAAAACCTTCAAAAAGAACTAAAAGTCTTTCTCTTATTGAGTTTAAATACATAAGTTCACTCTCAGCAGTATTTGAAGTTTGCTTTATAACTTGTTCACTTTGAGGAGCTCCTTCAAAAAAATCTTCTTTTTTGGGTGTTTGTATTAAAGTCGTCTCTTCTTCTCCACCATTAGTCTTTTCCATTTCTGCCAGTGTTGAGAGTATTACATCTTTTAATTCCATGCTTTTAATAACCACCTTTCAAACTCATTAAACTCTACTTCATTTTCCATTTTTAAAAAATAATCTTTCATTTCTTGATTTACATTTAAAAATTTTTTACGCATTCCAGAAAGTCTTCTAATAGCAATTTTTGCATCACTATTGTTAGGATCTTTTTTTAACACTGCTTTATAAATATCTAATGCTTCTTCTTTAAGACCTTGAAGTTCATAAATATTTGCTAAAGTAAGTGTTTGCATACTATCGTAATTATCTCTGTATATAGTTCGCGATAATAGAACCTATCTCGCTTGTTGAACATACTTCTTTAGCATCATACTGTGCTAAATCACCAGTTCTATAACCTTCGCTAAGAGCTTTTTTAATCGCAGCATCTATCTTATCCGCAGCTTCATTCTCATCAAGAGCATATCTAAGCATCATAGATGCAGAAGCAATAGTTGCAATTGGGTTTGCTATTCCTTGGCCAGCAATATCTGGTGCAGAACCATGTATGGGCTCATAAACACCAATCTTGTCACCAACAGATGCTGATGGTAAAAGACCAATAGAACCACAAAGCATAGAAGCTTCATCAGAAAGAATATCACCAAAAATATTTCCAGTTAACATTACATCAAATTGTTTTGGATTAAGAACTAATTGCATTGCTGCATTATCAACATACATATGTGTAAGTTCTACTTCTGGATACTCTGCAGATACATCAGTTACTACATCCCTCCAAAGTTGAGAAACATCAAGAACATTTGCCTTATCTATAGAACAAACTCTTTTATCTCTTGTCATTGCAATTTTAAATGCATGGTGAGCGATACGTACTACTTCACTACGAGTATAAACCATAGTGTTCCAGCCTTTATCTTCTGTACGTCCCTTAGGCTCACCAAAATATATACCACCGATTAACTCACGTACTACCATGATATCAACACCCTTAATAATTTCAGGCTTTAATGAAGATGCATTAATAAGTTCATCATATACAATAGCAGGACGGAGATTAGCATAAACACCGAGCTCTTTTCTAAAACGTAGTAGTCCACTCTCAGGACGCTTTTCACGTGGAAGAGAATCCCACTTAGGTCCACCAATAGCACCAAAAAGAACAGCATCACAAGCTAAAGATTTTATAATAGTCTCTCTAGGAAGAGGATCACCAGTTACATCATAAGCAATACCACCCATGAGTGCCTCATCATAAGAGAATTGAAAATTAGAACATGCTGCAACAGCATCAAGTACTTTTACAGCTTCATCAATTATCTCAGGGCCGATTCCATCACCCTTAATAAGTGTAATTTTATATTTTTTCATCTATTTACCTTTTAGTTCATTCGCTGCAAAGTTCATTAAACCACCTGCATCTATTAATTCTTGCATAAATGCAGGAATTGGTGTGAAGTTATATGTTTTACTTGTAGTGTTATTTGTAATAGTTCCAGCATCCATGCTTACTGTTATATCATCACCTTCGTTTATTTCTGCACTCTCTGGAAGTTCAAAAATTGGAAGTCCCATATTAAATGCATTTCTATAAAAAATTCTTGCGAATGTAGGAGCTATAATAGCAGCAATACCAGCAGCCTTAAGTGCTATTGGTGCATGCTCACGGCTACTTCCACAACCAAAGTTTTCACCAGCAACGATTAAGTCACCTGCACTCATTTTATTTACAAACTCTGGATCAGAATCTTCCATAACATGCTTTGCTAGTTCCTCAGGAACTGACGTATTTAAGTATCTTGCCGCAATAATTATGTCTGTATCAATATCTTTACCAAATGTCCAAACTTTTCCGTTTATATTTGCTTTGCTCATTATAAAATCCTAATATATATTTTATTAAATAATTTTGTGATTATATCCAATTTTTGATTTGAGTTTTATGAAAGTTTTTTTTAGGGAGAGTTGAAGACTTGATATTAAAAAGTATCAAGCCTGTTTTAAAGTGTTACTATCGTTTAAGGTTGTTAGTGGTTTGAAGCATCTCATCACTAGTTGTGATTACTTTTGAGTTAGAATCATAAGCACGTTGTCCTGTGATAAGGTCTGTTAGTTCAACAACTAACTCAACATTTGAGAGCTCTACAAAACCCTGTCGAAGCGTTCCTAAACCATCTATACCAGGGATACCCTCTACTGGTTGACCCGAACTATCAGTCTCAATATAAAGGTTGTCTCCAAGAGCGTGTAGTCCTGCTGGATTGATAAAATTAGTAGTTTGAATCTGTCCGATTACAGCAGCTTGAACCTGTCCTGGTTGGATAACAGTAACAGTACCATCAGTACCTATACTGATATTTGTAGCATCAGGTGGAACAACAATCTCAGGAATCAGTTTATAACCATCAGAGTTTACCATAGTACCATTTTGGTCAACTTTTAAAGCACCATTTCGGGAGTAAGTCTCTGTACCATCAGGAAGCTCAAGTTTAAAGAAACCACGGCCTGTAATGGCCAAGTCAAATTGATTATCTGTTTGCTTGAGTGAACCTTCTGCAAATATCTTATTGATTGCTGTTGCACGAACACCTAAACCTACTTCTATACCTGTAGGACTTTTTGTTACATCTGAGGTAGAAGTACCTGCATACTCCATAACACTGTACATAAGGTCTGCAAATTCTGCACGAGACTTTTTAAAACCTATTGTATTAACATTGGCTATATTATTTGCCGTAGTATCTATTTGTGTTTGCATTGCTAACATCCCCGTCGAAGCGGTATATAGTGATTGCATCATAGTATTTTAGTTCCTTTTTTATTTAAGATTTTCTAGAGAGTTTTTCAATTGCATCTTTATTCATATCATCCATCTGAGTATTCATAGCTTTTTGATACATTCCCACTAAACGATTTGTTTCTATAAGTTGTGTCATCATCTTTACAGCATTAACATTACTTTTCTCAAGAAATCCTTGTTCTACAGCACCACTACTCTTAATATCAGTAATATTTTTTATATCACCAAATGAGTACAAACCACTGCCCTCTTTTTTAAGTAAGGAGAGGTCTTTTGGCTGTGCAATTAAAAGTTTTTTATTTGGTGTCAACTTAGTAGTATTTGGAATATTTGTAGCCATCTGTCCATTTTTATCTGCAACGATAATGTTATCATCACTTGTAAAACTGATTTTACCTTTTCCAGTTTTTAAATACTCATCTGCTAAAACTTCGTAACCTTGTTTTGTAATTAGAACACCCTCATCATTTTTTGTAAAACTACCATCACGAGTAAGTCTTACTCCTAATGGAGTTTTTACAGCAAAAAACACGCCCTCACTAGAGAGTGCAAAGTCTAAAGGGTTTGCAGTTTTTTGCATAGTACCTATACTATGGTTAGTATAAGCATCTACTATTTTTGGTGCTCTTGTCATTGTACGGTTGATAAAAGCAGCACCCTCTTTTGTTTGATTTGCATTAGGTAAATCATCACGCTTCTCTTGATAGATACGCATGAAGTCACCTATAACAAGATTATCTTCTTTAAATCCAACTGTATTTACATTTGCTAAATTATTTGCGATTGTGTCAAGCTTATTAAACTGTGTCACCATTGCCGCTGCTGAAGCATAGTAGCCTGTTTGCATGTATAACCTTTGTTTCTCTTGGTATTTTATATGTTTAAAGCAAAGAGTGTTCCAAGCTTAATTTTAGATATATTTCAGCATTAATTTATTTATTTTGGGTATAATCCACCTTTATAAATCCTTAATTTACTGGAGCATACACCCATATGACAGCTAAAGAACTCAACAAAGCAATAGAGACATTTTTCGTAGACCATAAGGGTAAAGACTGTGTTACTTACGAATCTGTAGTAGAACTTTTTGAAAAACAACCCTCAGCCGCTCAGGCAAAAAATATTTTAAAACTTTTAACAAAAAATAAAAGATGTATCGTTACTTCTAGTGAACAAGCTAAAATACTCAATGATCAAGAAGCAGAAGCTCGTCGTACAGCGCAGAGAAAAATGCTTGAAGATAATGAGAGTGATAAATTTGACATTCTTAAAGAACATGAGCTCCTAGAATGGTCACGTTCTGACTCACCTGTACGTATGTACCTACGTGAAATGGGTCAAATTCCTCTTTTAACTAAAGAAGAAGAAATAGAGATTAGTAAAAAGATAGAAGGAGGAGAAAGTATCATTATCGATGCAATCTGTTCTGTTCCTTATCTTATAGAGTTTATCTTAGACTACAAAGAGCCTCTTATAAATCGCGAACGTCGTGTTAAAGAACTTTTTAAATCTTTTGAAGATGAAAAAGAAGAGACAGATGATACCAATACAAGTACTACCGATGATACTACCGCAGTAGTAGTAGTACCTGAAGTAACAGTAGTAGCAAAGAACCAAACAGCTAAAGATAAAACAAGAGTAGAAAAAGTATCTACTAGTTTTAAAGCTCTTGAAAAAGCAAAAAAAGAGTGGATAAAACTAACAGAAAAAGCACCTGAAACACTTGATGGTGACATAACTGAAGATATTATCCACTATTTTTTAGGGGTAACTTTCAAAAAAGCTGCACTAAAAGAAAAACTTTTGGATTTAGGACCAACTTCAAAACTTATCAATGAACTTGTTAAAGCAATGGAAACAGCACTAAAGAGTGATGATGGTTATGACAAAGAACTTAAACGTCTTGAATATAAACTTCCACTTTTTAATGATGCCCTTAAAGCTAACCACAATGTTTTAGTAAGTAAAATTCAAGAACTTAACAAAGAAGATATCGCGAATATGGTTCCAGAAGCAACAATGGTTTCTACATATATGGAAATCAAAAAACTTGTTCAAACTAAAGAAGCTTCTAAAAACTCTTTTGATATGGAACCTGAGAAACTTTTTGATATTTTAGAGCAAATCAAACGTGGTAAGAACATCTCAGAGATAAGTAAAACTAAAATGGCGAAATCAAATCTTCGTCTTGTTGTATCTATCGCTAAGCGTTATACAAACCGTGGATTACCTTTCCTTGACCTAATTCAAGAAGGTAACATTGGTCTTATGAAAGCTGTTGATAAGTTTGAATACAAAAAAGGTTATAAGTTCTCTACTTATGCGACATGGTGGATTCGTCAAGCAATCTCACGTGCTATTGCTGACCAAGCACGTACTATACGTATTCCTATTCATATGATTGAGACTATTAACCGTATCAATAAAATTATGCGTAAACACCTCCAAGAAAATGGAAAAGAGCCAGATGTTGATACTATCGCTGAAGAAGTAGGTCTTTCAGTTGAAAAAGTTAAAAATGTTATTAAAATCACTAAAGAACCAATATCTCTTGAAGCACCAATTGGTAGTGAAGAAGATGGTCGTTTTGGTGACTTTATCGAAGATAAAACTTCAGTTTCTCCTGCCGATGCTATACTTAAAGATGATTTACGTGAGCAAATTGAGAATGTATTAGATCAACTTAACGAGCGTGAAAAAGCAGTTATCAAACTGCGTTTTGGAATAATGGATGATGAGAGTGATAGAACTTTAGAAGAAATTGGTAAAGAGTTAAGTGTAACTCGTGAACGTGTTCGACAAATCGAGTCTTCTGCTATTAAAAAGCTTAAGCACCCTAAAGTAGGTCGTCGTCTTAAAAACTACATAGAAGAGTAGGCTTATTTAACATATGAATTTTGAGCAGCAGTGGTTAGAATATGATTACAATCCTTTTATAGTATTTAATGAAAATGGGAAAATCATCTCTGCAAATTCTGAGGCTCAGTTTCTCCTCGGTGCTATAACTCCCTCTACTCTTTTTGAATTAGCAAAAGTCTATGCAAGTATTAACTTTGGCTTTAAAACCACTTTTATCGAGTTAGAGTATGGGCGTTATAAATTTTTTGGGGTAACGGTAGGATATAAAAATGAAGAGCAGATAGGGATTAAACTCTATCAATCCCCTTCTTTTAAACTAAACACACAAAAACCAGAAGGTGAATTAACAAATATTTTCACCATCACTGATCTCTGTATCGCTACAAATAGTATAAGTTCATCTATCACATATACAAAATCTTATGATCCTACTATTCCTGAGATAATAGTCAACTCAAATAAGCTTATAAAAGTACTTAATAAAATGTATGATTGTGTAGAAGAGAATGAGACTATAGACACGAAAGTTTTTTATAGAGTGGGTGAACATATTAAATTTGATGGAAAGAAATATAGTATCTTTTCAATATCTATTAATGCCAAAAATATTAACTCTCAACAGAGTAGAGAACTTAAGGCTCTTGCCGAAAACAACAACTTTTACATAGAAATATCTTCCAGTCTAACTATAAATATTCCTATGATTACTGCCTAGTGTGCGATCTCTTTAGCCACTAAAGAACCGGCTACAATACCAATAAGTAAAGATGGTAGGTACACATTTAAATCAAGTAAACTATTATTTTTCATGGCTATAAAACCTAAAACTAAAAATATATACGGCACAATTCTAAAGGCAGAAACACTACCTCTAACACCATGTTTTATACTCTTAACACTAAATGTTTTAATCTTAGATTTTTCTTCTTTAACAATAGTTTTAAGGTCTAACTCTTCGGGTGGAGCTTCGTTTATACTCTCTTCATCATAAAGACCATGGGGGTCCTCAATAGTATCTAGTAAGTCCCTATCACTTTCATAAGTCTCTGAATCTACTTTTGTAATAACCATCTTCTTATATGCTAAAGATGTCCCAACAATGACAAACAAAGAACTAAGGTATGCAACTTGGGCATTAACAAAATACACTTTTGAATAAAGTGCAGTAGAGAGAATTAAAGCCTCAGAGACAACAAGTGTGCTAGTAATTTGTTTGAGAATACTCATCATCATCCTCATCGTCAAGTTGTTTTTTTATAGCATATCGAGGCTCTTTTGCTAACTCTTCGTAAGCTTTATACTCTTTAGCATATGCCTTATAAACATTTAAAATTGCAGCAGCTATACCAATTCCTACACCTATCCAAAAAGTCCAAAACACTTCAGTAAGACTTTTAAGTAACCAACCAATTCCAACACCCATTAAAACAGCTACAACTATAGATATACCAAGAGAGAGTCCATCAGCTGCTTCTATAATAGGTTTTATTCGTGGTTTTTTTTGACCCTCTTCATTTGTCTTAGCCATTTTTGATTTCTCCAAGTACCTTAGCCGTAGCTTTTATAGTGTTTTCTATCATTACATCAGTTGTTGCCGTTGAAATAAACCCTGTTTCATACGAAGAACATGCGAAGTAAAACCCCTCTTTTAGCATTCCTGAATGAAACTTTGCGAACAACACTGCATCACCCTTTGCTGCATCAGCAAAGTTTTTAACAGGCTTTTCATTAAAGAAAAATCCAAACATACTTCCTCTAACATTTACTTGCATACTAATGCCAAGATCAGCTGCTGCTTTTTGCATACCATTTACTAAAGTACGGCCTCTTTCTTCTAAAACTGCCATCACTCTTCCATTCTTTTTGAGTTTTGTTAAAGCTGCAAATCCTGCTGCCATTGCTACTGGGTTTCCACTAAGTGTTCCAGCTTGATACACGGGACCCTCAGGACTAAGTTCTGCCATAATGTCGCGAGAACCACCAAAGGCACCAACTGGCATACCACCACCAATAACCTTACCAAGTGTTACTAAGTCAGGAGTTACACCAACTAAAGATTCTGCACCATTAATAGTAGCTCTAAAACCACTCATAACTTCATCAAAAATAAGTAAAGCACCATTTTTTGTACAAAGTTCACGAAGAGAGTGCAAAAACTCTTTATCAGCAGGAACGAGTCCCATATTTCCTGCAATTGGCTCAATAATTACACAGGCAATATCTTTAGAATCTTCAAAGCATTTTTTTACACTTTCTATGTTGTTATACTCCGCTAAGAGTGTATGTTTTGTAAAATCTTCGGGTACACCTGGACTTGAAGGATTACCAAAAGTTGCAGCACCAGAACCAGCTTCAACAAGTAGTGCATCCGAATGACCATGGTAACAACCAGTAAATTTAACAATATCGTCACGATGAGTAAAACCACGAGCTAAACGAATTGCTGACATAACAGCTTCTGTTCCTGAGGATACAAAACGTACTTTATCAATAGAGTCAAAAAAGCTAATAACAAGTTTTGCAAGCTCTGTTTCTGCCAAAGTTGGTGCACCAAAAGAGAGTCCATGTCTTACTGCTTTAATAACAGCTGCCTCTATTGACTCATCTCTATGACCGAAGATTAGAGGTCCCCAAGACTGTACAAAATCAACATATTTATTTCCATCGATATCTGTCAGGTAAGCACCTTCACCTTGTTCTATAAAGATAGGTGTTCCACCAACACTACTAAATGCACGTACTGGCGAATTAACACCACCTGGAATTAATTTTTGTGCTTCTTCGAATGCTTTTACTGATGCATCTGTACTCATATATAAAGACCTTTGTTAATATTTTTCTTATTATATCGAAGTAGTATTAACATTGATTTGGTATACTAAGTCAAATTAAAATAATATGGAACTTTTTTTGAATAGATCTATTTTTGCTCTTTTTGTTGCACTCTCTATCCACTTACTATTTCTTTTACTGTTTTGGATTTTAGGAACACTCACACCTACTCTATCAAAACAAAAATCTCAAGAAAATAAAATAAAAATTAGCCTTAAAGAACTTCCTAAAAAACATAAAGAATCTGGAGTAAATAAGACTAAACCTAAACCTAAACCTCAGAAAACAACACTACTTTTACCAAAAGGTAAACAGCTTAAAAAGATAGTAAAACCACCTATTAAGTTTGAACCAAAAAAAGCTAAAAAAATTCCAACACTTAATCAACCAAAGATAAAATCAAAAAATGACGACCCTTTGGCTTGGATGCTTCTGGACAAATCAGACAAAGAAAAAAAAATGCTTAAAAAGAAAGTAACCAATGGTGGAAATATTTCTCAAGATATTAAAGAATTGTATGGAGAAGAGTTTGGTAAACTCACACTTGGACAACAACAATACATCATTGATAACCAAGAAATTATGAGGCGGATTACACAGCAAATTTTATCACGCGTTGCAAGAGTAAATCTACCCCGTGACCTTAATATTAATAGAAGTAATGTCATAGAGTTTTATCTCCATCCAAATGGTGATATGACAGACTTTAAGTTTCTCTCTAAAAGTGGATATTCTGTACTTGATAATACAACAAAAGAAACTATAGAATATGCATATAGTCGCTACCCAAGACCTAAAGAAAAAACACTGATTCGCTATAACATTTACTATCATTTAGCAAAATATTAGCCTAATGACTTAGATATATTGAACAGCATGGATATACCTCATAGTAATCGAAATATTTGAATGGGACTGACCTGTTGATCTTAAGCTCTGAATTACAGATGATGGCTACAACTGGAAATAGTTTGGTTTTGCTGCTATAAGTTTGCTTGGACAACAAAGTATTCATATGAGGAACAGTATACACTGTTTGGAAAGGTATAGGATCTACAGGTGCATTTTCATTTACATTAGGAGTCCTTCTTTTTTACTTAACTAAGTTAACAGAGCCAAGGCACCTTTATAGATAGGTTCATCTATAAAACCGTACTCTTTATCAACAAAACCAGTGATACCCTCATCTCTGTGAATCTCAAATAATTTTATGATTACTTTTGCTCTTTGTATCTCTGCTTCTTTATCTATAAACATAGCATTTACTAGTTTTACTTGATTTGGAGATATACAGCCTTTCGCATCATAACCCATACTTCTCTCTAGCTCCAACCACTTAGTAAACCTATCCTCATCCTTAAACTCTTGAAAAACAAAACTTACAGGTTTAACACCCATAGCCTTACTCGTTATGAGAAAATGCGAGAGTATATATATAAGAGTAGGATTCTCTATGTTAATAAGAGCTTGAGAGAGTTTCATATCTGCAAAAAGATCTAGTACTCCTAGATAGAATGTACTTACTCTTGGATTGACTGCTAAAGTAGAGAGGTTATGCCAGGCATCTGCTGTTTCTATTGAAAGGTGTAGGTCTATCTCATCATTTAAAAGAGCCAACACACTTATTACTTCTTCTTTGTTTCTTATCTTAGGTATACGAATGGCATCAGGCATAAACTGGTTTAAATAGGTTATCTCTTCATACCCACCCTCATCCAAAGCATTTACACGAACTACAAGTTTTTTATCACATTTTTTAAGTCGTGTCAAAAAGATAGCACATAAAACAAGGGCAAAAGGTTTTTCTTGTTTACTTACACCATCTTCAAGGTTAAGCATAATACAGTCTGCATCTAGGGACTCTATTTTACTTAAGTGTTTGATGTTATTTGAAGAGAGCATTAGTACAGATTTAAAACTATTTTTTTTGTTTATCTCTCTAAATGTAGGAATAGCTAGTTGATCAAGTGTTTCTAGGTCTCGGTTTTCATATGCCTCTATTATTCTATCTATCACTATTTTTCTTTTTATCATTTTTATGAATGTGAAGGTAGAGTGCTGCTACCTCTTTATCTGTTAAAAAGTAACGTGGCATTCCATTTTTTCTTTTATTAAGTGCTCTGTAAAACTTATTATAGTTTATATTATTTATTTTTGGTGCACTAAAGTTTCTATCCTGTCCCTTATGCTTATACTTAGCGATTAGTTTTTCTTCTCCATTGTCACCATGACACTTATGACAACCAATGCCACGAGGGTTTTTGTATAGTTGGGAAGCATACTCTGTTGGTGTTATAAAACTACTAGTAGCGAGAAGATAAAGTGGCAAGATTAAAAAGAGTAGTGATTTCATTATTAGCCTATGGGTATTTATAAGGACATGATAACAAAAACATTATTAATGACCCCTGCACTATTTTAGTTTTTTAAAGCTTCTCCTCAATTACTCAATACCCAAGATAAAAGTATAGATAAGTATGAACTACTTGTGCATTTGAGATATAAAGAGACTATTTATCCTCTATTATATTTTCTTTTTGCTACTCAGCTTAGTAATAGTGATAGTGAATTTAATAGCGAAGGGATTTTAGTATATATTGAATCTATACTTGAACAATATAATGCTGACCAATGCTACTTTCAGTTGAATATAACTCTATTAACTGGTCAGAAAATATGAAAGAAAAAGTACAAAAATTCATGATCTTAGTATGGAATTTGTTATAGACGGCTGTGGAGTATAATGTTCTAATTTTGTATAAACTAAATTTTTACAAAATACAATATTAAAGATAGATGATTCTTTCATCAAAAATTCATCTGAGTCTCGTGACAGTCAGATATATGTTAAAACAATTCAAACATTTGCTAGGAGAAAAAGATTAAAGCTGGTTACTCAATTAGTATACGATGAAACAGTGTATAAGGAAGTAAAAGAGCTAGGTATAGATTTTGTGCAAAGATACTATTTAGAAGAACCAAAAGCAGCCATATAGACTGGCATCTTTAACATCGCTTTATTAGCCTAATATTATTTTAAAAGGGTATAATAACAAAAATATTATTTATGGGGTATAAATGCAGTTACTTGATGGAAGAAGACTTTCAAAAAAAATAGAACTTCAAATCACAGATGAGGTCAAAAAGCTCAAAGAACATTGTGGTTGTACACCAGGTCTAGCAGTTGTGCTTGTAGGTCAAGACCCAGCAAGTGCTACTTATGTTGGTATGAAAAAGAAAGCATGTGACCGTGTAGGTTTTTACTCTATTACACATGATATGCCTGAAAATATCTCTCAAGAAGCTATTGAAAAAACAATTATTAGAATGAATGAAGACTCAAGTATTGATGGTATTCTTATTCAACTTCCCCTTCCTTCACAAATAGACACAACTAAACTTCTTGAGCTTGTAAGCCCAGGTAAAGATGTAGATGGTTTTCATCCATTTAATGTTGGTCGTCTTGTTACTAACCTTGATGGTTTTGTTCCCTGTACACCCCTTGGTGTTATGAAACTTTTAGAAGAGTATGGCATCGATGTTAAGGGTAAAAACTGTGTAGTAGTTGGAGCATCTAACATCGTTGGAAAGCCTATGGCATCCCTACTCTTAAACGCAGAAGCAACAGTTGAAATATGCCATATACATACAGATGACCTTAAATGTCATACACTAAACGCAGACATGATTTTTGTAGGTGTTGGTGTTATCAACCTCATTAGACCAGATATGGTTAAAGACGATGTTATCATAGTAGATATCGGTGTTAGCCGCACTAAAGAAGGTAAACTAGTAGGCGATGTAGATTTTGAAGCTGTAAGTAAAAAATCTTCATACATTACACCTAGTCCTGGTGGAGTTGGTCCTATGACTATTGCTATGCTTTTAAGTAATACACTCAAAGCTGCCAAAATAAACGCACAAAAAAAGAAGTTAAACTAAATGAAAGAAGTATTAAAAAAAGCATATAAATTTTCAAATTCTTGGACAGGTACAGTTATTATAGTTCTTTTTGTGATATTTTTTATAGCACAAGCATTTCGTATCCCTTCAGGAAGCATGAAAGATTCTCTACTCATAGGTGATCACCTTTTTGCTAAGAAGTTTGCATATGGTGTTTCTATGCCTCATATACCATTTTTAGAACTTTCTATCATACCATGGAGTGATGGCCTGCGTTTAATGGATGGTGATAAACCTGAACGCGGTGACATCGTTATCTTTCGCTATCCAGGAAATATCAAACGTCACTTTGTTAAACGCTGTGTTGCACTTCCAGAAGATGAACTGTTTGTAGCTGATAAAAACCTATTTATTCATTTTAGAGAAGGTGATGAGTGGATTAAAAAGCATTATGAAGGTTTTGAAATAGCTGTATATCAAAAAAAGCTGTGGGTTAAAAATCCTTATATGAACATACATCCTGGTATTCACCACGATGAAAAAATCACAAATAATGGTCGTTACCCAATGCCTCTTTTTTATGTTAATCCTCTAAAAGTAGAAAAAGAGCACTACTTTATGATGGGTGATAACCGTGACCACTCAAACGACAGCCGTTTTTGGGGAAGTGTTCCTTATGATAACATCGAGGGTACACCTTGGTTTATATACTTCTCTATTGATGAGAATTGGGAAATCAGATGGGATAGGATTGGTAAAACACCAACAGACTTAGAACAGTCTCCTTACCTAAATAAAGCTAGAGAAGAGCGAATACGTACAGATAAAGATTTCCATGGAATTACTTGATTTCTTTAAAATAGCAGCTGCTATTTTAGCACTTGCTGTTGCTATCATCGGACATGAGATTATGCATGGATGGGTTGCATATATATACAAAGACACAACTGCAAAAAATGCAGGACGTTTAACTATAAACCCTATCAGCCATATTGATTTAGTAGGTACTATTATCGTACCTGCTAGTATGTATTTTTTACCAATGTTATTTGGTTCTGAGAGTGGATTTTTATTTGGTTGGGCAAAACCTGTCCCTATAAATACAGGCACAGTTATACGAAACGGTGGATACAATGCAGCAATGCAAGTAGACTTAGCGGGAATAGTATATAACTTCACTATGGCTGCATTCGCTTCTATAGCTATTATTGCTATGAGTCAACCCACCAATGCTGATTCACTTATGTATATTTTTGCATATATATTTATTTTCCAACTACTTATTATAAATATAGTTTTAGGGGTGTTTAACCTTCTCCCTATTCCGCAATTTGATGGTGCTCACTTTTTAATGCATCTTGCATTAAAATATAAAATAAGCACAATCGCAGATTTTTTTTATAAAAACGAACGTTATGGAATCATCATCGTGCTCATTATTTTAATGACACCGCTTAAGGACTATGTTCTTTTTTTACCAGTTCAGACCATTCTCGGTCTACTACTTTCTTAGGAGAAAATATGAAATTTTTTGTTGCAACAGATCATGCAGGAATAGAGTTAAAAGATTATACAGTTGAGTTATTACGTAAGAAAGGTCACGAAGTAGAAGATATGGGTCCTTACTCAAAAGACAGAGTTGATTATCCAGACTATGCACATAAGGTTTCAACTGCTATTTTAGATAATAGTGGAACTCACGGTATACTTATCTGTGGAAGTGGTATTGGTATGAGTATGGCTGCAAATCGTCATGAGGGTATTCGTGCGGCACTATGTCATGATGCATACACTGCAACAGTAGCACGTGGACACAATGATGCAAATATTTTATGCTTTGGTGAGCGTATCGTAGGTAAGGGTGTGGCTGAGTCTATACTTGATGCTTGGATTACTGGAAGTTTTGATGGTGGTCGACATACGGGTCGTGTTGAAAAGATAGAGCTAAACTAAAGGAGCACTAATGTTTGTGGAATGGTCATTACTTACAATACTTTCTATTGTTTCGATATACCTCTTTGTCAAAATGTACTACTTTAAAAGTATTACAAACAAAGAGCAACGTAGCAATGATATGATGAAGCTCACACTTCATGAAGCTGAAATACTTATACGTAAGTACCAAATTCAGCTCCAACGTGCTCTTGGAAATGTCGATATACTCTCAGAAGAACTTACAAAGCTAAGAAATGAACTTAAAGTTTTCAAGAGTAAAAACTCTAAACATAGACAAGAAACAGACAGATTTAACGGCAAGATAAAAGTTCTTAAGAGTAGAATAGATGCATTATTATAAGGAAGAGATATGACACTTAGCAATACAGAAAGGAAAATCATAGAAGAGTCTATTCGAGACATAAAAGATTTTCCAAAAGAGGGAATAGTTTTTAAAGACATCACGACACTACTTAATAACAAAGAGGCATATAAAGTTTTAATGAACCACCTTTATCAGCGCTATAAAGAGTATGACTTAGAGTATATCGCGGGTATTGATGCTCGTGGTTTTATCTTTGGTGCTGCTTTGGCTCAGATGTTACAAATTGGTTTTGTGCCTATTCGTAAAAAGGGAAAGCTTCCTTACACTACTTACAGTGAAAAATATGCTCTTGAATATGGTGTAGATGAGATAGAAGTTCATATAGATGCTTTTGGTGAAGAAGAAGGTGCAAGAGTTCTCATAATAGATGATTTAATTGCAACAGGTGGAACTGCAAATGCAGCAACTACACTTGTAAACAAAACAGGTGCTAATTGTGTTGAGTGTTGTTTTATTATTGGTCTTGATTTTTTAGATGGTATCAAAAAACTAAAAGAAAAAACAGAAGTGTATTCACTTATAGAGGTTAACTAATGTATATACCAAAAGCCTCACAATACGATCCAGATGAAAATGGACACTTTGGAATTTTCGGTGGACGTTATGTTCCTGAAACACTTATGCCTGCCCTACTTCAACTTAAAGAAGAGTATGAGAGTATTCGTTTTGATGAAGATTTTTGGAAAGAAGTACACTACTATTTAAAAGATTATGTAGGTCGACCTTCTCCCCTTTATTTTGCTGAAAATATTTCTAAAGAGTTAGGTGCAAAAATTTACCTTAAACGCGAAGACTTAAACCATACAGGTGCACATAAAGTAAACAATGTAATAGCACAAGGTCTTATGGCTAAACGCCTAGGTTATAAAAAAGTTATAGCTGAGACTGGTGCTGGACAGCATGGTGTTGCAACTGCAACTATCTGTGCTCTTTTAGGTTTAGAATGTGAAGTGTTTATGGGTGCCAAAGATGTTGCTCGTCAAGAACTTAATGTTTTTCGTATGAAACTTCTTGGTGCTAAAGTAAACTCAGTAGAGAGTGGCTCTCGTACACTTAAAGATGCAATGAATGATGCTATTCGTCACTGGGTTACAAATGCCCGTGATACATTTTACATCATCGGTACAGTTGCTGGACCACATCCCTACCCTATGATGGTAAGAGATTTTCAAGCTATTATCGGTTATGAGGCTCGTGCTCAAATTTTAGAGAAAGAAAATCGTCTTCCTGATCATATTATTGCATGTATTGGTGGTGGTTCTAATGCGATTGGAATGTTTCAACACTTCTTAGAAGACAAGAGTGTTCAGTGTATAGGTGTTGAGGCTGGTGGACTTGGTCTAGATACAGATAAACACGGCTGTTCTTTAGAAAAAGGTCGTCCAGGTGTACTTCATGGTCAGATGTCTTACTTACTTCAAGATGAAGATGGTCAGGTACTCGAAGCACATTCTATAAGTGCAGGACTAGACTATCCAGGTATTGGACCTGAACATTCATTTCATAAAGAAAATCTCAGTATCAGTTATGGTAATGCGACTGACCAAGAAGCACTTGATGCTTTTGTATGGCTAAGCCAAAAAGAAGGAATAATCCCTGCATTTGAGTCTTCTCATGCAGTAGCTTATCTTAAAAAAATACCAAATATAAAAGACAAACTCATCATAGTAAACCTTAGTGGACGTGGTGATAAAGATATGATGCAGGCTAAAGATATACTCAACTTTGATTAAGAACTTCTACTCTCTCCCTCAAGCACTCTATGCGCTTGCAGGAGTTATACCTATTTTACTAAATATCAACAACTCCATTTTATATATAAGGCTTTCTTAGAGTATGCTAGATATGAAGAAAATTACAGTTTTACACTCTATCGTTTATATGGTTTCTTCTACAGTAATGATAGTTATACAAGAGTAAAAAAATTATTTCTTCAAAAGACTACTATGCTAAATAAGAACATGGTTATTTTATTTAGCTATGATCTTTCAAAGGGGAAGAATGCAAATAACAAAACATATAACGATTGATATAACTCCAAATAATGGTAGTTTAGATATTGAACTCAAAGCTAGTGGTAAGCTTAAGCATGGCGATTACACCATTATGATTCCTATGCTAAAACAGGCTTTAAAAAGTATGCCAAATCCAAAAGTAAATATGCTTATAGATGCTACAGAGTTCCAGGGATGGGAACTGGAAGCTGTTTGGGATGATTTTAAGTTTGGTATAGAGTATAAAGATGTCTTTCTTAAAATTGCTATTGTTGGTACAGAAAAATGGCAAGAGTATCTCACTAAGATTGGTTCCTGGTTTATGCATGGTAAAGTAAAGTTTTTTTATGACTTAAATGAAGCAAAAGTTTGGATAAAATAAATAATTTCACCCTAGTCGAATAGACTCGGCATGCTATTACT
>Ga0208468_1000077_pt1 | contig 35546 bp, 29 predicted proteins | sample DeeseametaMP0960_FD_184198 | JGI IMG/M metagenome (GOLD analysis project Ga0208468, IMG submission 184198) | Marine microbial communities from the Deep Indian Ocean - MP0960 (SPAdes) | ecosystem: Environmental > Aquatic > Marine > Oceanic | place: East of Madagascar, South Indian Ocean... | reverse complement strand
CCAAAAATGACCAGTACAGTCGTCCTCTTTATTTGCGGCCCTGGCAATGTATTCATTCAGTGCACGCATAAACCAACTGATATCGAATAGCCTTTTACGCCATACTTCAGCCGTTAACTCAACCGTTTTAATTTGGGTTTCATGTAATTCTTTACGTAAATCTGGTGATAAGTAGCGCTGTGAGATTAATGTGCCTTTGTAAAGTTTATGCCAACGTTGAATCACGTCTTCTGTACTCAGTGCGTCTGCTTTCTCTTTGTTTACGTGTAATACCAGATGCGTATGATTACTCATTACCGCGTAAGCACATACATCAATGGCAAAAACCTCACTTAAAATATGAATACGGTCTTCTACCCATTGGCGACGATGCTCAAAGCTTCTACCGTTTTCCTCGCCACATAGGAAAGCACGACGAACGCAGCGGGAAACACAGTGGTAATAGGGCGTATCCGATAAACTAATTTGAGACTTTCGGGCTTTAGGCATTGCGACTGTCCGACTCTGATTAACTCGATTAGCAGTTTGGATGGGTATTTAGATTAAAGAAAGTGTACGAAGGGACAGTTTGGGTGTTTTCGAATTATGTCTGTCTTGCTTACGTTGTTGTACTCACTCTCTTGCGCCAAAAAAATTCAATAAAGTCTTTTTAAGCTGCCATAATTATTACTGATCTGTCAGAACACCAATAAAAGGATATTACTATGACACTTTGCAAGACTAACGCTTTTTTTATGGCTTGTTTAATTATGCTAGCGGGCTGCTCGAAAAGTCAGCAGGAATTATTAAAAGGCCATTGGGAATGTAATGGACAAGACGATGGCGTCAAGTTCACCATAACCGTTAAAAAAGACAGGCATATTTGTTTCACGGATAGAGAAGACTAAATAAAAACACTAAACAAGACAGGCATGACGTGGTCAACCAAAATTGACCAACCCAGTTAAGCTACTTTTTTCAATTTCTTCATGTCCGCCTCATATTGATTTGGACTTCTGTAATCTAGATACGAATGCAACCGTTCAGGATTATAAAATGTTGTGATGTATCGCAGCATATCCTGCTGTGCTTCATAACGAGTTTGGTATTGCTTCCAATGCACCAGTTCTTGCTTCAAGCTACCGAAGAAACTCTCAACAACACTATTATCCCAACAATCACCTTTTCGACTCATACTGCCAACAAATTGGTGTCCTTTAAGCAAGCGCCGATAGTCTGCACTCGCATATTGGCTGCCGCGATCTGAATGGACAACCAATCCGGCTTTTGGATTCCGCTGCCATATCGCCATCGTTAGCGCATCACATACTAATTTAGCTTTCATTCTTGAACCCATACTCCAGCCAACGACTTTCCTTGAGTAAAGATCAATAACAACGGCCAAATATAACCAGCCTTCTTGTGTCCAGATATAAGTAATATCCTGCACATAAGCTAGATTGGGTGCATCAACATCAAATTGTCTGTCGAGCACATTGTCAAATATTGGTAACGTGTGGTTGCTGTTTGTCGTGACCTTATATTTTTTCTTGTAGCGAACTTGCACGCCTGCTTCTTTCATCAGTCGGCGTGTAAGACGCCTACCAATAGGATAGCCCAAACAATTCAGTGCTTTTTGCATCCGTCGACTGCCATAACTATGCTCACTGGCTTTGGCAATCTTGTGCATCCATTCTACTATTTCTTTTCGCTTGTCATCATCCGTTGTAGGTTGATGTTGAGTTTTCATATATCTATAAAACCCATTGCGCTTTACGCCTAGTAACCGGCACAACCGATCAACAGGATAGGTATTCTTTCGCTCGGCGATAAACGCGTATTTCACTTCATTTCTTTGGCGAAGAATACAGATGCTTCCTTTAGGATGCGTTTGTCCATTTCAAGCTGTTTCACCTGTGCTTTCAGCTTTCTGATTTCTGCCTGCTCTGGCGTCAGTTTACCGTTTCCTCTGAACGCATGGCCGTCATCATCTTGTTGAAACTCTTTGACCCAGCGGCCAATGATTTGCTGACTCACATCCAACATTTTTGCGACTTCAGAGCGCGTGTGACCTTGGTCTAGCACCAGGCTCACAGCATCCAGTTTAAATTCTTTCGTATACCGCTTTCTTCCGGCCATTTACTTTCTCCAGCTAAAGTTCAATTATATCCTTAACTGGACTGGTCAACTCAATTAAACCACCTCATTGTTACTATGCATGCATAGTAACGCCGCATACTTATTTTATGTTTATCTATATAAAACAATTATCTAGCGGTATGAGTACGCTCAAGGTCTGTTATTACCTTGCACGCTTAGTAATAACACTATCTTTTGTGACTTGTAGTTCATGATTAATCTGCTCTGTAGGTCGGCTGGCCCTCCGTAAAATGCGATTGACTGGATATTCTCAGTCATCACACTTAATAACAAAGGAAGTACAGATGGCCAACTCACCGTTTTTAGAAAGCATTCGTCATGTAATGAGAACGAAGCACTACTCAATACAAACGGAAAAAACCTACCTATTGTGGATAAAACGATTCATTTTATTTAATCAAAAGCGTCACCCTAAAGACTTAGGCGAGCAAGAGGTAACACAATTCCTGACTCACCTCGCAGTAAACAGAAAAGTCACATCATCCACACAGAACCTAGCGCTGTGTGCAATTGTTTTTATGTACAAACATATCTTCGAACGGGAATTGACGCTCCTGCCAGATGCAATTAGGGCAAGAGCACCTACTCGAGTTCCTACTGTGCTCTCGCACAAAGAAGCGTTATCGATTATTGGACTCATGAAGCCCAAATATAAACTGATGTTTTCAGTGTTATATGGCAGCGGTTTACGAAAAGCAGAATTACTTAAACTACGTATTAAAGATATCGATTTTGATGCTAAGAATTTATTTGTATTTCGCGGCAAAGGCGGTAAAGACCGCACTACGATGTTACCCAACAAGTTACTTAAGCCATTACAAACACAAGTAGAAAAAGTACGTGCAATTCATACCAAAGATATTGCTGAGGGAAATGGAATGACGAGTTTGCCTCCCAGTTTAGCGAGAAAGTACCCACATGCCGTTAGGGAGTTTAAGTGGCAATACTTATTCCCCTCAACGACTCGTTGCGAGCATCCTTATGACGGATATTTCTGTCGGCATCATCTTCATAGCACCGCATTGGCGAGGGAGTTAAAGGTAGCAGTTAAAAGCTCTGGCGTGGCAAAGCATGTAACCGCACATACATTCAGGCACTCCTTTGCTACTCAGCTGCTGATGGCAGGAGCAGATATTCGCACTGTTCAGGAATTACTAGGGCATAACGATTTAAGGACAACGCAAATATACACACATGTGATTGGTCAGCACTCGTCAGGCGTAATCAGTCCATTTGATATTGATTAAATCACGCGGACGAGGGTCCGCTTTCCAGCAGCCTAAACCCATTAAGCACTGAAAACGAATATCACTTACGTAACACAAAAGGGATACTTGTTAAGCTCCATTGTGAACGACCGTTCATTGTCTTAAGTCGCAGCTCAGAGGCTACGAGTGCTTTTACCTATTGTCACCTTTTCGGGGAGCCAGTATAGCAACTGGCTGATATGCTAATTACACCAAAGTCGCTCGGTAATTAGACCGAAACAATTCCATGATAATCAAATCAGCACAGGCTGTATTAGCTCGTCCCCCATTTTACAAGTTAGATGATTAACTTCTAATTAAATCAGTTACGCTGCTAAGAACTATACACTCATTGAGTGTAGTGGACGATGCGCGCAAATACGATTGAGTTGTGAGCTTCAGGTGAGAAAGCTATCAAAGAGTGTGGTTGACTAGTTAGCCCATATAAAAAAGCAGTGCGAAATCGGTAACTATAACGCCCTGCTAATTGTTCTTTTCATGGGCAAGTGCAACAACGTAAATATTAAGCTTTATTTCTACATTTACGGTGCTAAATGCTAAAGAATGGGGGTGCCTTGCTTTATCAATGCGCGCTTAATCTTTTCGCTAAAGCTATGTGCCTGCTTAATAATGCTATTTTCATCTACCGTAAGTACTTCGCGGTCTTCCATTAGCAATCGACCGTGTACTATGCTGTGGCGAACATCAGTGGGGTACGCTGAGTAGACAAGTGCCGAATAGGGATTGTAGATAGGCGTCATGTTAGCCGATTTGCTACTCATGACAATAATATCGGCGAGTTTGTTTTCCTCAATGGAGCCAATTTGATGCTGCATATTCAATACCCTTGCGCTACCGATTGTGGCCATTTTTATAACTTCAACGGCGGGCATTAAACTACGATCTTTGTGCCAAAGTTTATGCACCTTTGCTACTTGGTCAAACTCGTCGATTAAACTTATTGTGTTTCCTGACATCGGGCCATCTGTTCCTAATCCTACGTTTACGCCGTGGGACAACATTTCTATGATGGGCGCCACACCTTTAGCCGCTTTAATATTTGCGCTCATATTGTGAGCTACGCCCACTTGGTGTTTTTCAAGCAGCGCAATATCTTGGTCATCCGCAATTATCACATGAGCACCAACCAAATTTTTATTGAGTGCACCAATGCTATCTAAGTAAGCGATAGGTGATAAGCCGTTACTGCGCTTTGCTATTACTTCCCGCTCTTTCTCAGATTCGGCTAAATGAGTAAGAACAGGTACGTCATAGTCTAGCGACAACTGCGCTATTTTCTGTAATGTTTCTGTAGTGTTAGTATAAGGGCCGTGTGGGGCGAACGCTGGCGTTATCCGTGGATGATGTTTGTATTGTTTTATAAAGTTTACTGCATACGCAATTCCCTCTTGTGCCGTTTTAGCATCTGCTTGAGGGTATTTGATCACGGTTTGGCCTAATACTGCACGTAATCCTATTTCATCTACAGCCCGCGCCACTTCATCTTCAAAGTAATACATGTCGGCATAGGTGGTTACCCCGCCTTTAAGCATTTCAATGTTGCCTAACTCTGCACCTAAATAGACCATATCGCGTGACACGAATTGCTTTTCCAACGGAAAAATATAGCTATGAAGGCGGTCAGCTACATCATCACCTAACGAGCGAAATAAACTCATAGATGCGTGGGTATGGGTATTGATAAAACCTGGCAGCACGATATCGCCATCGACGTCCATTACCTTTTTAGCTTGAAAAGCAGCTGCTTTAGTTTGGGGGCCTAGTGCCACAATTTTGTTATCGTTAATTGCGACAAACCCGCGCTCATATTCCGTGAGTTGGTCATCCATTGTAAGGATATGCCCGTTGGTAATTATGATGTCTACTGTTTGCTGCGCGCGCGCGGTAGAAGGAAAGTTCGCTACCAAAACGCTTACGATAAAACCGATTAACCAATGCGCTATCGTCATGCAATTTCACCTAGGTTGAAAATAAAAAAAGTGTTTGTACGTGACGACCTCACCGGTTTTCAGTACAAACACTTGTCGTTTTAATTGCTTAAATCATAGGGCGTTAGAACTTAACTTTAAAGTCGGCTCCCCACAGACGGCCTTCATTCACCACGCCAGCCAGATTATTGATAGTTACACCACCAATTAACGCTGTTTCATCGGTAATATTTCGCCCATAGGCCGCTATTTCTAAATCATACTTTCCGACAGCAAACAAGTAACCTAGACGTACCCCACCTTCAAGGAAAGGGTCTTGGCGCATTTCAACGGCATCAATCAGCGAGAAACGTACTTCGCTCGCATACGACCAATCAGTATAGAAATACAACTCGCCGTCACCTACTTCTTTGCCATAACGCAGCGTGAAGTTCCCAATCCATTCGGGTGCGCGGGGTAGGGATAATCCGTCTATACCAATAAGGCCGTTTTCATCCACAGGATTTTTAACGGTACAAAAAGAGCAGGTGGAGATAGCGACATTCTTATCTTGTATTTCAGTGTTATTGTAACTCACACCTAAGGTGGTGATGAGATCTGATGTGATGGCATATTCGCCTTCAGCTTCAAACCCATACCCTACTGTTTTATCAACGTTTACCAATTCTTTCGCTGCACCCTCATCAAAAGACGATTGCGCAGTAAGTTGCTGGTCGTTCATTTCAAAATAGAATACGTCAAAGTTAATTCTTGCCGCGCCATCCAGTAAGTCTGTCTTTGTTCCAAACTCAATAGAGTGAATAATTTCAGAATCAGCAATACTTAACTTGGGATCATCGCCACTGACTACTCGGCCTTGAATACTTGGCGCTCTAAAGCCTTTAGATAACCGAGTATACAAGTTGATGTCATCTGAATATTCGTAAGTTGCACTTAAATCCCAACTGATGGCTGAATCTTCTGTGTCAGCGTACATAGGATCAAAGAATTCGCCATCACTTGAGGTAGACAGTATTCTTTGGGCGACATACTCTTTTTTGTCTTTTGAATAACGAAGGCCACCCGTTACTGTAAGGTGATTACTCACTTCATAGTCACCTGAGGCAAAAACAGCCCATGCATCGGTTTTTTGATTTTGCTGCAAATAACGTTTAAGGCTACCGTCGGTATTATAATGTAGCGTATCTATATCTAAATCTTCGTTAAAAAAGAAGAAGCCGGCTTGATAGTCAAAGGCACCTAGTTCATTCGACGCTACGCGAAACTCTTGAGTAAATTGGCTGTGATCAGGGATGCCGTCAGCACTTTCAACGGAAAATGAAGGTACGGTACCGATTTCGCCTGTATAGCCTGAAGGGTCAGAAAAGGTACTTACTTGATACCCGCCATCTACATCAGCACGGGAAAACATTTCTACCGATTCATAGCCCGTTATAGAGATAAAGCTGTAATCGGAAGTAAGGTATTCAAGTTTCACGCTACCGCCGTCAACTTTAACACTTTGTGTGGCGCGTTCTGCGGCATCTTGATATACAGTTTCTCGGTCAAAGCCAGCAACGAAATCGTTAGTTCCAGGCGTAATTACACTGGCGCGAAACACAGTAGGAGTTCCGTCTAGGTCTCTTGTATGATAGTTGAAAAGTGCTGAGAAATTATCGTTTGGTTCGTATAGAACTTGTACTTTAGCCGCCTGATCATCATACCCACCTAAAACGTCATTTTGTTCAAAACCTGGAGCTTTTGTATCAATGTAGTCATCTCGTGTTTGCTTCAACAATGAAACGCGGGCTGAAATGCTATCGGTTAAGCCGCCACTTATGGCGCCCTGCATAGACAGGGTATTCAGTGAGGCATACGAGGCAGAGAAGTACCCTTCTAAATCCTGGGTAGGGCGGTTACTGGTAAATTTAACCAAACCTGCTGGGGTATTTCGTCCAAATAACGTGCCTTGGGGCCCTCTAAGCACCTCCACACTTTGAACATCGAATACAGGAAACCCTTTTAGTATCGGACTTTCTTGCACTACGTCATCGTACACAAGAGAGACAGGTTGAGAGGCGTTTAGATCGTAATCTTGGTTGCCGATACCACGGATATAAAAGCGCGGGAATGAGCGCCCAAATGACGATTCAATTTTGAGGCTCGGTATACGGGCAGACATAAACCGGATATCTCCGCCGCTGGAGCTTACACTATTTAATAAATCGCCCTTCATCACAGACACTGATATGGGGACTTCCTGTAGGTTTTGAGTACGGCGCTGTGCGGTGACGGTAATATTTTCAACCATGCCTTTACTAGAAGCTTGCTTTTCACTTGCAGGGGATGCATATACTTGAGTGTCAGATACATCAACCGTGTTACTTCGCTTTTTTCCGCTAAGTTTTGCCTCATTCGTCGCTTTTTCTATAGCGATAGTACGCTTGTTTATGTAGCGATATTGCAAGCCAGTGTCTTGTAAAAGTGCATCTAGCGCTGCGTGTTCAGTGTAATCTCCGGCAAAGGGGGTCGCTGTTAGGCCTTCTGCAACATTAGAAAAAAAGACGATTTGTTTACCAAATTGCTTCGCTACACTTTGCAACGCGCTATCAAGAGGAATTTCAGAAACCTCTATTTGTACCTGTTTTTCTTTTACGCCGGTTTCTGCCATCACGCTAAAACTGCCTGCTAATGATAAAACCATCGATAGTACAATGGGGTTTTTCTTCCAATTTGGGGTACGCGACTTCATGCTTAAGTTCCTATGATAATGTTATATTGATGTTTTTGTCGTGTATTTATATTTCAGGCAATCGTGCGGATTTTTACCCGCTTAGCAATAAAGAGAGATATCACCATCGTTTTAGGTACTACTTTTTTTATTTATTTTTTTAGTACCCAATTTCCATCTCACAACACTCTTATCTAGTGGGCCTATTTTCGCCCACCCAATTTACGTCAATCGAAATGAGTCTATGCCAAATAATTCAGCCCCAAAGAGTGATAGTTTTGTTAAGGGATTATACGAAAGCTCCTATAAGGAACTTTTTGCGTTTCTTCTTCGTCGCTCAAGCAATCATCAACAAGCACAAGATTTCTCGCAGGAAGCGTTTCTTCGGCTAATACGGGTTGAGAGGAAAGACTTAATAGAACAGCCTCGGGCTTACCTTTTTCGCATTGCTGCAAATTTAGTTCATGAAAAGCGCCTAAAGAATGTTAGCCAGTGGCAAAAGGAGTCAAGTGCACTTGAGAATGTCGAAGAAATCCCATGTGAGGACGACCCACACGCGCACATTGAACGACAAAAAGCGATTCAGGATTTAGAAAAAATACTGACGAGTCTACCCCCTATTTATCAATCAGTCTTATTGATGCGTAAACGAGATGGCTTGAATCACGCTGAAATTGCTGAAAAACTAGGGATTTCTATTCACACTGTTAGAAAGTATTTAACCCGCGCGGTAACGGAATGCCGAAAGGCTCACAGTATGGGTCAAGCGTCATGAGCATAACTTCGCAACCAAATACACTTATTATAGAGCAGGCTAGCTATTGGGCAGTACTGATTGATGAAGGCGAACTAAGCCAGCAGCAGCACCACGAGCTCGCACAGTGGCTTGTCGAAAGCCCTATACATGTTCAAGAATTCTTGCACACTTGCACCTTACTTGATGTATTGGATGATATCGATTCAAATAAAAAAATATCGGTCGAGGAATTGCTTAAAAAGATAAGTACATCGGGTGTTGAGGCTATCCCCATTACGTCGAATCTGACTCTCCCTGTTCAGGAAAAACCAGCACATTTGAAAGCTAAAAAGTGGTCTGCTCCTATAGTTTGGACATTAGCAGCGAGTTTTATCCTTAGTTTATTTGCCTTACATCAGTTTACGCCGGCGATGCTTCCTTTAAAGGGTCAAACTACAACAATTAGCGTCAATTACGTTACCACCTTAGGTGAGCAGCGAAGTATCACTTTAAGCGATGGCTCAATTATTTATTTAAATACATTAACCAATGTAGATATTGATTATACCCCGCGCTTTAGAAACATAGTTTTGCACAACGGTGAGGCCATATTTAAAGTCGCGCATAATCCTGGTAAACCTTTTAGGGTATGGGTAAACGGGACAATGTTCCAAGCCTTGGGAACCGAGTTTAACGTTAGAAGTAGTAAAGGTAATGTGGAACTTACCGTTATTAATGGGATAGTTGCGCTTACTAAAAATGCGAGCAAAAACCAAGATGTCTCATTTAGCGACGAGAGCGTTCGACTAGATAGCAATGCGGAAATAGAGGTTCCTTTGGGAAAACCATTAATAGTTTCGGTAGGGCAGCAGGCTACTGTAAAAGAAGACGGGAAAATTACCACGCTCGTTCACGCTGATGTAGATAAGAAAACGTCGTGGAAAGCGAGGGAAATGATATTTAAAAATGATTCGCTAGAAGATGTTATCTACGAATTTAACCGCTACAACGCGTTGCAAATATCTATTGGCTCTGAGCAGCTTTCCAAGATATCCGTAACGGGGATCTTTGAGACCAACGATCCGCAATCATTACTAGTATTTCTGGAAAGCTCGGGTAAAGCGAAGATTGAAAAGCACAGCGCTAATAACGTTACTATTACAGCACTACAATAAACGCCGCCTTTCGGAGTAGCGCTTCACCGCGCTACTCATCATTATAATTTAACAGTCGTTGTAGTGAAGCTGACCTTCAAGTGATCATCTATTGCTAAGAACTCTGCACTGCCATCAAACTCAAGTGAAGATGTGTCCCGTTGCAAAACTGAATTCGGCTGTCTGTTTGCGAATATGGTCAGGTTTACTAACTCGTATCTTGCGATCCCTGCGTTGGTCGAAGACCCATTTCCCCATACAACCATATTCTGCGACGACGCTTCACCTTCCCAGGTTGAGGTAATTACTTCATCATTGAACGTGAAAGTAGCTAAACCAGTGTCAGGATTATAGATAACCTCATAGTCGTTATACGCAGAAGCAATGGCGTCTGAAGCAAGAGTGAAGGTCCCCGCACCGCTAAGCGTTGCGATCAATTCACCGCTGCTGTTTTTATTGAGTACAGGTAAAAATCGCTTTGTACCGTTTGAATAATAATCTGTAATGTACTGACCAGAGACGATCTTGCTAGTCCACGACATCTGCCAGCCATTTTTTGATGCCATATCGTTTTCTGAAACAGATGGAATATACCGCCATTGTGCGCGGCCCGCAGAACCGTCTGCCTCCCAATATGTTGTGCCCTGCTCCTCTACAAACTGCCCAAAAGCCTGATTAGAAGTAAAATTATTCTACCCTTGCGAAGTAGGGGGCACGGACCCTTTTGAATCAAAATCTACGATTTCTGTTTGCGCCTTAGCATTGCAAACGACTCCCAATTGGAGTATCCACGCCAGGCAAAATAACCTACAAAGTTTAAGCATACGAAATCCTCTTTTAATCTTCCGATAAGTGCTATGTAACCAAGAGACGAATCGAGTAAAACACGGTCTCCCCCTCACTCATGAGAAAGTGGTTAGCGTCATCCTTGCAACTATTGCACTGGGATTACTGCTTGAATATCGAACAGTGCCAAATAAACCTATCATACCAGCATGCCATTACACCACTAAAATGTTAAAATTTTGTTCATTTGTGGAAGTGTGAGAGAAAGATGCTTTTCAGGGGGGATACAGGAACTTTGCCTAACGTACTTAAATACTTAGGAATCAATCACTTGGTCGATAAAATGTAGAAGAGAATGGTAATGGTCTACTTGAAAGGACTCTGATTCGGGTAACATTGAAAAATGATCTGCGTCTTTCTCAAACATTATCTGCAGTTGCCGCGCTCCACTTAAAGATTTGAAATGCTCAATTTGTGAAGGGCTTACAGTTTCATCGGCCCCTCCATGGTATATAAATGTTGGTACTTTTGAATCGTAAACCGCTGCGGGATCACTGTTGCAGTACCGGTGGAACATATCAGAGTATGTTCCACCTATTAGACGTTCTATCTGTTGAGGCTGGCACAGGTCGTCACCATGCGTAAGACTTATGACTCCAGCAATAGACATCGCTTTATAGATACGAACCGGAGAGGCTGTATAGAGTGCGCTACAATGATGAATATTGCGTCGGTAAGCAGCCCATAAAGCAAGGCATCCTCCTGCAGAGTGACCTATGCTATATATCTTATTTAGATTGAGGGAATGCTTCACGCTTAAATCTTTTAGCGAGTCCACTGCGGAGGCTACGTCAGTAAATACAGCAGGCCAGGAAGCGGCTTTATTTTCTCCCTCTGCCTCCATCCTCCTGTATTCAATATTCCAAACTGCAAAGCCTCTCCGCACAAGGGGCGGTATTAACGAATATGTTAAGTAACTGTCCAGTGAGTGCGACTGTTTCCAATATCCTCCATGAATAAGAACAATCACAGATAACAGCTCTTGGTTTCGCTGCGGCAGGTACAAGTCGCCAAATTGACTATTGTCCTCGCCATAAAAATACCGCTCACAACGTTTCATATACGACACTAAACCTAATTAATCGTATTTGCAAAGCTGAAGAAATTAATCGCTTCCAGTCTTGATTTCATATCACTGAGTTCAGAGTCTGTCAGGTTCTGAAATGGTGCTCTGTTGCTACCCAAATTTAATCCGATCAATTTCATAACCTGCTTTCCTGCAACAATGTTCCCCCTAAACGCAGCTATGATATCGATCATGTCCTGTGACTTATTTTGTAATTTGATTGCAGATGCCGTATCACCCTGCTGGAAAGCATCTACGATGCCGGTATATAAACTGGCGGCATAGTTAAAAGTACCGCCAATACAGCCTTGTGCGCCCCCCATACTTAAAGAAGGCAACAATGTTTCATCCTGTCCATGAAGGATATCGAACTTATTGTCTTTGTATCTTCGGCACTGGTTATATTCGTAAAGGCTTTCAGAAGTGTACTTAATACCAGCAAAGTTGCTGATACGCCCGTCCACCATTTCGAGCAGCTTAACCATAGAAAAGTTAAGGCCATTAAAAGCTGGTATGTGATAGTAGTAGAACGGAAGCGAGGGAGAAAAGCTGGCGACTTCTTCACAGTAAACAACCAACTCTTCCAGCCTTCCAATTTTGGGAAACGTCGGCCCCATGACACTGGTCGCATAAGCGCCTTTCTCTTCTGCATGAGAAGACAGTTTCTGACAGCTTCTTAAACTCGGACTACCGACGTGGACTATCACTTTGAAATCTTTCGGAGACGCATCTATCCACGCTGAGGCATTTTCCATGCGCTCTTCATCCGTCATTAAATAACCCTCACCGGAAGAGCCATTGACGTAAACTCCACTTATTCCCTGAGCCTGTAACATTTCCAAATACTTTGGGATCGGCTTAGTATTAAGTGCACCGGTTTCATCAAACGCAGTAAAAGGGGCGGTAATCAAACCTTTAATTTGTTTCATTAAGAGTCTCTCAGTAATATGGTTGGCCGTTGATCCAGCTGTGCTGAACTTGTAAACGACCTTGATTTATAATTAATTGCGTGAAATTAGCCTGCTTACCTGGCATGAGGGTTCCAAACTCATTATTTTCGTCCAGGAAGTTTCCTGGATATCGCGAAGCCATCCGTAATGCTTCACCAACATCCATACCAAGCGCAGATATTGAATTGTTTACCGCAGTAACCATGTCTAACGCAGAGCCTGCCAACGTGCCACTAGCATCAGTGAGAGCACCATCGGATAAGGTAATCTCTCTGCCATCAAGCTCAAAGCAATTCTGGTTTGATCCGATAGTGGACATCGCATCTGTCACGAGGAAAAGCTTTCCTTTTGGCTTGCACTTCAGTGCAATCTTTGCGGCAGCCTCGTGAACGTGAAGACCGTCCATAATAATGCCGCACCAACATGAGTCTGCAGTGAGAGCAGCACCCACGACACCGGGCTCTCTGGAAGTCAGGGGGGACATGGCGTTGAAAAGATGAGTAAATCCAGCAGCACCAGCTGAAATCGCAGACATCGTTCTTTGATAAGAGGAGGCGGAATGTCCAATGCAAACTTTAACGCCGCATTCTTTCAATTGATGAATCTGACGATTTGAAACGTTTTCCGGTGCGACTGTCAGAAGCCTGTAGCCAAGGTCCTGCCGTGAATATATAGCCATCTCTTCATCACTTAGCTCTCTTATTTGTGAAGCATCGTGAATGCCTTTTTTTGCTGCACTGATATGAGGCCCTTCAAAGTGGATGCCTATGACTCCCGGAAGCTTCTTCGTAATTGCCTCACTAACCGCATCGGCAGCTCTTCGAATAGTGTTGATATCTGATGTTATAACCGTTGGTAACAGACAAGTTGTACCGTACCTACTGTGGGCCGATATCATCTTTTCTAGAGTAGAATAGGTCGGAAAATGGTTAAACAGCAGGCCACCGCCACCATTCACCTGCAAATCAACAAAGCCTGGTGCCAGCGTTCCGGGTATTCTGACTTCCTTGGCCCCATTCTCGATGTCCAATGAAGAAATAACGCCGTCGCTTACAGTAACTGGAACATCTGTATGAAAAGTATCCCCATCAAACAGGAAGTCCGGTATGTACGTAACTTTCATTAACAATCACCTGAAAAAGAGGAGCTCGTGGACAACGAGCTCCTCGTATATCTTAGAAAGACAGGGTTAACCCAGCGTAGAAATAACGACCTACTAAATCATAGGCTGTACCATTAGACAGGGTACCGGCTTGCTGATATTTGTGATCAGCAGTTAGCAAAGGAGGCTGTTCATCAAAGACGTTTTTAACGCCAAGGTAAGTATTCGCATTTTCGTTAAACTGATAACTAAACCGAACATCGTTGTAATACTGCGCGTCTATGGTATTCAGCGACTCTGTCATAAGTGAGTTGTCATTACGGTCTTTCGTTTCGTCCCAATAACGCATTTGCCAGTAAACATTGAACTTATCGATGGTATACGACACGTTTAGGTTGTAACGAATCTCGGGGAACAGAATTTCACCAGCAAGATACTGTGTATCCCCTGTTTCAATACCCGTAATATTGTACTTGTCCAGATAGTTTCCACTAAAGGCTACATACAAATCACCACTTCCCAGCGCAGTTTCATAAGAGATATCAATATCTACGCCTGCGGTTTCTATCTTGTTCTCATTACCTGACGCTGCATTGACATCAAGGGCTGCACCGGTTCTGCCATCACGACGCACCAGACCTCCACAGTCAGGGTCAAAGTTAGAGGGAGATTGCGAATAGCAGCGGTTGAGAATTACCGTTCTGTCGGTTTTGGCGATGGCATCGTCAATTTCGATGTTGTAATAGTCAACAGATAGCTGTAATCCATCAATTTGTTCAGGAATAAAGACGAAGCCAGCTGTTAAGGTATCTGCTTTTTCTTCGCCTACATCTTCGGAACCACTCAGTAAACCTGAGGTGTTTTGACTTTCAACCTGAGTAAGAACGAAGGCTCCTTGGTTATCAATACGCCGCTGAATTGCATCAATAGAGCGGCAGTTTTCTGCGATATTGCCAGTAGATGCAGCATCGATTCCGTTACAAGGGTCAGTTACGATGGCAGAGGTAGCAGCACCGCCCGCAAACAAATCACTTACGTTTGGAGCCCGCACAGCAGTAGCAACAGCACCACGTAATCTGAAAGAATCACTAATCGGCGCATCAATATTTACGGTCCAGTTGAACGTTTCTCCGACGGACGAGTAATCACCATAACGAGCAGCAAGGTTAATGTTAAGCTGCTCAACAATTGGAATATTTAACTCACCAAAAATATCAACAACATCAAATGAACCTTTGGTTTTTGCTATCTGATTCCCCCTGGCGATACCTGCCTGTCTTAAAGGATCAGGCGTTTCCTGCCCCTTCTCTTCACGGTATTCAATACCTGATGCAAATCCGATATTCATCACATTGTCTGTCACACTAAAGTCCAGCTCACCAGAAAGAGTTGCATTCAAGACCGTTTGTTGAACCTCTCCTTTCAAGCCCGTATCTGCAGACAAATAGTCGACAGCGTCATTAGAAATACCATTTAGCGCAAATGGATTAAACGGGACACATCCTGAAATTCTGGCGATTTGATCGGCACACATATAGCCGCCCTGCCCGTCATCAACAACATCAAGCGCATATCTTGCTCTCTCTAGGTTAATGTCGCCGTAATCTGTCTGTACCTGGTCAGTGACGCCATGAGTAGCTGAGACGCGCAGGTACATATAATTGTCAAAGTCATGCTCAAAGTTAGCGGCGACTCGGAATGTGCTTCGTGTATTTTCAGCTCCACGATCACCGAACTCATATAAGCGACGGAAAGTTAAGCTCGCATCGTCAAGAGAGGTAATGCCATCTGCCAATAGGTTTTCACCTAATGTGGTTCCTGCGAACCATGGGTGTGTCGCAATATCTATTCCGGTTGTGCCACCACGGGACAACTTGAATATGTTGTTGCGGGTATCCAGAGGAATTGGCTCGAATCGGGCACGTGAGTCCACCCTTGAATAGTTCATGGTAACGTCAAACCGTGACGCGTCACTCAAATCCATAGAAGCACCGGAAGCAGCAAACATTCGCTTAAGCGGTGTCAGCATCGAGCGGTATTCTTGAAAATTGAAAGCGTCAGAGGTTTCTACATCGGGAGTACGGGTAAAGAGTGAACCGTCCCCATTGTATTTATCAATTCGACCTCCACGAACGTGAGATGAGCCAACATACTGAGGTGTATCAAGAATGCCATCTTCGTCCGTATCAACGGCATTTTTGTGTACACGAGAAAAGTCTCGATCAGTTGCCATTAAGCCTTCATCGTCAGAATACCCAAGTGATGCCCATACATTGCCTGAGTCAAAGTTACGTCCGATTGAAAATTCAATATCTACGGTTTCTTTATCCCCTTCCCCGCTAACGCCTGTCTGTACGTCAAATATTGCGCCATCAAAGTTTTTCTTAAGAATGATGTTTACTACACCGGCTACAGCATCAGAGCCGTACGCCGCAGATTGCCCACCAGTGAGCACATCAATTCGCTGAATCATTGCAGTAGGAATTGAATTTAAATCAACGCCGTAACCAGACCCTACTGACATACCCGACACATAACGCTGACCGTTCACAAGAACCAACGTGCGTGATGACCCGAGATTTCTGAGTGCTACCGTATTTAATCCTGAATCCTGCTCACTGATGTTTGAGCTGGCAGACGTTGTATCTCCAACAATAGATGGCAGTCTTCCCAGCAAATCGCCAAGATTTACCGCACCAACCCCTTCAATGTCGGATGCATCCACTGTCTTTACTGGAGTTGTAGTGTCAAAGCTTCCCTTCCTGATAAGTGAACCCGTGACAAGGATCTTTTCAACCTTTTCTTCACTGGCATCAGATGTTTCCTGTGCCGAAAGAGGCTGTGCTGCTAAAGCAATTGTTGCGGCTAGTAGCGACTTACCGAACAACGAATTTAACGAAGTTGTTTTCATGTTGTTTCTCCGGATTTTCCACACTTGAAGTTATAATTATGCCGGTATGCTGTATACCTGTTATACCAGCATACCGGCAATTAAATCTGTGTAAAGAATTTTTTAAAAAAATTAAGTGAAGAAGAAAAAAAGAGCGGCAATTCACTGATGGAAGTTGCCGCTATGCCGAGAAAGTTATGCAGTAACAACAGAGAAAATTAGGTGCAAAGAGCTCGGCAAGAACACACCCTTGGGGTAATCATCAAAGTTTTCGGCGGTTACTTTCCGAAAGTTCGAAGTAGTCACTGTTTTCGATATCAATAGATGCGTCTCTATCAATAACAGCAGTTACATGCGGATGCATTTGCAGTATTGAGGCTGGACAAGCTGAAGTAATACTTCCTAACAACATGTTTCCTATTGCCTCGGACTTATTGGTGCCAGTGGCTAGGATAAGGACCTGTTTAGCGTCCATAATGGTCCCAACTCCCATCGTCATCGCAAGAGTGGGCTGAAACTCACCGTCTTCAAATAGCCTGCTATTCGCTTCAAGCGTGTTGGGGGTAAGCGTTTTTAACCTGGTTCTGGATGCCAGACTCGATCCAGGCTCGTTGAAGCCAATGTGGCCATTTTCTCCAATACCCAAAAGTTGAAGATCAATTCCACCACGCCTCTTTATTTCCATCTCATACTGCTTCGCAACTTCCTCGGCTGACTGTTTACCTGAACACTCTGGGAGAAAGGTATTTTCTGGCTTAATATCCACTTTTGAAAAAAGATGCTGGTCCATAAAGTAACGATAGCTCTGATGATGTTCGGGAGACATGTCATAATATTCATCTAAGTTGAAAGTGCTGACAGACGAAAACGAAACCTCACCACTTTTAAATGCCTCAACCAGAACTTCGTAAAGCCCTATTGGAGTTGAACCAGTTGCAAGACCCAATACGCAATCAGGCTTGCGTTTAATCAAGCTGATAATTATCTCAGCAGCTTCCAGAGCTGCTTGCTTCGCATCATCGGTAATAATTACGCGCATCTACATGATCTCCTTTGCACTGTCTTTGGCAAAAAAGTAAGCCCCGTAAAGGTCAGCATCTCGCGAGTATTCAGGTGAAACCACATCAACGTGGAAAATCTCAGGCAAGCTCTTAACTGCGTTTTTTACCTTTTGGGAAAATATTGGGGATACGCCGACACTTCCGCCAAGGGTAACGATTTGAGTGCCGGTAATTGCTTTTGCTGTTGCAGTGAGTTGTGCAACTGCGTGGGCAGCCTCGTCAATAATTGATTGGCCAATCTGAGTATTCAAATGCCGGGTAAATAACTGCTTTGCGCTAACTGGAAATCCAAATTTTTCTGTAGCAAGTTTGCCAATCGCATTACCTGAGCCAACAGACTCTGCACAATTTACTCTTCCGCAATGGCATTGAAAAATATTACCTTTCAACGTTGGGATCGTCACATGTCCTAAATGAGCACAAAAGCCATTCTCTGACGTGATCAGTGTTCCGTTCTGAATAACTCCGCCACCAATACCGGTAGACACTGTAATATACACAAACGTGTTGGATTCGATACTTCGCTTCTGTGAGAGGGCTTTGAACTCGGCAAGTGCTGCGGCAGAAGCGTCGTTAAGGATAAAGACAGGCTTATTAAACTGTTTCTCTAATACAGACTGTAATGGTAGCGATTGGCCCACAGAAAGATAATTAACTGCATCAGCTTGAACGATACCTGTAGAGGCGACCCCGACTACACTGGCTTTCGAGGCGAGGTGCCAGAAAGAATTGTAAATTAGACCAGGTAATGACTGGAAATCCTCGTGTATACAAGAGGCTACTTCTGCTTTCTCAATAATTTCACCGTCATTCGAAAAAAGCGCAGCTGCGATTTTGGTGCCACCAATATCTATCGTAAATATCATCTTGGCATTTCCCTGGCTACCGCATCTATCGCTTTATGGAACCACTGGGTGATATGTTCAATTCGCGTTACCGCTGAACCTACAGTAACAGTAAGCGCTCCAACCTCTATGGCTCTACTGGCAAGCGTCGGCGAGTTAAAGCGCCCTTCTGCAATAACATTAAATCCACGATAAGCGAGTAGCTCTACCAACTCAAAATCCGGCTCCTCTGGTATTGGCGAATTGCCTGTATATCCTGATAAGGTGGTTCCTATGAATGTACAGTTCAGCTGGGCCGCTTCGATACCGCTAATAAGATCGTCACAGTCAGCCATTGCGATACAATCAAGACCGTGGATCTCATTTATCAAAGTGGACACACTTTCCGGGCGCTCTCTTTTGGTTGCATCAAAAGCGATAATTTCAGCTCCCGCAGCAGCCAGCTCTCTAATATCACTGGTGAAGGGAGTGATTCTTACATCGGTTTCTTCCAAATCTCTTTTAACAATACCAATAATGGGTACAGCGCCTTTAATTGCTGACGCAACTGCGCTTACATTTTCAACCCCTTCAATACGAAGACCTTTAGCTCCGCCATCTATTGCCGCCAGGGCCATAGCGACGATATGCTCGGTTTTGTCCATAGGTCCATCATCCACTGGTTGGCAGGATACGATCACCGAACCTTTGAATTGTGCTATGTAGTTTGATGCCTTTTCTTTGTTTACTGTATTCACTTCTCTACCTCTTATGACTTATATGGGCTGTGTGGATGGTTAGCTTGTAAAGATCTTTGTCACTTGAGAAAAAGAAGCTGGCGATGTAACCAACAACAACACAGGTTAGGATGCCCAACGTGGCATACATATATCCATTAGCCCATCCTGTTTGCCAGGCTGATAACATAACTCCGACACCCGCGACCAGCCCCATCAAAGCACCTGCTCCATTTGCTCTGGTGCTGATGGCTCCCAAAATAAATAATCCTCCGAGTGCTCCCATAAACATGCCGATGACCTTGAAGTATTCCTCCATCAGGGACCTTATTGCCGGGTCAATAAAAATAAGTCCTACAAGAGTGCCCATCACGCCAACGATGAAGGTAATAAGTCTCGCCCATCGCATTTCTGACTTTTCATTACCCAATATTCCAAGAGGTTTAACGATGTCGGTTAACACAGTAGTCGCTACGGAGTTCATACTGGTTGAGACCGTGGATTGTGCGGCGGCAAATACACCGGCGATTATGAGACCCGCGATACCTATTGGTAGCTCTGTACTAATAAAGCTTGGAAAGACCTGATCGATTTGAATTGTAGGGTTAAGCTTTTCTGGCTGTGTCTTGTAAAAGACATAGAGGCCGCTACCAATTAAGCAAAAGAGCAGCGAGCCAGGAATTCCTATAATTGCATTAGCCCAAATTGATTTAGCTGCAGACTTCTGGTCTGGAGTAACTAAATAGCGCTGAACTACTGCCTGATCTGCTACATAGCTTGAAATATTTTGCCCTATCCCTCCTAAAACAATGACCCAAATCGTTAGCTCAGTGATGCCTGAAAGGCTGAAGCTCATGTTTGCCATCGTGAATTTTTCATCGGCCATACCAACAGAAATATACGTAGAAAGCCCACCTTCAATATTTGCTATGATTACCCCGAAACAAAGCACAGCCCCCATCAACAGTACAATAGTCTGGATCGTGTCCGTCCAGATAACCGCTTCAATTCCCCCGAGAGTGCAATAGAGTAAACAGAAAACACCCATGATCAGCACACATTCAGCAGATGATAGGGGAGTGACAGCGGAAAGCGCTAAGGCTGTAAGAGCCATTACTATGCCCATCCGTCCTACGTGAAATAGAGCGAACAAGCCACTGGCAAGCGTTCTTACGAAAAAGTTAAATCGATAGGATAAGTATTCGTAGGCACTATAAATATTTAGTTGCCTGAAAAATGGCATCGCTACGTAAATGCCCAGGGGCGCAACTACCGCTATCATCCAAATACCCAACAACAAAACCCAGTTGGTCTGATAAACGATAGCGGGTAAGGCGACATAAGTAAGTGAACTCAACATGGTTGCATAGATAGAGCAAGCGGCCGCCCACCATGGAATAGATTTTCCACCAAGGAAGTAGTCTTCCGTGTTTTTATTTTTGAAAGTGAAAAATAGGCCTACACCCAGTACAGTAAGCAAATAGACCACAAGCACCATCATATTTATGCTTCCGAACTCTAAAGAGCGGTCTTTTATGCTGCCGCCATAGTAAGTGAGTGTTTTGGTATCACTATCTAACGCAGCCAGAGTAAACTGATTTTTAGCTTCGGAGCTAACGGCAAAGACTTCAAATTGCTCCAGGTTTACCGCATTTAATTCCTCCACTGACCACTCATTTGTGATGGTATTGTAGAGTGCTAGTTGTCCCTTATTTGTGACACCGAGTAGATAAGACTGATTGATCGGAGCTATAGAGTGGAAAATTCCTGTTGATTTAGAGTAGTGGCTTTGTTTACTAGTCCATGCCTCGGTTGTTTCATCATAACTCCAGACGAGGGCTTTTTTTTCCCCTTCAGCTCCTGATGCAATGACGTACCAACTTAATACTTTTCCGTTATGCTGGCGGGAAAGATGAGCACTTGTGTAACCTATCGGTAACTTGAGAGACGGAAGAAATTTTTTGTCATTGTCGAGCTCAAACCTAAGTAAACCATCAGAGAGAATCACTGCACCCAGGTTTTCTCCTTTACTAAAAAACGTAGCTGAAGCTTTTCTCAAACGAGCGCTTTTTAAAGTTAATGCGGCCCATTGAGATTTTAGGTTAATACTTGTTCCAGTCCCCTCTTCCATGATGGCAGCATCGCTGAACAAAACCATGTCTTCGTTATGTGACAATATCTGTGAAATATTACTGATATCTATTGCCTCTGTTCGAGACACCGTTAAGTCAAAGATTCCGTCATTGGCATGTGCTGAAGACACCAGAAGCATGGCGGACAACGCCGCAACTATTAGTTTTATCATGACCCAACCTAAAGTTATACTGTATACCTGTTATACCACACTGCTAAATAATTTACACCCTGTAGACAATAAATATAATTTGAATCGTTTGAGCGTAAAAAGTGAGGGCTGGGTATTACGATAGCCCTCGTTGGAAGGTGTAAGGCTAGTTGTGGCGTGGAATTGTTGCTTAATCGTTCATGTCGTAGATATTTTCAAACACATACTCTATGTGCTCTCCGAGTACCCGATCAGCTCCGATAGGATCTTTGTTTTCGATACATTTAAATATCTCTTCGTGAGCTAAGTAACTCTTTTCATTTAGCTCTTCAAAATTACTGTTGTCTCTTCTTGAATCGATAACCCAATCCGTCAAAGCTTGGTGAATTGCCAGGAAGATAGGGTTTTGCGGTATCGAAGCTATCACTCTGTGAAAATAAGCGTCCGTTTTTTTGAACTGAGCATTGTTTTTTATAGCCTTTCGATTCAGTTCCAGAGCTTCTCGCAGCTCTTCAATATCTTCTTTAGTTGCGTGCTCTGCAGCATACCTGACAAGACTCGACTCAAAAAATTTTCTCAGTTGTTCGAAGTATTTTAATCCTCCAGGCTGCGCCAAAAAGTCCTTAGACAAAACAGACAGCTCTGAAATGATTGTCTCGGGTGAAGGCCTTGTCACTCGGGTTCTTTCTCCACTGCTGATCTTGACTAATCCTTTACGGGCGAGTCCTGACAACGCGTCTCGAACTGACGGTCGACCCACACCAAATGCCTTCATCAATTCTCTTTCAGACGGGAGCGCGTCTCCTTCCTGCAGCTCACCCTGCCGAATCGCTCTTTCAAGCTCTTCCTCTATCGTTTCTGAAAGCTTTTTTCTTTCAACTGGTTGCTTTATTGAAAGCATTATTTTCTCCATTTAGTGCCGCTATCACCCTATCATACCAGTATATAGCTTATCCTAAAGCACTTTTTGACAATGATTTTTCACTTTCTACTGATAGTCATTATCGAGCTCAGATAAAATCAACTCATCTTCCAATTTCACCACGATAGATATCAGGGGTTCTGACCACTGGTTTAATTTCTCCACCGAAATGATAAATATATTCTCCGCTTCGAATAACCTGGACAGGCCCAGCGCCTCCATTGAACGGAAGCTTACTGTTTAAAGGTAACCAACGATCAATGTCGGTGCGATATTCCATTTGTACTCGACTGAATTGGTAATAATCAGGTGGCTGGCTAAAATAGTGCTTCTTAAAATCAGATAGGGCTTCACCTTTGAGATTAGAAAGTTTAGCTAAGGTATCATTGAAAATTTCGTAATTCACTCCACCTAACAACAACACGGATTGCGGACCTAACTGAACTGCAGAGGCTCCCAGCACTGAGTAAGGAAGTCCATCTAAGGTTATGTCGGATAATGCTTTCCACTCCCCCCGAATTCAGATAATAAGTGCACCACTCATGCTTAAACGGTGAGAAGAGATCAACTGCCTGTTGGTGGTACTCTGTAATCGCCAAAAAACATGAGTAGTTACCATGAGATACAAGCAGTTGATCGAAGGGCAACGATACCAGATCGAAGCCTACTTACGCGAGGGTTTCAGCTATCGGGAGATTGGGAAGCGGTTGCAAGTTAGTCACAGCACCATTAGTCGAGAAGTCCGGCGCAACAGAATAAGGGACAATCACTATCTGCCCGAAGTCGCTCACGCTAAGACAGTAAAACGACGAGGTCAGGCTGCGAAATACAGTGTACCAGCGCTGACTATCACTTTCGTCGAGTTCGGGTTGAGCCAGAAATGGAGTCCTGAGCAAATCGCTGGCGTAGGTAAAATCATAGGGCATAGCGTCAGTCATGAATGGATTTATGGCTATATACAGCGCGATAAATTGCGCGGTGGAAAGCTCTTCAAGCAGTTGCGACATGGTCATCGGAAATACCGCAAAGGCAGCCGCGCGAAGCGCGTTATAATTCCGAACCGGGTTGGCATTGAGTGCCGCCCTGCCATTGTTAATAAGAAGAAACGATTCGGTGACTGGGAAGCCGATACTGTACTAGGCAAGAACGGTACAGGTGCCATCGTGAGCCTGGTTGAACGAAAAAGTAAGCTGTACCTGATACGCAAAGTGCCAGCGAAAACTGCCGCAGATGTAGGCCGGGCAATGGTTGGCATGTTATGGCGCTACCGCGGCCATGTTCGCACGATTACCGCCGACAATGGCGCAGAGTTCTGCGCTCACGCGCTGGTCGCGGATAAGTTGAAAACGGATATCTACTTCGCCAATCCGTACTCCTCGTGGGAACGAGGACTGAATGAAAACTTCAACGGGCTGCTGCGGCAATATATCCGTAAAGGTACCGACTTGCGGACGGTGACGGACAAGCAGATTGCTGATGTTGAGCGTGCGTTGAATGCGAGACCCAGAAAATGTCTCGGATTTAAGCAGCCTGCTCTAGTATTCAAACAGTTAAGAGACGCAGCTTAATTTAACGAGTGGTGCACTTCGGGGTTGAATCCGCGCTGATATAGTATGAAACTTTATTACTCCAAATAATCTCCATTTAGGAGCTTATTTTTGTTTCAGTGTGAAACTTTATTTTTTCAGTGGTGGAGCTGCTTGCCAAGAAACAATGACTGCAGAAGAATTCGGTATGAAACTTTATTCCTTTCCCACATCTTACCTAAATAACAGTTGTGTACGCAGGCCGTGTGAAAACTCATATTTATGATTGCTGCTTCAAATAGAACGATATAGTAATTCTGAGGGCACTAACATTTTTGGATAAGTGTCGCCACAACTCTCATGTCTTCATTGCAGATATGAGACCGCTAACGCCCATGATATTCATCATTCTTTTGAAGTTGTATGCCAAGACCTGCAAACTTACCTCTGTTTTTACATGTTTTAATGTTCTTGTCAGTAGTTGTTGCGTTCCTGCCCATTGCTTTATTGTACCAAAGGGATGCTCGACGGTTTGATGCCTCAATGTCATTGCGTTTGGCATGTTTTTATAAGCTTGTGCCACGCGTTCAACATGCTCCTCATCATCGAGTCTTCGGATCCGTCTTCCTGCTGGTGATGTTGTGCACCGCGATTTCATAGTACAACCTTTGCAGGTCATGACCGACATGTAAGCGCGTAGCGGTTTTCCTTTGTCAGTTGAAACAAAGCTAAACGGGATATCTTTGCCAGCAGGACATTCATCTTTATGCTATTAACAAAAAGGCCAAGATCATTGAAGAGCGCTGTAACTCGGCAAGTCAGGCTTTTTGAAATTTTTGTTCATTCGTCTTGGCGATTTGAGTTTCGTAAATTGGTAAGTGATAAGAGGTAATGATGTGATTACCAAGGGATACTGCCGGTATATTTCCAAGCGATTTTGACGTAAACAGACTTATTCATTTACATGCCTCTAGCGCGACCTGTGGGAGCAGCTTATTATCCATGCTTTTTGCCGACAAGAGGGATAACCTGATTGAAGAAGCCCTCTTATTTTCCTAAACAATGAATTTATCCCATTTCCCGTAGCTTGCTCTAATATGACCTTTTCGTAAACTCAACCCAATTAGCAATGCGCCACATAGCAAGCTTGAAACAACTGAAACCAGAGGGGCACCGAGCAGAAATGGCGTGGTAAATAATGCCAGGCCTAGAGGAACAAGCGCATAACGTGCCATGCGCCCAGACTCGGCAGTAGCAGTAACAACGACTGTCAGGACCAGAGCTCCCACCACATGATCAGCATTAGCCGTGCTGCCCTCGGTCCCCAGCGTCAAACGAGTGGACATAAGCCAAACTCCGACAGGAATGCAGAGCGCAAGATTCCAGGGCAAAGTAACTCCTCCTGCAATCATGTCTTTAAATACTGTTATGGGGCCCCGTTCAAACTCTCTTTCATCACCCTCCCAGGCTCCTGTATCAGTATCGCCGGTAAAGAAAATACGTAGCAATGGGCGACCTTGCTTTTTACGACGCCATAAGAATTCAGTAGTTGCCACCAGCTCATCCAGCGAATAAGGAATTTGAATCAGCATGGCTGCTGCACCAACCAGGCAAAGTGTACACCAGGTTCCAATAACGATGGGCTGAATAATAATGAAGAAAATCGACACCACGCCTAATGGCACAATCATAATGCCGAACAGCATTACCAACCAGGGCATGGTGCGCCAGCGGCGGGTTGACCCCATCAGGCCGGTAAGAATTTCCAGCGCATAAGTCATAGCACCTAACCCGGCGTCGGGAACCGGCCACGCCTCAGATACCTCAGATGTGATAATTTCTTCGGTGCCATTTTTCGGGTCACCGCCCCCGCCTGCAAAAAACGGTTCCCATACCGCGTCTATATGTCCTAACTGGAAGGCACACAAATAGCGTGAAATAAAAAAACCTACAAATGCGAGCAAAATAATAGGCATCCGTTGCACCCAGCTTGACGGATTAAACTCCCAACCGGGCGGAATATTGGGGCCGGTCTCCGCCGCTATTAGTGATACACCGGGCGTTGGCCGCGAGCACACGGCAAAAGCAATAATCAGCATGCCCACTAACGTGCCGTTCAGATAGGCCCCCGCCGTAGGAGCCCAGAACACCAACGGTGCCGAGAGCACCCAAAATCCGACAATTCCCGCGGCCCAGCGAGCCTGGCTCATTCGCCATGACAGACTTAAACCGGCAAACACCAGCAGTGCCAGTCCCGACCCCATGTCACTAATCGTCATTGCGCGGCTTTCATACCCCAACAAAAATGGCGCGGTTAACAACCAGAACGCCAACCCGATATTCATAAAGTGGGCCCAAATAAAGTTGCTATGGGCGTCACGATAATGATCTTCGTGCTTTTCACGAATTGCGTTGGCGTTAACTTCTTTTTCCTTCGCCGTTTGCATCCAGTCTGGCAAAGTGATGCCATTGGCTTTATACCAACCTGGCGGATCTTTTTTCAGATTGTCAATTAACCGTTCCAGTGCATCATAAATGTGGTGCTGTGGTCGCCAATTTAACTGTTCCTTTACCCGGCTGAGATTAAGGTCATAATGATCACTTGATAAATCAATCATGAATGGTTTAATGAACGGCTTTTCACCATGATCAAAGGCGTCAGGTACCACCGGCTCGGTTTTTTCTTCCAGCCAAGCTCCAGGTTTAGCAACATACTCCGGTATTTCGATGGTGTTCCACTCTCGTTCACCATAAATCAAATGACCAATTCGATTTTGCAGCGCCTGATAACCCATTACGCTGTCTTCGCCGGCCAATAGTACATTTTCTTTGGGCACTTCATGGCGCTTTTCAACCAGCTCGGTAAACAATGACACCATATCGTCTTTATGCAAAAAAGCTTGTCCGGCCATTTTATCGCCCGAGTACACCCAACTCTTAAATTGCCGCTCGTAAATGCGGGCGATCTGATAGCTTAAAGTGGGAACAGCGGTGTGGTCATCGTACAAGCCAGCCATTCGTAACAGGGTATAGGGAATTTTGCCATGATGGCTGCGAATGGCTTCTTCGGCATCGGCTTTAGACTGCGGATAGGTCCAGCCGGGCTCAATGGGCGTGTCCTCGGTGATTTTTTCTCCAGGGACCCCTGCCCGATGAATGAGCATGGTGGAGGAATAGATGAAATGATCCACATCAAAGCGCTGCAGTTCGGTTAGAAAATCCGCCGTTCCCTTTACATTGAGAGCCTCATACAAGGGGTTGTCTTCGCCCGAGAAATCATAATAGGCGGCAAGGTGAATCACGCAGGCAATATGACCGCCATGTTTTTCATGAATTTTATACAACGCAAGGGAAATGGAGTCTTTGGAGGTAAAATCGCACTCGTAACTTTCATGGGCACTTTCGCAAGGTGTCAAATCCAACCCAATAAGGTGATAATCTTTTTTCAGCACCTCACAAAGTGCACTGCCTACGCCGCCAGATGCACCAGTTATCAGAACAATCCGCTTTTCTGCTGCTTGTTGTGCCATCAATAAGTCCTTGCCAGAAACCTAAAATTAAGAGGGTTACTATTGAGTAACGAATCAACCCGCGTTTCGGGTCATTGACAGAGAGAAAACGATGAAAATAGACAAAATCTAATCAACTTCGGCAATTTAGGGAAACGCGCCGCGTCTGCTTGATAATCGATAATGCGGCGGGACAGTGTAAAACTTGCGAACGACAGGAATATACTTTGTAGTAAAAACACGATTGGTTTGGGGAGCCATCATGCAAGGAGCCTTTGCTGCCACACCGCGTTGGTTAATAAATGCCATAGGCTAATGATTTTAATTGAATAAGTAAGATTGCACGACCGTAAAATGAAATTTAATGTTTTCAATGCGCAAATAGGAATAAAACTTGATGGTCTAGAGTCTCGCAATACTTCCTTGCTGGCACACGGTGTCGGCGCCCATTTGGATAAGGAGCCTCTCATGTCATTTATCTCAGCCGGTCCTGCAGACCGCCTTGAAAACCTCAAACCTAAACGCGTTACCCTTAACGATACAGAAATTCTTCTCATTCGTGACGGTGAAAACGTTTATGCCGGCAGCGCCGATTGCCCTCATAAAGGTGCGCCTCTTGAAGATGGTGCAGTATGTCGAGGCAAGTTGGTTTGCCCATGGCATAAAGGCACTTTTGATATCGCCTCTGCTGATGTATGCGAACCACCTGCACTAACAGGATTATCTCGGTATGCGGTTGAAATACGTGACGGCGAGGTACTTGTGGATCCCGAACAGGCCACCGACAGCACCGATAAACGACAAAACCGATTAACTGCAGTTAACGCACATTCTCATATTGTGATTGTCGGCGCTGGCGCAGCAGGCGCTGCCGCTCTGCAAAGTCTGGTGAACAATCGTTACCACGGTCGGATCACTGTTGTTGATCCAGAAGCAGATGCACCTTATGACCGAACACTGCTTACCAAAGCTGTGACAGCGGGCGACATGGAACCTGATGAGGTAGACCCCCTTGTTAATCAAGACGACATGGATATCACAGAAGTTACACGCCTAGTGGCTAAAGTATCCGGAATTGATACTGCCGCCCATCAAATTGAGCTATATGATGGTCAATCGTTGACATACGATCGATTACTTATTGCCACAGGCGGGATCCCCATACGGCCGGATTTACCCGGCGTTAATTTGTTGGGGATCCATACGCTTCGAAATATTGAGCATGTGGAACGTCTATTAGCTGACGTTGAAAACACGAACAATATTACCATTGTTGGCAACAGTTTTATTAGTCTGGAAGTGGCCGCTTCATTAAAGCAGCGTAGCGACAATATACGGGTAAAGGTTATCGCACCTGATGCGGTGCCGTTTGAAAAACAATTTGGAACCCAAATCGGGCAGTATTTCCGTGATTTACACGAGAAGCATGACGTCGAGTTTGTCGAGGGCACAGTAAGTGGATTTCATGGTACTGAAAAAGTAACCGCAGTGAAGCTGGAAAGTGGCGAAACGTTGGAAACCAATCTGGTGCTGCTAGCTACCGGCATAACGACTGATAAAGATTTACTCAATAGCTTTACATTAACGCATCAGGGATTGGTGAAAGTGAACGAATTCCTTGAAGCTGCTGAAGATGTCTATGCGGTGGGTGATATTACCAGCTATCCGTATAATGGCGAAGAAATGCACATTGAGCACTGGCGACTAGCCCAGCAGCATGGTCGTTGCGCAGCAGAAAATATACTCGCGAGCCTAGCCTACCCTGCCGAACGTAAAGCATTTGATCGCACACCTTATTTCTGGACACAGCAATTTGATGTAAAGTTTGAATACGTAGGCCACGCAAAAGAGTGGGACGAAATCGAAGCGGTGGGCACACCGGAAGACGAACAATACCTCGCAGTTTTTCGCAAAGATGGTAAGGAAATTGCTGCTCTGGCTAAAGGTTATCCGCAGCTCATGGCAAAAATGATTATTGAGATGGACGACCATGTTGCGCTGTCATCGGTTAAAGCTGAACTTGAAGCTGCCTAATTAACAAGCTTTGATTTGGTGACGAGAAAGCGCGTAATGGCGCGCTTTCTATGACAAGATTGCTAACTATTCTCCGAGACCGGTAGTCCTCACGTACAAATCCTTCTGATTAAACAGTCAGCGATTTTCGTTGTAGCTGTCTATACCAGCGATGCCCCACCCAAAATGCTGCGGTGATGTAGGGCACTCCACCTACTACCCACATGATAAGTCCCGCTAATTGCTGATCGGCAAGGTTGCGGGATTCACCGTAAAAAGGAGTGCTGCCAAAGGTAAGAAACGCACCTAAAAAGCCCGTGTGCATTAGCGTCACCAACAGTGCCAGCAACGCATAGGGAACTTTACGGGTAAAGGCATGTAAGCAGGCCCACCAAAACCATACCGCCGATATCAGAAAGCAGGCGTGTTCGAATACGTGAATCCAGGGATTCTCCAACGCCAACATATAAAATTTCGGGATGTGCCAGAACCAGATCATCATACCGTGAAAGTAGGTGCATACCATCGGATATTGAGTGATTTTAAATGCATATTTCCATAATCTTTCCCCATATGCTCCACAAGCCCTGTAGAACTGTGGCAATGGCCGAGCCAAAGCGAAAGCTGGCGCTATTATTACCATCATAAACATATGCTGGGTCATATGCGCAGCAGAGCTATGTTCAGCCCATTCGTCCAACGGACCCAAAATGGTAAAAAAGGTGATCAAAATGGTGATATGAAATAGCCATCTCCGCCATACAACTGCGGTAGCGTAGCGGCAGCCCCATACATAGATTATCCAGAATATCAGTACTATCACCGCCGTAAGGCTAGCGGAAAACGCGTCCTGGCCACCACTGGTAAAGGGGTTGTGCGCCCATGCACCGGTTGACCAAAACAATAACGTTGCTACGAGAATAATTAAATACATGGTGCCATCGCCAAAAGAGGAATGCCAACAGCCAGCGTCGAAATGGCCGAAGCAAGATAACTTGTCGCCGCTACACGCAGTAAAAAGCGCGACTCATTTTCTGCATTTGCCGCTACGTGCCACGACTTAAAGGCGCAAATTCCCAAATAAATAACAATAAGAAACGTAGGAATTAAAAAACTAAGGTTTATCCAATTAAATAGGCCCGCCTCGGCCGCAGGTTTAGCCAGCTGACAAGCCACCGCGACACCGCCATAAGTAAATACAAACCAGAGCGCCCAAATCACAAACCCGGCCACAAGATGCCAAGGGTGCGCGCGGGAAACTTTCATTTAGCCTCCCATATTGTTGGTAAGATCAAAAAGCTTGCGAAGCTTAGCCAAAAAATAACATGTGTAAACAACCACATGGGGCTCATTACGACAATTTCATAGGACAGCTTTGTACTGATGTAATCATAACTAACCCGCAGTGCCTGGAGCGTAGTGGTGATCACGCTGATGATACTGTGGAAAAGCAAAAAGGCCAGCATCACCAACAATACGGCATCATACGCATTAGTCGTAAATTGCAGGTCACTCGAAACAGTGATGAAAGCCAATAGTCCAACATGACCCATTCCACAGGCTGAAACGAGCCAAAGCCACTTAGCGAGCGACTTCTCTTGCTCACGGCGCAAATAGCGATTCAGACGGCGATACAAAGTCACTGCAATGGTCAGTAACGCACCACTTAGCCCCATTAAAACCGGCGAAATTGCCGACACGTCAGGTAAGGTTTTATTTGGTGAAACTGTCCACAAATATAACCAACCGAAAAGCAGCGACAAATATAAGGTGCCGTCAGCTAACAGAGTCACACACATACCCCATAACCCTGGCCCGTCAAAGGTACGCGAGTGCAGAGGCGGCTCTCCCCGGCTCGCTTCTTCATCCGTCAGTGGTGCCATCGTCTTGTGCGTGCCGTTCTCCCAACTCCAGCGTAAAAAGAAGCCTAGACCCAATATGGCGAAAAAGATGCCGACCATATACGCTTTAGACACCAGGCTGATGCACAACCCCGCCAGGGTAGCCGCACAAATTAGAGGCCACCACGAATGGCTGGGAATATGAATAACTTCTTTTAGCTTGCCACTAATCGCATCTGTTCCATACAGTTCCCGTCGCCCGTGCTTAATACTTTTTAAGCCATGTTCGCCAGCTGGAATGCTATTAATCAACGACGGGTCGTCCCATAGTGGATGACGTGATTTTACCTCAGGGATACTGGCAAAATTGTAAGACACCGGCGGCATGCCCGTGGCCCATTCCAATGTATCAGCTTGCCAAGGATTAGATGAAGCCTTTCGACCATATCGAAAATGTAGCGTCACATCTAAGACGAGCATTAAAATACCAATCGCGAGCACGAAGCCACCAATGGAAGAACTCAGATTTAACCAATCCCAGCCCAGGCCACTTTCGTAAGTAAACACTCGGCGTGGCATGCCCAACAGACCAGTTAGGTGCATGATCAGAAACGTTGAATTAAATCCGACAAACACCAAGCCAAACGCCCAGCGTCCCATTCTCATAGACGGCATTCGTCCGGAAAAATGGGGCAACCAGTAATATAGGGCGGCGATCAGCGGAAAGAACATTCCGCCAATAAGCACATAATGAAAATGCGCCACTACAAAGTGCGTATCGTGCACCTGCCAGTCAAAGGGCACCAGTGCTAGCATCACACCAGTCAACCCACCGCAAACGAAGATAAACAAAAAGCCAAAAATCCATAGCATCGGCAGTTCAAACCGAACACGGCCTACCCACAATGTCGTTAACCAAACGAAAATCTGAATGCCTGTGGGAATCGCCACCAGCATGCTGGCAATGGAAAAAAATGCCTGGGCCAAATGAGGGATCCCGACGGTAAACATGTGGTGTACCCATAAGCCAAAGCTGATAAACCCAGTGATGATTACTGATAATACAACCCAACGATATCCCACCAGCGGTCGACCCGCGAACACTGGCAATATAGTGGAGACCATACCCGCTGCCGGCAGAAAAATAATGTAAACTTCAGGATGGCCGAATAACCAGAACAAATGCTGCCATAAAATAGGGTCACCACCAGCGTTAGGATCAAAAAAAGGCATTTGCGCTGCCCGCTCAAGCTCTAACAGAATGCTAGCCAGAATCAGCGGAGGAAAACCGAACACGATCATTAACGCCATCGCGAGAATATACCAGCAGAAAATAGGCATTTTGCTCAAACTCATGCCCGGCGCTCTTGTACGCAAAATCGAGACGGTAAGCTCAATACCTGCCGATACTGCAGATATTTCTACAAAAGTCACTCCGAGTAGCCAGAAGTCTGAGCCCGCGCCAGCGGAATAGTCGTCGCTGGATAAGGGTGTGTACATAAACCAGCCCGAATTAGGCGCGATGCCTAGCACCAGACTTGACAGCAAAATCAACCCTCCAAAGAGGTAACAGTAATAGCCTAAGGCGCTCAAACGGGGAAAGACTAGATCGCGCGTGCCGATCATCTTTGGAATAAGATACATCGCCGCGCCTTCCAGAACCGGAATGGCAAACAAGAACATCATAATAGTGCCGTGCATAGTAAAAACCTGTGAATACAGGTCGGCAGTAATGAGTGTCTGACCTGGCAACGCCAATTGCGAGCGGATCAGCATTGCCAGCAAAATGCCTACGAGAAAAAAGATCACCCCGGTTAGCATGAATCGCTGACTGATAGAAGTATGGTTTACCGCTGCAAGATTGCCCCACCCAGGTAGGTTATCCCATACCTTGGCAAAATTTTTGTGTAGTTCTGATTTGCCATTCATTGTGTTTTACCTTGTTGGACGAGCCATGCATCAAACTTCTCAGCAGAATGAGCAATGACTTTAAAATGCATTTTAGCGTGAGAAAGGCCGCAATATTCGGCGCATTGGCCACCGAACTCACCTACTTCATCGGCTTGCAAACGCACGATGTTCGTGTGCCCCGGGATCGCATCAATCTTTCCTCCTAGCCGTGGCACCCAGAAGCCATGAATCACGTCCGCACTAGTCACATGAATATCAATTGGCGTATCGACAGGAATATGAATTTCATCTGTTAGTTCAATATCATGTTGCGGATAGGTTACATCCCACGCCCATTGTCTGGCATGCACATCAATTCGCACAGCGCGCTCATCTGCCAAAGGCAGCATAATATTCCCAGCTGGAATACCAAAAATGAGCAATACGGTTATGCCCACCGTGGGTAACACAATACCGCCCCACAAAACCATACGAGTAAGAACGCGTTTTACATCTGCATCGCTATATTTACGATTGCGTCGGAAGCTGGCATACCACCAGAGTGAGCAAATCCCCAGTAATACCACGACTCCAACCGTGAGCATGCCCCACCAGATTGTGGTAACCGCCTTGGCTGACGGACCTGCCGGGGCGAGAATGGAATACGGCTCACTGCAACCTGCCAACAATAAGGCACTGGCAGTGAAAAGATATTCTGTTACTCTATTTACCAAACTCACTCCTTAAACGGTATTTAGGATCTGACGCTTCTATGTCGAATTCAATAATCAGCAGCCGCGCTTCACTTAGGGGGCATGCGCTACATCCAGCCCTGATCCATTTTCCCATCGCGTTTTTGCTCATACTCATTGTCACAGATATTGTATTTATCCTTACCAGCGATCCTTTCTGGGCTGAAGCCAGTTTTTGGCTTACTGCTGCTGGACTGGCATTTGGTGTTTTGGCCAGCCTTGCCGGTGCCATTGATGTTTTTACTGTACGTATTATTCGCCATATTGTCGCAGCCTGGGCTCACGCCGTTCTAGCAGTAATGACGCTATCGCTGACCACATTTAACCTTACCTTACGCTTAGGCGATGACCCCGGCGAACTTATTAATCCCTGGGGAATCTATGTCAGCGTTCTAGCTGGCATCCTTATCGGTATTACTGGTTTTTTGGGCGCTCAACTGGTTTTTGCTTACGGCGTAGGTGTTAACGAGCCTCAAAATAATGAACGCTAAGTTGAGCCCTAGATTGGCCATGGCACAAAACCAGGTGCAGCAGGTTTTGCCAGGACCACAAACAGTATGCTTCCGACGCCGCAAAATATCGCTATCAGAAAGCACCAGCTAAAGCCTGCCAGATAACGCATTTCCTGGCGTTCAAGGCGCGTTATCAGTAGCCCAAGGCTCGCGTGCAATATCACCAGTATCGTCACAATGGTTAGTTTCACCATCAGCCAGAAAGTAAGGGTGTCGTTTATTACAAAGACCAATGTTCCCGCAATAATAGAAATGATAGCCGCGGGCGAAGCCACATACGCGAATATCAGCCGCGCTACCGACCCCACTCCAAATGGAATATCGATAAAGTCTTCGCGCATTTTCGACTCAGTAGCAATTAAGATTGGCAAATACAACACGGTTGCCAACCAGATCAGAAGACCGAAGATGTGAAGACCTAAAAGCCAGAGCATGAGCAACCTTACATTTATTTCATAATACTAGTTACAGCACTCGCCCCTGAAATGGTTTAGAAAAAAATGAATTTTTGCGATCGCACGTGACGATGTGAAGTTAGCCGATCCCCTATTAGAGAGTAAATGAACAATATAATTCCAACCTACGGTCAGCGATAAAATATTTACTTGTAGATAAAGGTTACTGTATATACGATCTATACACAGTTTCTCAAAGAGCAGAGATGACGTGGTCAACCAAAATTGACCAACCCAGTTAAGCTACTTTTTTCAATTTCTTCATGTCCGCCTCATATTGATTTGGACTCCTGTAATCCAGATAGGGGTTCTAGGGATTTTCCCCTCTAAAAAGACATAATCCTCTGTAGACCACACCAATAAATGGCTGCGGAGGTGGGTTACTACTTATAAGTGTGGCAAATTAGGTAAATATCGTACATTTAATACGG
>Ga0208468_1000074_pt1 | contig 36606 bp, 21 predicted proteins | sample DeeseametaMP0960_FD_184198 | JGI IMG/M metagenome (GOLD analysis project Ga0208468, IMG submission 184198) | Marine microbial communities from the Deep Indian Ocean - MP0960 (SPAdes) | ecosystem: Environmental > Aquatic > Marine > Oceanic | place: East of Madagascar, South Indian Ocean... | reverse complement strand
GGCCCGCGCCGAATCAGAGAGGGGCTGGACGGTAAACTACACCGGTGACCTTAGTGGTACCGTTGGAGGCCGTATTGTCGTTCCTGGCGGGACATCTATGGTTGCCATGGTAGGCGGCGCGAGTATGAGCGAGGATATGAAGTCGATGGGTGCCGCCGCGATCTCCGCCAAGGTGATGACACTTCCGGGCCAGCCTTCATCGCTCAAGCAATTGGACATTACCTTAGCAGACGGTACAAGCTGCCGTTTACAGCCAGATGGCAGCGAGCGGGCGAAGGTGATTAACAGCTCGCGAAAACACTATGAAGCGGAGTTTAGTGGCAATTTGCGGTGTGACGGTGGGAAGAAAATTGCTGCCCGGGCTACAGTGTCAAAGTAGTCAAAAAAACGCGCCAGGTTCAGCTAGACCTCCAGCGTGAATATAGGCGGACAGGTGTTCCTGTAGCAATCTTGGTGACCAAAACCGCTACTGTATCTATAGCAAGCTAAGTGTTCGCTCCAGATGACGAATGCTGGGTGCTAATTTTTTTGAAAAATAGTGATGCTACCGATGAGCTAGCTCGGGAAAAGCTGTAGTTTCTTTGCTACCTGATTCAGCCTCCAGTATCGACTCACATGTCCGGGGCGGCGGTCACTGGTAAATTGAGCCCATGTTGGTTGTGAACGGAATAGGTGGTCCCGATTATTTTGTGCGGCGCTCAACCTGTCAGCGGCTTGCACGGCGATGGCACAAGGTAGCGGAGGTCTTTCTTTCTTTTTGTTTAGAACCCAATCGAGAATGCTACGGATCGCAATAGCGCCGTCCTCCCAATTATGACTCAGGGTGCAAAGGGGTTCCGCAAGTACTTCCATGGTGAGTTGCTCGTGAGGGATAAGCTGGCCCAGCCTAGTCTTGCGACCATTTGATGTAAATGTTTTGACTTTACCGATGTCATGAAGAAGTGCACAGGTCGCGGCGAGCCATTGCTCGTGTTCTGGGAAAAGTCGACAGCTCGCTATCGTATGTTCTGCCGTTTCAAGAGAGTGTGCTGCTAACCCACCGGGATAGCAATGGTGATAAGACTTACTTGCCGGCAGCGAGAAAAAGGGGATTCCAATGGAAGGCTTTCCAAGAACATCGAGAATGAACTGGCGCAGTATCGGAATTGGGCAGGTATTGAGCCAGCCGTTTACCGCTGATACGACCGTAATATCGGCTATTAGCGTGCAAGGCAGATGGTCCAGGTTATCAGGAGTTTTTATCACCTTGGTGCGGTCCTGTAAGCATTGCCAACCAGCGTCACGTTTAACGACAACCAATTCTAACGGGTGATCAGGTGGTAAATTCATATCACCGTTCCAGGTGTTGCCTTCGAGGCAGAGTGAGAAGCATTTATGCAGTGATGCAAAATTTATATCAAACACGGGTAGCTTGCCGCGCGAGCATAGTAAACTTAGCGACGTAACCGTCCCGATGATCGATTGGCAGTCGGCGAGAACGAAATTGGGTCTGCAATACTTGTCAGTCATCGCTATCGTTCCTCCTTCTTCTCAATATTAGTAAATTCTTGTTTGAGTAGTCGCTCAAATGCAGAGCCATCTTGACGAGTAAGATTTGGGACATAGCGTGAATAGACACGGAACAGCATTTCTGTGGTCGTGTGCCCCATTTGCCGCGCAATCCACTCTGGGCTCTCACCGGCGGCTAACCATAAGGTGGCTGCTGTATGCCGGGTCTGATAGGGACGTCGCTCCCGCAGATTCAGGAGGCGTAAAAGGGGATACCACACGCGCTTGGTCACGTTATTGTGATTGAGCGGTTGCCCTTGGGCGCTTGTGAAAACAAAGGCGTGGTGACGACTTGAGGCTTTCTGCCGAACGAGGGCCTCATAGACCGGCTTAGACATATCAATGGTTCTAAAAGAGCCATCGTTCTTGGTGTAGATGAGTTCTGATTTTACAAGAGCCTGACGGACCAGTATTTGGCGGCGTTCGAAATCGACATATTGCCACTGCAGGCCGTCGACTTCGCTAGTACGCATCCCGGTAAAGAATCTAACCATGTAGTAGTCATGAAAGTCGTCTCTTACGGTGTCGAGTATTAGCTTCACTTCGTCAAGGCTAAAGGGCTCGACGTCAGTACGTGGTACTTTGAGGGATTTGATACCATGGTAAGGTGACGTAAATGAATAGCGATTCGCCGCTTCATTGAGAATCATGCGAAGCGGTGTGATGATGTGATTAATACGGGTGGCTGATAGGGGCTGTCCATTCTTCTTCGTGACCTGGTGCAGAAAAGCACGAAACTGGAGAATGTCCGCTTTAGTAATGTCGCCGACGGGTTTGTCGCCAAACGCAGGAAGGATGTATTTGCGAAGGCTGAGTTTAATACCGCTGGTGTGAGTGGGGCGCCACTGGGCTTGCATTTCTTGTAGCCAGGTGTCAGTGAACTCCCGAAATACAGGTGTGGCTTGGTTCTGCGGGGCAGGAATTGTCGCACCAAGTTCTTTTAGGCGAGGACTGTTGGGGAAATAGCGAGCATAGTCAAATTGGCCCAGAACTATTTCTGCATCGATCCGATCCAGCAGCCGCTGAAGTTTTTTGCGATTTGCCGGCGTGTCGTCAAGCATGGTTTGTTCTCGGCAACGCCGGCCGCAATAACGAAAGTCAAAGAACAGTTTTCCTGTGTCGGATCTAGCGCGAACATTACCCACGGCAAACCCCTCCATTGGCCATGGGAACGGCGAGAGACTCATTCTTTGGGAAATTGAGCATGTCCCGCTCGATGCTTTCCCAGATAAAGAGTATTTTTCTACCTCCGAAGGGGCGGAAATAGTGAGTTCCTTCCAATAAGACAGAGTCTTTAAGCTGCTCTCTAATCGTTCTAGCGTCGTACTTAATGCGTTGGGCGAGCTCGGTTGTGGTGAGGTATGTGTCGCTCATGATGTTCTCCTTTTCATCAAATGTAGCCATATGGCTACATGTGTATACGTATACATCCATTTAATGATGGGAGCAAGCATTTTTTGATAAAGGCTGGTAACGTTTGTTAAATAATGACTACAGGTGCAACGCAAATGCTTCGCTTCAAGATTAAAGAATTAATCGCTAAGAAAGAGTTTGAGGAGGGAAGGCGAGTGACGATTTCAGAGGTCGCCGAAGGCGCGGGGATTCACCGCGTAACGCTATCGAAGATGATCAATCGCAGGGGGGGGGCAACTAGCACTGACCACTTGGATGGTCTGTGCCGGTATTTTGGGTGTGCTTTAGAGGATCTCGCTGAATACATCCCGGACGAGAAAGTACCTAGCTCTGGGCATGACTTACACGATTAGTTTTTTGCTGTACGGTGCTTTGCAACCTACCTATTGTTAGCGTGATGAATTTTACTTTTAATTTATTGCTGATGGTCAGAGCTATGCGTCTGCGAAGATGGGCACTTGAGCTATCTATCCTGATAGCGAGAATCACATTGATATCTAACCTTAGCCTATTAAGCCCAAGAGCGGCTTTGTAAGCGAGCCACTTGAACGCTTTTCACCGTCAGATTGCTCGATATTTCGCCTTGTAACGTGAGTCTATATTCACCTAGACAATTGTCTTGACGAGGATACATAAGGCACAACGACGGGCAGTTGTATCTATTCGCATATGCTTGCATTTGATACAGATCTGCTTGTGAAACACCTAGCTTTGCCTCACTAAGTTCCAGTAGCTTCCATTTAGCATCGACAATCAGCTGAGGAATTCCGTCGTCATCGATGAAGCAGATATCAGGTTTCATCTGAAAAACGTCTTTATCAATGTCTTCCCGATAGGCCATGAAACGTTTTGGGCCCTGCTGCCTCAGTCGCCATCCGTTTTCACGAGCCACTGGTTTAAGCATGGCAGCAACCCAGCGTTCAAAGAGCTGGTTCATGTCGAACAATAGCGAAAACATCCGGTTTCCGCCTGCCCCAGTTCCTGGGTTAAGGGCTTGCATAAAAATGATACATAACCTCAGTATCGGCTCGAACCGCTTTTCATTGCGAGACAAGCTAATCCGCTCAAGGTCCGATACCTCTACTAACGTATCCGCTACACCATCAAAGGTATATATCAGTTGAGTTAGCTCATTTTTAAGGCGGGGTGACTGCGCACGAGGTAAAAGCAAACGGAGTGTGTATTTAATAGCCTGGTTTAGCAGAATATCTTCGCTCAACTCATCATACTGACAGTACAAACGCTCTTTATGCGCCAGATTATGTCTGAGCTGCTGTTGAGCAAGCAGCTTTCCCTTTAACACTCCAATATTTTCTTCACGGACTATGTACCGCCGTATAACTCCTTGAACTAGCTGCTGGTTCAGCTGCTCGCAAAAGTCGTAAATAAAGATATCGAGGAGCGTGTGCGTTTGCAGATTAATATCTGCCCCGCCAGGCTTGTGTATTTTCAATAAACCCGCTTGCTTGAGCATACGAACCAAAGACTCTCGGCATGCGCCCGGCTCAGACTCGTTCCCATGAATTTTTGGCAGGATCTCAAGAGTTATGTCGCCTAATTGCACCAAACCGCAATACTGAGACCACTTGATAGACTGATGCCCCCAAGTAAAGGCATTTGGTGGGAGAGTTGTAAGCTTAGCGAGTAAACCTGCGTGCTTAACAGTAATGGAACGTTCGCCATATGAACGACTCCCTACAACGGGGATAGTCTCATGCTCAATAATGCTCAGGACTTCGGCCACGGTACTCACTGCCTATTCTTCGACATTTGGATTTTCGTAGATCTTGCGAATGCTTTCCGGCGTAATATCCGAGGCTTTAGCTACTCGATATTCAACCAGATCCCCGAAGTCATCATGGTCAAACCCAAGAGCATCCACTTCACGCAATGTAAAATGTTCAATTATCTGAGGCTCCAGCCTTTTGCCATCAGGACCCACGTCACGAAAAACCAGCTGTATCCGATTCCAGTCGTCGTAAAAATACTCTTGCAAAAGTGGGATAAACTGATTTAGGACAACTTCTTTAAGCGATGCGAAATCTTTCACTTTGCAGAGATATGCGTGCCCTAGCATCATGTCACGATTTAGCAGAAAGCGAATACGCCGATTCATCGAGTCGAGCAATGCGCGCAAATTGATGACACCGCCCTCGCCATCCTCGATATAACCATCACCACCTGTCCCTGAAATAATGCTGGAATTGGGCATCAACTCTTTAAACGTGAAACGGCGCCGCAAGGCTGTATCCAAAAGCGCGATTGATCTATCGGCTGTATTCATCGTGCCATAAACATCCAAGTTCTTTGGCACAGTAAATCGCTCTCCGGAATATGGGAGTGTTAACCAGATACCCTCTTTGCCATTGATAATCTTGCCGTCAAAGTCAAACTCGGTCCGCTTATCTTTCTCAATTAGCGTGATAAGCTCGCCGAAAATTTTAGCGATATTGCCGCGATTAATTTCATCGATAAACAGCGCATAGCGTTGAGTAGGATCATTCATGGCCAGCTGACACAAGCGCCGGAAAACGCCTGGAACAACGCGATAAACGACATCCCCAGCGTCTTCATCGATAACCGGCCTCATGCCTTCGACGAAATCCTCATAACTATAGGCCTGATGGAATGTGACAAATTCATAGCGCGCTTGCCCCTGATAGTTCGGAGGCCCTGCCTGCAAAAACTCAGCCTGCTCAACCTGCTCCTCGCAGGCATCTTTCCAGTCGCCTGCGAGCTTCCATACACTATCCGCTGATTTGTCAAAAACCTGTGGTGCCTGTCGCTTGGAGTATTTAACCGTATCTGAATCATCGACGGTGTGCGTTTGCAAGGAAGCCCAGATCTGCGCCCGGATATTCTTGGTACGCCCAATTGCTTTGGCCTTTTGCTGGAGAAACTCATGCTGTTCTATCTCGGCAACCTTAGCACTACCGCCAAGTGCATACAGTGCCATACAAACAACATCAAACCAGCGAACAGATTGTAGCTCCTGAGCCAACCACTGCTCCCGGGATACGACACTGGAGGGCGTCGTGTATTTTACCAGCAGGTTATTCAGCTCATACGTCTTACCGGTGCCTGGAGGGCCGTATAGAATCACATTTTTTGGTTGAGCCACATTGAAAGCTGCTATCGGCTTCTGTGCGTCTGACACCTTTTTCGTTACCTGAGTCCACAACTTCTCAAGAAGCCCAGCACTACGCTGTTTTATCTCGATGCCGGATTGTTGAGGTGTCCAATTCTGATTGTCGATTTTGACCGTACTGAGGTCGTCAAGGGATACAAATGGATCCTTATAGGGGTCAATAGTCTGAGTGAGCTCTATATCGACAAACAGCGAGACCTCACCACTTGCGGCCTTAGCAGCATCCCAATGAGGCTCCTCATAGGGCTCTGAAATCACATTGCCGCTTGCGATAATGCCTTTCGGGGGAGTGCCTAGCCGCACCAACCACGCCCTGTCCCCGGGTTGAATGCTGCCGTTGTTGCAGCTCCACCGCATTTTCCAGGGTTCCCCCCCTGCCGATTGCTTAATCGCGGCAGAAAAATCCTCCCATGTCCAGCGCTCAGGGTTCCAGGCGAAAAGCCAATGGCGATTTTGTGTGTCACGCCACTGCTCTTTTAGTGGAGCCACATAAAAATCTATCTGTTCATTTCCGAAATCTTGGACTTGCTTGGCTCGTATCTCGTGAAGCTCTCTATCAATATCTAATGCCGATAGCTTCTTGATCTCAGCTTTTGTTTTTCCAGCAAAACTTCTGACAACCAAGCGACGATCTGTTCCGCCGAATATTCGCTCAAAAATGTCAGGAAATAATAGAAACAGCAGCATGTGGCGAAACTGCCGAGACTCATTCTCAGGAATATTCTCCAACCATTCTGCTAACTTCCATCCATCGGACAACAGTGCCTCCCGTTCAGCGAGAGGAAGCTGACAAAACTGCTTCGCAAAATTGATAACATAGACGAGTTCCCGCCAGCGATTCGTGTTGAAGCTGGTGCCCGCACTACCGATTCCAGACAGCACTGTATCGCTCAGAAACTGATCAGAGTCTGGCAAGCTATCGCCAGCCCACTCCCAGATTCGTGAAACCGATTCGCGTTTCTTTTCTGCGCCAATATTGCTGGGGCAAAGCAACATGACCCACATCATCTCAGCGGCAAGGTGTTTAACTGCCGGATCAGTCGGTGCAATTTGCATTTCCAACTTGGCAAAAAAGTCGCCTTCGCCTTCATGCAAATTATTCACAAAGTACTGATTAAGGGCGTCGAGATTAGGGATCGTCCACACTGCCTCATCGCTGAAAAGAGACTGATTGACTAGTAGGCATCGTTCTTTCCATATCGTGGCGGCCTCAAACTTGCTTGCCGTTTCTATTTCTCCACAAAATCTGGCCATAAGATCTACTCAATGTCCCGTTCTGAGAATATTGTTAGTAAGTGCTTTGCACGCGAGCACGCCACATAATAATCCGACTGGGTAAATACTGTTCCCGACACAGGGCTGCCCTTTAAAACCAGTAAAACCACATCGGCTTCCAGCCCCTTGAAGCTGCGAATCGTAGTCATCAGTATTGTCTGACCTGAGCGCCAGCTGTCCAAATCATCAGACAGCTTGAGTTTATTAATAACCGCAAGCTTGGCGAGGCAGGTGTTCGCCTGCTTGTAGGGTGACAGGATCGCGATTTGCTGTGGGTCCAGACCCTGCTCGAATAACAACTCTTTTAACTGAGCCTCGACCGACTGTCCTAGCATGGTCGCACTTCGATTGACAACAACATCGACCTTTTCTCCTTTTGGAGCCATCGGGTGATTGGCGATATTCTCACCGACAATATCACCGCACACGGAGGAAATTTCGCAGGTGTTCCGGCAGTTGGTCGGCAAATGCCCGCCAAACTGCATTTCCGGTATACATTCCCGAGGCTGGAACAACACCTGACGCGGGTCATAGAAGACAAACAAATCGCCCTTATCTCCGCTACGGTTCAATTCATCCAGCACCAACCACCATTCCGCGACAAAGTCCTGGGCTTCATCCACGACAATCGCGTCAAAACGGAAATCGGTCAGAACGGCCAGTGCATTTGAAAGCAGGTCAGCTGCTTCATTCACCCAAAACTCTTGCCTGCCTGATGGATCGAAATCCTGGGCACTGCGTTTACACAGTTCGGAAACCAAACCATGAAAATGGTAGACCTGGATCAACTCCCTGTATTCTTCAGGAATACATAGGCGCATCCATTGAGCAAGCGCCTTGTTATAGCAAAGCAGCAACGTAGATTTACCTTGATCGGCATAAAACCTTGCCTGAGATAAAGCTAGCAAGGTCTTTCCAGAACCAGCCACACCCTCAATAGCCACTCTTGAATTGTGCTGACAGAACTCCAGAACTCTGTGCTGTTCTTCCGTCAACCTAACCAACTGCTCTTCCTGGTTGGCAATCTGGCGGCTCATTAAGGCAATAAGCTTAAACTCGGGGGAAATGGCCTGCTCGATCTGACGTTTTTCATCTTTACTGATAGGCCTTGGAGCAGACGCACGATTCCATTTATTCAGTGTATTGGCGATAGCATCAGCAAAACTGGAATTTGTCAGGAAGTCCGCTAAATCAATGACGACGTTAGGATCGGAGCCCGGCGACATACCACCTTTATAGACCAGGTCGGGAAAACACACCGCGTAGCCGTAAGCGAAAGGCAAAGACTGATTTGAATAGACCTTCTTTTTGATGATTCCTTCTATAGCATGGAGGTTCTTTGAAGCCTGCTTGAAAGGATCTTTTATTTTATGCGTTCTACCGTAGTAGTCCTTGGAGTACCACTGCATTTCGTCACTTTCGAAACTAATTGTACCGCCCTTTACTTCCAAGACCAGAACGCCCCTGTCTGGCCATATAATCAGAAAATCTGCTTCACCTTCCTGTAGAAACTGATTCTCTGGCTTGTATTCGTTCCGCTCCAGCCGCAGCCAAGGGTAGCTATGGTAAACCGTGCAATCATTGGGTAGTCGCTCAACCAGAGAACGAGCGACATCTCGTTCGGATTTGACGGCAATATCGTCAACGTTGACTGGGGGAATCAGTCTAGCCATTAACCCACATCCTTGTGTTTAACCCACTGTTGGACTCGCGCAATACAACCATCTAGGTCATCTCTAATTTCATAAACCCAGAAACGCATAACATCCCAGCCTAATTCAAACATCCGCTGGTTTCGAATTTGGTCACGGCGACTCAGCTCACCTGTCCACGATCGATGGTAACGCTCGCCATCGACTTCGATATTTAGTCTCCGATCACCATCAACGAGCGCAAAATCCAACAAATATTGTTCTACCGGATATTGCGGAATCGTACGTACTCCGGCGTTATAAAGCGCCTCATAAAGAATGACCTCCCATTGAGACACCTTGGAGCGGTCAACTGCGGTAGGATAAATGGGGCCGCAATCGCCACCGATCAGGTCCTGCTCTTCTGATTTAGACTGATCAATTTCGTCAATATAATTAGCAAATGCTGCCAAATATTCGACCTCGCACGTTTTCGCGGCGATGCTATCTCCGACTACCAGCAACATAGACCTGGCACGTGTGATTGCTACATTGAATAGGTTCCCGTTGCGTTTCAGAAACCCCGTAGATTGAAAAGTGGCTGCCGTGGAAATTACCGGCGAAAAAACGATTAGATCTCGTTCATCACCCTGAAATCGATGCACTGTGTCACTTAAGAAATCCAAGCGTATTAATCTATCTTCCAGCTCTTGATCCTTATTGACCAAATCCTTCACCAAGTTTGCTTGAGCTCGAAAAGGGCTGACCACACCGATACTGCCTCTGTAGCCTTGCTCAATCACCAAATGGCGTAACTGATCAACAATAGCCCTCGCTTCTACCGGATTGTACGCCCCGCCATTTGGCGGACGCTGCGTTTCACCTGTGACCTGCAGCCACCGGACACCAGGAGCGTCCTTTGATGGCCGATTCAATTTGTCGTAGTGTGTTGCTACACGAAGCTTTCCCTCATAAAAATACTCATTAGAGAAATTAATAATATCGGCATGGGATCGATGGTGGTCTCTCAAATCAACAATGTTCTCTCCCTTCGCGTACGAATTCGACATGTCAAACAGCGAATTCCAGGAATAGGCCCATTGCAGGAAACCGTCTGTGAGAGAAAAACGCTCCAACAACTGTTGGTCCTGATGTTTATGAATTCCACTGATATGCGATAACTGCATCGGGTCGCCAATCACCACAGCTTGCTTTGCTCGGTAAAGCAAAGGTAACGCTGAAGCGATATCACACTGACTGGCCTCATCAAACACAACCAGATCGTAATAGCCGGGCGAAAATGGCAGTTTCCCTCTTGCTGACAATGAAGTCACGGCCCAGCATGGTAATAAGTGGGATACCTTTCTCGTCAGTTCGTAGTACTGCCTCCAGATGCTCTTATTTTGATTACCATTGGCACCCTCAGTAATCATTTGCAATACAGAAACATATTGTGACAACAGCTGGCGATCTTCAGGACGAAGACGACTGGGCGTCACCTTTAACCAGCCCTGCCAAAGTGCATGAGAGTTGTCCGCTATTTCGTCAAGGCACTCCCGATACCTTTTGTTCAGCACTTCCAGCGTTTCACCTTCAGACAGAGCTTTCAGCGCTGCGAAATACTCCTGCACATCCTGAAATTCTGACCAGCGCTTATCCAGATCATCCAAAGCTTCAATATACGAAGGAATGGAGGCATCAGAAGGGGGCAAATCAGGCAGATGAACATTGATGATTTTGAGCTTCTTTGCAAACTCACCTGCTATCGGCGAAAAAGCCTCGAAACGAGCGGTCTTATTAAATCGCCATGCCAGTCGGATGACAGCAGCTTGCTTATCACGCGTAGCCCGATAGAGCGCCTCCCGGAATCGTTCCCGCTGCGATTCCAAAGCATTGAGGTCGATGTCCTTGAGACGAGCGAATACCTCTTCGCCAAGTGTGGAGCGGTATTCCTCTACTGACTGCTCTTTGGCATCAACGGTATTTCTGGCTGTCACCACCTCGTCAATTTTTTTCTGGATAGAGACCAGCTTCGACGTCAATTTGTCATTTATGACTACGCATTCATCATAGTCCAGCTGATCATCTTCGCTAGCAGTTGCCGCCAGCAAGGCGTGTAGATAGTCCTTTAGCTTTACCTGATACTCATTAGAGCCCATTCGTAACAGCAGTGGCCGCGGGCCCAAATTGTTGACTCGAACTTCTACAACATCCACAGCCTTATTATTCTTACTGGCAAACAGTACCTTCTGCCCTTTCCAAGCAGCGTTTACCAGAAGATTGGTTACCACTTGCGACTTACCCGTTCCTGGTGGTCCAGTGATGATGGTAAGCGGGTTGTGCAATCCCATTTCAACTGCCCGGCGTTGCTCCAGATTCATGGGCAACGCTTCAATTAGGCCGGAGTCTATGTCAGCACCTGCGGAAGGTAATTTATTATTAACCAGATACCCCAGTGCCGTACCGGAATATTGTTCAGACTTTAACTTAGCCAGCTCCCGTAGTTCACTTTCCAACCCCTGCGTATACGGCTTTCTTTCTGCACTAACCAGCACCGCCCGATTGTATATTCCGGGCTTATCTAATTGATCAATGGCGGGAGCCAAGTGCACGTTTGCTGGGTCGCAATATTCCTGCCAAGGCCAATCAGCTCGGATTGCCTGCAGTCGCTGAGCGATTTCATCCAGGTCTGGGATTTCGCCTTCCGTGCCAAAACCCAGCTCCTCCTCCAGCTGAATCAGCTCAGACATCAAATCATCTCTGTCTACATTGCCATAGCGCTTGAGAACCGCTGTATTCATCACTGGGTAATCTGTGGCAATTGACGCCGTTCCCCGGCTATTGCTGTGTTCAAACTGAATGGGCAGGACAAAAACCGGCTCCAGCTTGTAGATGTCATTGCCCTTTTTAGAGGTAAACCGATGCAATACCACGGGAAATCCGAGATACAGTACTTTTGGGCTGCGATCACGCTGCATTCGGGATATGAGCGACGCTGGCCCGGGATCCGCCAACACGCTATTGATGTTTATGTCTAACAACTCAGGAAGCTGTACATAGTCAAAATCGTTATGAAAACTACGTGCCCAAACGCTGACTTCACCAACATCGTCCTGCCCCAAGCAGGCGAGATAGTAACGCGCCAGCCTGGATAGGGCCGTATCGGCATAACCCGGTTCAATTGCGCTTTCCGCCTGAGCGGGAGCCTGCGCCGCCGGCCACCATTTATACGCCTTATCTTGAATGAACTGGCCTTTCAAACGTCCATACAAAAGGCTATTAACCTGACTTTTATCCGCGTCCAGCTGGCTGGCTAACTGGCGCGCAGTCTGGCCGGGCTGGTTTCTCAGTAGCGCGATGAGCTGCTGCTCGAGCATCGGGTTATCCTGTTCTAGCTACTGACTAAAAGACTTTAATTACTATCTTCCACATCTGTTGCAAGTACTCCTTGATAAACGTCTCTGATATTTACCTGTCGTAACAGTGTTGGGAACTCCAGTTGCTCGCATAACGACCGAAACTCTTTTACCCGCTCCGGACCAAATGTGTTACGGGCTCGGGGCGAATTCAGAATTGAGTCGTATGCGCTGCCGAGATTTTTCCATTTCACTAGATGACCTTGTCGGTTAATCGATTTGCCATCAACAAGCTCACGCAACTTACTAACCAGCTCCGCGTTTAAGCCAATTGCAGTTTCGGTATACAGGAAAGAACTCGCGTGCATAAACAGCACATCGTGTGATGCATGCTCTTCCTTGCGAATATCCTGTATTCGCCTCGGCAAGGCAGTCATGTCGAGCTTCTCACCAGGCAGGTAGGCAGCCCAGCTATCGAAAATGAACACATCATCCGTATTTTTCAGAATGACTGAAGGTAACCCGCTATAACTCACTATAAGCTCAGATTTCGCGCGGGTTAATGACACATAGAAATGACACAATTCCCTGAAGTGCTCGTCTTTCGGCAGTGTCGGATTCGGAAAAATGCCTTGCGAGGCATTGACCACCATCATCACATCGAACTCAAAGCCTTTGGTTTGCTCCAGGTCTGACACAAAGATTGCACCATCACCGAGACTAGCCTCGCCATCCAACACTAACAGGCCATGAGTCTCTGCAAACCGCTTTAATTCGTACAGACTGTACCCACAAAGAGCGATACACACTTTCCAGCTTGGGTTTTCAGCTACCGCCTGTTTTGCATAAACATGCGCATAGGCGATTTCCTCTGACAGATTTTCAGCAGAAAGCACAAGAGGAGTCGACCCTGAAAAACTAGAATACTCCGGGTCTAGCACCTCAAAATCTTCCGAATCAACTATGCTTTCTGTAATGTTCTCTATCAAAACTTTATAAGCCGCCGCCAGAATTTCGCGGCTATTACGGTAATTCTTGCTCAACTTGCGACTGTGGGCACTGGGTATCTGTATTCCTGCGGTTTTCAACGACTGATACTTAGTGGATACACGCTGCGCAGCATCTCCGCAGATAAATATATCGTTCTCACCTTCCATGGTAATTTCCCGTATCAGTCCTAGCTCAGTCGTACCAAAATCCTGGGACTCATCAACGAGCACACAGCGGTAGCGCTTCTTCAACCCACCACGATGCTTACTTAATGCTGCCGCCAAACCAAGATAGTCAGTCACACCAACCATCTTCATTTTGTTTTCCCAAAACTCAAGGCCATCAAGTAATTGCTTTCGGTAACGTTCCTGCATCGGGATTGAACGTCCAGCGCGCTCAATCTTCAGGTAGTCTTTTCTTTCACCACTTTCTACTGCGCTGCGTATCCAATCGAATTCTTCTCGAATATAACTTTCAGCCGAGATACCCTGGGCTATCAAATAGTCATGTACAGGATGAAGCACTTCCGCGTCATGATTATTCAGTTCGCAGCGGTAGTATTCAGACCACACTTCGTCAATATGCTCTTTGCTCTTCCAGGTTGTGTCGTCGTAAAGCCTGTCTGAGCCGGGTTCTAACTCGTGGAGGTATTCCTGGCACACCGTAAAGAACGGCTTAACCTGAACTCTATCCTTAACCGAGTCCAAGGCGACGACATCTACTAACTCACGAATTAAACCAGCAAGGGAACGATTGAGCGTTACAATCAATATGTTCTCTTCAGGGTATTTTTCGGCTAAACGGATAGCCCGCTTAACTACAACACAGGTTTTCCCCGAACCGGATACCCCCAGCAATTTGGCAGACCCTGTGAAATCTTTCTCTACAATCTCCTGCTGCTCCGGATGCATGAACAACATCCATTGCTTGTAATCAGCAGTTTTTACAAAATGAGCAAACAGTTCCGCATACGCGGGATCATTCTTGGGAATAGAAAAGATTCTCTCGCTCTCTTCAACAACCCCATCTGATAGATCAGAGAAGTCTCCACGTTCGTACGCCAAGCGTCGTTGAGCCCCAGCCACATCACCTGCTTTGAGAGCTACCAGTACATCCAGCACCAGCTTTTGCTTAACGGCGTCAATAATGTTTTCAATAGCGTCAAACACATCGTCGTCGGATGAAAAAGCATGAAGGTCCTCAATGCTGCGTATAGTAGACCTAGACACGCCGTCTACCAGCTCATCAAACTCAGCGTCTGAGAGAAGCTCAAACAACTTACCCTTTGTGTATTCCGTTGTAATTTCTGTTCGCTCACCCGGACCTAACGTACCTGACATCTCGGGAATAAAGTCCAGTCTACCTTGGTCGTCAACGACGAATTTTTTTCCTCTGTTGGCGTTCAGCCACTTTTCTTCATCATCGTGGTCACCCACAAAAAGCAGGATTACAATGCCATTGTCCTTCACAGTTACGAGGCGGCAGGCGCCGGTAAGATCATATTTTGTACACTTTTTCAGCCGCGTCTCACCATGGTTAGTGGTCTTGAGTCCTTTTAGCGGATTAGCGTCACCGGCAGCGATCCAACCGATAATTGCCATTACTTTTTCACTAGCCTTTTGAAAAGGACCACCACGCTGATGGAGCGCATGCGCTTGATCGCGCAATCCTGGCGCCTGAAAGTAAGTCAGTTCTGTATTATTTTTATTTAAAGTCAAGGTAGCCATTACAAAGTTCCTGCTTCCAATTTATCCCAAGCCTCAAGCACTAATCGCTGGGTGCGGTATTCGCCAAACTCTTTTAGTTCCTTATTTATCAGTACACGGAAAGTTTCTGAGGGGTAGTCTTCACCCATCACATCAGCTGGGTCGAGGATATAGCGCAGCTCATCGCGAGTAAGGCCATAAAGTTTGGCGTAGTAAGCGTCAAGCTCGCTTTTAAGATTATGGCGGCGCTCTGGATCGAAGGGGAAAGGCTCTCCTTGAAAGCCCAGATCCTCAGCAAAGGGCTTCAAGTCATTGGCTGTATATGTGAGCTCCAAGATTCGAGGAACGATAAACTCCATATCTGAATGGGCAAACTTTTCTGGAGACAATGTAGGAAATTGTTTAATGTAAAAGTAGTTAAGTGTTGTTCCCCCGATTTTCTGACGTGCCACAAAATCGTAGGGCAAACAGCCCAAACAACCTACCAAAGCCGCGATTAGCTGCGGTGAAATATCGTTTCCTAGGTTCATGAGTGGGAACTTATTCCCTACCCCACTCAACGGAATCAAACCCGCAATTACCGTTCGTTCATCCGTTGCCCGGCAAATATCCCGCCAACCCAACAGATATTTTGGCCTTCGAGCTTCCAGCATTGACCAGATTACCGATCGAACACTTTCTCCTTCAGAAAGCCTAGCGGCTAAGCTCGACGCCTCCTCACTCGAGAGCGGGTAACTTTGTTGCATTTGACAGGCCTGCTGCAGCAGTGGTGAGAGTTCACCACCAAAAAGATCAGCGTCTGACGCTATTACCACTTCACCGAGTAGTTTCTCGATCTCAGATTTTGCTGCCTCTGCTCCCTGATTTTCGATCAGGTATCCAGCCAACCACTGTTTTAATGCGGCTTCAAGTGCTGACTCATCATCCTTTTTAAGGGCATCCAAAACTGATTTCGGCGCACTGGCGGTGCGTAAAGTCACTTCATTTTCAGGTACCCAGTATCGGGGACGATTTTGATAATTGGGGTTCTGCTTTTCGGCCAAGGTGCAATCACGGCTGGTGGTGCCATCTGCTTCATAGGTGGCCCAGCGATGATCGTAGTGATGGACCATTTTGGCTTCATACAAAGGGAGGTTTCCCTGAGTCGCAGACTGTTGGTCATAGCCTAGAAACAAACCGCTGTCTGCAGACATATGGAACATCGCCTGAAACTTTATCCCCCACGGATTGAGTTCTGGCGCACTATCGGTAGCCTCACGAATCAATACCGGTGCCGCCCGGTACAGTTTTTTTGTCAGCTCTGCGTCTTTCTGAGACCGAAATACCGGGCAAGTCAGTGTGTTGGGGTTGATCAAAGCGAACTCATCACTGCTTAAACTGAAACAGCGGCGCTCATCATTTAATTGGTGGGGTTGAGTGAGGAAGAAAGCGAGTTCAGCTTCTGGAATATCTAAACCAAGCGTCATCAGGCAAAATTTCATTCGCGAATCGACAGCTTTAAATAGCTTATCCCTGTTTTCAAAGTCATACAAACTGGCCAAGCGGCGCTCATTCGCCAACCAGCCAAAGAAATATTTGGTGGAATCATCCGTTGAGATTCCAGTGGGAACAATGACCCCGGCTCGACCTTGCGAAGCAATAGCTTTAGCAAAATGTTCGGCAAATATTGCATAGAGATTCACATCACCGCGGCCACTCAATGGAAATCGGCCGGATAAACGAGCAAAGGCGCTCGCTCCCTCTGCATTCTGCTTGGCCAATTGGTATTGCTGGTATAGTCGGCGCGCTGCCGGGTTGTCACTGGTTTGCAGCGCATTGATCAGCTTGGTTCTAGCTGCCGCATTACCGGCTTCGGCAATATCCGGGGCCCTTGAGGCAAAGAACTCCTGTTCCTGAAGCTTAATGCGCTCCCAGGGTGGGTTGCCCAACATTACGTCAAAACCGCCATCAGCATCACTGCCGAATACTTGCGGGAACGCCAGTGGCCAATGAAAGAATTTGTGTTCACGTGCAAGTGAAGCGATGCTCGCTTGCATGGTCGCTGGCAACGTCTGCCCTTCGGCCAAGAGAATCAGGTGAGCACTGGTAGGCACCGTGTCAGCCGTCTCTGACGTTTTAGTCGCAAAAAAGGCAGCAGTAAACAGATCTTCTTTCAGGCGCTGTTGCTGATAATCTGCCTGAGTGGTGGCGTCTGTAAACGCCCTCTGCTTCGCATTTACCTCGTCGACGGTATTTTCCGGCATGGCCTCTATGGCTGCCAACTGCTGTGGAATTTGCCGCAGGCTAATAGCCAGTTTTTCTCCCGCTTTGGTTTTTTTCAGGGCCGCGGCATTCTGTTTTTTCAGGTCGCTGCAAACGGCTTTATCGTCGCCGGTTAGCACCTTGTAGGCATCGCCGGGAATGCCTTGTTCCAGCAATTTGGGATCAAGTACGCCTACCAGTGCATTACCGTTCTGAATATGCGCATCCAGAAAGCTCAGTGGTTTGCCCGGCTCTATGGATTCCAGCCACAGGCCGGTTTTGCAGAGCTCCACTGCCATGGGATTAAGGTCTACCCCATAGATACAGTGGCGTACCACATCGCGAATAGCATGACGATAATGGTGCTCGGTGGGCTGGTCGGTGCCCGCGTCAATACTGGCTAACTCAGCAGCGAGGCGCCGCGCCGCTGCGAGAAGAAAATGGCCAGAGCCACAGGCGGGATCACACACCGTAATGGAGAGGATCGCTTCTCGCGGTTGCTGGGGCTTGTCTTTCAGTCGCTCTGCAATCACCGGTTCCAAGGCTGACTTAATCAACTCCTGCACCAGCGAATCTGGCGTGTAGTACGACCCGGTCAGCTTTCGGCTATGGCCCGACGCAGCTGTTTCATCCTCCGCATCGCCGATAAAGCTGAATTGCCAGCGCCCTTCAGTATTTAACTGCGGTATAAGCTCCAACAGTGACTCATAGACCGAGCCAAACTCCTCGGTATCCATATCCCGATAGTTAATTCGCGACAGGGTTTGGTTGTGTTCGAAATAGGCGAGGTTAAATAAGGCTCGGTAAAGATAGCGATTTTCCAGCTCAGCATTTTCCAGCGCAGCGCACTGATCTTCCGCAAACAGGCCGCCTAACGCCGGTTGTGCCAGCATAGGCTGGCCTTTAGCAAAGCCAGCAAATGTAATCAGCAATTGCTTCCAGGCATCGCCATGGGTGTCGTAGTGGCGGTTCAGTCGCGCCCGCTCACGAATGGAAGTGATCGAATAGCCCTGATCGTAGAGTTTTCGGGCGGTGGTATAGTCATCGCCATCATAATTTTGTGGCAATAGCGCCACGTCACGGTCTTCTGCCGTTAGCAAGAATAGAAAGCGATAGACCAGCCGTAGTACTTGCTGAAAATAGTCCTCGGTACTCAACTCTCCATTACTGAGCTCGTCTCGCAAGGCTTGATTGCTTTTGTGGGCAACAAAGCCAGTACCTAGCTCTCGGAGAGCATCGGCGACGCCGTAGCGTAGTTTATCGAGGGCCCGCTCACCTTCGTCGTGGCCTTTCTCACGCCATTGTTCCAACCAGCATTGATCTACCTGCTGATTGCGCGGCGCAAGGCGCGAGGCCTGCAACAACAGCCAAGCAGTCGCAAAGTCAGCGTAGTTGTCTTCCTCGAACAGCTTGGTGAAATCAATTTCAATATAGGCGGGGCGAGTCATGGCCGGGTTGTCACGCAAAAGCCGTAGATAGCGGCCATTGGAGACTATTGCCCACAGACAATCGGTTTCAGCGTTTAGGTACTCTTGCGCCAGCCCCATAGGCGAGCGCTTTCGCCCTTCCTGCCCGAATAAGGCATCACCTTTATCGAGATCAAAATCAGCCCCACACAGCACCATTGGCACCGCGCCGTGACACGCACTATGGGTAATGGGGAATTCGCGCTCTCCAATAAGCTTTCGCTGACAGGGTTCAACGGCATAACCCAGCACCCGACGCAACAGAGGCAGTAACCATTCATTTTGGGCTACCTTATGGGTACTGATATCTTGCCGTTCGATCTGCTGCTGGAACTCCTGCCAGCGGCCCTGAGCAATACGCCAGAAACGACCGATTTCCTCATTGAAGGTGAGGCCAGGCTCAATGGCGTAATCTTCCTTACTTTGCCCCGGTAGCTGATAACGGCGGGCATCCTGCAAAACCTTGCTGCTGAGCAGGCCACCGACAATGCGGATCGATTCGAAGGCTTGGTCCGTGCTTTTAGCCATTTAGTTTCTTGTTCCTTGTAATTTCACAGCATCAGCTTCACAACAGGCCAGCATCTGGCACCAGCACATAGACACCCATCACATCGACAGGGAGTTGGGGTTGTACGCTGTAGCTACCCCGGGCATCAGCTGCCTCTCGCGTGCGGCGGTGATCTGCCAGCACTTCCTGCGCACGCTGATTGGCGAGTTTTTCAAAAGCGCCCTGAAGGCTACCGACCTGTTCGATGGCCGTGTTTAGCTCACGCATTTTGGCTTCAGGGGTCATATTTCTACTCGGAGGCGCCTGCATCAGTGCCAACAAGGCCCCTTTTTCCAGCAGCTGTGGCTGACCTTGAGCATTAACGACCAAAGCCAGCGCCTCTTCTGCCAGTAACTCACTGGCTGATTGCTTGTCTGCTTGTGTTCGCTTAATGGATAGACGCGACCTTAAGCGCAGCAGATAAACGGTCGTTTTACGCTCAATAGCCTTGCTATAAACTGCGCCTGCACGCGCAACTTTGCTCACAGCGCTACTATCGGCACTGCCATCCATTGCCAGCTCTGTCAGGTAATCTGCCAGATGACTTACCAAAGGGTGAGTCCGGTTAATAAACTCCGCTCTACCACGCGTCGGGTATTGAAAATCGATATGCTGAATCTGCATGAGGTTTGAAACCTCCATGCGCTCTTTCAGCTGTAAAGGCAGATGAGCCAGTGGAATACGATAGAGGCCTGTTTTGGTTTGCTGCAGAGGCGCGCCCAATTGTTCACAGGCGGTTTTTACAAAGCGCTCCACATCTTGCTTGTCACCGAGTACCGCAAAGGCCTTTTCCCACTCCGGCATCACCTCATCAGGCTTCAGACGATTCTGGGCAAAGATGGTTCGGTTCTGTTTGGCTTTTTCCCTGGCAGATTCCCATTGAGCATCAAGCTGCTGGATATCCTCATCGTCGGCAAAAAGATCAAAGCTGCCCTGGCTACCAAGCTGCGAATCCTTCCGCAACAATACGGTATTCAGAATAGCCTGCATGTAGCGGGCCTCATTTTCCGGAGCTGGTACTGACACCCCCAGTGCCTTTCGAATGCTTTCTGCCTTTCGAATAATGACCTGCAGCACTGCGCCATCAATAGGATTGTCATCGCCGTAGATCATGAGCGTTTTGACGTTATTCGCCTCCTGACCAAAGCGGTCAACCCGGCCTTCCCGCTGTTCGTGCCGAGTGGGGTTCCAGCTCAAGTCGTAGTGAATGACCGAAGTGAACTGTTCCTGCAGATTGATACCCTCTGAGAGGCAATCTGTTGCGACGAGCAAAGGCGGCTTGTCTGATTCTTTAAGCTGCTCGATGCGCTCCTGCCGCTCTGTAGGATTAAAGTCACCGGTGACAAAAATAACCTCTCGGTCTTTAAATTTTTTGCCCAGCTCTTCGGCAAGATATTCTGCAGTGGCTATGTACCGGCAAAAGACGACAGGGTTATACCCCTCTTCTAACATCGGCGTTATATTTTGAATCAACGCTTTGAGTTTGGGATCGCCCCTGGATTTCAGTGCGCGAGCACGCCCAATTAAACCTTGAAGGCGCTCTACATCTTCCGCCTGCGCGACACCGGGCTCGATATCATCCAGACTCAGATCGTCATCAGTACCATCCAGAACGCTACTGAAACCCTGCGAATCCATGGCTTGCAGGACTTCCTGCTCGTCTGGCTCGTCACCACTATCTAGCCCCAGCACATTGTCTAGTCGGGTATTCAGGGCGCGGATAGCCGCTTGCGGTGAGGAAGATATACACCGCAGGAGTGCCAAGGCTGCCCACCAGTTCATGCGCGCCTTGAGAGTTCCTTCCTCTTCACGCTCTACCAGTTCACGGGCATAGGCCATGACTTCCTGGAATATGGCATTCCATTCACCGGTCAAACGGTATGTCGCCTCAGCCGTGAACCGCTCGGGGAATAATTTGCCTTCCTGCCACTCTTTGATGTCCTGTCGGCGGCGCTGGACAAAATGTTCGGCCAGCTTTTTCCGCAGCGGATGATCAGCGCGCGTTTCGCTTTTGAGGCCAGAAAACGCCTGATCCAGCAATGCCAGAAGATTGTAGAACGCTTCTTCATCACCACTATGGGGCGTGGCTGTGAGCAATACCATGTGGCGCTCGGCATTATTGGCAAGATCACGCAGGAGCTCGTAACGCTGCTGTCTGCCCTGACCCGTGCGCGAACAGGTATGCGCCTCGTCGACGATAACAAAATCCGGGCACTGCTCAGCAAAAGCATCACGACGGTTTTTGTTTTTTATGTAATCCAGAGAAACGACGGTAAACGGGTATTCTGAAAATATGGAAGTACCTGCTGGCAACCCTCGCTCCAATCTGGCTGCGGTGCTGGAGCGCACAATAACTGGTTGTATATGGAAGCGGTTGCTCAGCTCCTGCTGCCACTGTTCACATAGATGCGGCGGGCACAGTACCGCTAGACGCTGAATTTCTCCACGATCCAGCATTTCGCGGGCAATCAATCCAGCCTCTATGGTTTTACCGATACCCACGTCATCTGCGATCAACAGGCGAATGGTTTGATGCTTGAGAGCCATCATCAACGGCACGAGCTGATAGGCACGTGGTTCTATGGCTATATTGCCGAAACTACGAAATGGCCCGGCACCCGCTCGCAATTTGAGCATTAGCGCATCTCGCAGTAGCAGGCCTGCTGATTGTGTGCCGGATTGCTCAGGGTTTGGCAGCGGAAAGGTCGCCGGGGCTACTGGCACTTTCTCCAAGGCCGGAGCCAAAACGGTTGGCGTTTCTTCGCCACCACCGAGAGGACGAAGGTGCAGTATGTCTGCAGAGCTCTGGGGCAACACCACCCATTCGCGGCCACGTGCCCTAACGATGGAGCCTGGATTAAAGTTGGCGGTTGCCGCTGTGCTCATAGCTCACTACTCATGTTTTTGCAGCTCCAAAAATATCGGGGTATTTGGCGATAATCCCAGCCCAGCTTTCCTGTGCCTTTGACAAGCGAATGACCGTTAAGCCGGCTCCTTCCAGTCGCTTGCCCGTCTCCGCATCGAGTTTTTGCTGGTTTGGATTTTCATGGTGAGGACCGTCTACATACACCACAGCGTTATGACTGCGATAAACAAAGTCTGGCCTGGTGTTGAATTGACTGATAACAACCTGCGCATCGTCAGGCAGGTGGTGACCGTGTTTTTTCAAGTACTCCAAGAAGGCTTGCTCCAGGCTCGAGCTAGACAACTGGGTAAGGTGCGACAGTTGCTCCTCGTGAGATTTTCCCTCGGACCCGGTCGTTATTTGTGCACCAAGCAAGCTAACCAGCAGCTTCTTGAGTTTACCTGCTTCATCCTTGCGATCGATAAGCTCATGGTCAGGCTGGTTGTAATAGCTCAGCAAGCAGCGATAACACCCTGCCTCGCAGTCAGAGTTAGTATCTTCGTATTCACCATTGTCATTGAGCTCGTAGTGGCAAATCGTCAGCGCTTGCTTGGCAACCCTGGATAGGGCAGTGGCATCTGTTACGAGACGTGTGAGAACACCGGCACCACCTTCTGCTGACTCATACAGCAAAATTGCCTTACGCTCATTGCGGTTAGGCATGGGCTCAACCATCAATTCAGACTCTTCGATCTGGAACTCTGCCTCAATGCCCCGCTTGATCGCATACTGCAAGCTGGTTAAAAGACTTTCGTCAAGGTAAGTGGCAGGCCTGATGATCAGCACGTTGCGGCGATCTTCCACATAGGGGGTGATGCGTTCTATGTGGCGCTCTTCTTTAGCCGCCTCATCATTTTCATCGGGGGGCGCCTGATCATCCTTGCTCCAGAGGCCAGTAGTCGAATCTATATTAAAACCGTAAATCGATTCTTCTTTGCGACGCTTCCATCCAAGATTGATACGCCACACAGTCGAGGCCGGCGCATACTGCATATACAACAGCGGCTCGTTGTCGGCATCGGTCACTTCAGCGTTAACAACACGTAGGCGATTATCCATGGAAGCAAACTGGATGGTTGTCTGCATGTCGTAACCTTGCCGCTGCCGTTCCTCCTCGTCACAAGTGATACGAAGCACTCGCTGAGTACTGACATTCTCTATGCGATAAAGATTATCGATACGTTTGCCACCTTCCAGGGTTGCGCCGCAGGCAACACAAAGCTCGTTATCAAGCTGCGTGAGGAAATGACCATATCCACAGGCGGGACACAATCGCGCTTCCTGCTTGGCCAAACTTTGCTGACCGATATCCTGATCACTACGCACGCCCAACATGACTTTCTTTACACGATATTGTGAGCCCTCGTGATAAATCAGGCTGAGGGGGCCAAATTCAGAAATGGCCAGAAAACGTGGGCGCGCCAGAAAGCTATCCCGACCAATATTTCCTCGCCGCCCCTGGATAAAGGCAAGCAGCGGCAAGCGCGGAAAGTTGTAGCCCGGCAAAAAGCCCTGGCTTGCGAGATAGCGATACGTCGAAAAGTCTGAATTGAACTCATTGTGGGCGTCTAACAGCAGCGCAATCTGAGTTTTGGCTTCACTGTAGCGGCGGTCAGCGGCTCTTCTGTCTCTTTCAGATGCAGCCGGATTTGAAATAACGGCGTGCGCTTTTTGCAACTGTTCGTTGGTGGAGGAATACAGATCACGCCAGCGCCCTAGAGCGCCATCGAACGACGAGTAGGCTTGCTTGACCCGCTCTTCGAGCCAGTGCTGGACGGCTTCGCCCAATGAAGCATCGGCGCTCAGCCAGATACCCTGTGCTGACGGCAATTCGTTCAACAACATTTTCAGCAGCCGGATACCACGTTCAGCGGTGCGCTGAACTATCTTCGCATCATCCATTTGCGACTGGAATTCAGAGAGCAATGGCATAGCTTCTGGCTCACTCATATCCAGCATGCCATTGATAGTCTTGGGCAACGCCTTATGTGTTTCAGTCAGCCATAAGGCATGCAAATGACTTGCAACCAGATCTTCGTTGGCCAGATCCAGTGTGGGCGGACTGACATGACCGTGAACCATTCGCACAGGATCGGTGAAAAAATACTGATCATGGGGGCTTAAGGCTGCGCAGTAGGTTAGAACTAACGCGGGTTGGCCGGACCGCCCTGCACGACCCGAACGCTGTGCATAATTAGCTGGTGTAGGGGGCACGTTGCGCATGTACACGGTATTGAGCGAAGCAATGTCGACGCCAAGCTCCATAGTAGGAGAACAAAACAGGGTTTTGAGTTTCGCTTCACGAAAGAGCTTTTCTCGTTCTTCCCGCTTATCGACATCAACCTGCGCTGTATGTTCGCGCGCTTCCAGATCGAAGAGCGTATGGTTGCCTTGATTCAGGAGCTCTGCAATCGTCTGATAAAGACCTCTAAAGTATGCGTTATCCGAGCGATATTGATCATTGGGATCTGGCTCCTCGTCGCCGGAAGCCGGCCGCCATTGCAGGAATTCTCCCAAAAGCTGATAACCGACAATATCTCGGTCATACTCAACCGATTCAACTAGTCCGTAGGATTCGAGCACCTTCATCAGGCTTTGAATCAAATCAGGATAATTTGCGTCGTTGATTTTGGGCAGTATCGGAAAGTCGTCTTGCCAATATAGGGATCGCTTTAGCTGCTGACCCAATAACGACCGACTCGATGCCGTGACAAAACTGAACTTGTCTTTGCTATTGTTAGGGAGGCTAGACAATAAAAGTGCGCAGGCTGGCTGGAGGTGCTCTTCTTCGCTGAAAGCCCAGGGTTCTTTCAAGTACTGGAAGCTCTGAGACTTGAACTGCTCCTGTTGGTATTGATCAAGAAACCGACTTTTGATGCACAGCCCGCGACGCATGGTATCCAATACTGCCTTGAGCACGCGGAGACGACTGGCAGGAGAAACATCTTTGAGCTCTACAAAAGGCAGAGCTTCCCACTCAGATTTATCGGCGCAGAGCTCTTCAAGGCCTTCGTAATCGATTTCCAGCAATCCAAGCTGTTCAAGGTTCGGATTATTGAAGCGCCAACCCCGGCGCAAATCAAAATAGAGGCGATAAGCCAGAAGGTTACGGGCTGCCTCTTCGGCTTTCTTTCTCCCCGGGCCTTTTGCATCAGGGTTTGCAAGATAGTCACTGCCATCTTGATCAAACCCTAGAGCCTTGAAGACCTCCTGAGAAAGATCGCTATCAGTGAGATATCCATTAGGCGATTGCATAACAGCAGCGAGCAGACTTGCACGTAATAACAGAATCTGGACAAAGTCGTTGTAGTGACCCGCTTGGAGCGACGCATCTTGCCTGTTATCGGTAAAGCCCAACAGTTTTTTTGCGTCTTCCTCAAGCGTCGAGTCTTTTTCGAGCATGTAGCGCAGTGCTGAGATTGAGAGCACCGTTGTCGCTGATGATCTACCCTCGCCACTCAGAGATGCCAAGCGCGATGAGTCCTTACCTCTTACCTGATGCGCTACCCCACAACTTAAACAGAATCGAAAAGCTCCAGGAATAAACCAGCCATTTACTCCCGCGTGATCTATCCGCCCATTCGGCAGTACATATTGTTGTTGCGGCTGCCAGGGCTTGTAGTTGCTCTTTAATCTGAGTTCGCCTTTCTTTTCTTCAAACCAATGTTCGGGGTAATTTGCTGGATCGGCATCATCAAAGGTTTTATTGGGGTCGAACATAAAGAAACCCCAATGATTGTCGTCTTCGGAATTATCCCGATCACCAATGTCTCGTGGATTAAGTATTTGGCCATCGTCATATTCGAACCAGACAGGATGATATTCCTGTCCGCACTGACGACAGAAATGCAGGCTATAGAACCGCTTGTTTCGGTCACCAGGAAGGAACTGCTGACCACTCAAATCCAGCTGGCGAATGCCCTGAGGCTCAAGCGTAGAAAAGAGGTTATTTGCACCGGATATAAACTGATGGAGGCGGAAAGCAAATAGTGAACGTCCAGATGTATCAGTCGTGTTGTATGCCAGCAGCAGAAACCCTTGAAGGTACCGTTTGCAGTCCGCTTCGGACACCCCTGATTCGGCGGCCAGTTTCTCAGCGGCCCAATCGAGGTTCTGAGGCTTTGAGCGAACCCAGCGTCCCTCTTCCCGCTCCAGACCAAGCGTTAACTCAATCCAGGAGGATACGGGATGCTCGCGTAATTCCTTGAATGATAGATTTTCGGGTAACGGCTGCTGCAATACTTTTGCTAGCGCAGGCTTAACGGGCTTTTTGTCGCTGGGAGTTTGCCGCTGCAGGGTCTCGGTAATGATATTTTCTTGTTTTACCTCTGCACCGAATAGCTTGGAGGCGACTGCAGCAACGACAGAGTTACGCGCTGACAGAGATCCTTCGCTGGCCATGGTTGCCGACGTACCGATGCACAGTACGTTCTCATTTAGAGCCTCACGTACTCGGCGCACTAACATAGCGACATCAGCACCCTGTCTACCGCGATAAGTGTGCAATTCGTCGAGCACAAGAAACTGCAAACCTTTGGCGGCCTGCATTACAGTCCGATCAAGTTCATCCTGACGAGTCATCAGAAGCTCGAGCATCATGAAGTTGGTGAGTATAATATCTGGAGGACGCGCGGCCATGCTGTGCCGCTCTTCCTGCTTTTCCTGCCCGGTATAACGTCCAAAGGTCACCGGCTTATCGTCGCCATAATGGCCGAGATATTTCTCCAGCTCTTCCAGCTGGGAATTAACCAGGGCGTTCATTGGATAGATGATGATCGCCTTAATAGACGGCTTCGGATCTTTTTCTCTAGTCTTCAGCACCGCATCAACGATCGGAAGAATATAGGAAAGAGACTTACCCGACCCTGTACCGGTGGTCAGGACATAGCTTTCCTTACGTTGAGCGATATAGACCGCATCCTCTTGGTGCTTATGAAGGCGAATACTGTGACCCAGCTCGCCCGGTTTGTTCCTGCCGAACCGGAATATCTGATCACACTCTCGGTGCAATTGGCCTGTCTCAACCAACTCCTGAGCAGTTTTACCGGCGACGAAAGAGGGGTTTAGCTGAATCAGTGGTGCAGGCCAATAATGGCCTTCATCATATTTAGCATCGATAAAAGACTTAATATCTGGAGCTTTGATCTTCGTAAAGCTGGTGGTAAAGCGCTTGTAGTCGCCAATCACAGCTTCGCGATAAGAAAACACATCCATGCTTTGAGTCCCTAGTCTTGTATTTCTATCAAATCGCCAATATCACAGTCGAAATGACGACAAAGAGTTTCGAGGACGTCGAACTCTACGCGAATGGCTGTCTCATTACAGAGCCGGGAAATAGTCCCCCGGTGAATGCCTGTTTCCCTGGCAACATCGGCAACCCGGAGGCTGCTCTCATCCATAAGCCGAGAGAGGTGGCATTTGATCATTATTTGACCTGGCTATTTTTATTAGTGTCCCGTGCCGAGCACGGGTTACTTGATTGTGCTCTACAGCAGAGCATAAAGCAATTAACGGTCCGGCCCGACATCTCCTATTGGTTCCTAGCTACACATACCAGCACTCTCTCCGTACGGTGGTTGCACTCCACATCCATTCAAAGCACAACGAACGACTCCATCCGTAAGGCGATTAACCTGTCATCCATCACACCAACGCTTCCTGTGTCGGCATGGGTGAACTATACTGCCGCCAAAACATACATGTACATATTGGCTACATATACATGTCGCGTTTTCAAGCAGAAGGAACTGAGCTATGAGCAAAAAAAACGGATTGGGCAATTCGATGGGATACCCTGCTTCGATACAGGATGATTGAGACAGCCTTGTGGGAGGGCCGTCTGACGACTAACCATCTCCAGGACGGCTTCGGCATAGGCAGGCAGCAGTCTTCCAAAGACATTAATAAGTACTCGGTAGAGTTTGCGCCCAACAACCTCAGCTATGACGCGGTTCAGAAGGGCTACTGCCCAACCAAAGCCTTTGAGCCGGTTTTCACCCAAGGCGTGGCCGACGAGTACTTGCAAATGGTCAATGCCAATGCAGAATTTGGCGCTGTCTTTTCTGTAGACAACCCGATTCGACGTTTCACTGAAGTTATCTCGCCACTGAACCGCGACCTGCGCCCGAAAGTGCTGCGCCCTATTTTGCGCGCCGGTCGCGAAGGGAAGCGAGTCGAAATATGCTACGCCTCGCTGAGTAATCCCGTTCCGGAATACCGGGTGATACAGCCCCATTCAGTGGTTTTCACCGGCATCCGTTGGCATGTGCGCGCCTTTTGTGAACACCGCCAAGGTTACCGGGACTTTGTGTTGAGCCGGATCTCTGACGAGCCGGAAATCACCTTGAAAGGCGAGAATAGTGCTGAGGGTGACGCTGACTGGCAGCAAGAGGTAGAGCTGCTCATCGGCCCGGATCCGAGATTAACACCCGCGCAGCAAGCCATCATCCGACAGGATTTCGGTATGGTGAGGAACCGACTGGTGGTGAAGCCCCGTGGTGCGCTGGTGAACTACATACTCCAGCAGCTCCAGCTGGTCGAGGAAAGCCCTTCCACCAGCCCAGAAGCCCAGCAGATCACGCTACTCAACCGGGATAAGCTCAAGCGCTGGATCTGGTCATAGCACTCGCCACTACTGCTCGAAAAACCGACATGTGAATTCGGACAGTATAGATTTTGATCCTCAACAATCGGACTATGCTTAGAGACTAGTGAAAGAAGGAATTACGCTATGGGAGCATTACTACTTATCGTTGCTTGCTACGTGATCAGTGAACTTTGTAAACCTTCGTCTTAAGACTCCAGCCTTATTGGCGACAACAAAGTTAATCATTGCTTTTGGCACAACATTACTGATAAGGCTAGCGCTCAGTTTTCCCGGCTCGACCTCCTCACCCCACTTGCTCCAAAAGCATAAAAGGCACGAAATCGGCACGATGTTGGCACAAGGCGCTATTGTGGAAAAAAATGGGTTTTAGGCTAACGGTCGTGAACACTAGCCATTTAAATGGAAAAATAAGATTGTGAGTCGCTAAGGGCAGCATTCAAATAAAACCAACTGCCCGTAACTATCTGATTTCAAATGAAATGGCCCGCCCGAGAGGATTCGAACCTCTGGCCTTCGCCTCCGGAGGGCGACGCTCTATCCAGCTGAGCTACGGGCGGGTAACCCGGTATTGCCTAATTTTTGACTGTTGGCTTCAGTGCCCCTTCGTCCTCTGAGCGTTAGCTCCGGAGGGCGACGCTCTATCCAGCTGAGCTACGGGCGGTTTAGCAGCGCGCAACTATAGCAGAGCAAGGTGGGACTCTCAATTTGGAATTTCGGCAGATTCACGCCTTGCCACTGGTTCTGCACGGGTCTTGGGCTGCGGCATTTTGGTCAGTGGAGTAATAGGCAGCATGTGGATATAATGCGCAGCAGAATTTTTAGGCTGAGCAGCCGCAATTTCGAGAGGGTGGAAAATCGTGATGAATCAGATGGGTAAAATGCTGGTAGTGGTCGTTGCGTTGCTGGCCGGTGTTTCAGCATGGGCAATGACTGATAAGCAGCGTGCAGAGGTTGAGTCTCGCATCGCGCCAGCTGGCCAAGTTTGCTTGCAGGGCGACAGCAGCTGTGGCGCCACCGTGGCGGCTGCGGGCGGCGCGGCGAAATCAGGCGAAGAAGTGTATACCAGCAGCTGTCAGGGCTGTCATGCGGTTGGCGCGGGTGGTGCGCCAAAGTTGGGTGACGTTGCTGACTGGGCGGCGCGCACGGAAAAAGGTTTGGACGCCGTCTATGCTAATGCTATTAACGGTTTCAGCAACATTGGCATGATGCCGGCGAAAGGCCTGTGCATGAGCTGCTCAGACGACGAGGTGATCGCCGCCGTCGACTACATGATTGAGAACAGCAAGTAATTGCTATTCAGTCTGCCGAAGCCGCGCTAGTCGCGGCTTTTTTTTGCGTTGAAAAAGGTACTGGCGGCATCTGTACGCTGTGACATTTCGTAGAGTTTTGAGTAATAGCTGCGTACATTATGCAGTAACTAGCGAGCGGGGCAGGCGAAACGTGATGAACAAGGTACTCATTCTGATAGCGGCAGGTTGCTTGATAGCCGCCTGTGGTGGCTCCTCCTCGAGCGGCGGTAATACGCCGAGTTCACCGGAGGCCCCAACAGGGGGCGGCCAGCCGCCGGTGAGTGGCGGTGGTGGAGCCGTGAGCTTTGGCGAGCCGCTGGCGACTCAGATACGTCCCGGTGTTGAGGTTGTTGCCGACGGCTCCAGCTGCACGAGTAATTTCCTCTACCAGCTCAACGCCGAAACGGTGTTTCTTGGGGTGGCCGCACATTGCTTTAGCCCAGACACCAACAGTGGTGTTGATCCCTGTGAGAGCCGCAGCTTGGATATCGGCTTTAATCAGGTGATAGTCGAAAATGCTCAGCAGCCAGCGGAGCTGGTATATAGCAGCTGGCGGGCGATGCAAGAGGTGGGTGAAACCCCGGGTTCAGATGCGTGCCGCTACAACGACTTTGCCCTGGTAAAACTGCACCCCGATGATATTGCGAATATTCATCCTGCCACCGTCGCTTTTGGTGGCCCCGTTGCGCTGGCTACTGGCACCGCTGACGTGGGAGAGGATATTTTTCTCTACGGCCATTCGTCGCTGCACTTTGGTGTTCGGGAGTTAGAAACGATGGTGGGGAGTATTGTTGCGGTTGAGGGTGGCGGCTGGTCGTACAGCGTATCTACCGATACGCCTGCGGTGCCGGGAGACAGTGGCGGGCCGGTATTAGACAGTCAGGGCCGAGCGCTGGCAGCCACGAGTGTGCTTTCTGTTGGTGTGCGACTCGATCCACTGAGAAATGGCGTTGTTAATCTTGATCGGGCGTTGCGCTATGCCAAGGACAATGGTTTTGTCGACAGGGGGTTGAGCTTGATTAACTGGCCAGACTTTCGCCCCGGCGGTGATCTCTAACTCAGCCAAGCATGTCGCGCAGACTGGCCAAGGTTTCACCGCCGCGTTTTTGATTTTGCGCCGGGTCGGCGTCGGCGCGACCTTCCCACTCGACATCATCCTGCGGCAGCTCAGCTAAAAAGCGGCTGGGGTCACAGCTGGTAAATTCACCGAAGCTTTTGCGCTTGGCGCAGTAGGTCATCGTCAGCGTGCGCTGGGCGCGAGTGATACCGACGTAGCAGAGCCGTCGCTCCTCTTCCACCATGTCATCGTCGATACTGTTTTGGTGAGGTAGCAGCCCTTCCTCCATGCCGATCATAAACACGTGGGGAAACTCCAAGCCTTTTGCAGCGTGCAGTGTCATCAGCTGCACTTGATCGGCACTTTCTTCCTCGTCGGCCTGGCGCTCCATTAAATCGCGGAGCACCAGTCGGCTGATCGCTTCCTCAAAGCTCTCGTCGCGTTCCTCGTCGTTGAGGTTTTGCTCCAGCGAGGCAATAAGGGTGTGCACATTGTTCATGCGTCGTTCGGCGACGGCGACCGATGAGCTGTTTTGTATCAGCCAGTCCAGATAGTCGATATCGTTGCAGAGCTGTTTAACGGCTGCGATGGCGTCATCTTCGTAGCAGCGCCGCCGCATCCCGTCCAGCCATTGAGTGAACTCACGCAGGCGGGTGATGGCCGATTCCGGCAGTCGTTGAGCCAAGCCCATTTCCTCGCAGGCGCTGTATAGGCTAATTTCCCGCTCGGTGGCGTAGCTCCCCAGGGCTTCGAGTGTTGAGGTACCAATTTTGCGGCGCGGCACGTTGACGATGCGCAGAAAGGCGTTGTCATCATTCTGGTTAATGATAAGCCGCAGATAGGCCATGATGTCCTTGATCTCGTTGCGACCAAAGAAGGAGGTACCGCCGCTCAGCTTGTAAGGTATTTGGTGGCTTTGTAGTTTGAGTTCCAGCAGGCGTGACTGGTGGTTGCCGCGATACAGCACGGCGTAATTACCAAAGCGACCGCCGGTGCGAATCTTGTGGTCGAGAATCTCGACTGCCACCCGCTCGTTTTCGGCATCTTCATTGCGGCAGCGAATAATGCGGATGGGGTCGCCAAAGCCCAGGTCGGACCACAGTGCCTTGTTCAGCTCGTGGGGATTGTTGGCGATAACGGTATTGGCCGCTTTAAGAATGCGCGCGGTAGAACGGTAGTTTTGCTCAAGCTTGACGACCTTCAGGTGAGGGTAGTCCTTGCCTAGTAGTGACAGGTTTTCCGGTTTTGCGCCGCGCCAGGCGTAAATGGACTGGTCGTCATCCCCCACCACGGTGAGGCCGCCCCGGTCGCCGACCAATTGCTTCACCAGCGTATATTGCGCGCTGTTGGTATCCTGATATTCATCGACCAGCATGTAGCGAATTTTATTGCGCCACTTGTCGAGGATGTCGGGGTGCTGCTCAAACAGCAGCGCTGGCAACAGGATCAGATCGTCGAAGTCCAGGGCGTTATAGGCTTTCAATGCTTTTTGGTAGCGAATGTAAGCCTGGGCGCAGAGCATGTCAGCGGGGCCTTCCGCCTCAGCGACGGCCTGCTCGGGCATAACGAACTCGTTTTTCCAATGGGAAATACGTTGCTGGATACGGTCCGCTTGATCGCCGTCGCTGCCGTGTTCTTGAATAAGTAGGTCGCGAATCAGGGCCTGGGCATCTTGCGCATCAAAAATTGAGAAGCCCGATTTGTATTTCAGTGCGGCGTATTCACGGCGCAGGATATTCATGCCGAGGTTGTGGAAGGTCGACACGGTGAGGCCGTGAGCGGCTTTGCCTTTGACGAGTGTGCCCACTCGTTCCTTCATTTCGCGGGCCGCTTTGTTGGTGAAGGTAACCGCCGCGATATGCCGGGCGGGAATGCCGCATTTTTCGATCAAATAGGCCATCTTGCGCGTGATAACACTGGTCTTGCCGCTGCCTGCACCGGCTAATACCAGCAGCGGGCCGTCGATGTACAGAACCGCCTCGCGTTGTCGATCGTTGAGTTTGCTCACGCTAAATCACTGGGCCGAAAAAAGGCTGGCAATTGTAGCAGTGCCATCGTTAATTCGACACCGCTATCCACGCGCTGAGCGCAGCGGTTTCTTTACTGAGGGCGAGGCGTCAAGTGCAAAAGTGCTCGAGCAATAACGCGTTTACGGTCTCGGTCTGGCTGAGGCTCATCCAGTGTCCACCGTCGAGCTTTTGGTAGCGCCACGGCCCGTTAACCCACGCTGCAGAGTCGCGCATTTGATCCTCGGTTAAGAAAGCATCTTGTGCACTCCACAAACCGAGTGTCGGCGCGGTAACAGGCGGCTGCTTGCGCAGTAGTATTTCGGCAAAATTGGCGCGATAAATGCGCACTGCGGCCCGCATTCTGCCGGCTTGGCGTAAACGCGACATCACCTCGTCCATATTCGGGTGGGACCCAAATATCTGGCCGAGGGAGAAGCGCCCGTTGCCGACGAGTAGCCTGTCCGCCAGGCCGCGCAGCTGGAAAAACAAGGTATACCAGCCCGCGCGTTTTTGGCCCCAACCCGCGCGAGCATAAACGGTGGGGTGGCCGACCGACATAACCGCCAGGCGTTGGACACTGCTAGGATGCTTCGCCGCCAATATCCAAGCGATAACGGCCCCCCAGTCGTGGCCGACCACATGGCTCTGGTTGATTTTTAGGTGCTTAAGCAGTGCCAGATGATCGCTGATAATGTTGTCGGCATGATAATCACTTTGTTTGGGGGCAATCTCGGAATGGCCACAGCCTACGGTGTCCGGGGCAATGCAGCGAAAGCCCGCTTGGTGCAGAGCCTGTATTTGCGCTTGCCACATTTCCGCGTGATCAGGGAAACCATGCAGCAGCAGTACAGCCGGGCGTAGGTGATCATTAGGAGCGGAGTCCAAATAGGACAGGCGAAGTCCTCGGTGGCTGAAAGTATCGCGTTCGGGTGTCACAGTGAACTCCTATGGTGGCCTTTGTGCAGCAGGCGGCGGATCATGGACTGCATAACTCGGTTAAAAAGCCACGGAAAGTATCTGGCAAGGGACGCCGTAAAACGGCTGCGCACACCGGGAATGATCATCCAGCGACCCGTATCCAGTCCGCGCATTATGCCGTTAAGTGCGGTGTTGGTATCCAGTGAACCGGCGAATTTTTTAAGCTCCAGAGAGATCGGGTCGCCATGCTGGCGCTCACTCTCAACCATGGGCGTCTCGACCTCGGGTGGGCAAATACAGGAGATGCCAATTCCAAGAGGCTCGTATTCATAGCGCAGTGTGGTTGCTAAGCCGACAACCCCGAACTTGGACGCGCCATAGGCGGCGTAGCCATAGTTGCTGACCAGCCCTGCCATTGAAGCAACCAGTGCTAAGCGACTGCCCGCCGACATGTGGGGCAATACCGCACTGGCAAAGTGCACGCTGCCGCAGAGGTTGACCTCAACAACGCGGGCAAAGTCCTCGGCGGTCATCTCTGCAAACCGGCAGTTGAGTATGACCCCGGCACAGTTGATTGCCAGCTCGATAGTGCCATAGTTGTCTGCCGCTCTGGCAGCGGCTTCTGCGCAGGCCTGCGCATTGCGAATATCCACGGTGTAGGCCTGCCAATGCGCGCTTGATGCGGCGGCTTGTGACAGCTGCTGCTTGGCGCTTTCGCCAAATGAGAGGTCGAGAATACTGAGGCAGTAGCCGCGCTCGAGCAAACGAAGTGCCAGTCCAAGGCCGAGACCGCTGGCGCCTCCGGAGATAATACAATGAGGGGGTGTTTTCATAGTGTTATTTCGCCTTTAGCGCTCGCCGATCTCACGAAGCCACTGCGCTGAATATTCCATGCCCTCAGCGAGGGAGACTTTGGGCTCAAATCCTAATAATTCCCGGGCTTTACGGCCATTAAAGGCCCCTTTTCGGTTGAACATGCGCATCGTATCCGGGCAGGCCTCATCGCGCACGCCGCGCCATCGATTAAAGGTGTGTATGGCTTTTGTTAGGGGAATGGCGGCCTGCAGCGGCAGGCTGGGTGGTCGACCGCGGCGCCCCGCCCAGCGCCAGTGGTAACTGAAAAACTCCCCGCAGCTGACGGCTTGCTCTCCCCACAGGATGAAAATTTGCCCGCTGGCCACCTCGCTGTGCGCCGCGAGCAGCGTGCCGTCTATCAGGTCGTCGATATAGATGGGCGTAAAGATACCGCGACCGCCATTGGGCAACAAAAGCCTGCCGGATCGCGCCATTTTAAGGGGCTCGAGCAGCCAGGCTCGCGACCCAGGACCATAAACGTCGCCAGGGCGAATAATGCAGCAGTCGATGTTGCTGCTGGCGTGGGCGGCGAGCACCAGGTGTTCGCTGGCACCTTTGGCAACACCATAGCGGCAATGCTTGCCAATCACGACAGGAGCCTGCTCGTCAGCGCCATCAACGTAGTCATAGCCCATCGCAAGAATCGAAGAGAAGTGCACGAAGCGCCGACAGCCAGCGCGTTGCGCATTTGCCAAGGCGTGGCGCACGCCGTCAACGGTAATGCGCCGATAGTCTGCCCATGATGCCGACAGTGACACGACCGCTGCGGTGTGTATGAATAGCTCGCAACCCTCCACATGGTGGGCCCACTGCTTGGGCTGGCAGAGGTCGGCGGCGACGATGCCTTGCTCTGGATTGCCCTGCAAGTCCATGCCGCGCACGTCACAGCCGAGGTCCCGGTAGCGCGTCATTAACTGCTGGCCGATAAAGCCTTGTGCGCCTGTGATAAATACCCGCTTTGGCAGTGGCGCTGTGGTCATGCTGTGGGGCACGTGTAGTCGGCAGCGGCGGGGCGAATATAGCGGGCGGGTTCCATGCCGCGCTCGGCGACTAGCTCGTCAAACATATGCATGATATCGCTCGCATCCATAATACCGAGGTAGTTGCCTTCATCGTCGAAATTGACGTTGGCGCCATAAACCACCATCACGGCAACGGCTGGCTCGCTGGCGTCTGCGGGCACCGTAAATTGGTGAATAGAGCCGCCGGGTTCATAGAGGTAGCTGCCTGCAGTTTGGGGTTGGTCGGGGTATTCCACATAGTTCCAGCTGCCCGACAGGGTGAACAGATGCACCGTGCCGGTATGGTAGTGCTTGGGCAAGACGACGCCGGGGTGAAAGACGGCGCGTAGCACCCAAATGCCCTGATGGGGATCGAGGAACAGGGGTTGCGCATCAACACCAGGAACGCCTGGCAAGGCATCTTTGTACATGGGCATTTCGTGGGTGTTTAGCGTGAGTAATGCTTTGTGATCCATAGCGGGTTTGGGGAGCATGGTGAGCGCCTCCTAATTATTAGGGAAGGTCTGCACAACCTCCAGAATTTGAGATAATCCTGCGAACACCCATTTCAACCGGACTACTGCATGAGCCAGCTTACCTTTGCCGAAGCCGAATACCAGAACAAAAAGCGTAAAACGCGGCGT
>Ga0208468_1000073_pt1 | contig 36648 bp, 34 predicted proteins | sample DeeseametaMP0960_FD_184198 | JGI IMG/M metagenome (GOLD analysis project Ga0208468, IMG submission 184198) | Marine microbial communities from the Deep Indian Ocean - MP0960 (SPAdes) | ecosystem: Environmental > Aquatic > Marine > Oceanic | place: East of Madagascar, South Indian Ocean... | reverse complement strand
CCCCGCCGATGGCTTTGAAAACGATGCAATGCGCAAAGCGGCCGAGAGCTGGACGGGCAAGTGGTGGGAGTACGGCGGTGGTGGCACCGTGTGGGACAGCATTGTCTACGACGATGAGTTAGATCAGCTGTACATTGGTGTGGGTAACGGCTCCCCCTGGAATCACCGCGTTCGCAGCCCCGAAGGGGGTGACAACCTCTACCTCTCGTCCATTGTTGCCCTGGATCCCGACAGTGGTGAATACCTCTGGCATTACCAAGAAACGCCTGCTGAAACATGGGACTACACGGCGACTCAGCACATCATGCTTGCCGATATGGAGGTGGATGGCGCAACGCGTAAAGTGATCTGGCACGCGCCGAAAAATGGCTTCTTCTTTGTGATTGATCGTGAGAATGGTCAATTACTCTCTGCCGAGCCCTATGCCGATGTGAATTGGGCAACGCATTACGATATGGCGACAGGGCGACCGGTAGAAACCGACATTGCCCGCTACCCAGACGGCCCTGAATTGATTCGTCCCTCATCAATGGGGGCGCACAACTGGCAGCCAATGGCCTACAGCCCTGAGACGGGTTATGTGTATATCCCTGCGATCAGCAGCTTGTTCCAGTACGAAGACGTGCAGGACTACTTGCATCGCTGGGGGCAGTGGAACCTCGGTATTCCCCTGCAACAGCCGCCGCTGCCGGACCCAATTTTGGCGCAGCTGATGACCACCAAAATGACGCGTGGCTCGCTGCTGGCGTGGGATCCGAAGACCCAAAGTGCGGCGTGGGAGCTGCCTCATAAGTTGACGTGGAACGGCGGATTGTTGGCGACCGCAGGCGGCCTTGTCTTCCAGGGCACTGCCGAGGGCGAGGTGATTGCCGTCGATGCTAAAACCGGTGACAAACTGTGGACCTTCGATGCGAAAACCGGCGTTATGGCGCCCCCGGTCAGCTACCAAATAGACGGTGAGCAGTACGTAACTATTTTGGTCGGATGGGGCGGTGCCTTCGGATTGATTGCCGGCCTGGAAAGAGAACATGCGCCGCCACCGAGCCGGGTGCTCACGTTTAAGCTGGGCGCCTCGGGTGCCTTGCCCGACAATCCTGAAAAGCAGCTTCACGAGCCGCCGCCGAGACTGACCGAAGACGAGGCCGTATTAAACGAAGGCCGTGAACTCTATTACGCCTATTGCAGCGCGTGCCACGGCACAGAAGTTATTTCGAATGGCGCGATCCCTGATCTTCGTCACTTGCCTCGGGCATTTCATGACAATTTCAATGCCATCGTGCTTGATGGGGTAATGAGTAAGCTCGGGATGGTCGGCTTTGGCGATGTACTCAACGAGGAGCAGACCTACGCCGTCCACGCGTATATTCTTGAACAGGCAAATATCAATAAAGAACTTCGTGAGCAACCACAGTGGTGGCGCGATATTAAAGCCTGGTTCTTTTCTGGTTTGGCCTGGTTGGTTGGTTTACTGACGTAGCGTCGTTTAGCAAGCCCTTATGAAGAGGCCGAATGGCCTCTTTTTAGTTTGAGTGTCAGCGACAGGAGAAAAGGTATGTACCGGCGAGTGGAATTAACAGCCTTTGGTGACCCGGAGAAACTGGTCATCAAAAGAGAAGCGGCACTCCCTGAGCCCGGCGTTGGCGAATTACGCGTGAAAGTGCTGGCTGCTGGCACCGGCTTTACAGACACCATTATTCGCCAAGGGCAGTACGTTGGCGTGAAGGAGAAGCCGCCTTTTACACCCGGTTACGACTGGTTTGGTGTTGTTGATGCCGTTGGTGACGGGGTTAGCGACTTTGCGGTGGGCGATGCGGTGGCGGATATGCCAGTGATCGGCGGCTACACCGAGTATCTCTGTGTTCCCGCAAGCCAGGTCGTGCCCGCGCCGCCTAATTTAGATGCGGCGTCGGCAGTGTGCATGATCCTGTCATATACAACGGCCTACCAAATGTTGACCCGCGAGGCCAATATGCGCGAGGGGCAGAGCTGCCTTATTCACGCTGCCGGCGGTGCCGTGGGCACGGCGTTATTGGAGCTCGGGCGCCATATGGGGCTAAAAATGTATGGCACGGGCTCAGCGTCTAAAAAAGAGGTGATTGAGCGTTTTGGGGCAACCCATATTGATTACCGCAGCAGTGACTTTGAGGCGGAGATAAAGCGTTTAACCGGTGGCGAAGGCGTCGATGCGGTCTTTGACACCATCGGCGGCAAAAACTGGTCGCGCTCATACCGCTGCCTTAAGTCAGGGGGATGTCTGGTGGGCTTTGGCGCCCTGCAACTGACAACGGGAGAGGAGAGCGTGCCCAGTGTGATATTTGGCTTTGCCAAATTGCTGGGTCTGTGGAAGTTGCTGCCCGATGGCAAGAAAACGCGGTTCTACAATATTCAAACCCGGCGTGAGAAACAGCCCGATGATTTTATCGCCGATGTAAAGGCCTTGTTTGCCATGCTGGCTGCGGGAGAGTTACAACCGGTTATCGCCGAGCGCGCACGTTTGGATGACATTATTGAGATCCATCAGCGTCTTGACCGGGGTGAGATTGCCGGAAAAGTCGTGCTCGAGATGGTCTGATCCCACCCCTGTCATCGCCGGGGCCCCCGTCGCCCCAGCTTATCCGTATTTACCCTTACACGCGCCGCCCATATAACAAATTTGTTGAATAAATTCGGGGCGCGCGATTGTGTCTAACGTATTCCCTATGGTAACGCCTGAAGTTTTGCACTGAGGTTACCAGTTTTCCACATAATCTGTGGATAAGTTGGTGGGTAAGTTGTCAGTTTGTGGCGCTAGGTACGATGGAATCGGCCTTGTAACAAATTGTTCAAAATTTAGCCATTATTGCAAAAGTCAATAAAAACAATAGGTTGTGGTGTTTTTGTGATTTTTTGTATGACTTTTGAGCGCTAAGCTTGTCACATTTGCTACAGCAGCCCTAACTGTGAATAAGTGTTACGTCAATAGTTGATTTATGTAACGTGTTACCAAACGCCACCATGTTGCAGTGTGGCGCACGGTAATGCTCATAGATGGTGCATATCAGCGCGCGCCAGGGCCCGCATAGCTGCAACCGCTGGTGCAGGTTTCACGCATCTCGACCCGAAGTAGCGCAGGCAATTGCGGCTTGAGCTTCTGCCAAATCCAGATCGCCAGGTTTTCACTTGTCGGATTCTCTAGGCCGGGGATGTCGTTGAGATAGTAGTGATCCAATTGGTCGATAATCGGCTTAACGGCAGCTTTGATATCACCGAAGTCCATAATCCAGCCAGTGTGGCTATCAGGTTCCCCGCCGACCACTATGCGTAATAGAAAGCTGTGCCCATGCAGTCGTGCACATTTGTGCCCTTCGGGAACGTTGGGTAGGCGGTGAGCGGCTTCAAAAGTAAATTCTTTGAAAATTTCCACAGATTAATCTCTGGCTGAACGAGTGGGGCGGCTATGGTAATCAGCTGTGTATAAGCTGTACAGCATGCCGCTAAATCCAATTGTTCATTTGCTGTGCAGAATGAACAATTAATGAGCTTCCTTTTGTACGAAAAATAAGCGAAATCAGTTGGATAGCGTTTTTTTCATAAAATTTTAAAAAAACTTATCGGAGAGGTTTGACAAGAAAAGCGATTACTGTAGAATGCGCGTCACTCGATTGAGAGGGGTGATTAGCTCAGCTGGGAGAGCATCTGCCTTACAAGCAGAGGGTCGGCGGTTCGATCCCGTCATCACCCACCAAATCGAGGTTGTTTAAAGTATGCGGACCGGTAGTTCAGTTGGTTAGAATGCCGGCCTGTCACGCCGGAGGTCGCGGGTTCGAGTCCCGTCCGGTCCGCCAACTTTAACACGCTAAAGCCTCTCTTTAGCGCCATGCAAAAGACCTCCTTTCTTCTATACCTATCTTCTTTTTCAAGTTGTAAACTCCGCAATCTGTTGTGTCACAATTCTATGTCGTGTGCCCTTTGTGTCGCCGATTAGCGCTATATTACTGCTAGTGAAGATTTGTTGTGGAGAGTTCTGTGTCGGCACTTACCGAAGCCATTATGTTTATTCGCGACGGCGAGGTTGTGAAGGAGATGTTCTTCGCCGAGTTCGAAGCGGTGCTGGACGACGTTGTCGGTGTGCCGGATTTTGCTGGTCAGCAATTGCAGGCGGTGTTTGTACAAATCAACACAGAAATGAAAATTACCGGAGCGGTTTTTTTTGTCATCAGCTTTGACAAGCGCGGCCGTATCACCGGAAATTGGAACATCCCGCTTCGCCACTTACTTGATCATGCCAGTTTCGGCCCCGACCTGGGTGGGGGTGTTACGAAAGTTGCTTGTCACAGCGCTTGCCCGGTGTCTTGGTATCGCAATCAACTCTGGGATCCAGTAATGGAAGGGCACCAGACCTTTTCGGCTCTGGTCGCCGCGGTGCAGCGCAACCGCTTGGGTATTGTCAGCGATGCCCTGAACACCGGGCCCGAGCAAACAACGGTATCGGATTTTTTTCGCCGCCATGTACCCCCGCAGGGGGGGGATGCGGAGCCGTCGGTTTCCGTGGCGGCGGACTCGGCTACCCCCATCTTCCATCGTCGCTATCGGGAGCGACTCAAGGCCTTAAAGAGCGCGGAGCAGTTGCGCCTGGCAACAGTGCAGCAAAAGCATCAGTCACGTTTTGAGACCGCTGAAGAGGAGTTCAGTCGCCAACTAGCGGAAAAAAATGACGAGCTTGCGGCGTTAAAAGAGATGCTAGCGGGCGAGTTGGCGCAGCGGCGTCAACTTGAGGCCAGCCTAAATAAGCAGCAACAGCTGCTCGATGAGCAAAAAACCGAATATGAAGGTTTACTGGAGTCGGCAGGCAGCCAGGGTGCTTATTCCGAAGAATTAGAAAAATTGCGCAAGAGCTATGAGAAGGAACTAAAGCTTAAACTGCAGCAGCAGGCGGTGGAATTTGAAGAGCGCTTGAATCGCCGTGAAAATGAGCTCTATCAGCGCTCCACGGAGATTGTGGAGCTGCGCAGTGAGCTGAGCCGATTGCGAGAGCAGAATCGAGAGCTGTTGCTCAATGACGACAGCAAAATGCTGCAAGATATGGCTGAGAAAGGCGTTGTGTTTGTTGCCTATCACCCGGGTATTGAGCACCTGGTGATCGACCGAGAAGAAATGCCATCGTATTTGCGCGACCCGCAGTCATTTGCCGCCCACCGCTGCGAGGTGAGTGTGGAGCGCTATCAGCGTTGGTTGCAGCATTACCGGCTGCCGATTTGTCGCCACCAAAATCCCGCCGGCGAATACTGTGGGCAACCGCTGATTAAAGTAATGCGCCCCAAGTTATTCCGCGAAGGGGAGAGCGACCGCTGCAAAGATCATCGCGGTGGCTGAGCCCCTTATTCAACCGCTTGATGCTTATCACTCTCCCAAAGTGGATATGCTGCGTCTGGATCGCTTTGATGCGCTGGCCCCTGGGAATAAGTGGTTCAAGCTGCGCGAAAATATTGCCGTAGCCCGAAAGCAGGGTGCGCGGTGTTTGGTGAGCCTGGGTGGCGCGTATTCCAATCATTTGCATGCCTTGGCGGCATGGGGGCACCACAATCGCTGGCCGACGGCGGCATTCATTCGCGCGGATGAGGCTCAAGTGACGCCCTGCATGGCAGACCTTCGGCGCTGGGGTATGCGCCTGGTTCATCTGAGCCGCAGTGACTACCGTCGACGGCATGATCCTGAATATATCGCCAGTCTCCTGCGCGGCTTTGATCGTCCGTATTTTATTCCCGAGGGCGGTGCCAATGCGCTCGGCGCATCGGGTTGCGCGGATATCGCGGCGCTGCTGCCAGACTGTGGTGCTGACTATTCATTGATTGTTACGGCCTGTGGAACGGGCGCAACGCTTGCGGGATTGGCGTCGGCGGTTGCGGGCTCGACACGTATATTGGGTATACCCGTTCTCAAGGCCGAGGCTTTTATGGCGCGCGATATTGCGCAAATACTTGACGACTTAGGTTTGCCGCGAAAAAACTGGCATCTGGACCATCGTTTTGCGGGTAAGGGCTTTGGTCGTGTCAGTGATGAGCTGAGCGAGTTTATTCTGCGCTTTGAAGCACAGCAGCGCGTGCCCCTTGATCCGGTTTATACCGCAAAGCTTTGCTTTGCCGTCGACGCGATGCATAAGCGCGGTGAGTTAGCGGGGGAGTCCCGGGTGCTGGTTATTCACTCGGGGGGCTTGCAGGGGAGAAGTGGCCACCCAGCACTCTTTAATCAATCTGTGTTGGGGATTAGCGGCCAATGCTCGGGGACAACGAAGCAGCGCTCTAACTTTTGATTTATCAACATTTGCGGGCGCTTGGTCGCCAGCGCGAGCGCTTTCTCGATGCCCTGGGTTTGCTGGTAGTCTGCCGATAGCCAGTGAGGCTTTTCTAATAGGCGCCATGTTGCCTGCTCTTTTTCGGTTTTCTGCGTGGTGAATTGCTGAACCGAAAACCACGTTCCCTTGGGGTGGTCGTTATTGAGACAGGCGCTTGTAGCGCGTTTCCCTTGTGGATAAAACAGGACGCCAGCCACCCTCAGTTGCGCTTTGCAGTGCTCGATACCGACATTTGACATGGCTAACGCCCCCTCTGGGCTGTTAGCTAGCGGTAGCTGGTGTGTTTGCAGTCTCTCGAGCTTGCGGTCGAGGCGATCTGCGCTATTGGGCCCCAGCCACGCCGATAGCGGAATGTCACCCGGGCGCGTGGCGAGAAAGAACTTAACCGCCAGCTCCAGGTGGAAGCGCTGCTGCAGGGTGTGGTCGTGATAGAGGATATCGAACTCGCCCAGGGTTCTGCCGCGGGCATTTCGGACGGGTAAGTTGTGAGCGATCAGTTCGGTGCTGCGATCCTGTTCGAGAAAAAAGTGCCATAAGGACTCGAAGACCAGCCCGAGGCGTGGGCTTTTGCAGCGCTCGTGTAGGTGTTTTCGCAGTGGTTGGTCGTCGTTGTCCAGCGACTGCAGCCATGCCATTCGCTCGGGGGTGAGCGCAAGCGCTGGGTGGTCGCCGATGTTGACCAGCGGCGCTGAAAAACAAGCCCATGCCAGGGCGCGAGTATAGGGCGAGACAAAGTGCTGTAGGTCTAATGGCTTGATAGATCGGTATCCTGGTTTGCTCAGACGCACACAAGGTTTGCATTGTATTCACGTGGGCTGGTTATAATGGCGGCCCCGCGCATGGCAGCAGTAATTATGGAACAGTTCCGCAATATAGGGGTCATCGGCCGAGAAGGCAACGGTGTCGCCGTCACGCTTAAACGCCTGTTGGACTATCTCCAGCAGAGAGAGCTCAGCGCCGTACTCGACGAGCAAATCGCCGGTTTAATGTCTGGTCATGGCCTCCGGGTTTGCAGTCGCCGGATGATCGGTGAAATTTGCGACTTGATCATTGTGGTGGGCGGCGACGGTAGCCTGTTGGGCGCCGCGCGGACCTTGGCGCGACACAATGCCCCTGTGCTTGGCGTGAACCGCGGCCGCTTGGGGTTTCTCACCGACATTTCACCCGATGAAATAGAGAGCCAAGTTGGTGCGGTATTGGATGGCCATTACCGCCTGGAAAAGCGCTTCCTGTTGGACGTGGAACTGATGCGCGGTGGTGAGCGCGTAGGTAAAGGCGACGCCCTCAACGATGTGGTGCTCAATTCGGGTACCAGCGGCCATATGATGGAGTTCGAGCTATTTGTCGATGGTGAGTTTGTCTACCGCCAGCGCTCCGATGGTTTAATTATCTCCACACCCACAGGGTCTACCGCGTACTCGCTGTCTGCCGGCGGTCCCATTATGCACCCGCGTTTGGATGCTATCGTCATCGTACCAATGTTCCCGCACACCCTGAGCAGTCGTCCTATCGTCATTGATGGCAAAAGCGAGATAAGCATGGTGGTGTGCGACTGCAACACCGCGCAGCCACCGGTAACGTGCGACGGCCAGTTGCGCATGACCAGTCAGCCGGGCGATGTGATTACGGTGCGTAAAAAACCGCACCGTATGAAGCTTATCCATCCCCTTGATCACAGCTTTTATGCCAGCTGTCGCGATAAATTGGGCTGGGGCGCGCATCTGCCAGCCGGGGATGACGATGACTGAATACTACATCGCGCTACGCCTTCCTCTCGATGAGAATTTAGCCGATTTTTCCGCTTTGCTGTGGCAACAGGGTGTTGCTCACCACATTGCTGAAGAGGGGGGGAGTCAAATTCTTCGCGTCGGTGATGAGGAACAGGTTGCCGTTGTGGCAGAGCTCTACCAAAAGTTGCGCAGTGGCGAGCTGCACATTACTCGCCACTCAGTGGCAGCGCCTCAGCCAGTGCAGTCGCGCTCACTTCGCCAGCGGCCTGCGGTGGCGGTGTTGTTGTTACTCAGTATTCTGGGGGCGCTGTTACCGGTTGTGGATAGCAGCTTTCGTGCGGTGTCTTCGCTGAGCTTTTACCCCTTGGATCTCGGCGCGGGTAAGGTTGTTGCCGACTGGCCAGTAGGGCAGTGGTGGCGGCTGTTAACCCCGATGTTTCTTCATTTCGGCCTGCTGCATATTGCTTTTAATGGCCTGTGGTTATGGGAATTGGGCGGGATGATTGAGCAGCGGCAGGGCAGTGTGACGCTGCTGGCGATAGTGATACTTATTGCAGCGGCTTCAAACATGGCGCAGGCGATGATGTCGGTGTCGCTATTTGGCGGTATGTCGGGCGTTATCTACGGCTTGCTTGGCTATATCATTGTTTGGAACCGACTGCGGCCAGCCGAGTCACTGCCACTGGTAAAGGGCGTTGCCGTGGTCATGCTGGTGTGGCTTGTGGTGTGTATGGCAGGCTTTACCCGCCTGCTCGGGCTGGGGGAAATCGCCAACACTGCTCACCTTTCTGGCCTGATTATGGGCGTATTGCTCGGCATTGGCGCATCGTTTTTGCGGCGCAAAAGCGTATAAGCCAGCACTACTCACTCTGTTATAATTCTCGTCTTTCACGAGCGGCCTGTGGAGGGCGCTATGGATTTTGAAAAACTCATCGATAACTTGGATCCGGCAATTTATGCCTCGCTTAAGCGCGCGCTGGAAATTGGCAAATGGCCGGATGGCCGCGTGTTAACCGACGAGCAGCGAGCGCATTGTATGGATGCGGTTATCGCCTACGACCACCGCCGCAAGCCCGAAGAGCAGCGGGTGGGGTACATTGATAAAGGCAGTAAATCCGAGGGGGATAGTTGCGACGGACACGGCGATAACGGCGCTGAGAAGCCGATAAAGTGGGCCGACTCCTGATGGCTTTATCGAATGTAGCCGGGGCCGCATCGAAAATGCGTACCGCTCTGGAAGATAACGAAGCCCAGTACACGCTGACGCTGGGGCAGCAGTCGGTGCCAATGAACCCGCTGATTGGCAGTCGTGTGACGCTGGCCTACCAACAGCAAATTCACTGTGTGCACTGCGGTCGCTTGTCCAAGAAAAGTTTCAGTCAGGGGTACTGCTATCCCTGTTTTCAGCGACTGGCGCAGTGCGACAGCTGTATTGTCAGCCCCGAAAAGTGCCACTATTTTGAAGGCAGTTGCCGAGAGCCTGAGTGGGGCGAAGCGCACTGCATGATCGACCACATTGTGTACTTGGCGAATTCGTCGGGGGTGAAGGTGGGAATTACCCGCGGTACTCAGCTACCGACGCGCTGGATCGATCAAGGTGCAGTGGCGGCGCTGCCGATTTTTCGGGTGAGCAATCGATTGCAGTCCGGCCTGGTCGAAAGCGCTTACAAGGCGCATGTGGCCGATAAAACCAGCTGGCAGGCGATGCTCAAGGGCACCCCTCCTGAACAGGACCTGTACGCGCGCCGCGACCAGCTCGCGGAAGTCTGTAGCGACGAGATCGACGCATTGCAGAAGCGCTTCGGTCTGCAGGCTATCCAAACCATCGATGATGCGGACGTTCAGCATATTCGCTATCCCGTGGTGGAATATCCCACCAAGGTGAAGTCATTTAATCTCGACAAAGTCCCCCTTGCAGAAGGCACCTTAATGGGAATTAAAGGTCAGTATCTGATCTTTGATACCGGTGTGATTAATATTCGTAAATACGGCGGTTACCAGCTGGAGTTGAGCAGTCCGGCTCTGTAGATCATCCGCCTTTGAGGAGAGCAGTATGCGCGACGCGCAGCCCAGTACGATTTACCTGAAAGACTATCGCGTTCCCGACTATCTGATCGACAAAACGTCCCTCAGTTTTCACTTGGGTGAGCGCTCTACCGAGGTAACATCGCGCCTGACGATGCGGCGCAACCCCGCCGCGGAGACGGCCTCGCAGAGCCTGGAGTTGCACGGTGCTGAGCTGGAGTTATTGTCACTGGCGATTAATGGGTATGTTTTACCCGAGAGCGACTGGGAGCAACAGGGCGAGCTGCTTTGTATCCATCGTGTGCCCGAGGCCTTTGAGCTGGAGTGCAAAACGCGAATATATCCCCAAAAAAATACCTCGCTGGAGGGGCTGTATAAATCCAGCGGTATGTTTTGCACACAGTGCGAGGCAGAGGGCTTTCGCAAAATTACCTATTATCTAGATCGACCCGATGTGATGTCGGTGTTCGATGTAGAAATTATTGCTGACGCGGATGCCTACCCCGTGCTGCTGTCCAACGGCAACTGCACCGCTACCGAAACACTCGACAACGGCCTTCACCGCAGTGTGTGGCACGACCCGTTTCCGAAACCCGCCTATTTGTTTGCCCTGGTGGCTGGAAAGCTGTCGCGTATCAGCGACAGTTTCACCACCATGAGTGGTCGTGATGTTGCCCTGCACATTTATGTAGAAGAGAAAGACCTCGATAAGTGCGATCACGCCATGCAGTCGCTGAAAAATGCGATGCGTTGGGACGAGGAGGTCTATGGCCGGGAGTACGATCTCGAGCTGTTTAATATCGTCGCCGTCGATGACTTCAATATGGGCGCGATGGAAAACAAGAGCCTGAATATCTTCAACACTTCCTGCGTGTTGGCAAAGCCGGAAACGACGACCGACGCAGGCTTTCAGCGTGTGGAAGGGGTTGTTGCCCACGAGTATTTCCACAATTGGTCCGGGAATCGCGTGACGTGCCGGGATTGGTTTCAGCTTAGTTTGAAGGAAGGCTTCACCGTTTTCCGGGATGCAGAATTTTCCGCTGACATGGGATCGCCGACCGTAAAACGCGTCGAAGACGTTACGCTGCTGCGTACCGCCCAGTTTGCCGAGGATGCGGGCCCGATGGCCCACCCTGTGCGCCCCGATTCCTTTATCGAGATTTCCAATTTCTACACGGTCACCGTCTACGAGAAAGGCGCCGAAGTCGTGCGCATGATTCACACCTTGCTAGGGCCTAAGCGCTTCCGCGCGGGTAGTGATTTGTATTTTGCGCGCCACGACGGCCAGGCGGTTACCTGCGAAGACTTTGTTAAGGCAATGGAAGATGCCAGTGGCGTGGACCTAAGCCAATTCCGCCTTTGGTATTCCCAGGCGGGTACTCCCCAGCTTTCAGTGCAGGGCGACTATGATGCGCAGGCCCAACGCTACACGCTCAGCGTTACGCAGTCCTGCCCTGCCACGCCCGGGCAGGCGGAAAAGGCGCCTTTTCATATCCCTCTTAAAGTGGCCTTACTCGGCGAAGCGGGGCAGCTTCCTCTGCAGCTTAAGGGGCAGCCACAAGATACTGAGACGGCGGACAACACTGAGATGGTGCTCGATGTTACCGAGGCCAAGCAGCAGTTTGTCTTTGAGAATGTCATCGAGTCGCCGGTTGCCAGTTTATTGCGCGGTTTCTCGGCGCCAGTGAAGTTAAGCATGAATTATCAGCGTGCTGACCTGTTACGCATCATGCAGAGCGACAGCGATGGTTTTTGTCGTTGGGACTCCAGCCAGCAGCTTGGTTTGGCGGAAATTCGCAATGCCCTTGCGGCGCAAGCTGCCGGAGAGGCCGCTGAGGTTGCGCAAGATTACCTGGATGCCTGCCAGCAACTTTTAGAGGACAAGCAGCTCGACCCCGCAATGGTAGCGCTGATGTTGCAGTTGCCCTCAGAAGCGTACTTGGCAGAGTTGATTTCGCCGGTCGATGTGCATGCTATCCACCAGGCCCGTGAAGCCTTGCGCAAGGGTATTGCTACCGCGCTTGTTGAACCTCTGCAGGCGGCCTATCGCCGTTGTGCAAGTGATGACGCCTATCGACCAAGTGCTGAGCAAATTGCTCGCCGAAGCCTGAAAAATGCGGCGCTGTCCTATTTGATGTATACCTCGCATGGGCCAGAAATGGCGCGCGAGCAATTTGAAACCAGTCGCAATATGACCGACCGAAGTGCGGCATTAAATGCGATTGTAAACAGCGATATGCCCTTCAAATCAGAAGCCTTGCAGCGCTTTTATCAAGACTGGCAGCACGAGCCCTTGGTGATTAATCAGTGGTTCCAGGTACAGGCGATGTGCCGCCTGCCCGGCACCCTTGAGCGGGTAGTCGAATTGATGTCACACCCCGCCTACGATGCCGCCAATCCCAATAAAGTGCGGGCATTGGTGGGAGCGTTCTGTGGTCAAAATGCGGTGAATTTCCACAGCGAAGACGGCGCAGGCTATGCCTTTCTCGCCGACAGAGTCATCGAGCTCAATCAACGTAACCCACAGATCGCCTCGCGGTTATTGGGGCCACTGAGCAAGTGGCGGAAATATACGCCTGACGTACAGCAACGTATGAGTGGCCAGCTGGAGCGTATTCTGGCGGAGCCGGAACTGAGCAGCGATGTCTACGAGGTTGTGTCTAAAAGCCTGAAAGACTAGTGCGCTATAAAAATTGATTTTGTTATAACAATATTCGCATTTGTTATAACTGACTGATTTTTATAGCTTTTTATTGTTTTTCTGCAATCATGTGGTAAAGTTGCCAACCGTAATATTGGCAGTGAAGACGATCATGGACATTGATATAGACACATTGAATGCAGAGCTGCGCGACAGGCCCGCGGAAGAGATTATCCGCTGGGCGGTATCGCTGGGGCAGCCGGCGATGTCGTCTACGAGCTTCTCGCCGAATGCCGCTGTGATGCTGAAGCTGATCACTGATGTGGATCCGAGTATGCCGATTGTGTGGGCCGACAGTGGCTACAACGTGCCGGACACCTACCGCGTGGCGGAAAAATTGATCAAGCTGCTAAAGCCCAACTTGAAGGTGTATATCCCTGAAATGACGGCAGAGCGTCGCAACGCCTTGATGGGGGGCATTCCACACCCGGACGATAACCCCGAGCTACATCGCGAATTTACGCGACAGGTGAAGCTTGAACCGTTTAATCGTGCTTTCGAAGAGATTAAGCCGAAAATTTGGCTCACCGGAATTCGAAAAGAAGAGACGGCGTTTCGTCAAAGTTTGGACGTTTTGTCCTGGGACGGGCGGGGCATCTTGAAAGTGGCGCCAATTTTTTATTGGACAGAAGACGACGTTCAGGCCTATATGGCCGAGCACCAGCTGCCCAGCTGCAAGCATTATTTTGACCCCACCAAGGTCGCGGAAAACCGCGAGTGTGGTCTGCATACCTCGGCGTGATCGAGGCTCGGGCTTTTTCCCGGCGCCGCATTTCGCTATGCTGGCGCCAAATTTTATAAGGGCCCCCACATGTATTCGTTGATTCGCCCCCTGTTGTTCCGCCTGTCAGCGGAGACTGCCCACAATTTTTCCCTAAAGTCGTTAGACCTTGCCCACCGCCTGGGTCTTACCGCGGTGCTGAGCGCTAAGCCGGAGTCGTGTCCTGTTGAGGTTATGGGTATTCGCTTCCCCAACCCGGTTGGCCTTGCGGCGGGTCTCGATAAAAATGCTCGCCATATCGACGCACTGGCGGCACTGGGCTTTGGTTTTATTGAAGTGGGTACGGTCACCCCGCGTGCCCAGCCCGGTAACCCCTTGCCGAGGTTATTTCGTTTGCCCGCCGCCCAGGCCATTATCAATCGTATGGGCTTTAATAACGACGGTGTCGATGCGCTGGTTAACGCCGTCAAGGCAAGCCGTTACGACGGTGTGCTCGGTATTAATATTGGGAAGAATAAAGATACGCCTGCCGAGCAAGCGGTAGATGACTATTTGTATTGCCTGCGCAAAGTCTATCCATTGGCCAGTTATGTAACGGTGAACTTGTCGTCCCCGAATACACCCGGGCTGCGAGACCTTCAATTTGGTGAACCCCTGCGCGAGCTGTTGAAGGCGCTAAAGAGTGCGCAAGCTGAGCTGGCAGCGGAGCACGGTCGCTATGTGCCGATCGCGGTGAAGATCGCTCCGGATATGGCTGAGGGTGATGTTCGAGATGTTGCCAAGGCGTTTGTCGAAGCGGGCATCGACGCGGTGATCGCCACAAACACCACGATCGCCCGTGAGCGGGTGGCTGGGCTGCCCCACGGTGATGAGGCGGGTGGTTTGAGCGGCGCACCCGTGCGTGAGGCATCCACCGCGGTGGTGAGAATATTAAGCGACGAGTTGGCCGGACGTCTGCCCATCATCGGGGTAGGCGGTATTAGTGACGATGCGTCGGCGGCCGAAAAAGTGGCGGCGGGTGCGTCCCTGCTGCAAGTGTATACCGGGTTTATCTACCGCGGCCCAGCATTGATTCGCGATGCGGTGAGCGGCGCCAAGCGAGCGATCACTCGTGCCTAGTGGTGTGTTAGAAGCATTCAGTGTTGCGTTTACCACCTTCTTCGCAACAATCGGCCCCATTGATGTCGCGGCGATGTTCGCCATTTTCTCTGGGGGCCTGGATGCGAAAGAACGCCGCCTGACGGCCATGCGAGGCGTGTTAGTGGCCTCGGTCATTTTGTTTCTTTTCGCGCTGCTCGGTGAGTGGATTCTGAGTATTCTCGGCATATCTCTTGCCGCGCTGCGGGCTGCCGGTGGTGTGCTATTGCTGCTGATTGGTATCGATATGGTGGCTGCAAATGGGAGCGGCGCCACCACAACAACGCGAGAGGAGCGGAAAGAGGCGGAAGCGAGGGCAGATATCGCCGTGTTCCCCCTGGCAACACCATTAATTGCTGGACCTGGAGCAATTGGCGCGGTGATTCTGCTAATGGCCCACGCCGAGGGGGATTATCTCCAGCAGGGCGCGGTGGCGCTCGCGCTACTATTGGTGTTACTGGTGACGCTGGCGGCGCTATTGCTGGCGAGCCGTTTGCAAACACTGCTTGGCGTCACCGGTATGCACATGGTGAGCCGTGTGTTTGGGGTTCTGTTGTGTGCCTTGGCAATGCAGTTTCTATTTGACGGCATTGCCCAAAGTGGTCTGTTGGGCGCCGTGTCAGCGCCCCAGCAGATTAGCGGCTGAAAGGCTGGCCGATCGCCACTGCCTCAGGGCCCTCAAAGCGAAGTTTGGCGCGTGCCATCGACATACTACACAGCGGCTTTTTCGGTAAGCCCAGTGCGCGCAAAGTCTTCGCCAATGAGTGCTCCTCGCCAATTCTAGGCGGGTTTCCCCCCATGCTGAATCGCAGGCCTTCGCCTTCGGTAATGCCCACGGTCTTCCAGGCTTTGCCGCTGCGCACGGCTAGCGATGGCGCTTCTTGTGCCGGCGCTTTGCTCTTTCCACCGGCTTTTGCACTGATTTCGAAGACCAGTTGATCGTCGTCGTTAAAGCGGGCGCGCGCCTCGTGCTCATTGAAGTGCACATCAACATCGGTAACCCATTTGGGGAAGCCCCAAATATAGCGCCCGGCATGGGTGGTAAAGCCTTGGTTTACCGGCATTCTGTAGACGTAGTTGGCGAGTTTGCCGCGCATAACGCGCCACATTGCGCCGAAAACCGGCAATGGCTGCGACTCTCCTGGCGTTAGCACCGGGAAGACAATGGCCGCCTCGTTGTAGTCCCCCAGATCGTTTTCCCGATAATCCACGGCAAGAAGCTGCATGAGTGCTTTGCCAGGCCAGAGCTCCACCACTTTGAAACCGGTATCTGCTATCAATGCCTGCGCTTTCTGGCTGTCTACAGTATAGATGTTCATCAACATAGCGGCGTCGTTAACCAGCACAGGCAGGTCGACCTGCTTACCGTCAATGTCGTAGCAGCCGTCGCTAATGTGCTTGCATACATCGTCGGTGTGTTTGCCCTCAACCTCTTGTTCGGTTGCGTGGATAGCGGTGTCTTGCATGTCTGAGCCCAGTTTATTGTTATTTCGATGGCTAGATTGTAGCCAGTCGATGAGTGTTACGACATTACAGTGCTGTAATGGCACATTGTCGGAGGCTGTTCGCTATGCCGCAGCAGTGCAATAGGCGATAATAGTGCCGAGAGTCCTGTGCTCACACAGGTAGAGAGGATGCATTGATGGCTACAATTCCACGGTTTAAACCACTGATTCCCGAGCTTTCCGCTGGCCGCAATATCGGTATCGCGGAATTGGGGCTTCGCGGATCACTGCGGTTTGCGCAAACGGTCGCTACCGTGTGCCCTCAGGCGCTGAAATGGTTGCTTCAGTGGCGCCAGCCGAAACCGGCGGAGTTGCGCGAGCTGTTCGAAGCGTTGGGCGCTACGTACATAAAGTTTGGTCAGTTCATTGCGAGTTCACCGTCCATTTTCCCGAAAGATTATGTCGATGAGTTCCAGGCCTGCCTGGATCAAACCCCGGCGATCCCATTCACGAAGATCAGGCAGATCGTTGAACAGGAGCTGGGTTGCCCGCTGGAGGAGGTTTATCAGCGTTTTGATGAAACAGCGCTGGCGTCTGCGTCCATTGCGCAGGTCCATGCGGCAACCCTGAAAACGGGCGAAGATGTCGTTGTTAAAGTGCAAAAGCCAGGCGTTCGGGCTGTACTGACGACTGACATGAATACGGTATATGTGCTCACGCGGGTGCTCGAACTGATTGTTCCCAATACAGATCGCGATGCGGTGGCGGGGCTGGTTGCAGAGATGTACCAGTCGATGATCGATGAATGCGATTTCGTCAAGGAAGCGGAGAACCTTAACGTTTTTCGGCGTTTTCTAGTAGAAACAGGCAATGACCGGGTGACTGCGCCCAAACCCTATCCGAAGGCATCTTCTGCGCGCGTGCTGACCATGGAACGGCTTTATGGTTGTGCGCTAACCGATCAAGGCCTTCTGGGCGGGAGAGACCCCAGTGAAGGGCTATTTAATGCCCTCAATACCTGGTTTGCCAGTTTGACTCAGTGTTCCTTCTTCCACGCCGATCTGCACAGTGGAAATTTACTGCTGCTTGACGACGGCCGTGTCGGCTTCATTGATTTTGGTATGGTGGGCCGTATCCAGCCGGAGGCATGGCAGGCGATGTTTGCGCTATTTAACGGTGTAAGCTCGCAGAACTACCGAATGGTGGCCGAGGCGATGGTGGCCGTTGGTATCACACGCGACGAGGTGGATGTAGAGGCGCTCACGCAGGATATTACCGCGCTATTTACCAACCTGAATGCGCTGGACCCCGTGCGGGTATTGGAGAACAACACGGGCGATGGTGTGAACGCGTTGTTGAGTGACTTAGGTGGTATCGCCAGAAACTACGGAATTCGTTTCCCGCGTTCATTCACGATGCTATTAAAGCAGTTCCTGTATTTTGATCGATATATGGAGTTGTTGGCACCCGGTGTTGATTTATTTCGCGATGAACGCGTGGATATGATGTTCAACATGTAGCGCCGCTAGCTAACGGTAAGGCTATTATCGGGTAGGTAGTACACACGATGTTTTTTGCGCCGCCGCCGCTGTTAACTACGTCACATAAAAGGCCGAAGCAGATAGGCTTTGCGGGCAGTCATACCAGTTAACGGAAGGGAGGATGTGGATTGAGTCGCGGCTATCCAGTCCTCACGTTGAGAGCATCGGCATTAATCGCTCTGCTCGTCACTGTCGCCGTGCTATCGATTTTGCTCGTGTTAGCAAAGCAGCATGTCGATCTGGCGCAAATCACCGTTTTTTCCCTTCTTTCTTTGGCTCTCGGTTACGCCACTTTTTACGTTTTGAGTCGTCCCCATTTCTCTGCGTTGCTGCGTTTGGCCAATACCTTGCGAAATATTGAGCAGGGAAATGGCGTGGCACCTAGCTTGGAGGTCCCCAAGGGCGAGTTAAAGGAGCTGGGTGAGGGGCTGAGTGCGATGCTTGCCGCGATGGCCTCCAGAGAAGCCAAATTTGTCGCTGCGCAGCGTGAGCTCGAACTAAAGGTGAGCGAGGTTGCGGTAAGCAATGCTGAACTGGCGGCGACGCTGCGGCGGTTAAAGGCGGCGCAGGAGCAGCTGGTAACAACGGAGAAAATGGCGTCCCTGGGTGGACTGGTTGCGGGCGTTGCGCACGAGATCAATACGCCGGTAGGTGTTGGTGTTACGGCAGTGTCCAGTATGAGTAGCCGAATCATCGACGTGCGCAATAAATACCAGGCTGGCGAGCTGGGACACCGGGAGCTGAATGACTTTCTCGACAATACGCAGCAGCACTGTGAATTGCTGCTCAGTAATCTCAGTCGCGCGGCGGAACTCGTCAGCAGCTTTAAACAGGTTGCTGTTGATCAAAGTGCGGATGGTCTGCGTGAATTTGATTTGGGGGTGTATTTGTCTGAGGTTTGGCGCAGTTTGAGTCCTCAGCTTAAGGGCACCTCGCTGCGCTACGACATGTCAGTTAATGATGATATCCGGGTGTTTAATTATCCGGGCGCCTTGTCTCAGGTACTGACTAACTTAGTGATGAACTCCATTACCCATGGCTATGAAAGAGGGGAGGAGGGCCACCTGCAGCTGGATGTTCGCCACGATGGCGGGGAGGTCGAGTTGGTCTATCGCGATGATGGACGGGGAATTGCTCCAGAGCACTTAGGGCAGGTCTTTGAACCATTCTTTACCACCCGGCGAGGCAGGGGCGGAAGCGGCTTAGGCATGCATATCGTCTACAATTTGGTAACTGGGCAATTGCTAGGCAGCATTGAATTGCACAGCGAGCCTGGTTGTGGTGTGGAGGTGAAAATCCGCTTCCCCGCGAATATCCACCCGGGAGCGCAAACTGAAAATGGATAAAAGCGTGTCGCAAGAAAACGATAAATTACAACTGGCGGCCGATAGTCCTGCGGCTAGCAGCAGACATAGTGACCCCTGGAAGTTGCTGGTGGTTGACGACGAAAAAGTCGTGCACTCTGTCACGCGGCTTGCTTTGGAGGATTTTGAACTAGGCGGGCGCGGTTTGCAGATGATCAGCGCGTATTCGGCTGCCGAAGCGCAGACGCTACTTCAACAACACGACGATATCGCCGTGATCTTGTTGGATGTGGTCATGGAAACCGATCATGCCGGGCTGGAGTTGGCACGCTATATTCGTGAAGAGCTCGGCAATAACTTAGTGCGGATCATCCTGCGTACGGGGCAAGCGGGGCAGGCGCCTGAGCACGAGGTGATTACGCGCTACGACATCAATGATTACAAGGAAAAAACCGAACTCACCCGCCAGAAATTATTTTCCACCGTCTATACTGCCCTGCGCTCCTTCAGGGACCTCAGCGCGTTAGATAATAATCGACGCGGACTACTACGGGTCATTGAGGCATCTGCGGCAATTTTTGAGCGCAGGCAAATGCACGCCTTTTACGACGGTGTGCTTGAGCAGATGATCGCTTTGTTATACCTAAATCGTGATGCGATGCTGATTCGAGCCTCGGGCATCGTAGCTGAAGCCCGTGAGCGTAAACTACAGATATTGGCCTCAGCAGGTAAATTTACCAATTTCGAGGGTGAAGTGAGTTGTGACGCCTTCGACCAACTAACCGGTGAGCGCTTGCGAATTGCTTTTGAAAATAAATCCAATAACTATGGCGACAATTACTGGGTGAGCTATTACCAAACACAGGCTGGAACCGAGCAATTATTGTACGTGTCCGCGCGAGATAATTTTTCGGTTCCTGATATCCAGATGATCGAGCTTTTTGTAAGAAACGTGGCAATCGCGCACGATAACGTGGAATTAATAGACAGCCTGCGAGATGGAAAGGGCGATGACGGGAGTGGGAGATAACAGTGGCTATCGATGACCCCCTAATGCTGGCGGCAGACACCACGATACAGGGTGAGAATCAGACACCAAATCAGGCGTCAAAAACGTGGAAGATCCTGATTGTCGACGATGAAGAAGAAATCCATGTAGTGACGCGTTTGGCATTGCATGACTTCACCTTTGGCGGCCGGCAGTTGGAGTTTATCAGCGCCTACTCGGGTGCTGAAGCGAAGACCATGATTCGCGAGAACCCCGATGTGGCAATTATTTTGCTGGACGTTGTGATGGAGACGGACAGTGCCGGTTTGGATGTGGCGCAATATATTCGTCAGGACCTTGGCAACCATTTTGTTCGCATTGTACTGCGAACCGGGCAGCCTGGTCTGGCTCCGGAAAGGCGGGTGCTGAAAGTCTATGATATCAATGACTACCGCGCGAAAACCGAGCTCACTCAAGACCGTTTGTTCTCGGTCATTTACACGGCGTTGTCATCTTACCGCGACCTAGTTTCCCTAGCGCGAAGTCGTCACCAGCTTATCGGCTTAGTCAATGAAATTGAGCAGTTGTCTCACTTAGCGGCAAGAGATCTGCAGGTGCCGTTGAACGAAGTAGTCGGTACGATCCGTCGCCTGTCCTCGCAAAAGCAGGAGGCATTGCCTGCTGCTATTGCCGAGGATGTCATGGATATGCGGGAAAATATTTATGCGATGCAATCGGCGTTGAATAAGCTCGTTGCCCTGACGTCGGTTGGGCGTTTCAACGAGAGCCGCGAAACCGTAGACTGCAATGCAGTGATCCACGAGGTGTTGGTGAATCTCGATGCTGAGTTTCGCGCTAGCAGCGCCAATCTCCACTGTGAAACATTGCCCACGATTCACGCCTGCCACCGGCAAATGGTTCAGCTATTCCAGAACCTGATCAGCAATGCCATTCGCTTCACAGAAGGTCATGCACCGGACATTTATATCAATGCCGTTACCCACGAGCGGAACTGGTTGTTTTCGGTGACGGATACCGGTCGAGGTATCAGCCCTGAGCAGCACAGTAGCTTGTTTAACCTGTTCCATCGCGATAGCACCGAGGGCGTCTCCAAGGAATCTGGTGTGGGGCTGGCGATATGCGAAAAAATCGTGCGCTGGCACGGTGGGAAAATCTGGTTGGAGTCTGAGGTCGGCAAGGGGTCGACATTTTACTTCACCATCCCTCTGAGCGAGTAAGGGGCGAGCGATGCGTGCTGACTGGATCGTTTCGGGCCTCTCACAGGCGATACTGTGCACGGATAGCGAGGTTAATATCTGTTATCTCAACCCCGCGGCTGAGCAGCTATTAGCGGTAAAGAGTAGCAATGTGTGTGGCAAGCCGGTCAGCGAAGCGCTCGGGTTAAAGGATGAGGCCGGCGGCATGTTAACGGCGGCCTCGCTGAAAGACCTGTGCTCGCAGGGTCATGAGGCGAGACTGCGTTTATTGGCAGATGGCGGTGCTCACGAAGCCGAGCTAGCGGCGGGTGTGTCGCCCGTCCACGATGGGGCGGGAGAGCAAGTGGGTTACAGTCTCATGCTTGCATCTCATACCTTGTCGAATCTCGACAACGCCGGTGCGGTGAGCCACCTCGACCCATTAACCTCTTTGGAAGGACGAAAGGAATTCGAGCACCGCATTGATAACTTGGTGAATGATGCTGCCACCAGCTCCCGCACTCATGCATTGCTCTACATCGATATTGACCAGTTTAAGCTGATCAACGACACCAGTGGGCATGGCGCGGGTGACAACCTGATTAAGGTGGTTGGGGAGTGTATTCAAGATGAATTGTTTACCGGCGACCTACTTTACCGTTTAGGGGGCGACGAGTTTGGTGTGCTGTTGAGCAATGTTGACGCGTTTGAAGCGCGCGCTATTGCCACACGCTTGGTTAAGGCCGTTAAGCGCATCAATTTCAACTGGGGCAATATCAGCCACCGCGTATCGGTAAGTATTGGCGTTGTCCTTATTGACCAGTATTCCCTGGAACGTCAGACCGTGATGAGTCAGGCCGATGTGGCGATGTACTCCGCTAAGGATAATGGCCGAGATCGCGTTCACATATACGATGTACAAGATAAGAACCTTAGTCGCCTGCATGACGAGATGGATTGGGTGCATCGTATAAACGAAGCCCTGAGCAACGACGACTTTTGTCTGGTGCGCGAGCACATCGTATCGCTGGGTGATGACACCTCAGCGCTAAGCTATAGTGAGTTGTTGCTTCGCATGAAGTACAAAGGCGAGCTACTCAGCCCGGGGCAATTCATGCCAGCGGCGGAGCGCTTTGGCCTTATGCCGCAGGTGGACCGATGGGTTGTCAATGCCGCCATTGCGTACCTTCGCGCGAATCCACAGTTAAAGCCTGGCGAAAATATGTTTTCGGTTAATATCTCTGGGCAGTCACTGTGTCAGGAAGCCTTCCTTGAGTTTGTCTATAGAAAACTTCGCCGTGGTCATGTTGATCCGGGGCTGATTTGTTTCGAAATTACTGAAACGGTTGCGATCACCAATTACTCAGTAGTGACGCGCTTTATTGAGCGCGTGCATGAATTGGGAGGGCAGTTCGCACTCGATGACTTTGGTACGGGCATGTCGTCCTTCGGATATCTGCAAGAGCTGCCGGTGGATTTTGTCAAAATAGATGGGCTCTTTGTCCACGATATGGACACCAACCCCGTGCACGAGGCCATGGTTCGATCTATCAATGACATCAGTCATGTGCTTGGCAAGCGGACTATTGCGGAGTTTGTCGAGCGAGAGTCAGTGCAAGACAAGCTGCGTGACTTAGGTGTCGATTTTAGTCAGGGGTATTTGCACGGTCGCCCAGCGCCGCTGTTAGATGGCAGGGCACAGGCGAACTCCTGATAAGCCCGGTTTGCCTGAAATTCCTGCCACAGTTTGCTCAAATGCCCGGATTTCTACTCCATTTCGGCTCTAGTTCACACTCTTTTGGCATGCTATAACTATGCGTTATTGTGCAGTAACCTGATTTCCGGGGCGCTGTGTCGACCAAAGAGTGTAGTTATGCTGCTTTCCAAGCAATGCAAGTCATTGAGTAACAAGATTTTTCGTGCGCCGGGTGCCGAGTACCTCGCCACGAGTAAAGCGATTATTGATAGCGCTGAAGTTTCTCCCGAAGGGACGGGAATGGAAGCAGGCGATGTCGATGCGATATGGCAGAAAGCCGAGGCTTTACACCGCAGCGGTATGCACCCGATGGTTAGCATGACCCTTCGTCGCAACGGTAAGCTTTTGATTAATCGCAGTATTGGCTACGCGCGCGGCTTGGAAAGCGGCGAACCCGAGGTTGCCGAGCTGAATACCCCCGTGTGCTTATTTTCCGCCTCCAAGGTGGTAACGGCGGTACTGATCCACAAGCTTGCTGAAGATGGACTGATTGACCTCCTCAATCCGGTCAGCCACTACATTCCCGAATTTGCTCAGGGCGGGAAGGCGAATATCACCATTTACCAGCTATTGGCGCATCGCGCGGGCGTTCCGGGTGTGCCACCGGGCACGCCAACGGAGATTCTTTTTGATCCGCAGGCCGCGCTGGAGAAAATCTGCGCGGAACCGGCCTTATGTGAAGACGGCAGGGTCGTTGCCTACCATGCAATCACCGGTGGTTTCGTGCTCGCCGAGCTTATTCGGATATGCACGGGCAAAGACATTAATACCTACCTGGATGAAGTGATCCGCAAGCCAATGGGTATGCGCTTTTTCCGTTACGGGCTAGAACAAGCGGACCACCATCACGCCGCAGAAAATTATATTAGTGGTATGGCGAATATCGGCCCGGTAGGCCGGCATCTAGAGAAGGTGCTGGGAACGGATGTCGATTCCGTTGTGCATTTGTCCAACACCGCAGACTTCTTAAACGCGCAAATCCCAGCGGGCAACCTTTACGCAACGGCTGAAGAAGCCAGTCGTTTTTTCCAAATGCTGGTGCAACAAGGGGAATGGCAGGGTAAGCAGGTATTATCGCCGCTGACAGTCAACCGCCTTACACGGGAGGCAGCGCGCCCACAATTTGATCGCTCGCTGATTATTCCCATGCGATATAGTGCTGGCGCGATGTTAGGTGGCCGTCACATTGGCGTGTACGGACGTAATACACCCTACGCTTACGGGCACTTAGGATTTTCTAATATCCTTTGTTGGGCAGACCCTCAGCGGGATATCGCGGTGTCCATTCTCAATACCGGCAAGCCCGTTGTGGGCAATCATATACTGAGCTTGCTGGGCTTGGTGGACGGAATCAGCACGCGTTGCGCGCCATGCAAGAACATGGAGATATTGAACAGTAAAATGCCGCGATTTTCGTTGAACACCTAGTCATTTTATTGTTCACCGACTCTGTTATTATTGTATAACTAACTGGCACTAGTGAACTAAGCATCAGTGCTGATACTCAGTTCGCACACAAGCTGCTACGGTGATGTGTGATTGCCCTGGTACACGGCCAAAACAGGAAGACCATGCCCTCTACAATTAAGAAGCTCGACAAGAAATTGCAGGAAGCCTCCAGCTTTGATGAGTGGAAGTCGCTGGCCCAGGAACACGATCGCAGTTCGGGCCGGGCTCACTGGAAGAAGATCGACAAGACTAGCTTGTACGATTATGCCTCGATTCGCTCTCGGCTCGAGCGGCTCAGGTATTTCCGCGAGAACAATGACAATATTGGGTTGCTGTTTACCCTCAATGAGGGGATACACGGCAATATGGGGGGCATGGGTAAGCCTGTGTTGTACTCCCGTGCAAAATTTGGCACCAAAGAGCTCATTGGCGACTACGTCGATGCCATTGTCGATGCCCTGGATCACCTCAGTAATTTGGACTGTGACCAGCCCGGCTTTGTGGAGCGCCTGGACTTTTTTCGTCGCGCTAATAAGTGTTACGGAAAGTCGGCCTTAATGCTCAGTGGCGGGGCGATACTGGGGAATTTCCACGTTGGCGTGGTTAAGGCGCTGATCGAACAAGACCTTTTGCCCGACGTGATCTCCGGTGCCAGTGCCGGCTCGCTGATCGCCGCCGTGCTCGGCACAAAAACTGACGAAGAGTTGGGGTATTTCCTCGATACCGATAACTTGTTGCAGGAATTGCGATTAGAAATGGAGCTGGTCAACAACGACCTGTCCAGCACGACTCCCCGCATCAATCACCGCATGCTCAAGGAGAAGATCGCTAAACTGGTACCGGATATGACCTTCCAGGAGGCCTTTGAAAAAACCGGTCGCCACATTAATATTTCGGTCTCGCCGTCTGATGTTCACCAAACCTCGCGACTACTGAATGCGGTTGCCTCGCCCAACGTCTATATCCGCAAAGCGGTTCTTGCATCGTGTGCAGTGCCCGGCGTATTTCCGCCAGTGATGTTGGAGGCGAAAAACGTCCACGGACACCCACAGCCCTATTTGGCAACGCGCCGTTGGATCGATGGCTCCTTCAGTGACGATTTGCCTGCTAAGCGTTTATCCCGCCTCTACGGCGTAAACCACTTTATTGTCAGCCAGACCAATCCCATTGTGCTGTGGATGTTGCACGATGCGAAGTCGGATCAGGCGGGTGTCGTTAAGTCACTGCGGCACTTTACAATGCGTAGCCTTAAAGAGTGGTATAAGGTTAGCAACGGCCTGATTCAAAAATACTTTAAGTCCTCACCGAAGGTGCGACGGCTGGCAAATATGGCCAATGCGGTCATCAGTCAAGAGTACACCGGGGACATTAATATCATCCCACGCTACCGCTTCTTTGATCCGCGCAAGCTTCTCAATGAGCTGACGGAAGATCAATTGCGCTTCTTTATCAAAGAAGGGGAGCGAGCGACCTGGCCGAAGATTGAAATGATTCGTACCAGCACCAAGATTAGCCGGAAGTTGGCAGATATTTTGGAGCGCTATGAAGATGAAGAGATGGTGCGACTGGGTAAACATCATCAACACCACCTCGGAGCAGAAATGCCACGAAGCCGCCGCGCCTAAGTCAATAATCTCCCGCTCAGCCCCGCTTGAGCTTGAACCGAAGCGGGGCTGCTCGTACTATTTGCTCTCCTCAGGCCTGCCTAACAACGGAGAGTAGTATGGTCGAAGCTACAACCTTTACCCCCTATATATCAGCTTTTGGTGGCGCCTTAATTGGCTTGTCAGCCGTTTTGCTTATGTGGTCTGTGGGCCGTATTGCCGGGATATCCGGAATCGTTGCCGGGGCGGCCTTGGAGCACGGTGAGGAGCGTAACTGGCGATTGCTGTTCCTGTTGGGTTTATTCATCGGGGCGGGCGCAACAGCGGCGCTAAGCGGAGCACTGAATGATATTCAGCCCCTGGTGTCGACGCCGGTGTTGGTTACCGCAGGTGTACTCGTTGGTGTCGGTACGTCGATGGGCTCAGGTTGCACGTCTGGTCACGGCGTATGTGGCATCTCGCGTTTTTCCTGGCGCTCGATTGTCGCCACGTGCCTGTTCATGTTGAGCGGCTTTGTTACGGTATTTGTGATGCGCCATGTACTGGGAGAAGGCCTGTGAAGAATATTGTCATAGTGTTGGCGGGGGCTTTGTTTGGCGCCGGTATTGCAATTTCTGGGATGGCCAATCCGGCCAAGGTACAGAATTTCCTCGACCTCTTCGGGGTGTGGGATCCGAGTTTGGCCTTTGTTATGGGCGCAGCGCTTATTGTTGCAACACCTGCCTATTTTTTCGTTTTTAAAGCGGGTAAACCGAAATTTGCTGAGCGTTTTCACTTGCCCGAACGCAAGGATATTGACCGCAAGCTAGTGGCCGGAGCCGTGCTGTTTGGCATGGGGTGGGGCTTGAGTGGTCTTTGTCCCGCGCCGGCGCTGGTAGCGATACTCAGCGGTATTGGTCACTTTGTTGTGTTTGCCCTGGCAATGCTTGCCGGCATGATCCTACAGCGGCAGTTTATGTCGCGATAGCGCCTGTGGAAAGTGCCGGATTGAGTGTAAACTGCAGGCTCTTAAAAAAATAAGCGCCTAGCGCGATGGGAGTGCTCATGACGGTAAGTTTGCAATTTGAGCAGGATCTGGAAACGGTATGGAACCGGCTTCAAGACCCTGATTTTCGTGTGGAACGCAGTTTAGCGCTGGGTGAACTCAGCGCCGATTGCGAAATTGAGGATCACGGTGACACGCTTACCGTGCATATGACGCGTGAAGTGACGAGGGAGTTGCCGTCAGTACTGGCTAAGGTTTTTAACCCGAAGCAAACGCTCAAATTTGTCGAACAGTGGCAGGCCGATGGTGACGGATGGTCCGGTACCATTCAGATTACCGTAGACGGCCAACCGGTGGTGCTGTCTGCAGAAATGTCGCTTCAGCCAAAAGGCAGCGGTTGTGAATACCGCGTCAGCCATCGCTGCAAGGCAAAGATCCCCCTGGTTGGCGGCAAAGTTGAGAAATTCGTCTTGTCCCAGACCGATAGCGGTGCTGTGGATGAGTTGAACTACCTCAAGTCAGATCTTGGCTGAGGCCTTCTCAGGCTGCTTGCTGGTGATCCAGTAACGCAGCCTGCAGATCCTGCGGCGCGCGCAGGCGTTTAATCTCTTCGAATAGCCCTGCGGCCTCCGGGTAGTGGCGGCGCAAATATCCCAGCCACTGCTTCACGGGCCCGCCAACGTGGCGCGGCGCACAGTTGACCAGGCTGTCCTGAAATAGCTCGCGCACCATTGGAAATATCTGCTGCCAGTGTTTGTCCTGGTAGCCATCGCCAGCCTGCGCGGCTTTAATCGACAGGGCGAGATCTGGGCGCGACAGAATTCCTCTACCCAGCATAATATCGTTGCAGCCACTGTCATTTAGGCATTTCTCGGCATCTGTAGGACTCCATATTTCACCGTTCGCGACAATGGGGATTGCGAAACGCTCGCCTGCTGGGGCGATTTCATGCCAGTGGGCGGGCGGCGTGTAACCGTCGTCGCGCGTGCGAGCGTGCACTGTCAGCTGCTGGGCACCGCCGTCCACAATGGCGGCGACGACATCCAAAAAGCGGCTGCGGTCGCGGTAACCCAGGCGGATTTTTACGGTCAAAGGGCAGTGCTTGGGCAAAGCCGCTCGGATTTCACCCACGATGTTGTGGATCAGTTCGGGCTCGTCCAGCAGCACAGAGCCGCCTCGATGGCGATTGACGCATTTAGCTGGACAGCCGAAGTTTAGGTCGACGCCCAGTGCGCCCAGCTCCGCCGCGCGCGCGGCGTTGTCGGCCATCGGTAACGGCTCGCTGCCCAGCAGTTGAACGTACACTGGAACGCCACTGGGGGTTTTGCCGTCGAGTTGCAGTTCAGGGCAGAGGCGATGGAACACCCTTGGCGGCAGCAGTTGGTTGGTGACGCGAACAAATTCGGTAATACAGCGGTCGATGCCGCCTGCGCTGGTCAGCAGTGCGCGCATGCGTGCGTTGACGACACCCTCCATCGGGGCAAGATGAATTTGCATGGCGTGGATGCTCTGAGAAACGTAAAATAGGCGATCAATGTCGGCACATTATAGCGAGCTTGCCGACATCTTTGGGGAATTTACCATGGCAGTGACTAAACGTTCCGGCATATTGTCGATATTGCTACTGGCCGTTATTGCCGGTGTAGTGCTGGCTGTGGTTCAGGCCTACTCGATAGCACCGGATGCTGAGGCGCTGGCCGAAGAGTCAGAAATCTTTAACGCCGCCGACGCGCAGTGGTTTGGTGAGGAGCCCGAGACCCGCAGAGTCGTCGTGGGTTTGGCCGTACAACAAGCGCAGGGGGTCGAACAGGCCCTGGTTGCGGTTGACGGGCAGGAGCGCTTTGTGCGGTCGGGTGATACCTTGGCGGCGCCCTGCCTGCGCGTTGCAGAAATTCTGGACGCGAGCCTCTTGCTGGACAGTTGTGGGGCGTACCAATTGTTGCCCATTGGCGGCAGTGGCTTCCACTATAAGCCGCTGGCGACTGGCAGGCCCCAGCCAGCAGCGAGGGTGGAGACCGTTGATCTGCGTGGTAACAATGCTGTCACCACATTGGTTGCTGAATACCTTGAGCGCTTGTATACCTCGCCATTGTCGCTGCGCGGGGCGGTGAAAGTAGAGCGTAAGAAGTCGCACTCCGGTGAGCGGGAGTACTACCTTTACCCGGGCAAAGATGAACGCCTTTTTTCCCAGCTGCCGCTTCGTAGCGGCGATCGCTTACACGCCGTCAATGGCATTGCGCTGAGTGATAGCAAGGCGTTGAGCGATTTGTATGAGCGTCTCGACGAGGTGGAGGCGATCACCATTACCCTGGCGCAGAAGCAACAGAGCACTAAGATAGTATTGGTGTCCTTGCCAGCGACCGTTCAGGCAATGATTCGTCTCGCAGCCGAGTAGTTGCTTTGCAGAATTCAGTGCGCATTTTCTTGCGAAATGATTGACTTTCCTTAATATTTTGTCGGCCTCTCGGGTAGTATACTGAGCCAAACGATAGCGGCGACTCAGCTGCCCCGCAGCACTGTACGGAGAGAACGATGAGCGACTATAAAAAATGGGAATGTGTTATCTGTGGCTTCATTTATGATGAGGCAGAGGGTATTCCCGATGACGGTATTCCCGCTGGAACACGCTGGGACGATGTCCCCGAGGACTGGGAGTGCCCCGATTGTGGTATCAGTAAGTTCGACTTCGATATGGTTGAGGCTTAGCCACCTGCATCACCGACACTGCACTCTGCCGCTGATTTTCAGCAGAGTGCAGCACCCCTCAAAAATTACCTTCCACTGTGCGCCTCGCACATTGCCTCTGTTACACTAGGCCGGATTTGGCGCAAAAGCGTCGTTCAACTGTCCAAGACCAGAGGTAACTATGCAAATGATAAAAAAAGCCTTGTTATTATCTTCACTGCTGTTGGCGGCCGCTTGTGCTCCCGAAGTGGGTTCCGAGGCATGGTGCGCGGCGATGAAGGAAAAGCCCAAAGGTGATTGGAGCGTCAACGAAGCAAGCGACTACACCAAACACTGCGTATTTAAATAGTGATAAGCATGTCCAGGCCGGGTAGCTTTGCCCGGTTTTGATGACGGTTTGATGAAAAGGGCATTGCAAGCCTGGCTGGCTCCGGCTAAAACCTTGCAAAGGCGTCGTTCGTGGTAAGAAAAATGTCACACTGTTTCTCTACTATGCGTCGCTTAGCTACAACGGTAGGGATGATGTACAACTGTGGATAAATTGGCGGTAGTAAAAATTTTGCGTAGCTCCCAGTTGCGCTCCGCCATCAGCGCCTTGCTTTTAGTGTTGTTGATTGTGTTGCTGACCGAGCTATTTTGGAGTGTCGCCAGCATCTTGCGCACGCCAACGTTGCCTCCAGCCAGCGTTGCCACGGTTGATGTTGCGACAGGCAATGGCCCTGACTACAGTGTCCAGTCTTTGCTAGCCGTCCCGCTGTTTGGTGAGCCACCCAAGGCGGCGGTGGATGAACAGACGATCCAGAAGGATATCAAGCGCAGCCGTCTGAAAATTACCGTGCTCGGCGTTGTTGCCGGCAGCAAAGACAGTGGCGTGGCGATTCTGCGCCACGGCAGCAAGACTAAAGCCTACGGTGTGGGAGAAAAGATAGAAGTCGCCGGGGCCGTGAAACTGTTGGCGGTAATGCCTGACCACATTGTGATTGAGAACAACCGCAAGCAGGAAAAAATTGAACTGCAAAAACGCCGCGTGAGCCAGGGGATTAGCGCAACAGCCACTCCTTCAGCGGCGAACGGCGATGTGATCGACCTGAATCGTGCTGAAATTCGCGATCTTATCGGCGACCCGCGGCAGACAATTCAAAATAGCCCGCTGCGTTTAGCGCGCTTTTTTGCCGCTAGCCCGGTAATGGAGGGCGAGCAGCTGATTGGCTACGAGATGAAGCCGGGGCGCGATCCACGCCTTTTTAAACTGCTTGATTTGCAACCAGGCGATGTCGTTTTATCGGTGAATGGCCAGTCGTTGTCGGAGTTGCCGACTACCGAATTAATGAAGCTGATGGAAACCACGCAATCCTTCGAGCTGCTTGTGCAGCGCAACAATATGATTTTGAGCAAAAGATTGGATATATGAAAACTTTTCTCCTGAGCCTATCACTGCTGGTGGTACTGGCCGCGCCGCTGCAAGCCGCTTATGCCGAACGCTTCGAACTCGACATGCAAAATGTGGATATCGGTGAATTTATCGACACGGTTGCCAAATTGACGGGCAAAACCATTGTTGTAGACAGCCGAGTGAAGGGCAAGGTCAGCGTTCAGAGCCACAGAAAACTCGACGCCGATGAGCTGTATCAAATCTTCCTGTTGCAGCTCGGGGTAGAGGGTTACTCTGCGGTCGAGGCCGGCGACGGTGTGCTCAAAGTTATTCCAAATCAGGCGGCGAAAATAGAAGGCATTGAGGTTCAGCGGTCCTCCGCAGCAGTGGGGCGCAGTGAGTCCATCATTACCCGCATCGCGCAGCTGCAAAATGCGGATTCCGACGAGCTAGTTAAGTCATTGCGGCCCCTCGTCGATAATAAAGTCGGGGTAATCACCAGTTACTCCGATGCCAATATCATCTTGATTACCGATCGCGAATCCAATGTTCGCCGTTTGATGTCGATCATCTCAGCCGTTAACTCTGTCGACTCCCAGTTGATGGAGACCGTGGTGTTGCGTAATTCGTCGGCGGAAGAGGTGGAGCGCGTTTTAAACAAAGTGTTGTCGCAACAAACGCGCAAACGGGGATCATCCAAGCCTGTTGTCGCGGCAGACCCTCGGACGAATACGCTCATTCTATTTGGTGACGACGAGGCGCGCAGTTATCTGCGAAGGCTAGTTGCTGACCTCGATAGCGAGGTGTCCAGCCAGTCGAATATTCGCGTTAGGTATTTGAAGTACGCCAAAGCAGAAGAATTGGCGAAAGTCTTAAAAAGCATAAGCGATACCATTGTTAAAGATGAGCAAAGCGCGGGCCGAAATGCGGCGCCGGGCGTATCTTCGTCAATTAACATTGAAGCCCACGAGCAGACGAACTCCATCGTCATGTCGGGTAGCCCACATATTATCTCTGACGTGGAAAAAATCATTCGCGACCTGGATATCCGTCGTGCACAGGTGCTGGTCGAAGCCATCATTATTGAAGTGACTGACAGCAAGGCCAAAGAGTTAGGGGTGCAGTGGTTGTTCAGAGGGTCTCAAGAGGGCAGCACACCCGCAGGTGGTATTAATTTCGGCGGCGGTGCATCGGGTACCAGCGGCACACCGGGAATTATTAGTCTGTTGGCTGGCAGCGATGCTGCGGCGGCAGCGGCATCGACGGTCAAGGGTGCTGCCATCGGTCTGGGGAAACTGTCGGACGGCTTTAGCTTCGCTACCCTGGTCTCGGCGTTGGCGAGTGACTCAGAGTCAAATATTCTCTCTACACCGAGCCTGCTCACCTTGGACAATGAAGAGGCATCTATTCTGGTGGGGCAGGAAATTCCGGTGATCACTGGTTCAACCGCCAGTTCCACAAATACCAACCCTTTCCAGACCATCGAGCGGCAAGAAGTGGGGACCAAGCTCCTGATGACGCCGCAGATTAACGATGGCGATGCTGTGCAAATGACGATTGAGCAGGAGGTGTCCTCGCTCAGCCCGGCAACCAATGCCGCCGATGTTATTACCAATAAGCGTACCATTAAAACGACAGTACTGGTGAACGACGGCGCAACAATCGTGCTGGGCGGCCTTATTGATGATCAGGTCAATGAGCAGACGGCGAAGGTGCCGTTGTTGGGCGATATCCCCCTGTTGGGCAGATTGTTTCGTGCGGATAACACCAGCATGTCTAAGCGCAATTTGATGGTGTTTATCCGGCCAACTATCGTCCGTGACCAGGCAACACTCTCTGAACTCAGTGGCAGAAAGTACAACTTTATTCGCACCGAGCAGTTAGCTAAAGCTGCATCCGGTATTTCCTTGTTCCCATTCACCGAGCTATCGGTATTGCCAGAATGGTCCGGCCTGGAGCCGTCGCCGGTAGATTTGCTGCCCCGCGAAACCCTGGCTGAGCCGCCGGTTAAGGCATCGCCAGCCGCCGACACTGAACCCGCACCGCAGAATTCACCAGCGCCGCAACCACCGGCGCAGCAGGGCGCCGCTGCCAGCCCAGCAGAGGAAGCGCCGGTTACGGCCGAGCCCATAGAGTGGCGCAAGGACGAATGCAGTCGGCGGGTACGCGCTGGTTCGAAGATGCCGCGCCGCTGCGACGGCGCTGAGGATGGCCAAGCCTGATGTCGCGCCCCTTAAGTTACGCTTTTGCACGCACTAATCGCCTGTTGGTGGAGGACGGCGAGCACGGCCCTCAGGTGTTGGTTTGCCGCACCACGCCAGCGTCTGCCTTGGCCGAGGTTCAGCGCGCACTGAATACGTCTTTTTCAATGGCGCTATGTGATGAGGACGCGCTGCAAGAGAAGATTAACGAGGCTTTTCAGCGCCAGCAGGGCGATGCGATGTCGGCGATGGGCGATATCAGCGACGAAGTGGACCTTGACCGCTTGGCTGAGGAGATTCCCGAGTCTCAGGACCTGTTGGACGCGCAGGATGACGCCCCTGTTATCCGCCTGATTAATGCCTTGTTCGGTGAAGCGCTAAAGCGTGACGCTTCCGATATTCATATTGAAACCTACGAGAAAACCATGTCAGTTCGCTTGCGAGTGGACGGCATTCTGCAAGAAGTATTGACACCCAACCGCCGCCTCGCCCCCTTGCTGGTGTCGCGTATTAAGGTGATGTCTCGCCTCGATATTGCGGAAAAACGCGTGCCCCAGGATGGTCGTGTGTCACTGCGGATCGCCGGTCGGTCGGTGGATGTGCGGGTGTCGACCATTCCATCGAATTACGGCGAGCGTGTGGTGATGCGCCTGCTGGATAAACAGGCTGCGAGAATCGATCTCTCTCATCTCGGTATGCCCGAGAGAACGCTGGCGAAACTGACCGACCTGTTGCATCAGCCCAACGGTATTATCCTGGTGACCGGGCCGACTGGCTCCGGTAAAACCACCACGCTTTATGCCGGGTTGATGGCCTTGAACGACCGCAAGCGGAATATTCTCACCGTGGAAGACCCGGTAGAGTACGACATTGAAGGAATCGGTCAGACGCAAGTGCATGCCAAAGTGGGTATGACCTTCGCGAGGGGCCTGCGGGCGATTCTTCGCCAGGACCCCGATGTCGTGATGGTCGGCGAGATCCGCGACCAAGAGACGGCCGAAATTGCCGTACAGGCATCGTTAACCGGTCACATGGTGTTATCGACCCTGCACACCAACACCGCCATTGGCGCCATTACGCGTTTGGTCGACATCGGTGTAGAGCCGTACTTGATTGCGTCGAGCTTAAAAGGCGTATTAGCACAGCGCCTGGTGCGTCGTTTGTGTCAGTCCTGCCGCCAGCCAATAACGCTGGATGCGACGGAAGCGCGCCTGCTGGGAGATACCCAGTTAGAGGGTCAGCAAGCCTACAATGCCGGTGGCTGCGAAGCGTGTCAGCACTCTGGTTATCGCGGTCGCCAGGGCGTCTATGAATTGTTGGTGATCGACAGGGAACTGGCGGAAATGATCCACAATCGCGCCGGCGAGCAGGAGATTCAGCGCTATGCCAGTGCCCGAATGACAACGCTGATGTCAGAGGGGCGGCGACTGGTGCTTGAAGGCCAAACGAGCCTCGACGAATTGTTGCGCAGCGTTCGCGAGGGTGCCGATGCCGGCCTTTGAGTACCGCGCACTCGACGCTGGCGGCGCCAGTCGCAAGGGCATCGTCGAAGCCGATTCGATCCGCATGGCAAGGCAAGCCCTGCGGGATCAGCAGTTATTTCCGGTAGAGGTAAAAGCCACTCGCGATAGATCTTCCGGTAAGGGCGGCCTGTCGTTGTCGCGGCCGCGTATCGGTATTGCCGATCTGGCGCTGTTCACCCGCCACTTAGCAACACTGATACATTCCGGAATACCGGTCGAAGAGGCCCTGGCGGCGACGGCAAAGCACAGTCGCAAAGAGGCACTCAAGCGCATAATTCTGGAATTGCGTTCGCGGGTATTGGAGGGGCACTCGCTCGCCGATGGCCTGAACGATCACCCCCACGTGTTTAATTCTGTTTACCGCGCACTGGTCAGCTCTGGCGAAAAATCCGGTGATTTGGCAGAGGTGTTAAATCAGCTTGCAGAATACACCGAAGACAGCCAAAAGCTGCGGGGTGTGATTGTGCAGGCGGCGCTCTATCCCGTGGTATTGTGTTTTGTCGCCATCGGCGTCATTACTGCGCTAATGACCTATGTTGTTCCAAAGGTCACCGCGCAGTTTGAACACTACGATCAGACGCTGCCGTTTTTAACACGGGCACTGATTAGCATCAGCGACGGCCTCGCCAGCTACTGGTATGTGATGATTCTTGCGATAGCGGCCGTCGCGTCGGGCGTTTATCTATGGATGCGCGATCCGCAACGGCGCTTGCGAGCTCATCGCTGGGTATTGAAGGTGCCACTTTGGGGGCTGCTGATGCTGGAGCTGGACGCGGCGCGCATGCTGCGTACGCTGGCGATTTTGCTGTCGTCGGGGGTGCCGTTTTTGGAAACGCTGAAAGTGGCCTGTGCAACGCTGGGCAATGAGCATTTAAAACAAAGTATGGATCGCGTGCGCGAGCAGGTGCGCGAGGGCAAGAGCTTTAGCCGGTGCTTACAGGATGAAGCGGAATTGCCCCCAATGGCGGTGTATATGATCGCCAGTGGCGAATCCAGTGGCGAGTTGGAGCAGATGGTTCAGCGCGCCGCCGCCAACCTGGAGCGCGAGCTTCAGGCTCGTGTGCAAATGTTTGTCAGCCTTTTTGAACCCCTGTTAATCGTGGTTTTGGGGCTGGTAGTCTTAGCGATCGTGTTGGCAATTCTGCTGCCGATACTGCAATTGAATAACCTTACTCAGTTTTAGGAGGTCGACGTGGAGTCGCGTGCATTGAGTTCTCGCCGCCAACAGGGTTTCACACTGTTGGAAATCATGGTCGTTATCGTCATCTTGGGGCTCTTGGTGGCCGTTGTTGCTCCGAATGTACTGCAAAACCAGGACCGAGCGATGGTGGAGAAGGCCCGCGCGGATATAGCGGTGTTGGAACAGTCACTGGATATGTACAAGCTGGACAACCACGTTTACCCAACCACCGATCAAGGATTGATGGCGCTGGTTAAACGGCCTGAAACGGGCCCCTCGCCGAAAAATTATCGCAGCAATGGTTATATTAAGCGCCTGCCTGAGGACCCCTGGGGTAACCCCTATAATTACATCCAGCCTGGTGAGCACGGCCCCTACGACCTGTATTCCACCGGAGCTGATGGTGAAGAGGGCGGTGAGGAGTTAGCCCGTGACATCGTCAACTGGCAGGAGTAGTCAACGCGGCTTCTCTTTGCTGGAGCTGCTGGTCGTTATCTTTATTATTGGCCTGATGAGCGGTGTTGCCGTGCTGACTCTGCCCGGCAGAGGTGGCGAAGAACTGCTGCGAGAGAATCGCGCGGTAATTCTGCTGGCGCTGCGCACAGCAAGGGCAGAAGCGGTGTTTAGTGGCCGCAGTTTGGGCTTGTTGTGGGATGGCGATAAAGGCCGCTTTCTGAGCCGCAATGCCGACGGCTGGTCAGCCATTACCCAGGGGCCATTGGCCAAGCCTTTGGAGATAGACGACGACTTGCGCAGTGAAATCCTGTTAGCAGG
>Ga0208468_1000071_pt1 | contig 37122 bp, 37 predicted proteins | sample DeeseametaMP0960_FD_184198 | JGI IMG/M metagenome (GOLD analysis project Ga0208468, IMG submission 184198) | Marine microbial communities from the Deep Indian Ocean - MP0960 (SPAdes) | ecosystem: Environmental > Aquatic > Marine > Oceanic | place: East of Madagascar, South Indian Ocean... | reverse complement strand
CACCCGGCGGTCTTGGTGTGCGCGTCGACTCCCACCTCTACAGCGGCTATACCGTGCCTCCCCACTACGATTCGATGATCGCCAAGATCATCACCTGGGGCGACGACCGCGAGTCGGCGTTAAGCCGCATGCGCACCGCGCTGGACGAGCTGGTCGTAGACGGCATTCGCACCAACACCGAACTGCACCGCGATTTGGTGCGCGACAATGCCTTTGCCAAGGGCGGCGTCAGCATCCACTATCTCGAAAAGAAACTGAAAATCTGATTTACTCCGGTTTTCATTGACACCGACAAGGGGCCAACAGGCCCCTTTTTTATTTTTTGCTACCGAGACCTGACATGAGCTGGCTACAGATTCGCCTCGACGCCAACCCCGACTCCGCCTCTGCCCTTGAGGATGCCCTACTAGACTGCGGCGCCGCATCGGTGACCCTTGAAGACAATGCCGATCAACCGCTTTTTGAGCCCCCCATCGGTCACACCCCAATCTGGCAGCACACCCGCGTCACTGGCATGTTCCAGGCCGACACAGACATGGTCACTGTCCTCGCTCAATTGAACGCTCTGGTGGGCGAGCTACCCAAGCATCGCATCGAGATTCTTGAAGACCGAGACTGGATTCGCGAGTGGATGGACAGCTACCAACCACTGCAATGCGGCAAGCAGCTTTGGATTTGCCCAAGTTGGCGCGAGCCCGTTGACCCAACAGCAGTCAATCTGCTGCTGGACCCCGGCCTGGCTTTCGGAACCGGCACCCACCCGACGACCTGGCTGTGCCTAAACTGGCTGGACAGCCAGCCCCTGGCCGGCAAGACCGTCATCGACTACGGCTGTGGCTCGGGCATTCTCGGGATTGCGGCCTTGCTATTGGGCGCAGAAAAACTGATTGCCGTCGACACCGACCCACAAGCGCTGCAGGCCACCAGCGAAAATGCCAAGCGCAATAATATCGACAGCGACAAGCTGGCTTGCTACCTCCCCGAGGAGGTTCCACCTGGCCTTCACGGCGACGTGTTGCTCGCCAACATTTTAGCCGGACCGCTGATGGAGTTGGCGCCGACCCTCGCCGCCTGCCTGGACCCTGGCGCGCCTATTTGCCTGTCGGGCATACTGGACAGCCAAGGCGACACGATTAAGCAATGCTACCAGCATTGGTTTGTCGGCCTGGCTAGCGAGCAGCGGGAAGAATGGCTCCGTATCAGTGGCCAGCGCAACAGCGAGTCGGCCAAGTAGCATCGACTGAAGACAGCCCCTATACTCTGCTCCACGAATTGCAGTGAGGACCGCCCAGCCCCGGCACAACCGACATGCCAGACGCCCATAACGCAAACGACAACTTGCTCGACAGCGTGTGTTGCCCAGCCTGCGACACCCGCTTTCGCTGTCAATTTTCCGACCTTGCCATCGCCGATGGCCTGCTTCGCTGCGGTGTCTGCCAACACGTGTTCAATGCCACAGAACAGCTCACCCCCGCTCAGCGCGAGGCCTTTGACGCGCTAGTGGCGCCGACGACCAACACGACACCCGCACAGGACTCACCGGAACCGGACTCAAACGATTCGGACGAAACCGGCGCCGCTGGCAGCGATAAAAAGCTCGGCCCCGAGCTGCTAGAAGGCTTGTCCACCAACGACCACGGCTTTGAATTTCATCAACCGCGAGCGCGACGTCGCTGGCCCTGGCTACTGGTAAATAGCCTGGCGCTGATAGCCCTGCTGGCTCAGTGGGCGTACTGGCAGAGGAGCGACTTACTTAGCCACCCAAACCTGCCGCCCGAGATTAAAGCGTTTGCGTTATCCCAGTGTGCGCAGCTGTCGCTGACTTGCCTGCCGAATCAAGCTCCACCGGGGCCACAGCCAGGTAGCGACATTATTAGCCAAAAGCTCCTAGTTCGCCCCCATCCCGACGTTGCCGATGCCCTCAAGGTAGATGCCATTTTGCTCAACAAGGCCGATGGCGCGCGCGACTTCCCCCTGCTACAACTGCGTTTCAGTAATATTCACGGTATTGAGTTAGCCAGCCGCCTGTTCTATCCAAGCGAGTACCTGGCCGGCGAGCTAAACGCCCTGTCCCAGCTCGATAGCGGCCAGCCCGTGCATATCGCCTTGGAAATCGCCGCCCCGGCGGCCGATGCGGTCAACTACGAACTCCGCCTTTTCAGTCGACCTTAGCGGGGTCGTTACACTGGTTATTTTCTGAGCGCAAGACTACCGAAAGCAAAATCTAGCGAGTAGAATAGCTGCCCTGTTTTCCCACGGTCTCTCCTTTAACGGGGCATGGCGATGATCCGGATTGGTCCTCACAAGCTCCCCGCTCGCGCTGTTTTGGCGCCGATGGCGGGCATTACCGACCTCCCCTTCCGGCAACTGTGTCTGCAGTTTGGCGCTGGCTTGACCGTATCGGAAATGCTGATTAGCAATAGCGACTTGTGGCACACACGCAAAAGCCACCTGCGCCTCGCTAAGGACGACGATGCTCTGCGCTCGGTACAAATTGCCGGCGCCGAGCCGGCCATGATGGCCGACGCCGCACGTCGCTGTGCAGACGATGGCGCCCATATTATCGATATCAATATGGGTTGCCCGGCAAAGAAAGTTTGCAAACGCGCGGCGGGGTCCGCCCTGCTACGTGAACCCGAACTTGTCGAGGCGATTCTTCGCCAGGTCACCGCCGCCGTCTCGGTGCCGGTAACGTTGAAGATTCGCACTGGCTGGTCGCCCGAGCAACGCAACGGCGTTGATATAGCCCGCCTGGCAGAAGACTGCGGCATTGCTGCACTGGCCGTACACGGCCGCACGCGCGCCTGCCGCTTCAACGGCAGTGCCGAGTACGACACGATAGCGGCGATCAAGCAGGCCGTATCAATGCCGGTACTGGCCAATGGCGATATCGACAGCCCTGAAAAGGCACTCGCGGTCCTGCAGCACACCGGCGCCGACGGTGTCATGCTGGGGCGCGCCGTTCAGGGTAAACCCTGGCTGTTCCGGGAGATCAATGCAGCATTGGAAGGGGGCGAATACACCCCCGTTCAAACTGCAGAAATGCGCGAGGTCATGCTCTCGCATATCAAAGCATTACATCACTTTTACGGTGAACATCAGGGCCTGCGCATCGCACGCAAACACTGCGCGTGGTATTTGCAGGACTTTAATAACGTGGATTTCAGGCGCCACTTCAACCGCTTGGAAGACGCGAGTGCACAACTAGATGCTGTACAGAGCTTTTTTGAACAGCACAGCGACAAATTACAGGATGCAGCAGCATGAACCTCAGCCCATTAAGCGCTGCCGAGAGCAGCCCAGTCAGCACCGCTCCGGCCGATGATATTTCGCAAGCCAAAACTCTGCGCGACAGTGTCGCTATCGCCCTGAACAATTACTTCTCAAACCTCGACGGCCAGGATGTCAGCGACGTCTACAACATGGTGTTGTCTGAGATTGAAGCGCCACTGCTCGAAGAGGTGATGAAGTACACCCGCAACAATCAAACCCGCGCTTCGCAAATGCTCGGCCTCAACCGCGGGACGCTGCGCAAAAAATTGAAACAATACGACCTGCTATAAACCCGCCATCGCACCCAAAGGAACACCGCCCGGATGACTACCGAGACGACTTCACGCCCCGTTAAACGCGCGCTAATCAGCGTATCCGACAAATCTGGCATCGTCGATTTTGGCCGCCAGCTTACCGAGATGGGGGTAGAACTCCTGTCCACCGGAGGCACCTACCGCCTACTGCAAGACAACGGCATTAGCGTGACGGAAGTTGCGGACTACACGGGCTTTCCTGAAATGATGGATGGCCGGGTGAAAACCCTCCATCCGAAAGTTCACGGCGGTATTCTCGGCCGCCGCGGCACCGATGATGCTGTCATGAGCGAGCACGGCATTGACGCTATCGATATGGTAGTTGTTAACCTCTACCCCTTTGAGGCCACCGTTGCCAAGCCAGATTGCAGCCTGGAAGATGCGATTGAGAATATCGATATCGGCGGCCCGACCATGGTTCGCGCAGCGGCCAAGAACCACCGCGACGTTGCCATTGTGGTAAACGCCGGCGACTATGACACCATTATTGAGGAAATGCGTGCCAACGACGGTGCAACCCTGCACAGCACCCGCTTCGACCTCGCAATCAAAGCCTACGAGCACACGGCATCGTACGACGGCGCCATCGCCAATTACTTCGGCAGACTCGTTCCCGGCGGCAGCGACAAATTCCCTCGCACCTTTAACAGCCAATTCGTTAAAGCCCAGGAAATGCGCTACGGCGAAAATCCCCATCAGGACTCAGCGTTTTATGTTGAGCGCCACCCCAGCGAAGCCTGCATTGCCACCGCAACGCAGCTGCAGGGCAAGGAGCTGTCATACAACAATATTGCCGACACCGATGCAGCACTTGAGTGTGTGAAGAGCTTTACCAAGCCCGCCTGCGTGATTGTTAAACACGCCAATCCCTGTGGTGTATCGGTGTCGCTCAACGGGATCGGCGAAGCCTATGACCTGGCCTTCGCCACCGACCCTGAATCGGCCTTTGGCGGTATTATCGCCTTCAACCGCGAGCTCGATGCCGCAACGGCGCAAGCCATTTGCGACCGTCAGTTTGTAGAAGTGATTATCGCCCCAAGCGTCAGCGACGACGCGCGCGCTGTTGTGGCCGCCAAGAAAAACGTGCGCCTGCTGAGCTGCGGAGAGTGGGATAGCCCACAACCTGCCTTTGACTATAAACGCGTCAACGGCGGCCTGCTGGTGCAAGACCGCGACCTCGGCATGATTACTGCCGGTGAGCTGAAAGTGGTGAGCAAGCGCCAGCCCAGTGAAGACGAGATCAACGATTTGATCTTCGCCTGGAAAGTCGCCAAATTCGTCAAGTCGAACGCGATTGTCTACGCCAAAAATCGCCAGACGATCGGTGTCGGCGCCGGGCAGATGAGCCGAGTGAACTCCGCGCGCATCGCCGCTATTAAGGCCGAGCACGCGGGCCTGCAAGTTGAGGGCGCCGTGATGGCATCCGACGCCTTCTTCCCCTTCCGCGATGGCATCGACAATGCGGCGAAAGTTGGCATTAGCTGCATCATTCAGCCGGGCGGTTCAATTCGTGACGAAGAAGTCATTGCCGCCGCCGATGAGCACAACATGGCAATGGTATTCACTGGCATGCGCCACTTCCGCCACTAACGCTGAAATATCGCCGGCAGCTGCCTGCCGGCGACGCCAGCACCGAATCGATAGAAAAAAGATAATTTCTTCGGCCTTGAAGCAACCATTGCTCAAGGCCGTTTAGCTAAATCACGCAGCCGTGATGGCCGTAGAAATAGGACGCAGTTGAAATGAACGTATTGATTATTGGCTCCGGTGGCCGTGAGCACGCTCTGGCTTGGAAGGCGGCCCAGTCTGCCAATGTTGAAACCGTTTATGTCGCACCAGGCAACGCCGGCACTGCGCTGGACACGGGCATAGAAAATGTCGAGATAGGCGTAGGCGATTTCGAGGCACTGGCAAACTTTGCCGAAGGCAACGATATCGCGCTGACCATCGTCGGTCCCGAAGCGCCACTGGTTGACGGCGTGGTGGATTTCTTCGCCAAACGCGGCCTGCCCTGCTTTGGCCCCAGCCAGGGCGCTGCACAACTGGAAGGCTCCAAAGCCTTTACCAAGGACTTCCTTGCCCGACACAACATCCCCACTGCGGCCTATGGCAACTTCACTGAACTCGAGCCAGCGCTTGCCTACCTTCGCGAGCAAGGCGCACCGATTGTCGTCAAGGCCGACGGCCTGGCGGCGGGCAAAGGCGTTATTGTTGCAGAAACACTGGAACAAGCTGAAGACGCCGTGCGCGACATGCTGTCCGGCAATGCGTTCGGCGACGCCGGCTGCCGCGTAGTGATTGAAGAATTCTTAGTCGGCGAAGAAGCCAGCTTCATCGTTATGGTCGACGGCGAAGACGTTTTGCCGATGGCAACCAGCCAGGATCACAAGCGTGTTGGCGATGGCGACACCGGCCCCAACACCGGTGGCATGGGCGCTTACTCACCCGCGCCAGTGGTAACGCCAGACGTTCATCAGCGCATTATGGAACAGGTTATTATGCCAACCGTTCGCGGCATGGCAGAAGAAGGCAACCGCTACACCGGCTTTCTGTATGCCGGCTTGATGATCAGCCCCGAGGGTGAACCAAAAGTTATTGAATACAACTGCCGGTTTGGCGACCCGGAAACACAACCCATCATGCTGCGCTTGCAGTCTGACCTTGTCGCTCTGTGTCAGGCGGCGCTCGCTGGCACGTTGGCCAATGCTGAGGCGCAATGGGACGCACGCCCCGCGGTCGGCGTTGTACTCGCCGCCGGCGGCTACCCCGGCAGCTATAAAAAGGGCGATGAAATTACCGGTATCCCCGCAGAAACCGCCAGCACCAAAGTCTTCCACGCCGGCACGCAATTAGACGGCGGCAGGCTGACAACCAACGGCGGGCGAGTACTGTGCGCTACCGCCATGGGCAATAGCGTAAGCGAAGCCCAGGCACTGGCCTACGACGTCGCCAAACAGATCGACTGGCAAGGTGTTTTCTTCCGCAGTGACATCGCCTATCGCGCCATCGCTCGGGAATAGCGGTCACTTGATTATGTGCAGGATGCCCTTCGCGATACGCCTTGATTTGAGGCTGCTGCTCAGCAGCCTGCTATTGTTTCTTGCCACGAGCCACATCGGCCACGCCGCCGTCATCCTGGATCCGGCCGTGGCGCGGGTCGACATCAGTCAATCCGGCGAAATATACGAAGATAGCAGCGGTCAGCTGTCCATCGACGACCTGCTTCAGCCGACCTTTCAGCGCAGCTTTCGGCCACTTGAAAATGGCGATTTAATGCTCGATGGCAGCACCCAAACCTACTGGCTGCTGTTTCGCTTTCGCAATACCCACAACGAAACCCTGCGCCGCATACTGGAATTGCGCCCGGCGCATTTGGGTGAGGTCACCGTCTACGCACATCGCAGCGGCACGCCCGCCGAAGAGCGGGCCACGGTTTTCCCCCCGCAAGATATGCTGCGGCCCCAGCGAATCTACCGCTTAAACCTGCCAGCCGGCAGCGCGACCAATATTTATGTGCGCATCGACAAGCACGCCGATATCCGAGTGTCTGTCAAACTCTTTAGCGATATCGCGTTTATTTCAGAAAGCAGCCAACGCGATATTGGAAATTTCTTTCTGCTTGGCGTGCTCAGTACCGTCAGCATCTACTGCCTGGTTGCCTTCCTGGTATACCGGGAACCGCTATTTGCCAATTTGTGCATATTTGGCGTCTTGGTAATGGGCTCGCAGCTGATGGCCTGGGGCTACCTTGGCCAACCCCGAGGTATGCTGCCCCCCTGGGACAGCCCAGTTATGATCATTTCAGCGATCGGCATCTTGCTGACCGAAGTGATCTTTGCGCTAGGCTTCCCCGTGTACCCCAAGCAGCGCCCAGGCCATTGGCCAAACATATTGCGCGGAACCCTATTCCTGCTCGTCGCAGCGCTGCCCTTCAGTATTATCACCGACGCCCATTACAGCGGCATTCTGTTGAGCATTCTGGTACCACTTACCGCCGCGTCTACGTTGTTTGCGGGCTTGAATGGCTACTTTGTCAGCTACAGCCGACTCCTGTTGTTTTACCTGCTGGGCAAAAGTCTCACCCTGGTCATTTATCTGTTAGCCCAGCTCAGCTACTTACTTGGCGTTCTCGATATCTACGACATGAATGCCCTGCTCTCGCTGGCCGCTGTGATCGTTGCTCTCGCTCACGCCACACTGCTGATTACCCGCAGCCGCAAGCGCTGGCGTATGCAGCACGAGGATGCTCAGCGCGTCGCCGTGGTCGATGAGGTAAACCGTGCAAAAAGTGAAGTGCTGGCGCGCATCACTCACGATATCCGCACCCCAATCAGCGCAATGCTGGGCGTGACAGAACTGCTTCAAGAGACCCAACTGACCGCCAGCCAGGAAGACTATTTGCGCAGCCTGCAACGCTCCAGCCACGAGTTACTGCAGCTGCTCGAAGAAGCGGGGCAAGCTGCGCGATTTAGCGACAGCGATATCGACCTCAACAGCCAGCTCATCGCCCTGCCTGAATTAGTCAGCGACGCCTTGTCCAGTTTCCGAAACATGGCTGCAGAACGCGACCTGGAGTTGATCAGCGATTTATCAAATACCCTGCCAATGCAGTTGCTTGGGGACCTGTCGCGGCTGCGCCAATTGCTGATTCACAGCCTGAACAGCGCCTTCGAACACGCCGAGGGTGGCTTTATCCTGTTAAAAATTGGCCCGGCCTCCCCTCGCCCCGGCCACCTCCAGGTGGAAGTCTCCCACCGTGGCAGTAATTTCACTGGCGATGAGCGGCAGGCGCTTCAACGCCCCAAGGTTGAAAAGAAAGACAGCGCGATGAGCACGCGATTTGCCATTATCGCTCGCCTGGTCAGCCTGATGGGCGGACAAATTAGCCTGCGTAACAGCGCCAGTCGCGACGTACACACCCTCTGCATGACACTGCAGCTGGGAGTGATCAGCAATAAGCAGCCAAGCCCCGAAGCAACAGACTTGTTGAACAATAAACGCCTTCTGGTCGTGGACAGCAACCGCACGTTTTGCGAGGTGGTCAATAAACAATGCTCCCCCTGGGGAATGGGTGTCTTCTCCGCCACCAATGAGCAAGCCGCGCTGGCCATCATGCGTAACCAACGCCTGGTCAATGCCCCCGTCGATTTTGTACTGATCGACCACAGGCAAAGCGATAATGGCCTACTACTGGCACGCCGGGTAAAAGAAGAATTCGCCAACGCCGACCATCAACCCAGTGTGCTGCTACTTGCCCACGCGAATATTTCGTATAGCAGAGAAGAACTGCAAGCGGCAGGGGTGCAACGGGTACTGAGTAAACCGCTGGGCAATATTGCCCTGCGCAGCGCACTACTGGGCGAATCGCGTGTTGCCGAGCGCGGTCACGACATAGATCAATACAGCAGCGACGCCTTGAATTATCATTCTCTGCGCTGCCTGATCGCCGAGGACAACCCCAGTAACGCGCTGGTGCTGTCGCGCATGCTCAAAAGCCTGGGAATCACTGTTCAACATGCGGAAAACGGCCAGCAAGCCCTAAACTTTTTTATTCGCGACCACTACGACTTGGTTATACTCGATGTGGAAATGCCGGTGATGGACGGCATTGAAGCGGCGCGCCAAATTCGGCAATTTGAACAAGAAGAGGAGCGCGAGCGCACACCGATTTTCGGGCTGACGGCAAACGCCCTGGACGAGCAGCGCGACAGCTACCTCAGCGCAGGCATGGACCTTCACTTGGTGAAACCGATCCGACTGTGGGAGCTGGCCGAGTCGATACAGCGCTGGACGGGCTACCAGCATCAGAAAGACTGAGTTTGCCGTACAATAAGGCGAGATTGGAGGATATGATGACCAGAAGCTTTTCCGCCTTGGATCGACTACTGATTGGCGCAGACCGCAGCCTGAAAACCCTGGTTCGCGGCAGTGCCACACCGCAACGCGAAAACCCCGCCAGCGGCCGCCGCGACAGCCAACATCAGGACGCCCGTCACACAGCGGGCCTTATGCGCATCAACCACACTGGCGAAGTGTGCGCCCAGGCGTTGTACCAGGGGCAGGCGCTGACGGCCAAGCGCCCCGATATTAAACAAGCCATGAGCCACGCCGCCGACGAGGAAATTGATCATCTGGTGTGGTGTGAGCAACGCCTAAAGGAGTTAGGTAGCCATACCAGCCTACTCAACCCCCTGTTCTATGCTGGCTCCTTTGCTATCGGCGCGACAGCGGGCGCAATCAGCGACAAAATCAGCCTGGGGTTTGTTGCTGCCACCGAGGATCAGGTATGCGAGCACCTGCGCAGCCACCTGGACTCCCTGCCCAACGACGATGAAAAATCGCGAGCCATTTTGGAACAAATGCTGGAGGACGAAGCGGCCCACTCCACCGCAGCGATAGAAGCCGGCGGCACCGTTTTTCCAAAGCCGGTAAAGAAGGCCATGACCCTTCTCTCAAAAGTCATGACCCGAACGACCTACTACGTGTAAAGGCGTGCCAGCCAGCGACTAGACAGCACTGGCGATAGGTGGGTGGTGAATGATCTGTACAAGATTGCCATCGGGATCTAGGCAATAGAAGCTACGCGCACCATCGCGGTGGGTCCTGGGTGCGGCTTTAATGCTAACGCCATTCGCAACAAGGAACTCGTGCCAGGCATCGACATCGTCGGCTTCCCTAACGATAAAACCCAAGTGGTCTAAGCGCTGGCCCGCGGCCGGCCGCTCAGCACCGTGATAACGATGAATGGCCAGGTTGTCGCAACCCGAGCAAAGGTAGTAATTATCCTCGTCGGGCTGCCACTCGACCGCCATACCCAGCAGGTCAGTATAAAACTGAACGGTCTCTTCCAGCTTTTCTACAAATAACGCCAAGTGGCGCATGCCCGCATGGGGATTGGGGCGCTGCATATATCCTACTCCGCTTCAATAATCTCGTGACTATGCTCGATCACCACGCCGGCCTTTTCCATCATAATGGACGCCGAACAGTATTTTTCAGCCGACAGCTCAACCGCGCGCTTCACGTGGCTCTCCTTCAAGGCAGTGCCGGTAACAACAAAGTGAAGGCGTATTGTTTCAAAGACGGCGGGTACCGCATCAACACGTTCGGCCACCAGCTCGCACCGGCAATCTTTCACCTGCTGGCGTGACTTCTTCAGCATACTCATCACATCGAATGAGGCGCAGCCACCCATGCCCAACAGCAACATTTCCATAGGCCGAACGCCCATATTACGGCCGCCGTGGTCTTCCGGACCATCCATAACCACGCTGTGGCCGCTTCCGGATTCACCTAAAAACATTGCACCGTCAACCCACTTTACCGTTGCTTTCATCATTACCCCGATAGAATTTGTCAATCCGCTAAGCTTATCACAGCACCTGCATCCAGGCTCGCCATTGCCAGCAAAGCGCGGCATACTAATACACACGAATGAAACAGCGCTTTGCCCATAACCAAACTAAAAAAGAGAGTGGCCCGTGTTCCAGGCACCGAAACCCGACATCCCAAATCTCGACGACTTTCTCGCGCACTGCCATCGGCGCCGACACCCTAGCAAGAGCACGCTGATCTATGCTGGAGACGACAGCGACGCGCTCTACTATATTATCGACGGCTCGGTGACGGTGATTATCGAAGACGACGACGGCCGTGAAATGATTGTCGCCTACTTAAACAAGGGCGACTTTTTTGGTGAAATGGGCGTATTCGACGAAGACATCCCGCCGACTCGTAGCGCCTGGGTAAAAAGCCGAACCGACTGTGAGATTGCCGAGATTAGCTACAGCAAGTTTCGCGAACTCCAGGACCAATACCCGGACATCCTGCTGGCCCTCGGCAAGCAAATGGCAAAACGCTTACGCCTCACCACGCGCAAAGTTGGCGACCTGGCCTTTTTGGATGTTACTGGCCGCGTCGCGCGAACACTTCTCGATTTGTGCAAACAGCCAGACGCCATGACTCACCCGGATGGTATGCAGATCAAAATCACCCGTCAGGAAATTGGCAGGATTGTTGGCTGCTCCCGCGAGATGGTTGGTCGCGTACTCAAAACCCTGGAAGAACAGGGGCTGGTCCACGTTAAAGGCAAAACGATGGTGGTGTACGGCACCCGCTGAGCAGCGGCTGCCAATACCCCGACCCGTAGCCCCCTATTTAGCAAACAGCTCTGCTAATTTTTCCCCGGGCTCTGCCGCGCGCATAAAGGCCTCGCCAACGAGAAAGGCATCGACGTTGTGCTGGCGCATTGCCGCTACATCGTCAGCGCTGTGAATACCGCTCTCGGTAACCACAATACGATTCTCGTCAATTTGTGCCAGCAGCGAGAAGGTATTGTCCAAGCTGGTCTCAAAATTGTGCAGGTTGCGGTTATTGATGCCGACCAGGCGATTGCCAAGCGGCAAAATACGCTGAAGCTCCTCGGCGTTGTGTACCTCGATCAACACATCCATTCCCAACTCGTGGGCCAGGGCGTTGAGCTGCGCTAACTGCGCATCGTCCAATGCGGCTGCTATTAACAAAATACAATCAGCCGCAATCGCCCGCGCTTCGTACACCTGATAAGGGTCGACAATAAAATCCTTGCGGATCACCGGCAGTGAGCAAGCCTCACGCGCCTGCTGTAAATATGCCTCGCACCCTTGAAAAAAATCGGCATCGGTCAGCACCGACAAACAGGCAGCGCCGCCCTGTTCATAGCTTCGGGCAATCTCCGCCGGATGGAAATCTTCGCGGATCACGCCTTTGGAGGGCGACGCTTTTTTGATCTCTGCGATAACTGCCGATTGCCCCGCCGCTAGCTTCGCCTCCATGGCGGCAACAAAACCTCGTGGCTGCGATGCACTGGCTATCTCCGCTTGCAGCTGGGCGATGGGGCGCCGCGCACTGCGCTCGGCCACTTCTTCAAATTTTCGATCAATGATACGGTTCAAAACCGTTGGTGTTGTCATTGCGTCATACCCTGTGTGAAGGCCGCTAACTCTTGCATTTTTTCCAGCGCACGACCGCCGTGAATCACATCTTCAGCGAGGGCCACCCCCGCCTTCAAATCGCCGGTAACACCGGCGACATACAGCGCCGCCCCCGCATTTAGCGCGATCATATCCGCGGCTTTTTCTGCAGCGGCAGAATCCCGCTTGCCCAGCGCATTGCGGATCAATGCCAACGACGCTTCACTGTCGTCCACATCAAGACCAATCAGGCTCTGGCTGGCAATACCCGCATCTTCCGGCTGTAGACGGTATTCGCGAATCTCACCGTTTTTCAGCTCCGCCACCTGCGTTGATGTTGCCAAACTGATCTCATCCAGGCCGTCGCCTGAGTGCACCACCATTACGTGTTCAGCACCTAAGCGTCCCATCACCTCGGCTAGCGGGCGACACAAGTCGGCACTAAACACACCGAGCAGCAGGCGCTTAACCCCTGCTGGGTTGGTCAGTGGGCCAAGAATATTAAAAATCGTGCGCTGGGCCAGTTCCTTGCGCGGGCCAATGGCGTGTCGCATCGCGCTGTGGTGGTTTACGGCAAACATAAAGCCAACACCCACCTCGCGTATGCAGCGCGCGACCTGTTCGGGTGTCAGATCAAGCACAATACCCGCTTTCTCCAGCAGGTCGGCACTGCCACTGTTTGACGACACAGAGCGGTTACCGTGCTTAGCCACATGCGCCCCGGCAGCAGCTACCACAAAACTACTGGCTGACGACACGTTGAACAAGTTGGCGCCGTCACCGCCGGTGCCAACAATATCGACCGCGTGCTCGACTCCCTCGATATCGACTGGCGTCGCCAGCTCTCGCATCACCCGCGCAGCACCTTCTATTTCGTCGAGGCTTTCGCTTTTCATTCGCAGGCCCATCAGGAAGGCGCCAATCTGCGCATCGCTGCACTGCCCGGTCATCACGGCGCGCATCACGTCGGCCATCTCTTCTGTGGTCAAATCAAGCTGTTTAACCACTCTCGCCAGTGCCGCCTTAATGTCCATTTTCTCACTCATGCCTTGCGCTCCAAAAAATTGTTCAAAAGTTCACGCCCCTGTGCACTCAGGATGGCCTCCGGGTGAAACTGCACCCCTTCAACATCCATACTGCGGTGCCGCAAACCCATAATTTCGTCGACATTCCCCTGCCCGTCCTCGGTCCACGCGGTCATCTCCAGACAACTGGGCAAGCTGTGCTTTTCGACCACCAGAGAGTGATATCGCGCCGCAACTAACGGCATGTTCAGGCCTGCGAAAACCCCTTCACTGCGGTGGTAAACCGCAGAGGTTTTGCCGTGCATGACTTGTCGCGCACGCACCACCTTGGCACCAAATACCTGGGCGATGCTCTGGTGCCCAAGGCAGACGCCCAACACCGGGCACTTCCCGGAAAAGTGTTTGATCGCCGCCATCGAAATGCCCGACTCATTCGGCGTACACGGCCCGGGAGAAATCACCAGATGACTCGGCGACATTTCCGCCAGGCGCTCAATGCTCAACTCATCATTGCGATACACTGCCACCTCAGCTCCCAACTCGCTGAGATATTGCACCAAGTTGTAGGTGAAGGAATCGTAGTTGTCGATCATTAACACCACAACAGCAGCGCACCTCAAACAGTTCGTGATTGGCAATAGGCAGGGCCTACCGAGCAGGGCATTGTACGCAAGGCCGCTATCTAAAACACCTAGGCCGAATGCTTTGACCCGGCAGCATTTTGTGATAGCGTACTAGTACATGAATACGACGCGCAAGACACAAGATGACCGTCATCGGCAGGAACTGCTGGAACACCTCTTTGCCGCAACATCCGAAAGTGAGTTAGATCAGCGCTTAAACGATCTGCTCACACCGTCGGAGTTCAGCGAGGTAAGCAAGCGGCTACAAATTTTCAAGCTGCTCGATGCCGGAATACCTCAGCGCCAAATCGCCGAGCAATTGGGTGTTGGCATTGCCACCGTCACCCGTGGCTCACGCGCCCGCAAACGACACTCCCGAGGCTAAGCACCGACATCCTATGAGCCAACTACCCCCTCGACTGCGCCTGCCCCGCAAGCCGCATTACATTACCATTAGCGCCGACTGCGATTTTTTTAAACTGTTTAAGAAAATCGAGAAGCGCTACGACAACTGCTTCTATCTGGAGTCGCTCGGCGAGGACAGCCATATGGCCCGTCACTCCATTATCGGCTTCGACCCCGAGCAGCTGCTCTACGCCAACGGCAACACGCTCACTATTGAGGAGCGCGACGGCAGCAAGGCCGATTACCCCAGCGACAATCCCTATTCCCTGCTCCGGGAAATCGTCCCGCAGGACATTATTTCTCGAAAATACGCCGGCGGCCTCACCGGCTATCTCGGCTACGACGCGATGAATTACTTCGAGCCCAGCCTCAGCATACAGAGTAGTGAGCTGTTTGATGCCTTTCGATTTGGGCTCTTTAAAGATGGCTTGATCCTCGACAAGATGACCGGGGAACTCATTTATTTTTACTACCACGACAGCCGCCTTGATGATGTTGAAGCCCTGCTCGCCGAAGACGATGTCATAAACGGCCCCTTGAAAGTATATTCTTGCGGCGAAACCATGAGCCGCGACGATCACCGCGCCGCGGTCATGAAGGTGAAGCAGGACATTATCGACGGCAAGATTTTCCAGACGGAAGTCGGTTTTAAAAAGCGCTTTCGCCTCGAAGGTGACACCATCAATATCTACGAGGAAATGCGTGAGATTAACCCCTCGCCGCAGATGTACTACGTAAAATTCGGCGAGCAAAAACTGATCGGTGCCAGTCCCGAGTTGTTGTTTAGATTGCGCCAAGGCGAGATGGAAACCTTCCCGCTGGCGGGCACAACCCGGCGCGGCGCCGACCCACAAGAAGATACCGCGCTGGCCCGCGCGCTGCTCAACGACCCCAAAGAAATCGCCGAGCACAATATGATTGTCGACCTGCATCGCAATGATATTGGTCGTGTGGCCCAGTTTGGCACGGTGAAGGTGCGCAGCCTGATGGACATTAAGCGTTTCAGCCACGTGCAGCATATTTCGAGCGAAATTGTTGGCATTATCGCCGAGGGCGAAGACATGTTCTCGGCCCTACCCAGCAACTTCCCGGCGGGAACGCTAACCGGCGCCCCCAAAATTGAGGCTATGCGGATCATCAACGAACTGGAAGGCGATGGACGCGGCCCCTATGGCGGCGCCGTCGGGCACTTTTCATTCAACGGTGACTGCACCTTTGCCATCCCTATCCGAACGGTATTCGCCAATGGCGAAGAGGCCTATGTGCAAACCTGCGGCGGCAATGTGTACGACTCCAACCCCGACGATGAATACGAGGAAATTCGGCGCAAGTTCGCCGGCACCAAAAAGGTCCTGGATAAGTTTATGGTCGATGACCGCGAAGGAGGCGAATCGTGAAAGTCCTCATCATTGATAATTACGACTCCTTCACCTACAACCTCTACCAATATATTGGCGAGATATTGAGCAGCGAAAAAAGCCGCGGACGGCTCGACGACTTTCGTATTGTCGTTAAACGCAACGACGAATTAAGTTTGGACGAGATCCGCCAGCTCGACGCCGACCGCATTATCGTTTCACCCGGCCCGGGCTCGCCGGATGACGAACACTACTTTGGCGTTTGCTCACAGGTGATCGCCGAGCTCGGCAAGCACACTCCGCTACTCGGCGTCTGCTTAGGCATGCAGGGCATCGTCCACGTATTCGGCGGCAACGTGGTCAAGGCGCCACTGCCCATGCATGGCAAGATCAGCCCGATCACCCACAATGACCAAGGCATGTTTACCAATGTCCCGGACCAGCTGGAAGTCATGCGCTACCACTCGCTGATCGCCGAGGCAGAGTCTCTACCCGATTGCCTGCAAGTCACTGCGCTAGTCGGCGACATCCCCCCCAATGCCTTTAGCGACCCCAGCCAGGTGCGGCGCGGCGGTGAGTTCGAAATTATGGGGGTTCAGCACCGCGAACACCCTATCCATGGCATCCAGTTTCACCCCGAGTCCTTTGCGACCGAGGGCGGCAAAGAGCTGATTCGCAATTTCCTGTTTGGCGACCACTAGCCCAAGCGAGAACGGCGGCTGCAGGGTAGTATTGGCCCTTCAGCCGCCCCGTCAACAGCCCCACCCTGTCACGCCTTCTGCAAAGTACCTACGCCGTTATCTGCTACACAAACGCGCCCTCCGTGTCATTAAACTGCCACAGTTTTGCTCTACCTTTCGCGGCCTAGTGAATCTTTGCCTAAGGCCTGCTGCCCCAAGGCAGACGGGCCAGTAGAAGGAGTAGACAGGTGACACAGCCACCCCTTATCAAGAGCCGCCGCGACGTGCTGCGCGCAATGTTTCTCGGCGCTGCCGCCGCTGGCCTCGCCGCGTGTGGTGGCGGCTCGAGTCGCAGCAGCAACACCACGCCAGATAACGGCGACACGCCCCAGCCACCACAACCGCCCGTTCCCGCGGCAACCGAGCTGCCGCTGTCGCCCGGCCCGCTAGCCAATATCGGCGACTTATTCACCTCTGACGTTGATGACATATTGATTCCCGAAGGCTTCACCATACGCCGCGTGGCCCGCGCCGGCTTCTCGCCATCACTCAACTTCACGCTCTGGCACAGCAACCCCGATGGCGGGGCGGTATTCCACAGCGACGACGGTGGCTGGGTTTACGTATCCAACAGTGAGTCCACACCCGGCGGGGTGGGTGCTCTGCGTTTTGACGCCAACGGCAGCATTACCGACAACTACCGTATTCTCAAAGATACCCGCAACAACTGCGCAGGCGGCGCTACCCCCTGGCAAACCTGGCTGTCCTGCGAGGAAGTCCGGGATGGCCTGGTGTACGAATGCGACCCCTTTGGCGATGCAGACAGCGCCGTGGCTCGGCCAGCGCTGGGGATTTTCAACCATGAGGCAGTGGCCGTAGACCTGCCCACTCGCACCGTGTATCTCACCGAGGATGCCGGCGATGGTCGGCTCTACCGCTACACCGCCTTGGGAGATGCCCCATCGATGAATGGGCGGCAGGGACTCAACCTGAATAACGGCCTGCTCGAAGTGCTGGAAATCGAGGGCTTCGAAAATGGCGGTTATCAGGACGCACTCAGCGATGCGCGACAGCTACACAAGGTGAAATGGGTGGAAGTCCAATCGCCCGAACGTCCCCAGGCTGACGTTCGCGCCGACATTGCGTCAACCGGCGCCGGTGCACCGGGAACCGTCTTCAAAGGCGGAGAGGGAATATGGATACAAAGCTTTACCGACGGCCGCACCGTCGCGGGCAGCAGCCACCCTCTGCGGGCGGTGGTGTTCTTTGCCTGTAAAGGCGACAACCGGGTATATGCCTTGGATATCGACAACGATCTTATCGAAGTGGTATTCGACAACGAACAGCTCACCGCCGTTGACGAAACCCCCTATGACGATGTCGACAACCTGGTTGTCAGCCCCGCCGGCGACGTTATCGTCGCCGAAGATGGCGATGCGATGCGCTTGATGGTAATGGTCCCCAATGCCAATGCGAAGATCTTGCTGCAAGTCCCCGGCGGTAAAAGCGAGCTGACTGGCCCGGCATTTACCGCCGACGGCAGCCGGCTGTACTTCAGCTCTCAGCGCGGCCCGGTAAATTTCGGCATACCGTGGTTTGGCACAACCTACGAGCTAACCATTCCGGAAAACTTCCGCTAGAGCCAAGCCCAAGTGGGCGTGTAAACTGGTGGCTTTGAGCACGCTATGCACGCCCTCTACTCCATTGGCTACGCAACAAAACCGCTAGAGGAATTTTTGCGCCAACTGCAGCAACACCGCATTGATGCCATTGCCGATGTTCGCTCTGTTCCCTACAGCCGCGCCTTCCACGACTACCACCGCGAACCACTGGCAAAGCGTTTGCGAGAGGCAGGCATTGCCTATGTCTATTTGGGCGAGGAGCTGGGGCCGCGCTCAAAAGACCCCGCGCACTACAACGAGCACGGTCAAGTGCAATTCAGCCGCCTGCAAACAGCGGCGCTTTTCCAGCGCGGTATCGAGCGAGTATTTAACGGCCTGAACAAGCCTATGCGCATTGCACTGATGTGTGCAGAAAAAGACCCTGCAAGCTGCCATCGCAGCCTGTTAATTGGCCACCACCTTCTCCATCAGCACACTGTGGACACCCTGCACATTGGCCACGACGGCGAACTGGAGAGCGAGGATGAGTTGGAAAACAGGCTGGTAGAACTCAACGGCATTCAGGCTGATATGCTCACCCCAGCGTGCGAATGCCGATCATTGGCGTGGCAGGCTCAGTGCCGGCGCTATGCCTATATCAAGCCGCAAAATTAACGCAGCGATCCAAAATCATCCACCAACAGATCGGCTCCGGCCTCGGCAATCGGGGCGCCGTGGTTATAGCCGTAGCTAACACAGGCAGCAGGCATGCCAGCGGCGTGGGCAGCGTCTATATCATTAGAGGAATCGCCCACCATTACAGTATTGCCCGCGGCGACGCCCAGCCGCTCACAGGCATGCAGCAAAGGCGCGGGGTCAGGTTTTCGCTGGGCAAGTGTGTCGCCCCCCACCACCACCGGCAGTAACGACTGCAAACCAAATTCTGCAAGAATTGGGTGCGTAAAACGCTCGGGCTTATTCGTGACGCACGCCAGCTTGATACCGGCTTGCTGCCAGTATTCCAGCGCGGCTATCACGCCCGGAAACAGCTGACTGCGGGAGCTGCTGTCCTCGGCGTAGGCCAGGTAGAATGCATCTAATAAAACACCGTGCGGCACTGGCGGCCCCGAGCGCTGGGATGTACCTTCCGCCCAATCGAGCGCGCGTTCGACCAGTTTGGCAGCGCCGTTGCCCACCCATGTTCGCACCCGCTCCTCCCCCGCGCCGAGATAGCCACAGTGAATCAAGGCGGCATCCATTGCGGCAGCGAGATCGGGCACCGAGTCCACCAAGGTGCCATCGAGGTCGAATAAAATTGCCTTCAGCGGCGCCTCGCCGAGCAACTGCTGGAGCTTCATACGCCGGCCAGCTCGCTGCGCATATTGTCGATCACTGCGGTGTAGTCGTCTGCATTAAAGATCGCCGAGCCCGCAACGAATGTATCGGCACCTGCGGCGGCAATCTCGGCTATATTCTTAGCGGAAATTCCACCGTCCACCTCAAGGCGAATATCGCGACCACTGGCGTCGATTAGTGCCCGCACTTCGCGGACTTTATCCAGGGTAGAGGGAATAAATTTCTGCCCGCCGAACCCCGGGTTCACCGACATCAGCAACACCATGTCGAGCTTGTCCATCACGTATTTCAATACGTCTGGGCCTACCGCTGGGTTCAACACCAAGCCGGCTTTACAGCCCGCATCGCGAATCATTTGCAGCGATCGGTCAACGTGGGTGGAAGCATCCGGATGGAAGGTGATAATACTGGCGCCCGCCTCGGCAAAATCACCGATCAAGCGATCCACTGGAGACACCATCAGGTGCACATCAATCGGCGCCTTAATACCATGATTACGTAGGGCCTTGCAGACCATCGGGCCGATAGTCAGGTTGGGGACGTAGTGGTTATCCATGACATCGAAATGCACGACGTCCGCGCCAGCCTCGAGTACCGTGTCGACCTCTTCGCCCAGGCGGGCAAAATCAGCAGAGAGAATTGAAGGAGCTATCCAGTAATCGGCCATAAAAATTCCATTAGCTATAGGGAAATAACGTGTCCTAGTTTACGCAGAGCGCAGGTAGGCATCCAGCTCAGCGAGCCGTTGCGGCGTGCCAATATCCCACCAGCGCCCGCTATGCAGCCTACCTCGCAGGCTGCCCTGTGACATAAGATGTTGCATAATCGGCTTTAGTGGCCGCCGCCCCGCCGCGAGCCCGGCAAAACACGCAGGCTGCCAGACACTGATTCCCGCAAAGGTATAGCGCGGCGAGCCCGATTCACTCAGTTTGCCATCGGCACTCAGGGAAAAGTCGCCGTCGGGATGATGGGGCGGATTCTCGACCATTAGCAGCTCCGCACTCTGTGGCCGGCATGACAAAAAATCCCCAAAGTCGACATCACAGAACACGTCACCATTGATCAGCAAGAAAGGCTCCGAGCCCAACAGCGGTAAAGCGTTAATGATACCCCCGGCGGTCTCCAGCGGCTCACTTTCCACTGAGTGGCTGATCTGCAAACCGTAGCGCTCGCCGCGCCCGAGGTAGTCGCATAGTTGTTCAGACAGCCAGGCACTATTCACCACAACATCGGCAAAGCCGGCGGCGGCCAGTTTCTCTAAGTGATAGTCGATCAGCGGTTTGTCGGCGGCGGTCAGCAAGGGCTTGGGGCAGTGGTCCGTCAACGGCCGCATTCGCTCCCCCAGCCCCGCGGCCAGGATCATTGCCTTCACAAGATAACCTCGCGGAACCACGACTGCCGACGCGCCAGAGGCAACAGGGTGTCGCTAAACCACGTGACAAATTCGCGGCAGTCCTCGTATTGCTCCGCCACGCTAAGGGTATAAGCCATCACCAGGGGAAGGTCATCCAGGTACGCCGACTTGCCGTCCCGTAATTTGAGGCGAGCAAAGATGCCCAACACCTTGATGTGGCGTTGCAAGCCCATCCAGTCGGCGTCCCACAAAAAGGCGTCTTCGTCAGGCACCGCGATCCCCGCCGCCACCAATTGTTGGCGGTACGCCAGCAACCAGGTTTTTACAGAAGCCGGCGGCCAGTGCACGTAGCAGTCGCGCAGCAAGGACATGACGTCATAGGTGAGTGGACCGCGCACCGCATCTTGAAAATCAATCAGCCCTAACTCGCCATCGTTCAACAGCATAATATTGCGGCTGTGAAAGTCGCGATGGACAAAGCCCTGCGGCTGCGCCTCGGCGCGCGCGGCAAGGCGATCAAACAAACGCGCCAGCATCTGCCATTCGGCATCGCTCAGTGAGTGGCCCAGCAATTGCTCGACAAACCAGTGGGGAAACAGTGCCATCTCTTCCAGAAGGCGCGCGCGATCGTAGTCCGGCAGATCGCCGTCGGCCAGTGGCATCGACTGCATATTTAGCAGGCAGGTAAAGGCCTCGCGATAGTAGCGATCGGCAGCATCTATGGAGTCCAGGCACGGCAACAATAGCTGGTCGCCAAAGTCTTCCTGCAAGAGAAAACCGCGCTCCAAATCCCAGCCCAGCATTCCAGGAACCCGCAAGTTGGCGGCCATCATACGCTGCTGAACCGCGATAAATGCCGGATTGTCTTCTTTCTCTGGCGGCGCGTGCACGGCAATAAAATGCATGTCGCCAGGCAAGCTCAGGCGGTAGTAACAGCGGAAGCTCGCATCCCCCGACACCACCGACAGCGTCGCGGGCTCTTCAGGGGGTAGGCCTAGCTGCTGCAGGCTCCAACGTTTCAGCTCGTCAGCTATCTGTGTCTTATCTGCTGTCATCAAGGGCGAGAATTTTCGTCAATATCGCTGTGAAACGGGCATCCTAGCAGAGAATGCTTTATTATTCGCCTTCGCCAATTCAGGCCTACAGCAATAAATATTAAAGCCAGTATCGCATGCCCGTGTTCCGCACTCTCATACTGCTGATGATCAGCAGCTACGGCGCCGCCAGCCTCGCGCAAGGCGCGGCAGAACAACGCTGTGGGCCGATCAGTAGCGAACAACTGGACGCTGACATCTCCCAGCTGCCCGCCTACTACCAGCACTGGAACTGGCTACCTCAGGAATACCTGCCCGAATCGGTGCGCTGCAATATGGCGCCGGGCTGCGCCGGTCGCTTTGTGGAACCCGCTCGCGACTGGAGCGGTTCGCAGTTAAGCCCCACTGAGGCGCCATTAGTCGTCTCTGCCGATACCATCGAGTCGGTGGGTGACCGCGCCACCATGTCCGGCGACGTACAACTGCGCAAAGGCAATCTCAGCCTGGACGCCGGCTATGCTCGCTACCGACGCAGCGACAGCAGCGTGATGCTGCGAGACAGTGTAGTGCTGCGACAGCCCGGCTTTATGCTGCGCGGCCAAAGTGCCGAGCTAGATACTAATCAAGGCCTGGGCGAACTGCTCGAAGCAGAAATTCTCAGCTATCAAACCGGCGCACGAGGCAGCGCCGGGCGCATAGCACGCCCCGCCTTCGACCGCTTTGAACTGGAAGCGGCCAGCTATACCCAGTGCACACCCGACAACGAGACCTGGTCACTACATGCCAAAAGCATTGAGCTGGACTACGACAGCGGCCGGGGGGTAGCGCGCGGCGCAACCGTGCGTATCTATGATGTACCGGTGTTCTACACCCCGTATTTAAACTTTCCCGTTGACGACCGCCGCAGCACCGGCTTTTTGTTTCCGACGCTGGGCTTCTCCAACAATAGCCTGGATATTTCGACCCCCTACTACCTCAACCTCGCGCCAAATTATGACCTCACCCTGGCACCGCGCTATATCGAGACCCGCGGCGAAGCCTTAGAGGGGGAGTTTCGCTACCTGAATAAATACTCCGAGTGGTCCATCAATGGCAGCTATTTGCCAGACGACCAAACCAAGAAGGATGATCGCTGGCTGCTCGGTATTGCCGAGCAGGGCTTTATGGGTGAGAGCTGGTATAGCAAGGTCGATTACACGCGGGTAAGCGACGACAGCTATTTCGACGACCTCGGTCTCGCTAACCTCGCCGTTAAGCGCAGCACCCACCTCAACCAAAAAGCGGAACTGGGCTATCTCGGCGACAATTGGAGCGGGCATTTGGAAGTGCAGCGCTACCAAACCATCGCCGCCGTTGACGACCCCTACCAAAAACTTCCGCAGCTCACCCTCAACTATCAATCACCGGCGCGAAACTTTCAGCTAGAGCCCTCGCTGGAATTTGAATATTCGCGCTTTGATCACCGAGATGCGGTGAGCGACGGCGGAAATAAAATTACCGGCCAGCGCGTATACGGGGCGGCTGGGGTCAGCCTCCCCATGCGCTGGCGCTGGGGCTTTATCGAGCCGGCGCTGAAAAGCCGCCACGTCGCTTACGAACTGGAAGACGCCGACAAGATCGGCGTCAACGACAACCCCAGCGCCAGCTCTAATCAGTTGAGTGTCGACGCCGGCTTATTTTTTGAGCGCGAACTCCAGCTAGCGGACAAGGCGCTTACCCAAACGCTAGAGCCACGCATTTACTACCGCAATGCAGAATACGAAGACCAGAGCGATCAGCCGGACTTTGACAGCGCCGCGTTAACCTTTACCTACCAGCAACTGTTTCGCGATACCCGCTTTACCGGCCACGACCGCCTTGGTGATGCCGATCAATTGGCGATTGGCGTGAGCAGCCGCTTTATCGATAACAATCTCGGCAGAGAATTTCTCAGTTTTAGCCTCGGCCAGCTCTACTATTTTGAAGAAGGCCGCGTTCAGCTACCCGGCGACCCCGAACGCAAAAGCAGTAACTCCGACATTGCCAGCCAGTTGCGCTGGTCGCCGAGCAATCGCCATAGCGTCAATGCAGACCTGCTTTACGACGCCCGCCAAGGCACACTCAATCAAAGCAACCTGCGCTACCATCGACGCAATGACGACGGCAGCGTCATCAACCTCGGCTACAGCATCCGCCGCGAAGGCAACCAATTTGGCGGCCTGGAAAATGATGTACGGCAGGTAGACGCCTCAATCGCCATGCCGCTGAACAACCAGTGGAAGCTGTTTGCAAAAACCCAATACGATTTGGAAGATAACCGCTCTGTCGAGAACCTGATTGGCGCGGAGTATCAAAACTGCTGCTGGCTGACGCGCATTGTCTATCAGCAAGCACTGGAACCCGATGACAATAGCAGGTCTAATACCAGTGACACTGAAACAAATTCTGCCATCTTAGTTGAATTTCAGCTCAAAGGGCTGGGTGGTCTGGGCACGGCCGTTACCAGCGTACTTAAAGAAAGCATCCTTGGTTACCAATCGAATGAATAAACTGAAAACACCCCTGCTCGCTTCCCTGTGCATGCTGCTGTTTAGCGTGGCTAGCCATGCCGAAACCCAGTGGCTGGACCGCATCGTCGCTATTGTCGACGAGGATATTATTCTCGCCAGCGAAGTGGATGAGCGGCTCACCAGCGTCCAGCAAAACATTGCCCGCGCCGGCCAGCAAGGGCCACCGGAAGATCAGCTGCGCCGTGAAATTCTCGACCTGCTGATCCTGGAGAATATCCAGCTACAAATGGCCGACCGCGTCGGTCTGCGCATTGACGACGAGCAACTCACCGCTGCCGTTGGCCGCGTGGCCGCCAAAAACAATATGACGCTTGAGCAGTTCCGTCAGGCCCTCCTCGACAGCGGCGCATCGTACCGCGATGTGCGCGAGCAAATACGCCGCGAAATGCTTTTGCAACGCGTGCAGATGGGCAACGTTAACCAGCGTATTCAAATTACCGACCAGGAAGTCACCAACTACTTAAACTCCGAAGAAGGCCGCGCCCGTACATCGCCCGAGTATCGCCTGGCACACTTATTGGTGCCGGTAGCGTCTGATGCCAGCGACGCCGATCGCGAGCGCGCACGTCAACAGGCCCAGCAACTAGCAGCCAAACTGCGCAAGGGCGCTGACTACACCAGCCTCGCCCAAGGCAGTGTCAACGCCAGCGACCTCGGCTGGCGGCGTGAGACCGACCTGCCCTCGCTGTTTGCCAGTGTGGCACCCAATATGAGCGACGGCGGCGTGTCAGAGCCCCTGCAAAGTGCCAGCGGCTACCACGTCATTCAGCTGCTGGAGAGCCGCGGACTTAACGAGACCGTCGCACAAACTCGCGCCAGCCACATCTTGTTAAAACCATCGGCGATCCGCAGCGAGGCGCAGACCCTCAGCCTGGCGAAAGAGCTGCGCCAGCGCGTGCTCAATGGCGACTCCTTCCGCGACCTCGCCAAGGAGTACTCCGAAGACATCGGCTCCGCCCAGGAAGGCGGTGACTTGGGCTGGACATCGCCGGGGCAATTGGTTCCCGAGTTTCAGCAAGCCATGGAAGACACCGCCATCGGCGATATCAGTGCGCCAGTGAAAAGTGACTTTGGCTGGCACATTATTAAAGTGGTGGACAGACGCCAGCAAAACGTCAGCCAAGACCTGCGCAAGCGCATGGCTCGCAATGTCTTGCACGAGCGCAAATACCAAGACGAACTGGATATCTGGCTGCGTAAAATCCGCGCTGAAGCTTACGTCGATATCAAGCTCTAATGTTGCCGCGTATTGCCATCACGCCGGGCGAGCCTGCAGGGGTTGGCCCGGAGCTACTTATTCAAATTGCTCAGCAAGAGTGGCCAGCAGAGTTGGTGGCCTACGCCGACCCAGCGCTGCTCACTGAGCGCGCCTCGGCGCTGGGCTTGCCCATCTCGCTCAGCCCCTTCGACGCCGCATCACCCCGCCCCCATCAGCCGGGACACATCAGCATTGCCCCCGTTGCGTTAGCTGCACCGGCGCAACTGGGGGTATTGAATACGGCCAACGCCGACTATGTTTTAACCTGTCTGCGCGCGGCAACCGATGCCTGTTTGCACGGCGAGTGTCAGGCCATGATGACGGGGCCGGTGCAAAAATCGGTCATTAACGACGCCGGCATCGCCTTCAGCGGCCACACAGAGTTTCTCGCCGAACGCTGCCAGGTAGAAAAAGTGGTGATGATGCTGGCCAGCGCTGCAATGCGCGTGGCACTGGTGACAACCCATCTGCCGCTGAGCGCCGTGCCGGCGGCGATCACCCCCCGTGAACTGGAGCGTACCCTCGATATTCTTCACCGCGAGTTGCGCGAACGCTTCGGCTGCCAACAACCGAGAGTATTAGTGCTGGGCTTAAACCCCCACGCTGGCGAAGGCGGCCACATGGGACGGGAAGAAATAGAGACGATAGAGCCGGTATTGGCGAACTATCGCGCCAAAGGCTGGCAATTGATTGGCCCGCTTCCCGCCGACACGGCCTTCACACCGCGCCACCTGGAACAGTGTGATGCGGTATTGGCGATGTATCACGACCAAGGGCTGCCGGTACTGAAATATCAGAGTTTCGGCCAAGCCGTTAATATCACCCTGGGCCTGCCCATTATTCGTACCTCTGTCGACCACGGCACGGCACTGGACCTTGCCGGCAGCGGTCGCGCAGACCCGGGCAGCATGGCAACAGCCATGCGCTATGCTATTGATATGGCCGGCCACGCAGCGAGCAACACACTATGAGTACTCATCGCGCCCGCAAGCGCTTTGGCCAAAACTTCCTGCACGACCGCGGCATTATTCAAGGGATCGTGCGTGCGGTTACACCGCGAGAAAATCAGCGCTTACTGGAGATCGGCCCCGGCCAGGGCGCCATCACCGCCGAGTTGCTCGCCAGCGGCTGCCAACTGCATGTTATTGAGCTGGACCGGGATTTGATCCCGATTCTGGAAGAGAAATTCGCAACCCGCGACAACTTCCACCTGCACGAAGGCGACGCACTCAAATTTGATATTGCCGCGCTGGCTGGCGATGAACCACTGCGGGTGGTCGGCAACCTCCCCTACAACATTTCAACGCCGCTGATCTTCCACTTGCTCAGCGCCCAGCACCGTATTACTGACATGCACTTCATGCTGCAAAAGGAGGTTGTTGACCGCCTGGCCGCGCAGCCCGGCAGCAAGGCCTACGGACGGCTCGGTATCATGGCGCAGTATTACTGCGAGGTAGAGGCCCTGTTTGATGTGCCGCCCGAGTCGTTTTCGCCGCGCCCCAAGGTGATGTCCTCCATTGTTCGGCTCACCCCACACAAAAACCTGCCCTGCCCGGCAGACGACGTTAAAGTCTTGCAGCGCGTGCTCAGAGAGGCTTTTACCATGCGCCGCAAGACGCTGCGCAACAACCTCAAGAACACTCTCAACGACGAACAACTGCAAGCGCTGGGCCTCAACCCCGGCGCTCGCCCCGAGACACTCCAGTTGGCAGACTTCGTCGCCATTGCCAATTATATTAGTCGCAACCCCGTTTAATCAGGACCCGCATGCCAGACAGCAACCCCGTACACATTCAGGTTGAAAGCGAGTTTCTCGCCGACCAATCCGCACCGGAAGAATCGCGCTACGCCTTCGCCTATACCATTACCATCAACAATACCGGCGACGAGGCCGTGCGCCTGCTCAACCGCCACTGGATTATTACCGATGGCGACAATCAGGTTCAGGAAGTGCAGGGCGAGGGCGTGGTCGGCAAGCAACCACTCATCGAGCCAGGCGAGTCCTTTAGCTACACCTCGGGCGCCGTTATCGACACCGCTGTGGGCACGATGGAGGGCAGTTACGAGATGATCAGCGCCTCTGGTCGGCGTTTTATCGCCCCCATCGGCATCTTCTCCCTCGCCCAGCGCTCGGCGCTGCACTAAGTCGCCCGTGGCGCGTTACGCAGTTGGAGACTTGCAGGGTTGCCTACAGCCACTGCTGTGCCTGCTCGATGAAGTTGCCTTTAACCCTGCCCGCGACGAGCTTTGGCTCGTTGGCGATCTGGTCAACCGTGGCCCCGACTCGCTAGACACCCTGCGCTATCTGTACCGCATTCAAGACAGCGTAAAGGTCACCCTGGGGAATCACGACCTCCACTGTCTGGCGCTGGCCCGCGGCTTCACTCAAAAAGGGCGTCACCCCAGCCTGGAGGCCTTACTAAAGGCTCCAGAACTCGCCACGCTGATGGACTGGCTACAACAGCAGGCGCTGGTGCTGCTCAGCGATGACGGGCGCTATGTCATGAGCCATGCCGGGATACCGCCGCTATGGAGCACACAGCAGGCACTTGCGCTGTCGGCAGAGCTGGAAAGCACTTTGCGCAACCCCACTGACGCGGCCCGGTTTTTCCGCCACATGTACGGCAACGCACCCGCCCTCTGGCACGACAACCTACAGGGCCATGACAGACTGCGCTGCATTACCAATTACCTGACCCGCATGCGAATTTGTAGCGAGCAGGGTGAGCTGGAACTGACATTCAAAGGCGCGAGGCAGGACATCCCGCCGCCCTACCGCCCCTGGTTTGAATGGCCGCAACCGGAGCGCACCGAAATACAACTATTCGGCCACTGGGCCGCGCTGGAAGGCCGCACCCACAACCCTAACATCATTGCCTTAGACAGCGGTTGCGTCTGGGGACGGCACATGACGCTGCTGAATATGGAGAGCGGCGAGTATCACCACTGCGACTGCCCCAGCCATTAAGCCCCCACTTCCCAGCAACCAAGAAATAGCGGAGTATGCCAACCTATGGACATCTATTTAGTCGGCGGCGCAGTCCGCGACGAACTGCTGGGTTACCCCTTCCATGAACGCGACTGGCTGGTGGTCGGTGCTACACCCGAGACCTTGCTCAAACAGGGTTATGAGCAAGTTGGCAAAGACTTTCCGGTGTTTCTACACCCCGAAACCAAAGAAGAGTATGCGCTGGCGCGCCGAGAGCGCAAAACCGCCGTGGGCTATCACGGCTTTCAGTGCGAATTCGGCCCGGAAGTCTCCCTTGAAGACGACTTACTGCGCCGCGACCTGACCATTAACGCCATCGCCAAAAGCGCTGCCGGCGATATTATCGACCCCTACAATGGCCGCAAGGATATTGAGCGTCGCCTGCTTCGCCATGTTTCACCGGCCTTCAAAGAAGACCCCCTGCGTATCTTTCGCGTCGCGCGCTTTACCGCCCGCTACGCCCACCTGGGCTTCACAATCGCCGATGAAACCCGCGCGCTGATGCGCGAAATGTCGACGCCGCAAGAGCTGCAGGCCTTAAGCCCGGAACGCATACTGGTAGAGATCAATAAGGCGTTAAGTGAACGCACACCCTCCGCCTTCTTTAACGCTCTACTGGATTGCCAGGCACTGCCTACCTTGTACCCCCAATGGGCCTCCAGCCTGGACCGCGACCTGCTCGATGCGCTGGACACATCTGCCAACGCCTCACTCCAGGGCCCTGAGGTCCGCTTTGCGCTGAGCTGCAGCAAGCTCGACACCACCGCCTGTACTCAATTGTGCAAACAGCTCCACGCCAGCAAAGCGGCCAGCCAATTGGCACAGCTCGGCGCGAGCTTGCTGCCACTCTCTACGGCACTGGGCAGTCAGCCCAGCGCAGAGTGTGTGTTGGCGATACTGGAGAAGCTGGACTATCTGCGACGCCCACAGATATTGATGGAATTTTGCCAGCTTGCCGACCTGCGCGGCGAAAACGGTGACTACCTGAATTTACTGACTCAAGCGGCTGAGAGGTTGGCGAAAATTAACGCTCAAGACTTTATCGCTAAGGGGATAACCGGCGCCGCATTGGGCAACGCCCTGAGAAACGCCCGACTGGACCAGTTACAGCAGCTTATCAACGAGGCTTAATCAGGCGCGATCACCGCGCTCGATCACAATGCCAACCTCCTCGGCGTAGTGCAGCGCGTCGGGCTTGGCCAACCGCAAGCGCAACCACGGCACACCAAATTCTTCGCGCACCAGCGCGGCGCAGCGCTCAGCGAGGGTTTCCACCAGCTTGAATTCACTGCCGCGAATAAACTCGCACAGACGCTCGCTTATGGCCTGATAGTCCAGCGTCAAGGCAATATCTTCGGAGGCCGCGGCAGCGCGGATGTCATAGCCCAGTTCAAGGTCCAGAATCACGGTCTGACGGTGCGCGCGCTCGTAGTCGTGGATGCCAATAATGGTATCCACCTGCAACCCACGCACATACACAGTATCCATGACGACTAGCGCTCCAAACCCGGCAATTCATTCATTGGCCAGCGCGGCTTAACCTGCACCGCCAGCGTTTCGCTCTGCCCCGCCAACAGGCGACAACAACCGGCATAAGCGATCATTGCACCATTATCGGTACAGTAAGCAGGGCGCGGATAATACACAGCTGCGCCAATTGTCGCCAGCCGCCCCTCCAAACGCTCACGCAGCGCAGTGTTGGCACTCACTCCGCCGGCAATTACCAAGCGCCTCAAGCCCTCCTGCTTCAGTGCGCGCAGGCATTTAATAGTCAGCGTGTCGACCACAGCCTCCTGAAAAGCGGCAGCAATATCGTTGCGATCGCCGTCGCTTAACTGCCCATCGGCCCGGCACTCGGCCACGGTATTTAAGGTGTAGGTTTTCAGGCCACTAAAGCTGAAGTCTAAACCGGGGCGATTGACCATCGGCCGGGGAAAGGTAAAGCGGGACACGTCACCTTGAGCAGCGGCCTTCGCCAACTGGGGGCCACCGGGATAGGGAAGACCGAGCATCTTCGCGGCCTTGTCGAATGCTTCGCCGGCGGCATCGTCCAGCGACTCACCTAACAAGCGGTAGTTACCAATGCCATCCACGCGAACAAGTTGCGTGTGACCACCAGACACCAATAACGCAATAAAAGGAAACTCCGGCGCGGTGTCCTCTAGCATGGGCGCCAATAAATGCCCTTCCATATGGTGTACCGCCAATGCCGGCACGCCCCAGGCGTACGCCATTGCGCGCCCGGCGCAGGCGCCCACCATCAGTGCGCCAGCAAGCCCTGGGCCAGCGGTATACGCCACAGCATCGATATCGCTGCCACGCAAATTGGCGCTATCCAGCACCTGGCGCACCAGCGGCAGCAATTTGCGAACATGGTCTCGGGACGCCAATTCGGGGACGACACCCCCAAATTCCGCATGCAGCGCAATCTGGCTGTAGAGCGCATCGGCCAACAAGCCCCGCTCGCTGTCGTAAATCGCCACACCTGTTTCATCACAGGAGCTTTCTAGTCCCAGTACCCGCACAGCCTACCTATTTGCTCCACCGATTGAGCGCGCATGATACTGATTTCCACACAATGGCACCAGATAAGGCGCTTTTTACTTTGCATTTTCACAAATGAGCGTTTAGAATTCTGCGCCCTTGGAGTGCCACCTTTAGTTATTGGGTGGACCGATTAGAATTCATTGCCAAATATTATCAGGACAGGTTTAACGAATGCCTTCAGTCAAGATCAAAGAAAACGAGCCCTTTGATATCGCTCTGCGCCGCTTCAAGCGCTCTTGCGAAAAAGCCGGTGTACTCGCTGAGGTTCGCCGTCGCGAATTCTACGAGAAGCCCACAGCGGTTCGTAAGCGTCAGGCTGCGGCGGCGGTTAAACGCCACGCGAAGAAAGTCTCTCGCGAAATGAAAAAGCAGCAACGCCTCTACTAAGTTGCTCAGCGGGTGCGGCAAGCACCTGCTTTCAGTGCGACAACGCGCTACCATAAATGGGCGGCTAAAAGCCGCCCGTTTTTGTGCCTGACACATTTACCTATTCCGCCCCACTGCAGAGGACTGACACCATGAGCCTTAAGCAATCGCTGACTGACGCCATGAAAGCGGCTATGCGGGCGAAAGAGAAAGAGCGCCTGGGCGCTATTCGCTTGGTACTCGCTGAATTCAAGCGTATAGAGGTGGATGAGCGCATTGAGGTCGACGACGCGCGCGGCCTGGCCGTGCTCGACAAAATGTGCAAACAGCGTCGCGACTCCATTAGCCAGTATGAAGAAGCCGGGCGCACAGAGCTTGCCGAGCAAGAGCGCTTTGAAATGGCCATCATTCAGGAATTCATGCCCGCGCCGCTCAGCGACGAGGAGCTGGACGCACTGATCGATAAGGCTATTGCCGACAGCGGCGCGGACTCCGTCAAAGCCATGGGCCAGGTGGTCGCACTGGTCAAGCCCGCCGCCCAAGGCCGCGCGGACATGGGCAGCGTGAGCCGCAAAATCAAAGAGCGGCTCAGCCAGTAATCGCCAGCTGGCTAGCCGAGCACGTGCCTGCTAGGCTAGCCATTCCGCCTTCGGAATAACGCCAGTGGCCGCAAAAGGACGCATCCCGCAATCTTTTATCGACGACCTGTTGTCGCGGGTGGATATTGTCGATGTTATTAATCGGCGGGTGTCGCTAAAGAAGACAGGTCGCAACTACACTGCCCGCTGCCCGTTTCACGAAGAGAAAACCCCCTCTTTCAGCGTTAACCCCGACAAGCAGTTCTACTACTGCTTTGGCTGCGGCGCAGCCGGCAATGCCATTGGCTTTATCATGGACTACGACCGCCAGGACTTCCCCTCGGCGATCGATAGCCTCGCCCACAGTGCAGGCCTGGAAGTCCCCCGCGAAGAGCTCAGCCCCCAGCAGGCACAGCGCCAGCAGCGCCGTAAAACGATTTACGACGCCATGGAACAGCTGGCCGCGTTCTACCAAAACCAGCTGCGCCAGCACCCTCAAGCCCAGCGCGCCATCGACTACCTAAAACAACGCGGCCTCAGCGGGCAAATCGCCCGCGACTTTGGCATCGGCTTCGCACCGCCGGGCTGGGACAATGTACTAAAGAGCTTTGGCAGCAACGACGAGTCACGCCAACAACTGCTGGATGCCGGCATGCTGGTGGAAAAAGAGGACAGCGACAAAGTCTACGACCGCTTCCGCGACCGCATTATGTTCCCGATCCGCGACAACCGGGGCCGCGTCGTCGCCTTCGGTGGTCGCGTACTGGGCGACGACAAACCCAAGTACCTGAACTCTCCGGAAACCGACATCTTCCACAAAGGCCGCGAGCTCTATGGCCTCTATGAAGCCCGACAGTACAACCGCCAGCTCGAGCGGGTGATTATTGTCGAAGGCTATATGGATGTGGTCGCCCTCGCGCAGTACGGCATTCGCTGCGGCGTGGCGACCCTGGGCACCGCCAGCAATAGCGATCACCTGCGCACCGCCTTTCGCTACTGCAGCGAAATCGTATTTTGCTTCGACGGCGACGACGCCGGCCGCCGAGCGGCGTCGCGCGCCCTGGAAAATGCGCTGCCCACTATGGAAGACGGCCGCCGCATTCGCTTTTTATTCCTCGCCGAGGGCGAAGACCCCGACGACACAGTCAGACGTGTCGGCGGCCCCGGCTTTGAAGCACTGATCGCCCGCGCCGCACCGCTGGAGGAGTACTTTTTCGACGCCTTCAACGACCGCCTTGACCCAAGCACCCTCGAGGGCAAAGCGACGCTCGCCAAGCTCGCCACACCGCTGCTGGTTCAATTGCCAGACGGCGTGTTTCGCGAGCTTATGTTCGATGAACTGGCCAAACGCAGTGGCCTGAGCCGCGCCGCACTCGATAAATTGCGCGAGCGCAGCGAGGCAGAGGCCCAAAGCACGGCGCAACCCGGTGCCGCTGACGAAACGCCCTCCCCCGAACAGCGCCAACCGAAAAACACTGACACTGAGCGCCTGCTCGGCAGCCTGCCGGACAACAAGCGCGACCCGGCGCTGTTCGCACTGGCTATGTTGCTGTACGCCCCGGGAACCATCGCCACCTCCACCACCGCACTGAAGGCCGCGCCGCCCTCGCGCACAAGCGAGCTGTTGGAAGAAATATTATCCCTGCTGCAAAAACGCCCGGAGTCCTCCACGGCCATGCTGCTCGGGCACTGGCACGGCCAGCCGCAATATTTACTGCTGACCGAAGCGCTAAAAACCATCGAACTACTGGGCGCCACCCTCGATGACCAGCGCGCCAAAACGGCTTTTTTTGACACACTCAACTACTTCGAGGAGCGCCAGCGCGATCGCGACCTAAAAGCCCGCCTGGAGAGCCTTCGCGAGCGCGACGAAGTCGACAAAGGCCCCGACGGCAACTACGCTGAACTCAGTGATGACACCAAAGCTCAGCTCAAACACGTACAGCAACTGCTGGCCAATAAACACCAGCGCTAAGCAACGGCGGTGGAAATAGACAGGCAATTCTGAACAGAGCCTGTTTTTGCTGGTCGTAGACCATACAGCTGGGGTACAATACGCGGCTGTTTTTTCACCTGCACCTACGAGTATTTTGCAAGAATGAATGATTCCACTCATCAATCGCGCCTCAAACAACTCATTGCCAAAGGCAAGGAGCAGGGATACCTGACCTATTCCGAGGTGAATGACCACCTTCCCGAGGACATCTCCGATCCGGATCAAGTTGAAGAAATCATCCAGATGATCAACGACATGGGCATCCAGGTCTTTGAGCATGCACCGGATGAAGACACACTAATCATGACCGGCGGCGACTCCTCTGACGACATCGCCGCCGCCGAAGCTGCCGCCGCACTGGCCGCAGTGGAAACCGAAACAGGTCGCACCACCGACCCGGTTCGCATGTACATGCGCGAAATGGGCACCGTAGAGCTGCTGACGCGCGAAGGCGAGATCGTTATCGCCAAGCGCATCGAAGAAGGCATCCGCGATGTGATGGCCGCCCTGGCCTACTACCCAGGCATCGTCCCAAGCGTACTGGCTGAGTACGACAAAGTTGCCGCCGAAGAGCGCCGCTTGGGCGATATCATGAGCGGTTACCTCGACCCCGCCGACAACGTGCCCTCGCCGCAGGCGCAGGCCGCTGCCGCAGCGGAGTCCAGCGACGACGATGAAGAGACCACCTCTGGCCCGGACCCAGAAGAAGCGCGCATCCGCTTCACTGCCTTGCAAAAACAGCAAGACAAAGTCGAGAAGAGCATCGCCAAGAACGGCCGCTATAGTAAGCAAACGGCCAAAGAATTAGCGGCACTGGGCGACCTGTTTAAGTTCTTCAAACTGACGCCCTCCATGTTCGATCCGCTGATTGAAGAAGTGCGCACCACGCTCAGCTCAATTCGCGCGCTCGAAAAAGAAATTATGCTGATCTGTGTGAAAAACGTCGGCATGGATCGCAAGGAGTTTATCCGCAGCTTCCAGGGCAACGAAGCCAATGCTGACTGGGTGGACGAGCACAGCAGCAAATACCCGGCACTGGCCGACTACAAGCCGACGCTGGCGCGCATCCAGTCGCGCATTGCGTCCATTGAAGAGCGCCAGGACCTGACAATTTCCGACATTAAAGAGATCAACCGTCGCATCTCCATCGGCGAGGCGCGAGCGCGTCGCGCGAAGAAAGAGATGGTTGAGGCAAACCTGCGTTTGGTTATCTCTATCGCGAAGAAATACACCAATCGCGGACTGCAATTCCTGGATCTGATTCAGGAAGGCAATATCGGTTTGATGAAGGCCGTAGATAAATTCGAATACCGCCGCGGCTATAAGTTCTCAACTTACGCTACCTGGTGGATTCGCCAGGCGATTACCCGTTCAATCGCCGACCAAGCGCGCACTATCCGTATTCCCGTGCACATGATCGAAACCATCAACAAGCTAAACCGTATTTCTCGGCAGATGCTGCAAGAGATGGGCCGTGAGCCGACCCCAGAAGAACTGGGCGAGCGCATGGAAATGCCTGAAGATAAAGTTCGCAAAGTGCTGAAGATCGCCAAAGAGCCGATCTCCATGGAAACGCCGATTGGCGACGATGAAGACTCGCACCTGGGCGACTTCATTGAGGACACCACGATCTCCTCGCCGGTAGACTCAGCCACGGGTGAAGGCCTGCGCGAAGCAACCAAAGATGTATTGGCGGGGCTTACCGCCCGCGAAGCCAAGGTGCTGCGCATGCGTTTCGGTATAGATATGAACACCGACCACACCCTGGAAGAGGTCGGCAAACAATTCGATGTTACCCGTGAGCGGATTCGTCAGATTGAAGCCAAGGCGCTGCGTAAACTGCGTCACCCTACGCGCTCAGATCATCTGCGCAGCTTCCTCGACGAGTAAACCTCTGTAGCGGCGGCTCCTGCGAGCCGCCCTTGTCAGCCCCGAAAACAGCGGAAGAACGACCTTGTTAGCTCGCACATTACGCCATGTTACTGTTTGCCTGACGCTCGCTATTACCGCTTGCGGATCAACGCCGGAAGAAGCACCCGCTCCACCAGTTATGGATGAGCATGCAGTGCAAGCAAAGCAGCTGGAAGAGGCCCTGCAAACCGCGATCAACTTCGTCAACAAAGGTCACTTTTACGTGGCCGAAGACCAACTCAGCACACTCGCACACGAGCCGCGTAACGCCACCCGCATCCGCCAGCAAGCGCTGAGTTATCTAACCCTGCTTTACCTGAACAAAGACAACCCACGCGCCAGCACCGCACGCGCCACCCGCAGCCTCGATCAGCTCAACGTGTTGCATAACGGCCGTCAGAACGAACAGACCGTCTTGTTTGAAGCACTTGGCTATGCCCTTGAAGCCCGTATTTTGCTGGAGCAGGCCCAGCGGCAGGCAGACATTTCTCAGCAGCGCCAGCAACAGCTTGAGCAAGAAATTCAAGCCCTGCAATTGGCCTTGGACAAGCTCCGCCAGCTGTCGCTGCAATAGCGCCTTATTGCCCCGCGCGCCGTAAATAAAGCGCTAACTGCTGCTCAAGTACACTGGTGTCTTCTTCGGTCCGCGCAAGCATGATCGGCACAGACCGCCACTGACCGCCTCGCAGCTCTGACAAAAACTCACCAACGCCTTGCTCGTCGGCATGCGGCCCCACCACAAATAACTGCCACGGCCGCTCCGCCAGCATACTGCGCGCCTGTTCAACCGACTCCGCTTGATACACTCGCCAATATTGCGCACCCGGCGACTTAGCGATCACCTTCGCCAACACTCCGCCCTGCTCCAACAGCATAAGGTTCCCGGCCGCGCCGGCAGGAATCAGCTCGCGCACCGCCGCCGTCAGTTCGTCGCGCTCCACAGGTTTCACCAGA
>Ga0208468_1000070_pt1 | contig 37812 bp, 24 predicted proteins | sample DeeseametaMP0960_FD_184198 | JGI IMG/M metagenome (GOLD analysis project Ga0208468, IMG submission 184198) | Marine microbial communities from the Deep Indian Ocean - MP0960 (SPAdes) | ecosystem: Environmental > Aquatic > Marine > Oceanic | place: East of Madagascar, South Indian Ocean... | reverse complement strand
GCTCGTTAATGAAGTGGGCAGCACCCTGCGCGAGGTGTTGAGTAGCGTCAGGGACGCGGAGTCAGAGGAAGCGGTTATCGAGGCGTCAGTGCAGGCGGCGTTTGGGTATATTCGCGGCAATGAACCGCTGTTTATTTTGATCGCCAGAGAACGGGCGGGGAGTTCTTCGCTATTGCGAGGTGCGATTCGCAATGAGGTGCGGGAAATTGTTGAGGACATGGCGACCGACTTCCATCGGCGTGGGCTCTTTGAACGCTTTGACCTCGAAAGTAAGTATGCCGCTGTGGCCGCCATTATTTCACTGGGCCTCAGTTTGATCCCCGACATTCTCGATGTATCGCGGGACTCACCCAGCGAGGGCGATCGCCTGCTCGCTGAATTTGAAAATCAAGTAAAGCTCATCTTGTTTTAGCGGGGCCGCCTTTTTGGCGACCCCTCTAATTATTTCAGAGAAATGGTCATATTCGGCGCGCTTGAGCTGGCGTCGTCTTCAGGCCAGCGCGCGGTGATGGTTTTGGTCTCAGTATAAAAGCGCACCGCCTGTTTGCCGTAGGCATGCAGGTCGCCCATGAATGACTTCTTCCAACCAGTGAATGAAAAGAACGGCAGCGGGACGGGAATGGGAATATTAATACCCACCTGGCCCACTTCAACCTCGCTTTGGTAGCGGCGAGCCGCGGCGCCAGAGGCGGTGAAGATCGACGTGCCGTTGCCAAAGGGGCTGCTGTTGACCAGTGCCAGCGCTTCGTCGAGGTTGGCGACCTGCATGGCGCACAGTACCGGGCCAAAAATTTCTTCCCGATAGATGCGCATGTCGGTGGTGACATCGGCAAATACCGTGGGGCCAAGCCAGTTGCCGTCGGGGAAGTCCGCAACCTGGCATTGGCGGCCGTCGAGTTTCAGGTTTGCCCCCTCATCCACGCCAGCGGCAATTAAGGCCTCCACGCGCTGTTTGGCTGCCGGGCTGATCAAGGGGCCGTAGCCGGCCTCGGGATCTTTCCAATGTCCGGGGCGAATTGCCCGGAGTTTCTCAGTAAGTTCGTCCAGCCACTGAATCGCGTCGCCCACGAATACCGCCACGCTTATTGCCATGCAGCGCTGACCCGCAGCGCCGACAGCAGCGCCCAGCAAATTATTGATCACGGTGTTTTTGTCGGCATCGGGCATGATCACCATGTGGTTTTTCGCACCGGCCATGCACTGCACGCGTTTGAGCTGGTGGCAACCGTGGCGATAAATATGCTCACCGACGGGAACCGATCCCACAAAGGAAATCGCTCGGGTCAGTGGCGCATCAAGCAGGGCGTCGACCTGCTGTTTGCCCCCGTGAACCATTTGCAATACGCCTGCTGGGCAGCCCGCCTCCTCAAAGAGTTCAACAAGTCGCAGCGCGGTCATTGGCACTTGTTCAGAGGGCTTGAGGATAAAGGTATTTCCGCAGGCGATTGCCAGCGGGAACATCCACAGTGGAATCATCGCCGGGAAATTAAACGGCGTAATGCCTACGCACACTCCCAGTGGCTGGGTGATGCTGTAGGTGTCGACATCGCGGGCGACATTCTCAACGGTTTCGCCCATCAGTAAGCTGGGGATATTGCAGGCCTGCTCGACAACTTCAATGCCGCGCCAGACATCGCCCTTGGCATCCTCAAAGGTCTTGCCGTTGTCTTGGGCCAGAATTTCCGCCAGTTCATCGTGGTGGGCTTTTAGCAGGTGCTGATAGCGCAACATCAGCCGTGCGCGTTCGGGTACTGGCACTTTCCGCCACGATGCAAAGGCTTTTTCGGCGCCTTCAATAGCGCGTTCAATATCGGCCTCGCTGCTGTAGGGAAGGTTGGCAAGGTGCTGCTGTGTGGCGGGGTCGACAATGCTTTGCGACTCAGTGGATTGTCCCGGCAGGTACTCGCCGTTAATGAACTGCGGAATGATGGTCGTCATGGCTCACCTCGCTGTGGAAAGTGGCTCAGTGTAGCAAGGCTGGCGCCATAAAAAGAATGCCAAGTGCGGACAGCGTTGATCTACAGCAATTGTTGCTCGCTCAACCAGCGCCGGGTTATGGCGGCAACCTGTTCGTCATCCTCTTGCAGGGCCATATGGCCGACGCCGGCGATCACAGAGTGGTCGACGCAGGGCGAGCACCGCCGCGCGTGAAACTCAAATACGCTGGGTGGGTAAAGGTAACTGTGCTCGGCGCGCAGCAACAGGGTTGGCACCTTAATGGTTTTCAACGCCTGCCAGGGGGAGTCAACATGGCTGAAGTTGTGTGCTTCCCACGCCGGTAAATAATTCAGTTGGTAACCATCGTCGACGGGGCTAAGTACAGCGTTGGCGTAATCGACAAAAGCCTGTTCAGAGAAGCGCTTATATATAGGTTTTTGCGCGTGATAATCGATGAACTCGCGGTGGTCAGTCCACTGTTGCCGCCGCCCGCGTGTGCGTTTGACGAGGCCGATATGGCGTGTGACCCACGGGGAAATCAGCTTTGGAAATTTAGGCAGTAGGCGGCCGGGCAATGTGGCGGGGTCGTACATCACCAGCGCTTTGAATAAATCCGGCCGACGCGCGGCGGCAAGGGCGCTTACCGATGCGCCAATGGAATGTCCCAGTGCCACGACTGGGGCCGTTTGTTGGTGCTCGAGAAAGGCAATCAGGTCGTCGGCGTGATCTTGCCAGTTAAAACCTCGCGGTGGCTGCGCATGCGGCCAGGCTCCGCGGTTTTCCATGCCAAGCAGAGAAAAGTCGTCGGCAAAGTGGTGTAGAAAGAACTGGTAGCTGGCAACGGGAAAGCCGTTAGCGGCAGCGAAATGCAGCGGCTGCTCGCCCTTTCCGCCGTGGAGCCAGGCCGCGGGGCCGCGGCCAAAATCGTGTTCTACGCGCGTTAACATGGCGCCCTCCCGGTTGCTGTGGTTGCCCATGTGGGCGCATCGGCGGCGCATCCACATGGGGCATTCTTACACCTGGGGTGGGCGTGGTTTCAGTAACTATGCGTGCAAGCCGTGCTCTATCGGGCATTCCCCTCGAGCGAGTTTGCGCGCGCGCTCCACCAGTGTGTCTTCCATCGACTCGCGGCCAATCATAATCACAAAGTCGCCCTGATGCAGCCCATCCAGAGCAAACCGTGCCAATTCGTCCAGGTCTTGTACTGGCAGGTCTACGCCAATTTGCTTCATGCCCTCCATAAACTCGTCGAAGGTCATTTCTGCGCCTTCGGGGGCAGGCTTTTCTCGCGCTAGCTCAGCGGGGCGGTTGCGGCGCGTGGTCCAGATGCCCGTTGGCAAGATACCCCCGGACGGATAGAAGATGCAGGCGCGCAATTTGCTTTCCTGGCCGACAAGCTGTGCGTTTAGACACTCCGTCATGATCGACACCCCGGCTTTGCTCGAGGCGTAGACAGATTGGTCTGCCAGCGGTGAAATGCCGCCGTCCCCAGAGCTGGTGTTCATAATAATGCCTTCTTCACCGGACTCCAGCATGCGTGGCACAAAGGCCTGAACGCCGTGGGCGATGCCGCGCAGATTCACGCCTAATACCCACTGCCAGTCGTTGGGCGTGGTGTCCCACACATTATTGTTGGGCACGCTAACCCCGGCGTTGTTGCACAGCACGTGGCAGGCACCAAATTCGCTGAACACCGCATCGGCCAGAGCATTGACCGACTCGGGTTTGGATACGTCGGTGACAACAGCGCGCACCACACCCCCTTTGGCGGCTAACTCGGTTGCCGTTTTATCCAGTGCGGTTTTCTCCACGTCGGAGATCACCACTTTGGCGCCTTCCTCTAAAAATGCATTGGCGAGTGCGCGGCCAATGCCGCTGGCGCCGCCGGTAACGACAACGACTTTTTCTTTGAAGCTTTGCATGGTTTTCTCCTTGTTATAAATAGTGTGTTGCCAGTGTTAGAACAATTGTCGAAGATCCAGGCCGAACATTCTGGGTTCGCCCCAGGCCTGGTTATAGGTGCCGGATGAGTCGGCAACGGCGACGACGCCGATGCGGTATCGCTCGTCGGTGATGTTCTTCGCCCAGGCCGATACGCTTAAGTCACCGGCCGGGTTTTGCCAGGTCAGGCGGCCATCTAGCAGTGCATAGGCGGGCTGGCCGGCCTTTTCCGGTGAGTCTTTGAAGGCGGCATAGGATGCCGGGTCAAAACCGTAGAAAACGTCGCTTTTGTAGCTGAGGTCGAGGCGAGAGGTCACTATGCCGATGTCGCCGGACCAGGTGTATTGCACGCCAAGCGAGGCTGACTTGTCCGGGGAGACAGGAAAGGTCTCATTGCTGCGATCGACGAACTTTTCCTGGCCAACAATGGCCGACTGCAGGTCCAGCTCGGTGAATTCTATGTACCGATAGTTATTGATGCTGAGGCTGGCGTTAATTTGCAGTGCCGAGCTGGGAAGCCATAACAGTTCCAGCTCCGCGCCGCGTATTTCAGACTGGCCGGCATTGCCGAATACCACAACAACGTTCTGCGCCGAGTCTGAGCCAACGGCAATGAGTTGTTGGTCGTCAAAGTCCATGTGGTAGAACGCGCCGTTAATACGAACACTGCGCTCAAAGGCATCGATCTTAAAGCCGATCTCGTTATTGGTGACGACCTCCGGGTTGATCCGCTGCAGGCCGTCGACGCCCCGCGGCTCGAAAAAGCCCGACTTAAAGCCGCGGCTCCACGTGGCGTAAAACATTGCGCTGTTGAGCAACTCTCCGTCTAGCCAGTGGTCCGGCAGTGTGTAAGCCAATGACACCATTGGCGTGGCCTGGCGAAAGGTTTCGTCGCCGATATCCTTGCGGCGGGTATTCGGGTCTAAGGGATAATCGTGCAGCGCATCGCCGTCGGCGTCTGGGAACAGGGCCGCGGCAATGCTCACTGGATCGTCTCGCCAGCCCAGGGGGCCGAGGTAGGGGAAAAAGCCGCCGGCACCGGGGCCAAACACGCCGATATTAGTGCCGTTACCAAACAGGCCGCTGCCGAGCAGACGCTGCTCAATTGCCGCCATGTCGGCCTCGGTGGTGCTGAGTTCGGATTGTCGCTGCTCTTCGGTAATGCGGTAGCCCAGTGTGAGCTCTAGCTGTTGGCTGATATCAAAGGAGGCTTGCGTAAAGGCGGCGAGGGTGGTGTTTTCCAACTCGAAGTCCGATACCACCAGCGGGGCACCGATAAAACCGACCAAGGGCACGGTGCCGCCCGGCACGGGGCGTGTGGGCGCCTGGCTGAGGGCCAGCTCTGCCAGGGTCTGCGAGTCGATGCCGCGAATACTGTTGGAGACGGTGAAGTTCTCGCTGTTGGTTTCCTGCATGGCAAATAGGCCGGCGGTATAGCGCAGGCGTTGCTCAAAGGCTGAACCATTGAGCTGCAGTTCAAAGCTGTAGGAACGCCGGTCGCTGTCCTCGGTATTGATGTAGCTACTCCACAGCGCGGGGCCACCATCGGGATCGCTGGCCTGTATTGGGCCCTCCTTCTCGCCGCGCAGGCCGATAACGGATTTCAGGCTCAGGGTGTCGCTGATCTGCCAGTCAGCGGTCGCCGCGAGCAGCGCGGTATCAAGATCTTTCTGCAAGCGCGGGTTTGGACCCTGGTTCGATTTTAAATCGCCCAGGCGCTCCCGGGAGTTGGCGTCGCAGTTTTCCTGAAAGGCCCGCAAATTTGCGGGATCCGTGTCGCCGGGGTGGGCAACCCAAAGGCCCTGTATATACAGGGCCTCCTGGTTGGGCACAGAACAGTTGATACCACTGAGGTTTTCGCGGATTTTACCCAGAAATGCCTGGGTATCCAGACTGAAATGCTCACTGGCTTCCCAGCGGGTTTGCAGCAACAGTGACTGGCGGTCATTGGTGGGGTTGTTCTGGCCGGTGGCGACATTCTCGAAGTAGCCATAAGTATCCCCATGTATTCGAGTTAACATATTGAATGTAAGTTTCCTACTAATCGTGTATTATTTGTCCACATACTTCAAAATGCGATAGCGTATGCAAAAGGTTCGGTCTAAGACATTTGGATGCGCCGTCTACGTGAGAGATGACCTCTCGCTTGTTATTCTGCCCAGCCTATTCAGCTACTCAATTTCTCGTAGTGGTTCTTACTACGTCAGCCAAAAGAAAATAAACAAAAACGGTTTTGTTGCAAATACCATGGAGCTGAAAGACGCGACATTAAAAACACGCCGCATGGTCGAAGACAAGCTTGGTAACTTCCTTGAGTGGGTAGAGAAGTATTCGGAAGGACGCATTGGGGGTGACGGGCTAAACCTTGCTAATCATCACAATGCCGATACATCAATACTAAATAGCTATATAAATGACGTGTTGATTGCAGAGCGAGGAGCTTCAACAGGATCGGCAGTTCAGCACATTATGGCACTAAATGCATACTATAATTATCTCGCGGTAACGGGCTTCACCGATGCTAAAAGCCTCATGATATTTGCGGATATGAAAGAGATCGCTCGTGCAAACGAAATACCAAGAACAGCAGTCAAATATTTAACGCCGGAATTGCGATCTATTTTATACAGAAATGCGCCTTCTATACGAGATGAGTTATTGTTGAAAACAGCGGGGGAGCTCGGTGTTAGAAGTAAAGAAAACCTGGGGTTTCTTGTTGAAGATTTTTTCGTAGGAAACTCTCGCTATCCAGGATTAAAATCTCTATTTGAACGGGCCGAAAGAAATCCAAAGCAACAGGAATTCGAATATTTTTTGCAAGGTAAATACTCCAAATCAAAAAGAAGAAAAGGTGGCGAATCAAGGGTTTTGTTTATCCATAGGGACTTATTATTGCGCATGCGGGATTATTACATTAATGAACGTCCGGATATAAAAAATAAAAGTTTTTTTGTTAATGCAGCGCCGGGCAGTTATGGAACGTCTATCGCGGAGAATAGGGCGACTAAGGTATTCGAAAAAATAAAGCGGGTTGTTTTGAGGAAACAAGAAAATGGGCTACTTCCTGAGCGAGGCCAGGAGCTTGACAAGAATCACTCTTATCACGTCCTAAGGCACTCTTTTGGAACTGATATGTTCTTTGGCCTTGCGGATGGCAGAGGGGTAAGATATGACGATGTTGTCTCAACCTCGCAAGTGTATCTTACAGTTGCTGCATTAATGGGGCACAGTGCTGCCGATGGATCTGCGCCAAAAACGACAGCCCAATATATTCGAAGCTGCCACCTCAAAACAAAATATATGCAGGATATTTAGTGGATAATAAAAGAAATTCCTGTAGTTCTGATGAAACAAGCGAGCAAGAGAATGTTGTCGTTGAGCAGAAAAAGATGGTGCGAGAATTTAGGTCCCGTACTAAAACTCCAGAAGAAATCCCTTATGACCCGGACGCGATATCTATTGTCATACCAGTTACGGGTAAAAAAACCACAGGAAATACTCGCCGGTTTACTTTAACAACTCCTGGCGAGGACAAATACGTCGATTTAATCTTCAAAGTCGCTAACGCAGCCGCTTACGTTATATTTATAAAATCTCCTCGTGAATATAGTCAAGCCGTTAGGGATAACTTTGCCGATGCAATAAGGCTTTTGGTGGAATTTATCAACCTTCGCAGCGCTTCAGAAGGAAGTGGAGTTGCATTGTATAAAGAATTTGAAGAATGGAGATTAAATGATGGGAAGGTAAAGACCCATAGTAGCAGGCTATCCCAAATAAAAAAAATGATATTTATTGCTCTGGCCTTTGATCCATTCTCTAAAACAATTGATTCTAAAGAGCGAGCATATCTTCGCTCCCAAGGCGAAACGAATGCCGTACCAGCGAACCATTCAGACAAAGAGTCATATACAATAAATCGCTGGCTTAGCGAACATGATTGGCTTAGGGATGAAGTGGTTGGCGTGGGTCATGATACCTATTCCCTTTTGGCCTCCCCTAAAGTTGTCGTTAAGTCAATTAAGATTACAGCGGCGACGATTATGCTAGAAATGCAGCATTGTAAAATGGCATTGATTGATTTTTTCCGTGAAGAAAAGATTATCCTGAATGATCCGACCCTTATAAGTAACTCCGATTTTGGCAAACGATTTCAAGCTAGGCTCGCAAGGCAATACTGTAATGCAGAGAATGTGGCCTCTATACAGCGTGCCTATAATAAGAAGCGAAGATGCAATCCGTACCTAGACATGGCGATACGCATCTTTGTGCGGATGAGTACGAGTGATGGATATGACTATCAAGAACGCCAAATAAAAAACTTTTTTTCCAATCGGCCGTTCAAGGCAAGGCTTGATGGGGTAATGGTGATGGACTCAATGTTTAACGTTACCAATGCGTGGGGGTTTAACATCAAGTTCATTATGGAATTAATTGACTATGCAGCATTGCCAGGTGAAGTCGCGGAAATATCGCAAATACCAATTTGTGAAGGAGAAAATCTTTTATTCGGTTGGCTTATGGGGTCTCTAACGGTCCAGCAATCAGATATATATAAGCTGAAATACTCTTCTTTTACCTATATGCGAAGGCGTACAGGTCAGGTTACACACATAAGTTTGCGTTACTACAAGGGTCGTGCAAAACGATCACTCGATGTTGAAGATATAGATGCGAACAGCTTGTTAGGAAGAGCTGTTTTCGGTCATCTATCCGCCTTTGGTGCAAGTGCTGGGGTAGGTGCGTACGTATCTTGGAGTCCAAAAATAAAAGAAGTTAATGGCGAATTCTTTCGAATGATCGAAAACTTTAATCATGAATTTAGGCCGAAAGTACTTGCTAGTCTAAAATCCGAGGGCTCAGTGCCTGTTTTTCTAAATTGTTTATCGGCTTTGGTATCCAATGGGAAAAAATACTGCGCGAAGACCAGGGCTCATGAAAATTCAAGTACTCCTTTGAAAAAATCACTGTTCGCACCAAACTCTATAAAAACTGCGGCAGTGTACGCTCGCTCAGATACATTCGATCCTTCTTCTCTTATGAATTACCATTCCCATTCCGATCGTACTGAAAGAAGTGCATACTTAACCAAAGAAAATGAAGAGTGGATGAATAATGCTGGGCGGATTACAAGGGCTGTAATGCAAGATTTTGCTATTAATTTATTTCGGCCATCCAAGCAAGATTTGCAAAACTTTAATTCGGAATTTTCTAAAGCACTAAAGACAATAGATTCAAGATCTAAGGAGGCTCTGGTCAGGATGAAAGTGGTAACTGGTAAGAGCTCTGGTGATATTAAAAACTTCGGTGTTGCAGAATCATACCAGATGCAATCAAATCGAGAGCAGGAAGTATATATATTAGATGATGCGTATTCTGTTGTTAGATATATGCATTTTCTTGCGCAGCTTGATGAAAAATATAAATTATTAATTAGGCGTTCGCCGGAATTTCTTTTTAACGAGGCTCTTCCTACTGCAGAATGGATAGAGCAATTGTTTGATAGAAAAGTTTTTAGCATGGAATCTATTTCCAAAGCTGAAGTTATATATTCGCAATATAAAGATAGCTTGCCCCCATTGTTTTCTTCTCAAATAAGAGTTTGATATGTCTGATCATGGCATCAAGAATAGATCATTAATGCATGAGAATTTTGTTTCTCAGATGGATCTCGAACTGAATCTTTGGGGTATACAGCACGGTCAATGTTTTTCTGACAACCTTTGGACTCTAACGGGGCTAAGAAATAGGTGTGTCGACTTGGATTTTAATCTTCCGGGTGATGTTTATAAAAATGCATCTTCTAGTTTGAAGATAGATTTTGATGGCGAGCGAATTTCTCTTAGCCCTATAGATGTGATAAAGCTTATAACAGTTAAATTAATAAGTCGTTATTATTATTCTGGAGGGGTGGTTACATCATTTAGGTTTTTAAAATTAGTGTTTTTATATCTATATGAAAGCAGGAAGACAATAATTTTAAAAGAAGATTTGGAAGATTTCTTCTCATATGCACTATTGCATGATTGCGAGAAATATCCTCCTCGTAAGCGTATTCAAGTTCCAGCCCATGGGACAATATTTGGTGGAATAAAGCTGTATGAAATAAGCGCTATGATGAGCGCATACGGCGCAGAATGCGTTGTTGCTCCAATAAATCGTTCAGTGGCTCTTGAGGCTTTAAATAGTACTTGTATATCCGTTATGAATATGACTCTTAATGATTATTCAAAAGGTGGGAGTTTTAATTTTTTAACTTTGGATGTAGGAAAGCACTATTTAGATCATTGTGCCAATATCTTCGAAGATGAGTATCAGGCTGCCAGAGCAATGGATCTTACTCTGCCGAAGGCGAGGGAATATTTAGAACATCTATTTCCTGGGGTAAAATCCAAAGACTCTCTAAAGGCGGCTGTATCTGAGCTAGTGTATCCGCTGCTGGCCGGATTTTCGGCCAGCGATATTAAAGCGCTTCCCCATCGAGAGAGGCTTAACCAGCTATCCATTGAAGAAATACAGAAGTCCATAGATTTTCTGTATAATACTTTTGAAAAACACTTTAATGAGACTGCGGAAATTGTGTCTGCGTTCAGGCTAGACTCAACTAGCAATATCCTCGAAGAGAGCGGGTTTCCAGAAAGATATGATTCCCAGGAGTTCGTTAGGTCGGTCTTGTTCTCTATTTACATAATAAAAGAGAGCGATCGCACAGAAGAAATATTCAGGAGATACAAATCCGCTCTTGCTAGCAATGGTGATTACTCTAAAATTGAATGCAGTGAATTTATTATCTTGTGCAAGAAGGTGGTTAAGAGGAATGCCAAAAGGCTGTCAAGCGCAGCCGATACGTCATCTCTTTTAGCGAATATATTCGAGAAGGAATCAATTCTCTACAAGCATGTAAGACCGTCGTCGAAAAAACTATTTTCATCTTTTCCTGCGAGTTTCGTAAAGCGCGTTTTGTGCGCAGGCATTGTTCAAATTGCTGGGCTAACTGGATGGCGATCAAGTGAATTTGGTTTTAACTGCAAGTCGATTGATATATCCAAAAATGAGGACATTCTTGATAATCTCTATACCCCCTGGAGGTTCCATGTTCGGTGGGAGGTCCCAAAGACTGGCGGCGCATCTAAGCAAGAGAGGGAAATAACTCTCCAAACATATATTATTCTTTTTCAGCTAGACAGGTTTGAAGAGCCTGCAGGCGATACGCATAAATCAATACTTGAGCGCTGGCCGTTGGGGGTTTCAGTAGCGCAGCCCTGGCCAGACTTCGTACTAAACTATTGCCTATTTGCTAAGCTTGCTGATGTTGAGCCCTCGAATTCCGAATCTACTACTTCGAGTCGTGGCGTCGGGCAAGCCACGACCGCATCCACAAATGATGCAGGGCGAAGCAGAAAAAGCGAGATGCAACAGCTTATTTCTACAATGGAGGAGCTTCGGCAGGATCTTCCCATCTACACGGCAGTCTCTGCAGTATTTGGTAATAGTTTTTCTGCAACTATAAGATGTTGGTTAGATGAATATTGGGAGAACAGAGGAGCATTATTGTTGGATACGCTCCTAAATGAAGAAGAAAAAACCTTTATTAGAAGCGTGAATGGAAAGCTTGATAAGCAAAGCTCTAGATCGATCACCCGAAGATTGCTTGAGAATATGAGGTATCCAACACCACATTCTTTTAGGCATATTTGGGCTGAGGCGGTGTTATGTCGTTATCGTGGCGATGTTGGTCGATTCATTCGAGCGAATTTCAAGCATATGGACGAAAGTTTCTTTATGGCCTATTTGCGGGACAAGGAAACGAAGATAGTTATGCAGATAGCAAAGCGCACTGTAATTAACAGAACTGTAAGAAGTCAAATTTTGTCATTGGCAGATGAAAATAGAGAATACGCTGGCGGTTTCGATCGTTTTCTGGATAAAGCGCTTCGCTATACACATGTTGTTTCGGAGGAGGATGTTTTAAAACTGGCAAACACTATCGCTGAGGATAGGGTGGATGATATCCAACCCAATCCCTGGTCTTTCTGCTTGCTAAGACAGAGCACAAAGAAGACTGCACGCTGCTCACAGGATGGTGAACCAAGGCGCTATCTTGCAGAACCAAAGTTATGTCTGTCTTGTATTAATGCCAGCATAGACGAAGGGAATTATGAAGGGATCGTTATATATATCAAAAATGATATTAAAGCGTGCCTTAATGAAAACTTGCCAGCCTTTTTTAAGATTGAGCCACTTCGGGTCGTTAGGTCCGCCTTGCGCAGGGTGAGGGAGCTTCAACGAAAAGCTTCCCCGGGCAAGTATGGAGATTTTATCGTTCATCTTGAAAAGGCTATAGCTGTTGCCGATGAGTCCATCTCAAAGGAATTAATTGAGGTTTCGCATGATTGATGATAGTTACTTGGCACAGTTTATAGATGCTCAACATCCTGAAGATATAGAAGCTCTGCCAAAGTGGGTAAGCTCAAAAAATAGTTCTTTGAAATCCTATCAGGTAATTTGTGAGTTAAAAAAATACAAGGATAGATACATTCGTTCGCATGGTAATAAAACCGACTACACTCTGCGGTCAAGTTATCAAATTACAAAGGCAGAGGTGGCGAAAATTGTCGGGGTGAATCCGCAGCCTTTATTTAACAGCAATAGTTACTCTCGCGATTTGACTAATTATTTTGATAGTGTCAATAAGGCTCTCGAAGATAAAAAAATAAAACGGCTTGCTAAAAAACAAGGTGGCCTTAAACAAAAGCAAAAGGCGGAACTTATTAAGCAAATACAGGATGATAGAAAACGTAATGCAGATGCTATGGAAAAGACAGTCGACGAACTTTTTCAGAAAACGCTCGATTCAATGAGCCTGGATGTAAAGCGAAAGCTTGGGTTGGTTTAAGTGTATGCTAAGTGGTGGGCTGTATTTTTATAGTTCCCGGGCTCTTGAGGGGTTGGTTCAGCTAGGATCCGTTCTTAAGTCAAGTCGTAATTCTCTACAAAGAAAAGGAAATAAATTGAATGCCTCTTTCATGGAATGAAATCAGGAATCGGTCCGTAGTATTTGTTCGTGAGTGGGAGAGTGAATCTTCGGAGCATGCAGAGGCGAAGACTTTCTGGGATGAATTTTTTCAGGTCTTTGGTGTTAGTCGTCGCCGTCTCGCTGCTTTCGAAAAGCACGTGAAAAAGGCTGATGGGAAAGACGGTTTTATCGACCTTTTCTGGCCGGGAATGCTGTTGGCAGAGCATAAATCCAGAGGGAAAAATCTGGATTCAGCTTATGATCAAGCAACGGATTATTTCCCCGGGCTAAGTGACAAGGAGCTGCCGAGGTACATCATTGTTTCGGACTTTGCGAACTTTCGAATTCGTAACCTAGATACTGGTGAAAGTGATGAGTTCCCGCTTTCTGAGTTACCTCAGAATCTGTCTCTTTTTGGTTTTATCGCAGGTTACGAAACCCGCCGGTATAAAGAACAAGACCCGGTAAACACTAAAGCAGCAGAGAAGCTGGCTCAGCTTCACGATGCCCTGAAGGAAATTGGATATGAAGGGCACGAGCTTGAAGTGTATCTTGTCCGAATCCTTTTTTGCCTGTTTGCTGATGACACCGGGATTTTCATGCCAAGAAGTGCTTTTGAGGACTTCATTCGCGACCGCACGACCGAAGATGGTTCTGATCTCGCCCCACGGCTAAATCAGATATTCCAAACCCTCAATACGCCCCCTGAAAAGCGCCTTAAAAACCTCGACGAGCAAATCGCGGCGTTTCCCTATGTGAACGGCAAGCTATTCGCTGAATTCCTGCCTCAGGCCAGTTTTGACCGCTCTATGCGCGAAACCTTGCTGGACTGTTGCGAGCTGGATTGGGGGGCGATTAGCCCGGCCATATTTGGGTCTCTATTTCAGGGCATCATGGACGCCAATATGCGCCGCAATCTGGGTGCGCACTACACCAGCGAGAAGAATATCCTCAAGGTGATTGGACCATTGTTCATGGATGAATTGCGAGAGGAGTTTGAAAAGGTCAAAACGCAACCCAAGAAGCTACAGGAGTTCCACGACAAGTTGGGGTCGCTCAACTTCTTCGATCCCGCCTGTGGATGCGGCAACTTCCTCGTCATCAGTTACCGGGAAATACGGCTTCTGGAGCTGGAGGTGATTAAGCGCCTTTACGGAAAAGATCAGCAACAGCTTTCGATGGACGCTATCGATCAGTATGTAAAGGTTGATGTAGACCAGTTCCACGGGATAGAGATAGAGGAGTGGCCTGCCCAGATTGCCCAGGTGGCTATGTGGCTGATCGACCACCAGATGAACCTTCTGGTCGGTGAGGCCTTTGGGCAAGCCCTGGTTCGGGTGCCCTTGGTGAAGTCGGCTAATGTCGTTCATGGGAATGCATTGCAATTAGACTGGAACGAGGTGATTCCTTCGGAAAAGTGCAGTTACGTTTTTGGTAACCCGCCGTTTGTTGGCGCGAAATACATGGATGCGCGCCAACGTGAGGACGCGGCTACGGTATTTTTCCAAATTCCAAATGGGGGGCTTCTTGATTTCGTCGCCGCTTGGTACGTAAAGTCCGCTCGATTCGCTGGGGATCAAACACGCTGCGCTTTCGTGTCTACGAACTCTATCTGCCAAGGGGAACAAGTTTCTGTGCTTTGGAGCTGGATGCTCTCGCAGGGTTTCTCTATCGACTTTGCTCACCGGACATTTCGCTGGAGCAATGAAGCGAAGGGTATTGCCGCCGTTCATTGTGTCATCATTAGCTTCAGTCTATCGGGCACGACAGAAAAGCGGCTTTTTGAGTACACGGATGCCATCGGCGAACCCGTAGAAATCAAGACAAAGCGCATCAACCCATACCTGGTAGATGCCGCTGATGTTCTCCTTTCAAATCGCACAAGGCCTCTTTGTGACGTACCGCGCATTGGTATCGGCAACAAGCCAATTGATGGCGGCTACTACCTTTTCACAGCAGAAGAGAAGGCTGCATTCATCGCCAAGGAACCACTGTCCGAGAAGTGGTTCCGGCGCTGGCTGGGTTCGCAGGAGTTCATCAATGGGCAGGAACGCTGGTGCTTGTGGTTGGGAAATTGCCCACCATCCGAATTGAGACAAATGCCCGAGGCCTTGAAACTGGTTGAGAAGGTTCGGCTTTTTCGACGTGGAGAGGGGCCAAACAAGAAGGGCAAAGAATCGAAGAAGAAACCACCTGAATCGACACAAAAGCTCGCTGATATACCAACTCGCTTTCATGTCGAAAATATCCCTGCTGAGCCGTACCTGTTGATCCCAGAGGTTTCGTCGGAGAGGCGCGTCTTTATACCGATTGGCTTCATAGGCCCTGAAACGCTCTCTAGCAATCTCGTAAAAATTGCGCCCAATGCAACACTGTTCGATTTTGGGGTGGTGACCTCCACCATGCACATGGCGTGGACACGGACAGTCTGTGGCCGCCTTGAAAGTCGCTATCGTTACTCTGTCGGGATCGTCTACAACAACTTTCCCTGGCCCATTGATGCAAACGAAAAGCAGAGGGACGCGATTTCAGTCGCTGCTCAGGGCGTTCTCGACGCCAGAGCGCAGTTTCCCGATGCGACTCTGGCCGATCTCTACGACCCACTGAGCATGCCTCCTGCGCTCGTTAAGGCGCACCAAGTTCTGGACAGAGCGGTTGATGCTGCCTATGTAGCCAGTGGAGGAACAAAGACTTGGGCAACAGAAGCTGAGCGGGTGGCGTTCCTGTTTGAGCTATACCAAAAAATCACATCACTGCTGCCAGCGGAAAAACCTAAAGCTAAACGGAAAAAGTCTGCATGAAAAGGGAATACGCTGTTTTAGCAGTTCTTCTGATACCCATTCTTGTGGTTGCCCATCCCGGAGGAGTTGATTCCTTTGGGGGGCATAAAAACAAGAGCACTGGCGAATACCATTGCCATAGAGATACCTGCAGGGCCGCTCAGAACCAAGTCCAGTCGGCCACTCAAGACGCAGAAAAAGAGGGTCGGTCGTTTAGTCAGCTTTATGATCGAAAGGATTACCCTCACTGGTCGGATCTGGATGGTGATTGCATGAATACTCGCCACGAGATTCTTGCTGCATCCAGTGTCGGTAATACAAGAATTTCACCAAACGGTTGTTATGTATCTTCCGGCCAATGGAATGACCCTTTCAGTGGTAAGGTCTATACCCGGGCTAGTGATCTTGATGTGGATCATATCGTGCCACTGAAATGGGCTCATACACATGGGGCAGCGGAATGGCCTCGCAACCTGAAAGAGAAGTTTGCCAACGATCCTGAAAACCTTATTGCTGTAGACGACGCACTAAATCAGGCGAAGGGTGCAAGGGGGCCTACTGAGTGGATGCCGCCAAATCATAGCTATCGGTGTGAATATCTTTCCAGATGGGTTCTCGTCCTTAAGAAATATTCATTAGCGATGCAGCCAAGCGAAAATAGGGTATTCCAAAAGCAACTTTCTGCCTGCAGCTTAAGCTCATAGGCACTAGAGAGATAACTTGTGAAGATTGAGGTTCCCACAGAGTTGCAGTTCCCGATGGGAGGTACGACACAGCTAACCGCCGAGGCGGTCCAAGACTTTATTGGCCTTGCGCGGAAGGTGTATTCCAATACGGTCGACCGCCAACAGATCATTGAGAAATTCAAAGAGCTTTTTGCCGCCTCTAGCGGCGATCAATACGGCAGAAGCTCCAGTTTGTCGTGGGCCGAGTCAGACCTAGAGCATCACGCTGATAGAGCATCTTCTGACGCACCAAGATTTATCGCCGCATTCTGCGATGCCTGCAATGCACTCAAAGAGCTGGGGGTAGCTGTTCCGGGGCACCAATATGTGAACAACATCCTTGAAAAGCACTCAGTTCCCTTTAGGGTCTCTGATCACAGGCTCGTGGCCACCGATGACCACATATCACCACCCGATCCGGTTATCGGATCTGCTGAGTCAACCGTCTCAAGAGCGCTCTCTGACGCCAAAATATTGCTGGGGCATTCTGACTCAGCCAGCGCTATAGATCGGGTACATACGGCTCTACATGGGTACCTATTGGAACTTTGTGAGGGCTTTGTGCAAGTAGAGCAGGATGCTTCGCTGCCAAGGGTATTTAAACTTCTTCGCCGATCACATCCAGCACTCACCCAAGAAGGTCCTAGAGGTTCGGATGTAACAAAAATACTTCAATCCTTTGCTGGCGCTATCGACGCATTATCTACCATACGTAACCAAGCAAGCTTGGCGCATGCAAATGACCTTCTGGATGAGCCTGAAGCAACTCTTGCGTTGAATGCAGTATATACCGTATTTCGATACATTCAGGATTGCGTAAAGCGCCACGAAAGCTAATTCGTTCGCTTCCAGGCGATTTGGATTTCGAGCTGGGCGTGAATTACCTAAAAGCAGAATTTAAAAGCGGTATTAGATGTTTATTCCGTTTGTATGATTAGGAACATTCAAGGAGCAGGTCGGTGGATATATTTTCATTAACTGTAGGGTTTTTCGTCGCCAAAACAGGTATCCTGGAGCTATAGGTTACTCCGCCCGAGCCGAAAATTGAGGAGCAGCTTCAAGAATGGGGCAGGCCCTGAATAGCCAGAACCTGGCTGCGAAAACGCGTTGACCACTGCACGCATGAGTCGTATGCCCGGGACCGTTCCTGGCGACATCCTGATAGTGGAAAGTGCCTTGATCTGGCTGCACTAGTGACCATGCTCCGGGAAGAGGGCAGGCGAATCGAGGGGTCTATGGGGGGGAGCATCCATTTGGCGGTACACGTGCTGGATCTGCGTGCCCGGCTCCCCAAAGAAAAAGACGTCCACTGAGCACCCTACGGCAACACGGGGGGGGGGAGCTGAACGCACTGGTGAGCGACTCTCAAGTGGAGCACTACACAGTGCCCTGGGTTTCATAGGAATTCCTAATCTATTCTCCCGTTACCTTAACAGTGGGGTAATCAATCAAGAAAGTGGGGGTTAAGTAGGTAATTTAGCTAACTCTCAAATTGACCCTTTCTGCCATATCGGGTCTCTCTGTTCCCTGTTACAAGGTTTGGTATCTTCAGTTAACAAGGATAACGTATGCATAATTATCGCGACGGCACTGATTAATTTCGGATGAATATCGAATCTTAGATTTCGTATGTGCTAACTGCTGCATAAAGAATAGAAAAGAGCGTTTTAAAGTATTTTTGACTCAAATACCGCAAATACATACGAATTCCATGGTGACATAACGTCCCCGTCTTTGGTGATGTTAATCGCCGCGCGGGTGAAAAAGTGATCACTGATAGGCCAGTTTACACCGGCTTTCAAGCGCCGCTGGGCGTAGTTGCCGACGCCTGCTTCCACATACGCTGCGGGCTCGGCGTCGGGCTTTTGCAGGCTGACCACCATGGCGCCACCAGTGGTGTTTTTCCCGAAGAGGGTTCCCTGTGGGCCACGCAATACCTGAATGCTGGCGATGTCGACGGTATCGAGTAGCTGGCCGTCTGAGCGGGGTAGGAATAAATCGTCTAAATACACGCCTACCGTGGGATCAACACGGGCAAAACCGGTGCGTTCACCAATGCCGCGAATGTAAATTTGATTGGCCTGGCCCTTGCGAATCTCGAGGCTGGGAACCGACTTGGTTAACTCGCTGGTGTTGCTAATGCCGCGCTCGCGGAGACTGTCGGCGCTAATTGCCGTAACGGCAATAGGGATGTCCTGCATACTCTCGCTGCGCTTTCGCGCTGTCACCAGCACTTCCTCCAGCACCCCTTTTTGTACGGTGTCGTCAGCGGCTGGCTCGGCGTTGGCAAACGGGCTAATACTGAGGCCGAGGGCGATGCCCCCGACGATAGCACTGAGGCTAGGGCGTGCAAAATAATCCACGATGACTCTCCGGCAAATTGGCGGGCTGTAATACGCCGCCGTTTAATTATTGTTATAAGTAGTTTTTCTACCTTGAAGTATTTTTACACCATAGTGTAAAAATACTTCAAGTGCCGGTGCTATAACTTTTTGTCATGTAGGGGTGACTGGCCTTAGCGAATTTCAATAAATTCCTCATCGCGGTACTGCCGCTGCCAGACGCGATGCTGGGTCTGATCCGGGGTGTCGAGTTTCCAGATGCTCACCAGCAAGGTGTCGTCAGTATTGCGAGCTTGCACGGTGTAATCGCTGTTTCCTGCGACGTAGGTTTTCAATAGGCAGCTTTTTAAGTCGACGTCGAAGCCGTCGGCATTTTCGCTGTAGTTGCGGCAAATAGTCAGGAATTCATTGCCGCCGCTGTCGCCAATGTAACTGGTGACGGTCAGCGTGTAGTCTTGGCGAAGATCAAAGCCCTCGGGCACTTGTAAATCGGCGGTGGTTTCCGCGGGCGGCTGCGGCTCGTCGACAGCGACGGGCTGCTGAACGGGCGCTGGGGTGATGTTTGCGCTGTCGCTGTCGGCAGTACTTGCCGTATTGTTTCCACCGCCGCCACCACCACCTCCACCACCACAGGCGGTAATGGCAAGGCTAAGGCAGAGTGGTGCGATAAGTGAGTGGCTGCTCATAATAGTGACCTCGGTGTGTCGCCGTGTTTAGCGGTTGAAAATGTTTTTAGTGTTGGCGTTTTCACGGTTGTACCAGTCCAGGTGTTCTTTTCCCGACGAGCGTATGTGATCGTGGAATTTGGGGTAGGCGTAGTGAATGTCCATGTACTCTGAGGGGTAGTCCCATTTTGCCGGTATGTTCATTGCCCAGGGCATGTTGTTTTGGTTGACGTAGTACACGTTGGTATTGCTGGCGTCGTCACCTCTGCCAAGAAAATTCTGTTGAAAGGCGCTTGTTGGGGCCATCCCTCTGAGATGAATTTCGAAGCGGCGTCCCGGTGCTTCTCCAAACAGATAGTTTCTTGCGTAGCCTGGCGTGGCGAAAAGAAATGGGTCGAAGGGGAAGTCGCCAAGGCGCTCTGATGGCACGCCTGTTTGCAGTGTGATCATGGCACTAAAACGCATTTGTATGTTCGAACCGCAGCCGGGCTCGGTGCGGTAGTAGCGGCAGTTTTCCCCCGGGGTGGTGTATTGGTGAAGATCCTCTGCGATGATCACGATGGCGTCATCTTGATCTGGCTCCATGACGCTGGCTTGTGGAAGGCCGTTGATCGATAGGTGGCTCAACGCTTCGATAACATCGTCGCGGTTAAGTCCGGGAAGGCGGAAAGCAAAGCCATTGTGGTAACTCGCGCCATGGGCGACGACTTCCCCTTCTATCTCGATATGGGTCAGCGAGTCGCCGAGTTGGCGTTTGGCTAAGCGATATTGAATGACTACATCATTCATATCGTAGTCGCCCATCAGCGGCCAATTATCCTCAAAGGCCAGTGTCGCGCGGTCATTTTCACCGGGGTAAAAAATGGTGGTGGCGGGCTGTTCAGCAATCTCAATGGCGTAATCTTCCACCTCGCCGTCGGGTGCACCACCCTGACTGGTCAGCCCGGGTGTGGTACTCAAGCGAAAGCGCATCCAGCTTTCACCGATCGCTGCATCGGTGGGGGCGGTATAGGAGAGCATTGCCGCTCCGGCCGCGACTGGATGGTCCACCAACCACTGTTCGTCGTCGCTGAAATTGCCGTCGCCATTCCAGTCCGCCCAGGCACTGAGCAAACCTGCGCCGCTGCTTTCAACTGACACTAAGGCGCTTTTCCCACGCAGAGGCGTATTAAGAAAGGCAACGCCATCATTCTCGGTTGTCGCGTTGCCTAGCTCGGACAGCTTGGCGTCGGCTTCGTAGCTGATGCTCGCGCCCAGATAGAGCTCACCGTTGCCCTTGGCATGGCGGGCACCGTTGTTTTGCAGCGAGCTAGCATAGCTGTCCGGAGCGCTGCCGAAATCCGCGATGGCGATGCCGCTGGTAACGATAGGGGCCAGCGCACATCGGGCGCCATCGTTGTTGCTGGAGGCCGGGCCGGAGGCAAAGCGAACGGCTTTCGGCGTGCTTTGTGAAACGTCAATTTGGAATATGAGGCCATCGTTGTTGCGGGAAATATAGAGGTTGCCATCAACGTCGAAATAGGCGGCGCCAAACGTTCCTGATTCGCCGGTATTGCCGAGCTTTTCAGCGGTGTTGTTCGAAATATCTATCTTCCAAAGTGCGCCTTGGTTATCCACGGCATAGACCATGCCGTTGCTGGGGTGGAAGGCCATATCGTAAATCTTGAGGTTCAGTGCCGCGCCGGAAATAACTTTCTGCAGCGATAGATAGTTATCGCTGAGACTGTCCAACGAGAGTCGGTACAGACCGTAATCGCTACCACTTCGGTAGAAGTAGTAGGCGTTTTCCGTGGGCGATATATCACCGACAAAGAAACTTAAGCCCTGCATATTGGCATTGAGTTCCACCACGCTGTTGTCAGCGCCAAGGCGGCTGATAGAGCCCGTTTCGTAGTTGTAGGCGTAGAGATAGCTGTCACTTAAATTGAAGGCGAGGGCATTCATTTTGGCACTCGTCCAACCCGGCGTGCTCAGCGGCTTACTGAAGCCGGTGGCGAGATCGACGCTGTACAGCTGCGCCACCCTGTCTTGAATAAGAAAGGCCTCCCCGGGGCAGCGCTCAAAGGGCAGGGCATACGTCAGCGAGGTGGTGCATGAAAGCAGGCTTACAAGGCCCAGAATTTTGCGTTTCATATTGGTCATCACTTATTCGTTGGCACGTGTCCTACTAATCGCAAAATTGATACCAATTAAAAAATCCTTTTATTTCATGGGTTTGGGGTTTTTGGCGGGAAGCTCTATCGGTTTTTCGCAAATTGCGACGCTAAATGCGTAGTCCCTCGCTCAAGTGGGCGGTGTTGTGAACCGAGTGGCGCTGAGGGCGGGCCTGGTCCGGCAGGCACAAAAGTGTGGAGGTCAGGTGCTTCAGTTGGGGTTAAGGCAAACCTGATTAGGCTAAAAACTCTAATGGAGGATATAGCGATGAACAAGACAGGTAGAGTGTCGTCAGAAAACCATCTATTGGCGGCGGTGGTCGTGTTGTTGGTCGGCACAATGGCATTGCCAAGCCAGGCGCGTGCCGACAATGCTGAGGTTGCTGCCGCGGTGTTGCTGGGTGCCGCAGTGGTTTACGCCGCGCACGATAGCGACGCCAGATATGTGCACCGTCACCATGCACATTGTGGTCACCGGGTGGCGAAGCACCCTAATTACCGGCGCGGTTATCAGCATGCCTATCGATCCGGCTATCGAGATGGCTACGATGATGGCGCTTACGATTACAGCCGCCCCCACTATGGCAAACACCATCACAAACGCGACTATTGGCGTCACCACAGCAGCCGCTACGACCGGCACTATCACAAGGGCGGCCACCGTCCCCACAAAAACCACCGGGTTCATGGTAAGGGTAATGACTGGAACACGCGGGTGATTATTCGCGAATACTAATGCGCCTTTGCTGCCATGTGTGACGGCGCTTGCGGCCTTGCGGGCGGCCTGCCAGACAGCTGCTAGACTCAGGTTGAGCGGCGTGTCTGGCAGGCCGCTTTGCTTTTTTGCAGAGTGAGACCGTTGATATGACTAACCTGAACATTAGGCAGCAATTACTCAAGCGTATCGCAACGGTTGCGGATAAACAGCTGGATGGGAGTGACGCGAAGGTTTTTCGTCAGTTTCTCGATCAGGTGGTACATGTTCACCCTGACGAGAGCCAGCTGAGTTGGGAAGCTGATGCTAACTTTGGTTTGTTATATGGCTTGTATGACTTTGTCTCCCAGCGCGCTGAATCGGAGTCATTGGTCAAAGTCTTTAATCCGGACCTGGAAAGCGACGGTTGGTTAAGTAAGCACACCGTAATCTACTACTGCCAGCCCGATCGCCCATTTCTCGTTGATTCTCTGCGTATCGCGTTGAATAACTCCAATCTCAATGTGCACGTGTTTGAGAGCAACTTAATGTGGGTTGAACGCAGCCCTGAGGGAATATTGGAGTCGCTCTCGACGAGTCGCAATAGTGACGCCTGTTGCGAAAGTGTCGGCTATGTATTGATAGACACCTGCAGTGATCAGAGTGTGCTTCATGCATTGACTTCCGATCTGCGCACCGCCAGTGACGACGTTGAGCGAGTTGTCGAGCACTTCCCGGCGATGCTTGAGCGTTTGCAGGCCTGTATCGACGAAAGTGAGCGAACCTTTGGGGAGGATAACGAAGAGGCCGTGTTTCTGCGTTGGCTGCGCGATGGCAATTTCACGTTTTTGGGGATGTCGGACTTTCTTCTCTCCAGCCAAAATGATCAACCCTACATTGCCGAGGTACCGGATAATCAGTTGGGCCTAATGGGTAAGCGCGCGCCACTGCCCGCTGTTGCCTTGACTGAATTGTGCCAGGGCTTTGCCGACTTCTACGCCCAGCGATCGGCATTGGCGTTTACGAAAACCTCGCAAAAATCGACGGTACACCGCCACGTTTACGCCGACTATATCGTGATAAAACGTTTCAATGAGCAGGGCCAGGCGGTTGGTGAGACAAGGGTGCTCGGCCTGTATACCGCTGGTATGTACTACCACAGTGTCGAGCGAATACCGCTACTGCGCAGCAAGGCGCAATGGTTGCGACACCACTCCCAGCTTGATGGCGCCAGCCACAATGGCAAAACCTTCGCGCTGATCATTGAGCGCCACCCCAGAGACGAGCTCATTCAGGCTGAGCAAAGCGACCTGCTCGACGCGCTCCTGGCAATTTGGAAAATTTACGAGCGGCGCGCAGTGAAATTGGTGCTGCGCGTTGATCGCTTTGAAAAATTCGTGAGCTGCATCGTTTACTTGCCGCGCGAAGCGGTAAAGATGGAAAAGGACATCGAACGACTGCTTGGGCAAGCCATTGGCAGTAGCGATTGTGAGTTGTCCACGCAGTTTCTTTCGGAATCGGTGCTGGCGCGCATGCAGTTAGTTTACCGCATTCACGATCAGCAATTTCGTCAGCTTGATCGCGGAGCCCTGGAAGCTGAGATTATTGAATTGTGCCGGGACTGGCGGCAGCGCTTTACCGAGCTGTGTATTGAGCGTCATGGCGAGGAAACCGGTCGCTCGCTAGCCCTGCAATACCAGCAGGCATTTTCGGCGGCTTATCGGGATCGTTTTTCGCCGCTGCTGGCGGTGAATGATATTGAGCTCTGTCGGCGCCTTACAGACAGCAGTGATATCAGCATCAGCCTTTTTCATCAGGCCGGCAGTGACGATAATCGCTTGCGCTTAAAGCTGTTTCATCGCGAAGAATCGCTGCAGCTATCAGATATATTGCCGATGTTGGAAAAAATGGGCTCGCGGGTATTGGTGGAGCACCCGTATCAAATTTGCCCCGACGGTGAAAGCGATATCTGGATGCACGACTTCGTGTTGGAGCACGATCTTGGCGGCGGTAGGAAGCTTAATCTGGAGTCAGTGCGCGACAGCTATGAAGACGCTTTGCGCGCGATCTGGCAGGGCAAGGCCGAGAATGACAGCTTCAATCGTCTAGTCATTGGCGCCAGATTGGACTGGCGTTCTGTGGCGCTGATTCGCGCCTATGCGCGCTACATCAAGCAGCTCGGCTCACTGTTGAGCTTGGACTTTATCGCCTCGGTGTTGAGCAGTAATGTCGATATTACTCGGGATTTAATGGCCTTGTTTCGCTGCCTGTTTGACCCGAGGCGCGGCGCGCAAAAAAGCAGTGAAGAGCGCGAAAATAAGCTACGAGACGGCATTCTTCATGCGCTGGATGAAGTGCAAAACCTCAATGAGGACCAAGTGCTGCGGCAATACCTTGAGTGTATCGACGCCACGCTGCGGTGTAACTTCTTTCAACAGGATGACGCGCTGCAATACCGCGATTGTATTGCGTTGAAGATCAGCACCCGCGATCTTAGTTTTGCGCCAGCCCCTCGGCCTGAGTACGAGATATTTGTGTTTTCGCCGCGTGTGGAAGGCGTGCATCTGCGGGGCGGTAAAGTTGCGCGAGGCGGCATACGCTGGTCTGACCGCCTGGAGGACTACCGCACCGAAATCCTGGGGCTGGTAAAAGCGCAGCAGGTGAAAAATGCCGTCATAGTTCCCACCGGTGCTAAAGGGGGCTTTGTCGCCCGACGCTCGGCGCAGCTTGAGTCGCGAGAGGAGCTGTTTTCCGAGGGCGTGGCCTGCTACAAATTGTTTATTGGCAGCCTGTTGGATATTACCGATAACCGCGAGGGTGATCGTGTGGTGCCGCCCGAGTCTGTCGTTTGCCGCGATGACGACGACCCCTACTTGGTGGTTGCGGCGGATAAGGGCACGGCGAGTTTTTCCGATATTGCCAATGATATTGCCCTCAGTCGCGGCTTTTGGCTGGGCGATGCCTTCGCCTCAGGGGGCAGTAACGGTTATGACCACAAAGCGATGGGAATTACCGCCAGGGGTGCTTGGGTCGCGGTGCAGCGGCACTTCCGTGAGCTTGGTATTGATGTGCAGCGCGATCCGGTGACGGTGATTGGTATCGGCGACATGGGCGGGGATGTATTTGGTAACGGCATGTTGTTGTCCAAGTCGCTGAAGGTGGTTGCCGCCTTCAACCACCTGCATATTTTTATTGACCCAGCGCCCGATGCAGAAGCTTCATGGCAGGAGCGCAAACGCCTATTTGAGCGGCCTCGGTCGAGTTGGGCCGACTACAGTACCGAATTGATCTCGACGGGCGGTGGCGTCTTCTCGCGCAGCGTCAAGCAGGTGCCATTGTCGCCGGAAATGCAGCAGCTACTAGCCTGTGACGACGCCGCACTCACTCCCACGCAACTGATTCGCCGCCTGCTGCAGGCGAAGGTAGACCTGATATGGAACGGCGGCATTGGCACCTATGTAAAAGCCGCGGAAGAAAGTCATGCCGATGTTGGTGATCGCGCCAATGACCCTTTGCGGATAAATGGCAGCGAGCTGCGTTGCCGGGTATTTGGCGAGGGCGGAAATCTCGGCGTTACCCAGCTCGGGCGTTTGGAGTTTTGCCGCAATGGCGGTATTTGTAATACCGACTTTATCGACAACGCTGCTGGTGTGGATTGTTCTGACCACGAAGTAAATATAAAGATTCTGCTCAATGCACAGCTCGAGTCTGAGGACTTAACATCCAAGCAGCGCAATCAGCTGCTTGCCGATATGACGGATGATGTGGCGTCCTTGGTATTGCATAACAACTACCGTCAGACCCTGGCAATCAGCCTGGCAAGCTATAGCCGCGATAAGCACCACCACGACTACCTTCGCTTTGTTGAGCACCTGGAAGAGACGGGGGCGCTGAATCGAGAGCTGGAGTTTTTGCCTGATAACGAGCGTATTAACGAGCTGCACAGCGAAGGGAAAAGCTGGACGCGACCGGAATTAGCGCTGCTGGTTTCCTACGCCAAAGTTGAGCTCAAGGAACAGTTAATGGCGCTGGCGGATACCGACGACCCCTGGTTGCTTGAGCGTGTATACAGGGCCTTCCCTCAGCGTCTTCGTCGCGACTATGCCTCACAGATTCGCGACCACCGTCTGGCCAGGGAAATCATTGCCACGCAGTTGGCCAATGAGCTGGTGAACATCATGGGCTTTCGCTACAGCCATCGTCAGGAAATCTCCCTGGGGGCAACAGCAGTAGAGACAGCCTGTGCGTTTGTCACCGTCGTCGAGTTATTTGGTATTGAAGGGCTGTGGCGCCGTGTAGAAGCGTTGGATCAAGGTGTCGATAGCACCGTGCAGTACGCCTTGTTTCACCAGATTATGCGTCTTGGGCGACGCAGCACGCGCTGGTTTTTGCGAAATATCCACCATATACAGCCGTCGCGATTGATTGAAAAAATGCAGCCGGGCTTCGCCGCGCTCATGCCGTGCGTGGTGGAGAATCTGCGCGGTGTATGGGCAGAGGAATACCGCAGCAGAAGCGCGCGCTGGATAGATGCCGGGGTGCCGGAAGAATTGGCGACCACGATTGCGGCATTTGATGCCTATTTTATGCTGCCAGGCTGCGTGGACGCCGCCCTGGAAGTTGATTGCCCGGCGGAGCGTTTCAGCAAGTTGCAGTTCGCTCTGCTAGAAACCTTGCAAATGGATTGGGCGCTGCAGGTGTTAATTTCCTGGCAGCCGGGTGGGCGTTGGCAGGACCTGGCGCGGGAGTCCTATGTGGATAGCCTGGAGTCGTTGTTGCGCCAGCTAAGCATTGGCCTATTGAGCGACGCGCAACGGAGTTTGTCTGACATACTCGATAGCTGGCAAACTGGCAATCAGTCGCGCTTGAGCCGTTACAATACCATCATCGACAGTGTCAGAATTGCCGCGGCCGAGGATTTGTCGGTGTTCACTGTGGTGTTGCGAGAGCTTCAGGATCTGGTTGACGCGTCGTTGGCTCAACTGCCCGATTCGTCGCTGCCACACGCCACTGGCGAAGTCGGTGAGACGTCATAAGGCGCTGTTGAGCCGAAATATATACTAAGGGGAAATACACTTTTGAAACGCACGTTGGTCTTTGTTTTTTCTGCGCTGTTACTCTGCCTGATCCTGATTGTCGCCAGCCCGTTTGTCTTGATTCAATTTGGCTCGCCGGGTATGGCGACGGCCTCTCGGGCGCTGTTGCATGCGGCCGTTGGCTACAGCGATGCCGCGCCGATGGATGGCGGTACTGATCTGGCAGTCGCGGAGGGATATCGCGTTGATGTGTATGCCAGTGGTCTGGGAAATATTCGTTTTCTTGCCATCACCTCAAGTGGCGATCTTTTTGTCAGTCGCCCGCGCACCGGTGAAGTGCTGCGTCTTGCTGCAGACCACAATGGTGATGGCTTGCCCGACGCTCAAGAGGTCGTGCTGGCGGGGCTGACGCGGCCGCATGGCCTGGCATTGCGAGAAAATCACTTATACGTTGCCGAGTCGAATGCAATTGGTCGCGTGGCGCTGGACAGTGATGGCCGCATTCAAGGCGACTACCAACGGTTGGTGAGCGGATTTGGCGATGGCGGCAACCATTGGACAAAAACCATAGCGTTTGGCCCAGATGGCTGGCTGTATCTCAGCTCCGGGTCCACCTGTAATGTGTGTGAAGAAAGTGACCCGCAACGCGCGACGATCATGCGCATGCAAGCGGATGGCAGTGGCCTGGAAATCTATGCGCGCGGTTTACGCAACAGTGTTGGCTTTGACTGGACGCCCTGGGATCAGCGGCTTTTCGCCACCGATAATGGCCGCGATTTATTGGGTGACAACTTCCCGCCCTGCGAGCTGAATGAGGTGGTGAAGGGCGGCTTCTATGGTTGGCCCTACTACAATGCGGATCAGCTGGACCCGGACTTCGGTGAGAAAATTCCGCAAGGTTTGCCACAAAACAGACCGCCTGCCCATAATTTCCCCGCGCACAATGCCCCCCTCGGTATTCGTTTTTTGCGGCACCAGGACGGGCCTTACGCGCGCTCGGCCCTTGTGGCCTTGCACGGCTCCTGGAATCGCAGTGAGCCAGATGGTTACAAAGTGGTGTCACTTCACTGGCAGCAAGACGGCAGTATTATCCAGCGCGACTTTTTAAGTGACTTCCTGCAGGCCGACAGCTTGCTGGGTCGCCCAGTGGATGTTGTGGAGGCGGCAAGCGGAGAGATATTTATCTCCGATGATTACAGTGGCCGGGTCTATCGTGTGCACCGCGGTGAAGCCAGTCGCGAAGCGGTTAATAGCCGTGCTGAGCGCGACCAAACCGATCCACTGCGCGGCTATAGTCAGAGCGATCGCGAGCGGCTTGTGGCAATGGGTGGTAGCCTATATGAACGCTATGCCTGCGCCGAGTGTCATGAGGGTAAAGGATTGCGCCCCCTGCAAGGGTTGGCGGAGCGTTATTCTGCTCAGAGCTTGATGAGCTTTTTTATAACGCCGACACCACCAATGCCTCAGCTAAATTTAAATGAAGCGCAGCGCGAGGCGTTAATGGTGTATTTATTCGCCGCAGAGAAGTAGCGGTTGCTGGCGCATCATCATGGAACGCTCCTTGTCCAAGCGTCTCAAGCCTGCCTGAATGCGAGCGCGAAGCTCTTCGCTGGCGGCGGGCTTGCAGATAAAGTCGTCGGCGCCCGCGTCCATGGCTGCGATCATGTCTGCCCGGTCTTTCCGCCCCGTCAGCATAATGAAGTAGGGTGCGCCCATTGCAGGGCTCTGACTAATGGTTTGGCAGAGCGCTAATCCAGTGATCTTGGGCATTTGCCAGTCGCAAAGCACAATGTCGATATGCTCAGTCAGTAAAATTTGCAGTGTTTTGCTGGGGTCGTTACAACACAGGGCTTCAAAGTGATGCCTCCTTAGTAAGGCCTCCATTCGGAACAGCTCTACGGGAGAGTCATCGATAATGAGTATGCGTGACGACTCAATCGGGCTGGGGTGATTCGCAATGTTACGCATCCAAAACGCTCCGGCGCGCATATCTACTGCGCAGTGTGAAGTTCTTGAGGTAATTGGTTGCAAGTTTTGCTCCATGTTTAAGTCATTGAAAATAAAGAGTATTTATTTTATTCCGTTGCCGGTTTTGTGCTTGCGTCGCAGCTTGCATAGCAGTTTGCATGGGGCGTGTTACCCTGTGCGAGCTTGGCAATCGTCGCATAGACTTTAGTGGTATTTATTTTGTGATTGGCGTTATTCATGTGTAGAATGACGCGCCGAGAAGCTGTTTATACCCCTCCGATACGAGTCCATTATGAATTCTGAGAAACCGCTGTATATCTCTTACGCAGGCCCCATGTTGTTGGAAACCCCGCTGCTAAATAAAGGCTCGGCATTTACTGAAAAGGAGCGTCGCAGCTTTAACTTGATGGGGCTGTTGCCGCCGCGCTACGAAAATATCGACGAGCAAGTCGAACGTGCCTATATGCAGTACTGCAGCTTCGATGAGCCGATCAATAAACATATCTACCTGCGGGCGGTGCAAGACAACAATGAAACCCTGTTTTATCGCCTGCTGAATGATCACCTTGAAGAGATGTTGCCTATTATCTACACCCCGACGGTAGGCGAGGCTTGCGAGCATTTTTCCGACATTTATCGCAGTGCCCGCGGCATCTTTGTCTCCTATGAAGACCGTGACTACTTGGATGACATTTTGCACAGTGTCAGTAAGGACCGAGTAAAAGTGCTGGTGGTCACCGACGGTGAGCGCGTGTTGGGTCTGGGCGACCAGGGCATTGGGGGAATGGGTATTCCCATAGGCAAACTATCTTTGTATACCGCCTGCGGTGGAATTAGCCCCGCGTACACATTGCCGGTTGTGTTGGATGTGGGCACGAATAATCAAACATTGCTCGACGACCCCATGTATATGGGTATGCGTCACCCGCGTATTGAAAAGGATGAGTACAACGCCTTTGTCGACCAGTTTATCGACGCGGCGCAACAGCGCTGGCCAGGTGTGCTGATTCAGTTTGAAGATTTTGCTCAGCCCAATGCCATGCCGATTTTACAGCGGCATAAAGAGCGTGTTTGTTGCTTTAACGATGATATTCAGGGAACCGCTGCCGTCACCCTGGGGACGGTACTTTCCGCGTGTAAGCGCAAGGACGAACGGCTGCGGGATCAGAATATCGTGTTCGTCGGTGCGGGGTCGGCGGGTTGTGGCATTGCCGAGCAATTGATTCGTGCAATGGTGGAGGAGGGCTTGAGCGACGCCGAAGCTCGCGCCCAACTCTACATGATCGACCGCTTTGGCTTACTTATGCAGCGCATGGACGGGCTGTTGGATTTTCAGGCGGCGCTGGCTCAGCCCGAATCGGCGGTATCGGCCTGGCAGTATGATGGCGACTATCCCAGTCTGTTGGATGTCGTGAGTAATCTCGATGTAGGTGTGCTGATAGGTGTTTCCGGCAAGCCTGGTCTGTTTACCGAAGAGGCAATTCGCCGTCTGCACCAGCGTTGCGAGCGGCCCATTATCCTGCCATTAAGTAACCCATCAAAGCATGTTGAGGCGCGGCCGCAGCAGATTCTTGAATGGACCGATGGGCAGGCTATCGTCGCCACCGGCAGCCCGTTCTCAGCGGTGGAATACGCGCAGCAGCGCTACGAGATTTCGCAGTGCAATAACAGTTATATCTTCCCTGGAATTGGCTTGGGAGTGGTGGCCAGTCGCGCCAGCCGCGTCAGCGACGAAATGTTAATGGCCGCCAGTCGTTGCCTCGCCGAGGCCGCTAGCCAGTATCACGATAAACGCAATAGGGTGCTGCCGCCGCTAACCGAGCTCGCTGAGTTGAGTCGTGCCATCGCCTTTGCCGTTGCCAAAGTGGCTCAGGCGCAGGGCCTGGCCCGCGAGCGCAGTGACGAAGAGTTACGCGCAGATATAGAGCGCAACTTCTGGACACCGAGTTACCGAGAATACCGGCGCATCGCGGCGAGAGCGCGTTGACGCCGGTGCAGGTTAGTTATTGAGTGCCGTTTAAGTGCTTTTGGAAAAAGGCGATCTGATCACTCACCGCCTGTTCAAACGCCTCGCCAACATAAATATCGAAATGGCCGATATCGTATTGTTTGAGCGTGGCCTTCGCGCCGAGCTTATGCGCCAGCTTAATCGCTGCCGAAGCCGGTGCCACGGTGTCGCGCAAACAGGCTTGGATCAGCGCAGGGCAATGGACTTGCTTTGCCTTGAGTGTGGGGCGATAGGTGCCTAGCGCCAGGGCCAGGCGGCCAGCCATGGCATTTTGCCAGTTATCGGGTTGAATAGCGCGGTAGCCACTCCAGGCGTCGTGGCTGCTCATGGCGGCAAAGCCACCGGGCTTAGCGATAATGGGCACCATCACCGGTGAGCCGCCAAGGGCGGATTTGGCCAGGTCGGCCACGCCGTAGGCGCTGAGTTTGAGTAGCCGGCCGACGCCTGCATAGCCGAGCATGGCCGCTACCGAGGCCAGACCGTCCATCATCGGCCCCTGGGCAGCCACCGCGGCCACACGCTTATCGGCGGCCGCCGTACTGATCACATGTCCACCCGAGAACGAACTGCCCCACAGCGCAATGCGCTTGGCGTCAACATTGGGCAGGGTTTCAGCAAAACTGATGGCGGCGCGCCAATCCTGCAGCTGTTTGGAAACAGACAGCAATTGCCGGGGTTCACCGTCAGAGGCGCCAAAGTGGCGGTAGTCAAATAGCAGCACTGCAAAGCCCGCGTCGGCAAACCGCTGGGCGTAGGGCTCCAGGCCCGCATCCCGTGTACCGCCCAAACCGTGCGCCATCACAATGCAGGCTTGTGGTGTGGCCGTGGGGTAATGCCATGCGCGGCAGCGAGTGCCCTGGCTTAAAAATTCGACATCCTTGCGTGGTAGGCTCATGGCGTCTCTCTATAATTATGTAAAACGGACGATTGATCAGCTGCGCGCCTTGCCAAACAATGAGCGTTCTCGCAGCGCCAAGCGCTAAACCTACCGAGGGTAAGCCATGTTTGACCATGTGAAAAAAGGACGTCTCACAACACTGGGGTTGTTATTCATCGCGGTATTAACCGCCTGCGGAGGCTCCTCGTCGGGCTCCGGTTCCTCCGGTGAGCGTTTCTCTGAGCCGACCTTTGAAACAGAAATGTCGGTGCTCAATGAGGGTCTGGTCTGTAACCCCTTCACCGAGAGCGGGCCTGTTGTGCTGCTGGTTCACGGCACGTTTACCCACGGCGAAGAGCAGTGGACGTGGAATTACGAGCCCCTGCTGTTGGGCGAGGGTTACGATGTTTGTATTGTGACCTACCCCAACCGCGGGTTAAGTGATGCGCAGATTGCCGCCGAATATGTGGTGAATGCGATTGATCAAATTGCCGACTCCGGGCGCAAGGTATCCATTGTTGGCCATAGTCAGGGCGGTATGGGGCCGCGCTGGGCAGTGCGTTGGTGGCCGAGCCTGCGCGACAAGATTGAGGACATGATTCTTCTGGCAACGCCTAACCACGGCCTGGAATTTGCGCAATTAACAGCGCTTGGCCTGCCTATGCCGGCAGTATTTTTTCAGTTCGGACAAGAGTCGAACTATATGCAGGCGCTGAATAGCGACGATGAAACGCCGGGTGATATTGATTACACCAATATCTACACCCAGTTTGACGAGCTGGTGCAGCCGGTGTCACCAGTGCCAACGGCGGCGTTGGATTGGCAGCAGGACAACCCCAGGGTTGCCAATATCCTGATTCAAGATGTTTGCCCGGGACGCATCGTCGAGCATGCGACGATCGGTTTGACCGACCGTGCGACCTACGAGCTGGTACTCGACGCGCTGGCCAACGGTGGGCCAGCCAGTCCAGAGCGGGCCGGCGGCGAGATATGTGGTTTACTGCCATTTTTACCCGAGCCGGCGCTATCGCCAAGCCTGCTCACCGATTTTATCGATGTGTTTGCCAGCGAAGGCGGTCAGGGCTTCCCCGACCTATCATTAGTGACCGAAGAACCGCCCTTGAAACCCTATGCGCAGTCTGCAGTGCAGCCTGAGTAGATGGCTGCAATCGCCCTAGCTGTTCCGCGCCACTCGGCGCTTCGCCAATTTGCGTTCGCCGATCATGTGCTTGGCGGCGCGGCGCAGCAGGCCGGTGTCTTCGACTGGCGGTTTGCCCTCGGCGAGGTTGATGATTTGTTGGTAGTACCACTGGGTCGCCAGACCAAAGTTTAGGGTGCGCAGGGTGCGGTTGGGGCTGTTGGGGCCGAGCCAACCGGGGCCGATGCGCAGCTCTTTTTCCCAGGCGCGAAAACCGAGTTTTTCGCCACGCAACAGGGGTTTTACATCGGGCTCCATGCAAAGAGGCCGCGCAATGCCCACCACATCCATCGCGCCACTATCCAGTGCGGCTTGCATGGCGTTATAGCTGCGGAAGCCGCCGGTAACCGCCAGGGGTATTGAGGTGACGTCGCGAATGCCTTTGGCGTAGTCCAAAAAATAGGCCTCCCGCGCTTGGCTGGCGGCGGCGCCTTCTTCCTGGTCGCCCATCAGTGCCAGTTTTTCGTAGGTGCCTCCGGAAATCTCCAGCAAGTCGATGCCGGCTTCCGACACCCAAGCCGCGACTTGCAGACTTTCGTCGTGACTAAAGCCACCCTTGGAAAAATCGGCGGAGTTGAGTTTCAGGGCTATCGGGAATTCGGGGCCGACCGCCTCGCGACAGCGGCGAATGACCTCCAGCAGGAAGCGAGCGCGATTCTCGAGACTACCGCCCCACTGATCCTGGCGGCGGTTTGCCAGCGGCGACAGAAATTGGCTGATCAAGTAGCCGTGGGCAGCGTGAATCTGCACGCCGCTAAAGCCGGTTTCCTTGGCGACGCCGGCAACGCGCGCATAGCCACTGATTGCACGCTCGATGTCGTCTTCGGTCATGGGGCGCGGTTTGCCGAACATGCCGGCCAGGTCAATGCCCACATCCGAGGGGGCCAGTGGCTGGTGCGATACGACCTTTTGGCACTGTCGCCCCGGATGGTTGATTTGCATCCACAATTGGTTACCGGCGACCTGTCCGGCTTTTGCCCAGTGTTTCAGCTGCTCTTCGCCGCCGTTGTGGTCGATCACCACGTTGCCTGGGCGCTCTAAAAAACGGTGGTCGACCATCACGTTACCGGTTACCAGGGTGCCTGTGCCGCCCTCCGACCATGCTTGGTAAAGTCTGGCGAGCCGCGGGGTGGCGTGATCGTGCTCGTCGGCGAGGCCCTCGGTCATTGCAGATTTCAGCAAGCGGTTGGGCAGTGTTGCGCCGCAGGGAAGCGTAAGGGGGTCGCTGAGTTTTGGCATAGCCGGGGTCCTGTGTTTATTGTTGTGGCGATCGGTGGCGAGGCCCAGTGTAGTCGGCTGGCGGATAAAAATAAATTAACAAGTGTTCATTAGTCGCGATCCAGAGGACAGGCGCCATTTGCCCCCGGCAGCTGCAGTGCGATGAGGGTGAGACGGCCCTAGTATTGCCACAAAAATGCGCTGCTGAGTTCGCCCATGACCTCGTCAAAAAATACCCGTTGAGCGGGGCCACCGGCCATGCCTGCGCAGACTTGCAGTGGCATTAAATGCTCAGCGCGAGGGTGGCAGTGCAGTGCCCCCGGTGCGCGCTGCCAGTGGGCAAGTGCAGTTTGTCGGGTATCGTCGGAGAGCGTTTCGTCGCAGCACTGTTGCGCCAGCCAGTTTTCAAACTGGTGGTGGGCGTCGCGGTCCATCGTGCCGGCAAAATAGGCTTGCAGGTTGTGATAGGTGGCGCCGCTGCCTAACACCAATACCCGGCGGTCACGTAATACCCGTAAGGCGCGTCCCATAGCGATATGCTCGGCGCCATCGAGGCTGCTCAACAGCGAAAGCTGCACAACGGGAATATCGGCATTGGGGTACATCAGCGTTAGCGGCACAAACATACCGTGGTCGAAGCCGCGCGTTGCATCAAGATGAGCGATTAGTCCTTCGTTGCTGAGGGCGCGCTGCAGCTCGCAAGCCAGCGTCGCATGGCCTGAGGCGGGATACATCAGTTGATAAGATTCCGGCGGAAAGCCGCTGTAGTCGTAAATCAGCTCGGGGCGAGCGGCGCTGGTAATCCGGGCTTGCTCGGCCTCCCAGTGCGCGCTGATCAGTACAATCGCTTGCGGCCTTGGCAGGCTTTGCCCCATTTGCGTTAGAAAGGCGCACAGCCGGGCATGGCCGGGGTCGCCCAGCAGGGGCAGCGGGCCGCCGCCGTGGGGAATAAACAAAATGCTCGCGCCAGCTGTGGTACTCATTGACTGCTCCGTTACGGGTAATACCGCCATAGTACGGAATTCCCGTGGGGCTGTCTGGCGCAAAAAATCGTCAAAAAGGGGCAGAAAAGCCAATACATCGCTTGTGCAGTTGTATTGAATCGGGCGGTAAAATGGCGATAATGGGGCGCAAAAATGCAAAAGCATAGCCAAAAAAGTAGAAGCAACGCCGTTCCCCTGTGGCCTGTAACAGGCGTCAGTGACCACTCTAAATTTTGTCACGCTGGCAGAATGGCCTGTCCCGAATAAACTCGCTCATCGTGTTCGATGAGAACTCGCACTAGGATTCTATGCCCAAGGCCGCCGCGCACGCCCCGCCGACACCTTCGCGACTGGCCCATACCCTCAATGCCTTGGGTGTGGCGGCGAGTGCTGCGCCGCGCGCGGGTTTTGCCGACAAATTGGCCGAATTGATTGACCTCTCCGGAGCGATTGCCCTGTCGGAGTCACTGCGCGGCTTGCGACGCGTGAAGGCGACCGGCGAAGCCGCTGGCGATGATGCTCAGGCCCTTTTTATGGCGCGCCGCGCCGACATGATTGAGGCGATCTCCGCGAGTTTCACCCTCGACCCGGAGGCGATGGCGAGCAGCCCCGCGGGATTTATTCTACCCTCGCCAAACGCTGACACTTTTGGCAGCGATGCCGCCGGGTACGCGCCTTATCAACGCTTTTATGCCCTGCATCAAAGTGAAATTGACCATCGGGTCATCAGCTTGCGCGGCGAGTTACGCAAGCTGTTGGCGGGTCGCTCCGAGGCGCTGGCCCAGCTGGCCGCGCTGGATACCATGATGGAGGGCACGCTGGCGGTATACAGCCGTCGTGCACTTTCTGCCTTACCTAAATTACTGGCGCAGCATTTTTTCGCGCTGCGCAGTGAGCAACAAAACATCGATGCCGATACCGAGCAGCCAACTACCAGTGAGCAGTGGCTCGCGGACGGGGGCTGGCTCTGGCAATTTCATACCGACATGCAGAGTTTGCTACTTGCTGAACTCGCGCTGCGCCTGCAGCCGCTACAGGGCCTATTGGAAGCCCTGAACTCCGAACACGAGGACACTCCATGACACGATTGCTTTCCCTGGCTGCCTTTATTCTTGGCGCGCTGGTTATTCTGTGGATGGGGGTGGCTGTTGCCGCCGGCCACTTGCTGGCATCGGTAGTGATGTTACTCATCGCGCTGGCCTACTTTACCGGCGGGGCTGAATTGCTGCGCTATCAGCAGGCCACTGGCGCGCTGCACGCGGCCCTGGAGCAGGGCGGCGATGTGGAGCTGAATAGTTGGTTGGATGCCTTGCCCGCGTCGCTGCGCAACCCGGTGCGTCAGCGTATCGAAGGGGAATACGTAGGGCTGCCGGTACCTGTGCTCACGCCCTATCTGGTTGGCCTGCTGGTCATGCTGGGTTTGATGGGCACCTTCGTCGGTATGGTCGAAACCCTGGGCGGCGCCGTACAGGCGCTGGAGGGTAGCACCGAGCTAAGCGCTATTCGCGACGGCTTGACCACACCGATCAAGGGTCTGGGCATGGCTTTTGGTACCTCTGTGGCCGGTGTGGCGGCATCGGCGATGCTGGGTTTTATCGCTACGCTCAGCCGCCGCGAGCGTATTGACGTATCCCGCGAGTTGGATCAACAGCGCGACAGCCGCTTCCGTAATTACTCTCTCAGTCATCAGCGCCAACAAACCTATTCCGCCCTGCAACAACAAGCCGATGCGCTGCCCACCGTTGCCAGCCAGCTCACGGCACTGAGTGAGCGCCTCGGTGCGATGGGCGAGCAGCTCAGCCAGCAATTGCTCGACAACCAGCAGCAGTTTCAGCAGAGCGTGCAACAGGATTTTCAATCACTGGCCAATGCGGTGGCCGAGTCACTCAATCGCAGTTTGGCGGACAGCGGTCGTCAGGCTGGCGAAACTATCAAGCCGGTTGTAGAGGGGCTGCTGGCAGGGTTGGAGCACGACCTACAGCAGCGCCACCAACAGTTTGACGAGGCCGCCAATGCGCGCCTTGAAGCGATGTCTAGCCAGCTTGAACAAAGCGCGGCCACCATTGATAGCACCTGGCAAAAGGGTCTGGAAAATCAGCAGCGCGCCAATCGCGAATTGGCCGATGCGGTGGGTCAAAGCCTCAGCAGTAGCGCCGAGCAGATGGCCCGCGACAGTCGCCAGCTGCTGGACGATGCCGCCCAGCGCAGTGCCGAGGCGCTGCAGGCCCAGCGCGATGCCGAAGCTGAGCGCTTACAGCAGTGGCAGGCGGCCT
>Ga0208468_1000068_pt1 | contig 38163 bp, 41 predicted proteins | sample DeeseametaMP0960_FD_184198 | JGI IMG/M metagenome (GOLD analysis project Ga0208468, IMG submission 184198) | Marine microbial communities from the Deep Indian Ocean - MP0960 (SPAdes) | ecosystem: Environmental > Aquatic > Marine > Oceanic | place: East of Madagascar, South Indian Ocean... | reverse complement strand
GCGCCGCCTACCATGGCAACCATAGATGTCCCGCCAGGAACGACAATACGGCCTCCAACGGTACCACTAAGGTCACCGGTGTAGTTTACCGTCCAGCCCTTTTCTGATTCGGCGCGGGCATTCCCAATACCCCCTATGCACATCCCAAGAATGAGTAAAAAGAGCGCGCGCATCTTCAAGTTAGGTATAGCGCCAACATCTGGCGCCGTAGCGGTCTTGGCCTGCAGGGTGGTATGAATCATCCGTGATCTCCAATACTGTTTTAGGATAGGTTGGCTGTTCGCTGTCCAGCGGAGTATCAACTCCTCATGAGTGGGGTTCAATGAACTCGGGTATATTCAAGGCGCATCAGCTGGTTTCCCTGAACCAAGGTATCTTTCCCCTTAATTCTCCAAGCCTCCTCGCTTTCTCCTTGCTTGAAGACTAAGTAGGCGTTATCACCTGATTCACGAACAAAAATCTCGTCGTATACTTCACGACTGCCGTTGGCTTCGACGAAGTCATGCCCAATGGTAATTTCCTGCACACCCATTGCAGAAGCCATGGATCCAAACAGGCCATCAGCGCCGTCGGCAGAAAGTCTGTATTGCCCTTCATAGCCGTGGTCACCACAGGCGTAGAGCAGTAGCAAAGTAGTAAAGGGATAAATAAAATTTAATCGACTCATAACAGTACCTTCCTTGGTCTTTGTCATTACGACGTAGTAAAGCGCGGAAGGGTCTTTTTGGCTAGCCAGGACCCTGCTTTTTTGCTGTTCCGGTGCTGCGTTCACTTTCGCCAATGCAGCACTTCGTATCACGTCTCGTTCCGAACTGGAGAATCAGAAAACAAAGACGACGGGAATATTTATTCATCTAATTCAGACACTTAAATAGCGATTTGCCTTCAACTACCGCTATAGCGTCAAATGAAGTAAACACCCAAGGTGGAGGTAGACATGGGAGAGTTTACGGGGCTGATTGCAGCAATCGCGCTAGTCGTGGCAGCTATCTCAATTCCTGTGGTGATGTGGCGATACGGCGACAAAATCGCACACTGGCTCGACCCTTCTGATAAAGACTGACGTCGATGACTTTATCGGCAGTCAAAGCTCACCACTAACTCGACGCTTTTTGGTATCACGATAGAGCAATTCAGCCCTGAGTATTTTTATCGATTTGGGGGCATCAATCGAAAATGCGGGCTGCCCTCTGGGCTTGCCCTCGAAGCAGATGGCAACGTCATCACCAACCCTGAGCACATCACCCCGTTCCAGTAGAATCTCTTTCATCACCACACTCCTTGTGGTTCGTATCATCTTTTCAGCATAGCCTAGCCGTCGTAGAAGGCCAGTCTGATAGTCGAAGGGCTATTGACAGGCTGCCAGCTGCTTAGTGAAGACCCGCCTCTCTTTTGGTGCCATCGTTAGAGAGTACTTATCCAGCATTTTCTGCCATAGCCCCAGGTACTCGCAGCGATAGGCCTGCCTTGGGGGCAGCCATTCCGATGGCCCCTTTTTGCCCTTGGCTTGATTGAGGCCATCATCAACGACAAGGAGGTTTTCTGGATCATTGGCAAACTGCTCCCGCTGAGTAGCTGTCCACGCAAAGGCCCCGTGGGCATGCGCCCATGCCAGAGGGATCACGTGATCAACATCCAAGTCACTCGCCCGCGTAAAGGTTTGACCGCTGAAAGGATCAAACCATTCTCCCTTGCTGACGTAACAGCCATTGGGCGAGAGCTTGACCGGTATGCGAGAAGCAGCTTGCAGCATTTCATGACGGCTATTCATGCAGTCGCCATCGACGTCAGACCAGTGCTTGTAGAGCTTCCGGTCATAGCGCTCTACAAATGCCCGCCCTTCTCGCTCAGCCTCTCGCGTCGCGCGCTCCACCTGGGCTCGTGCATCACAGCCCTCGCGATGGCAATGATATTCGCCTGTCTTGCGGTTGATATGACCACCGCGGTCATCAACCCCACCAGGGTGGGCCCAGGTGCTGGTCGTGCTTAGAGAGGCCAGCACCATGACAATAACGGCGAAACAACGTTTCAACATCCTTCAACTCCAAATGCAGGTTCGACAGGCAGTCCAGTCAGGACTGCCATAGAATAAGTGGCCGTGAGGCCTGTATTTCTATCTCTACGGCAAGAATACGCGTTATGCGTTAACATTTTGCTGGGCTGAGACCATTTCTCCGTCCGCGGAGTTCATATATGGATGTCGATCAACTCATCAAAATCATGCGAGTCGCCGCGGAAGCTGGCTTGCGCTCACCCGAGCAAAAAGCCGTCTTCCTTGAGATTGCCCGCGCCGGTGAAACCAATATTTTGGAGCTCTCCGGTTGCGACAACACATTGGAGCCAGAGGCAAAACGCATACGCGGAGCCATTGGCCCTCTGACCAAAGAGGGCATGCCCCGCAGCGGTGGCTCACGCCAAGCTGGCCTGGGATTAGTTAACTCCCGACCTGGCCGCTTTATCACCGAAGGCAGCACGCGGCCACTGAACGGTTACACGCTAACGCCTAAAGGACGGCGATATCTAATAAAGATGGATCTAGCTCAAAAATAGGGCGTCCACGTTGGGCGCTGTTACCAAGTGCATGCTCACAAGGAGGGCGCAGCTACACCGTTTACGTATCTAATAATTATCATTACATGAGTGACGATAAAACATACAAACACGTAGACTTCGAGACCTAGGAGTAAACTGAAGACGCGGCAAGAGCCATAGTAAACCGATATTTGAATAACTATTTTCAACCAGACATCTTGGTAGATCAGCTTTACAAGCATAACTCTCCATTCAACGATGCCCCAGATATCACTCCGCAAATGCAGGCATGTCATTTTCTGAGTAGGAATACGCACGAAGAAAAGCGCATGAATCATGCAACATCAAGAACGTACAGCTCTGAACTGTATTGAGATGACAGCCCAATGAAGACCACCACGATGACTTGAAAACCCTGACACTGGCATTATATTATCGTATAAGGAGCAGTTGAACGCCGCCAGCCAAGCCGACCTCGGGCAACTTCCTGCATGGAGGAGCGTTTGTTGTGATGTTAATCACTCGTCTAACCGTAAAGGTCTCTTTCTAACGTTTAGTACGTTAGTCGGCTGCGTACGCTTTGAAAACGGAGAATGAGATGAGCGACCGCTCTAAAATCCCCCCGCCTGACAATTCTGCAAACATGAAGAATAGGAATAAGGGCACTTCTGGCACCAACCGCCAATATGATCAAGCCCAAGGAAATCGCGGCAAACAGAAAAACCCGAGTCAGAAACCGTCTAAAATGGCGATTGTTACTTTTCGTGTTCCAAAAGGTTTTTTTTCTTTCCAAGAGCTACAAGCCAAGCACCTTCGCATCACATCGAAAGGTGAGCTCCTATCAAGAGGGATTGTTAGCAACAACCACTGGACGCTGCAGGCGTATGACTACCTATCATTCACAAAGGGGGTCAAGGGAGGCGAGAAAAATATAAGCGGCGCACTTCAGCGGATAGCTAACGCGATGAAAGGTCACAAACCGACTCACAGCAGTGACTTTTGGATCAATTCAAGAAGTTTTGTGGACGATCATCACCCAGATGAACTCGCTGACTACCTAGAATACTGCCCAGCGATAGATGGCTACTATTGAGGGTTGGTATATGACTGACGATTACGATACTGACGAAATGGACCAAGATGAACTAGATGACTACTCTCGTGCGATGAACCCAGAAGATGACTATGATTTTGATGACCTCGAAGCAGATCACTACTGGCATATCCACGAAGAGGAGAGTTAATAGCCAAGACAGGCCTTCTCAAAGAGGGCCTGCAAAAAAAGTAAAAGCTTCGTTGAGAATATGACCATCTTTTATCGTGTTTTGGACGAAGTGTAAGGTTAAAATGGCGATACTGCGAATTGATAAACTATTGCTACTCCTGACTGCCCCACAAACCGTACTCAGCTCGCAGCTTCGACCATGCTTTGAGATATTTACTTCGATTCACTGGGTCATCTGGCACCCATTCTGAAGGTTCGCGATTCATTCGTTCACGCGCTCCACTTTTCGTTAACAAAATCAAGTTCGTTTGGTCGTTGAAGAATGAAGACTTCTTCTCCGCCGACCACACATCGGCGCCATTCTTGAACGCCCAACTAGGAGGAACTATGTGCGCAACCGTAAGATCTTTGCGTAGGAAAACATATTGACCACCAATAAGCCATTTTCCAGCTACCACGCGACATCCATTGGATGTAAGAGCTGGTTCGACCTCTGAAGCTTGAACCAAAAGCTGCTCTGCTGCTGACTGGCAGCCTTCACCAACAGGTTTCCACCCGCCCCAATCACTAATATTAAAAAGTGAATTCTTAATGCCATCAGACTTTATTTCGTTCAAAAAAGTATTGTGCTCATTGCAACGATCTTTGTCGCATTTAAAAGTTATAACTCCGTACTCATCTACTGTTTCATCCCATTCCTTGTCCCCGCAATTCACCAGGGTCATGAATAAAAGTAGCACCAAAAACCTAAAAATCATTAGCCTACCCTATTTTATTAGTCCGATATTACGTAGGCGAACGCCCAGAACCGTATAGTGATTAGTTTGTATAGCATGTAATCATTTTGATCTGTTTGACACGCATTACGAGCATCTGACCATCCTGAATATCAGCCGCATGGAAGCGATGCAATACCAGTCTCATTATATCGGACTACACAGCAACGATGTAAAATCCATGCGCTGTTGGCTCAACAGCCCTAGAAGCGAACCACAGTGCACAACACGGATTCTTTAGAAATTCGATAATCACCAAACTACACAAACCAAGTTCGATATTCTGCATGTAATATTATAGCATTTAGTAACCAGTCAGTTGACGTCACATTTACATCTGATTTTTTCAATAGCTGAACTGGATCGGACCTCAAAATCTGAGACGCAAGGAATGACTAAGAGCTTTTACCTTGGGTACTTTTTGTAGAGAAAGCACATAGGACAAAAATAAAGCCGAAAAGGGGATCGAATGATTTCCCAGGCATAGTAAAGCGCCCTTTCGGGCGCTATCATCACTAATTAAACTTGCGCTGATTTTTCAAAATGACTTGCTCACCGGTGTCCGCATTGAAGTCACAGTAGCCTGAAAGCGTATTGCAGTATCGGGTCGCAGGCTCACCATCAATAACCCCATCTACAACGACGCCATTTTTGTAAACCCGAAGGCCAGTTACATCGTCAAGGTCCGTTTCAAACTTCTTGTCCGTCTCATCAATCGCATACTCACTTCGCGAATCAGCGACAGTGTATTCATAGCTGTCAATGATCAACGTGTTGGGGTTCTCATCGACTTCAATAATTCCGACCAGGACACCGTTAGAGTACTTAACGTTAATGAAGCCCGTATTTTCAGCTACTTCACGGAAATCAATTCGGTCACCGTCTGGGTCATTGCCGTCTAAGATGTTATATACATACATCTCACAAAGACCAGTTGTATTTGTGCCGACCCAGAAAACACCGCCTTCATGTCGAGCGACATGATCATCAGACTCTGGACCGGAGCAGGCAGGCGTATCCTGTTCGCCATAAGAGTGGATCGAACCACGTTCAGTGTTGTACATAACGGCATTCAGAATAATCAGGCCAGAGGGCTGCTCAACCTCACGACGGGGATAGACCACATATTCTTTGTAATGTAGCGGTTTATGTAAATCAACAATCCCATACCGAGGCGTATTTGCACGCATGTTAAAACCGGTGATTTCATTGCCGAAGGCAAACATATTTGACTTCGCGGTTTTGTCATACGCAAATAAAGAGCCTTCTCCGTAGATTATGGTGTCCAGGCGCCCAACATCAGAACTTTCAACAACTTTGCTCTCGCTGCCATTGAATCGATGAATTTCAAATCCATCAATATCGTCATTTGTTGTGAAGTAAAGCGCGTCGGAATCCGCATACTGATCGGGGTAACCGAAATCGCGAATTGTTGCAACAGCAACAGCCGAATCTGCGCGGTCAGTTACATCGAATACACATTCAGCATTTTCATCATAGGCCAGCAATGACGCCAGAACCGAGCATTTCACATTGCTACCATCAGCAGCTTCGACCTCGAAAGAACCTGTTGCTGCAACATACTGGTTACCGTTGCGAAGCCCTGACGGAACGGCGAAATCAACCACATTAAGTGTGCTTGGGAACACTTCTTCCAGGAAACCATCGATGTCTTCGGCTACTACCTTTTCTTTTTGTTCTGCCTCAGTCGCTTCCTCATTAGAGGCACCGGCTGATCCACTTGTAGAAAACGTCAATGATGGCTCGATGCTTGGGCTCATGATATGGCGTACGATCTTGTCTTGAGCGCCGCTACTTGACCCATCATTTACTGTACCTGTAGCCAAAGCGAATGAACGTGAGTTTGAGAGGTCTTCGGTTCCGAAAGCCAATTTTGTTGTTTTGGAGCCGCCACCCCCTCCGCCACCACCGCAAGCAACAAGCGAAATAGCAGCAATCCCTAGCATTATTTTTTTCATTATCATATCTCCGTATTGAATGCGCACCACGCGAATCCATCTCGTTAATAATACATCAATTGACGCCAGCCGAGATGCTCGGCTGAACAAGCTACTGCGAAATTTCTTGTATTTTTCATACATAAACTGGACCAAATCAATGAGCTGACGGGTTTACATTTGAACTACTGCATCTGGCCCGTTCGAAGCGGCACAAACTTAATCCGCCGGCTTTGAGGCAATAATTCCACCTTCAGCAGCCAGCAGAAAAATTCCGTTGCCAAGCCCGCCGGCAATAATATACTGTATATGCATCCAGCATTTAAGAGGCATGGCCATGATTGTATCGCTGTTTGGCCGAAGCGCACGATTCAAACGCCTTCGCATCCCCTTTTTTCTAGAACGCGTATCAGCAGGATTTCCCTCACCTGCCCAGGACTACGTTGAGCAGACACTCGACCTCAATGAGCTATGTGTAAAGCATCCAGCTGCCACCTTCTTCGTGCGTGTTGAAGGGGACTCTATGGTAGAGGCCGGTATTTTTGCGAACGACGTGCTCACCGTTGATCGCTCGCTCAAAGCCGAGCATGGCGATATTGTCATCGCCTGCTTAGAAGGGGAAATGACAGTGAAGGAGCTATGCCTTCGCCCTTCACCAAAGCTATTGCCGCGTAATTCAGCGTATTCGCCGATAGAGCTCAGTGATGAGCGAGACCTAGAGATATTCGGCGTGGTGACCAGTGTTATTCGGACAATCGGGCGCAGATGAGTGAGATATTTGCCCTCGTGGACTGCAACAACTTCTATGCGTCCTGCGAGTCTCTGTTCCAGCCGAAACTTAGAAACCGCCCCATTGTGGTGTTGTCGAATAACGACGGCTGCGTCGTTGCCCGCTCGAAAGAGGCGAAACAGCTAGGTATCAAGATGGGCGTTCCTGTTCATCAGATCAAAGACATGATCAGGCAACACCGAATAGCGGTGTTTTCATCGAACTACGCCCTCTATGGCGATATGAGCCAGCGGGTGATGAGTATTCTCGAACAGATGGCGCCACAGGTGGAGGTGTATTCGATTGACGAGGCCTTCCTCTCACTCACTGGCATAGAGTCGTATCAGTCCCTCAATGACTTTGGTGTTGCCGTACGGGAGCGAGTTCAGCAGTGGACAGGCATCACCGTATGTGTGGGAATCGCGCCAACCAAGACACTAGCGAAGTTGGCCAACCACGCTGCCAAAGCCTACCCCGCAACCGGTGGCGTGGTGGATCTAAGCCAGCGTGAGAGACAAGAACGCCTGTTGAGTATTACCCCAATCGACGAGGTCTGGGGCGTGGGTCGCCGCCTGTCAGTACGACTGCGCGAGCTGGGTATCGAGTCAGCCTTAGGTTTAGCCGAGTATGACCTGAAATCGCTACGACAACGCTTTTCGGTGGTGCTGGAGCGTACCGCTCGCGAGTTACGTGGTGAGTCCTGCCTTGCTCTCGAGGATGTTACTGAGCCAAAACAGCAAATTGTATGCTCCCGTAGCTTTAGCAAGCGCGTTGAGTCACTGGATGAACTGCGAGAATCAGTGGCCAGCTACACCGCCCGAGCCGCTGAGAAGCTCAGGGCGGAGCAGCAAGTGTGCAAAATGCTGTCAGTCACCCTCAGGACAGGCTTTTTTAACCCAACAGAGCCGATCTATAGCAATAGTGCAGTGACCCCTTTAGCCACACCGACGAATGACAGCAGCCAACTGATCGCCGAGGCCACGCGTTTGTTAAGGGGCATCTGGCGGCCCGGGTATCGCTACGCAAAGGCCGGCGTGATGCTCAGTGAACTTTCACCTCAAGAGCAAGGGCAAGCAGATCTTTTCTGCGCTCCGGAACAGGCGCGCCGAAAGCAACTGATGCAAACCATTGATCAGATTAACGGCGGAAAGCACGGGAAGGTATTCATTGCTGCCCAGGGGGTTCAGCAAGAGTGGTCGATGAAGCGGCGGTACCTTTCGCCTGCCTATACAACTCGATGGAATGAAGTTCCTCTAGTCTGAACCCTCTGCTGATCAACTATATGAACAACAGACAGGAGGCCTGTAGCGCATTCTGGAAATATGCAAGCCTCTGACCAGGAAGACGAAAGAATCCAAGAGATCATCGTCACAGATAATACGCGTGGTTTACGTGAAATATCTCGCGCAGATACGATGTTTGGAGCCCATACAACCATTTAATGCGCTGGTTCAGTTCCAGCTCTCCACACCTCTTGCAACCACTTTGCACGCTTTTTGATGAGTAGAGGGAACTGTTCAACCCAAAATGAACCGCTTACCATCCCGCTACTCATTCCTCCTCTAGCTAGCCTACTCACGAAAATATCATCTCCTCTATGTAGAGGCTTGCCAGTTAATACTTGAAATGCTGATTGAATTAATTTATCCAAATTTGTTAGGTCATCTGGTATTGGCACATGACATAATGTTCGACGCATCTCCATCCAAAGAAATAAATCTCCGCGAAGTCCCCATGAATCTGGAGCAGGATCAAATAAATCCGAGACGACCGCCCATTCGCTTTCAATGGGAGTAATGTGAGCACGGGAAGCATACTCATACATTATTGGGAGAAATTTCGAAGTCCAAAATCTTGTATCTGCCCGTAATACAAACATTTCATTTGGCCCACAATGAATCTCTCTGTTAGATGATAAGTCGAAGCCTGTCAAAGCTATAAAGGCACTCTCAATTCTATTGTTAAGTTCATCCAAGCTCGCTGGGCATGGTTCAGAACCGAAAGACGCAGCTAGACGATCAGCTAGTATTTGATTGCCGTCATAGTCATTAAATAAATCGGTTTTGGAAACAACAACCTTTCTAATCAGTTGAGCAATAGTAATGCAACGTTCAGGAAGTACATACGCCAGGTCCAATCGCTCAGGGTGTTTATCACTAGCAATGTCCAAGGCAGTTTGCCGCTTATTAATAGTTCTTAAACGGCGGTCTGCCCCTATTTTTAGAAGCGCTCCGATAACTGAGAGGCTTGCACCGTGCCATGCAGCCTGATGCAGAGGTGTATACCCTTTTGATTCGCTGGCTGAGTTAACGAGGTCAGGATACTCTCTCAACAGGTCGATCAAGGCATCCCAATTACCCTGGAAAGCCAATGTGTTTACTTCATCGTTCTTTGTCATCTTTGGGCACTCCATTCGCAAGCGATCAATTAACCACGTCTAGCAATCCGATGTTCCAAGGCAGTAACTGTTCGACGTCTTCCGCAGTCGCGGCTTGTGGCAGTAGTTCAAACACCTTCCGCAGATATTGATACGGCTCAAGCCCAAACCACTAGAATCGCTGAATCTATGAACGCAACTCAAAACACTTGCCTAAGGCATCGATATTCCTTCTCTTCGACCAGCTGTCAGAACAGTTGTCCATCAAAAGCGGACCGCTCCTGCCGGTGCGTCGTGGTCATTATCTCAAGATCAGCTGGTATCTCTTTTAGCTTTTCAATACGGCGAATGAGACTTGAAGACTCTGATATCGCGAGCATGAACTTTGGTCGCTTACCATCACTATTAGAAATGGCCTGCAGTTCTTGGATCAAATCGCCGTACATCTGATCTAGGTTCAAATCCGTGTGTTCGTAAAGGTAGATTCGATCTATGCGGTCTCGCCCTCTATCAAACCGTGGGCTAAGTAAATCGAACAATTTGCGACCGGTTTTACTATCTTCTAGAAACAGTGCAGCAGCCATGAGCAAACCATCTTCGACCATCGCGTCAGGAGAACGCGGTATCCAACAGTATGTGTGCTTACCCTTTTTTCCAATCCAGGCACATTTACTATTTTCAGAGAAGTTGAGTTGCTCGAACCCATGCACAAGTCCACCATCATAGCCGTGGCTTTCTCCAATCATCATATGCGCTGTATATGTGGCCATCGCTAAGTCCTTTTATATCAATGCCCCCTCTGTGAGATAGAGAAAAGGCTGTATGTGTCGCTTTTTCAAGCAGGCTATACGTTTTTTACTGCTTTTTTCCGCCAAAAAGCCATCGACTGATTTTCTTTCTGTTTACAAGAGTGATCTGCTGCACCTCTGGCGCCGTCTTGCCATCCTCTTCGACGAGATCCAACTGTTGAAGCAAGTAGTGGACGAGAGCTCCACGGGTGCTAATGGTCAGTTTATTCTTCACCATCCCATAGTCTTGGCGGATAATCGCCTGCTGGGCCGCGCTAAGTCTGGGGTCAGGGCCAATGACGACATCAACCATCGTCTGCCATGCGACATCCCCTTCAGCCCCGTTTTCGCCCTTGAGCGTAATATCCGGCTCGTCAGAAATCCGGCTCAGCACAAAGTCGCGATACTCTTGCCGATGCTCACAGAAGGCCCGAACGTGCCAACGAAAGCCATTAAAGATAACGGAGTGCGGCTGTATGACTCGGTACTCTGGCACGGGGTTCTTCAACGACGCATAGCAGATCTCGACACGCTTTCCCTCCCGCGCTGCACGTAGAATAGGGCGAAGCACCGCGGGACGAAGATCTCTGTTAAGTGGCACCATGACTTCGGTATAGCGCCGAACGGGGTTATCGACAGAAAATACGGCCCCAAACTCGCCATTTGCGTTGACCATTTGGAGGTATTCATCCGCTACCCCTAGCGTCAGCACTGGCGTGAATCCCTTGGTCGGACAGTAGCCTTTCTGTTTTACATCGTACTCCAGGTTGCCTGGCCCAAAGTCTGTGAGGTAAGTATTTATATCCTTGGAGGCTTGCTGGCGACCGATACCAAAGGCATCTTGCAAGTGGTTCGTCGTGAGTCGCCCTTCCCATAACGCGACGGTTTCAATCATCCGATAGCGCAACAGCCTATCCCAGCGAATCGCCCACTGCTTTTCCTTGCCTTTTGTCATTGTCTCCCGCCTTGGACCTGCTTGAAATCGCGACATGTATATGTAGCCATTATGTACATGTATTTGTTCTACACAGTATAGTGCACCCCGCCTAAAGCAAAAAGCAAGTGGCAAATGGACTTGCCGTTTTAGGTGATTGGGCAGGACGCCCTTCGATCCTGGCCTCATGGATGAGGCCAGGATCACTTTCCGATTCAGGGACGCATTTAACAGCTCACCAACACACCTAGCGAGGCTATATGGCATAACCGTTCACTCGACCACATTCGGCAGCACACGACTAATCAACCCTAGAAAGACCTAGGGGTAGACCAACTATTTAGCGAGGTAGGAATGGGGCGCGGGTTTTCATATGAAAGTACAAATACCACCAATGTCGGCGTATACGGAACGCTCAAACGTGGTTTTCACAACCACGATGTGCTCGGCAACAGCCCGCTGATTGATGATGGCTGGATTCGAGGATTGTCACTATATGACTTAGGTCCTTTTCCAGGGGCGCGACGCGCAACCTACGAAAGCCTGATCTATGTAGAAGTGTATGCGGTATCGCCATCAACGCTGCAAGCACTGGACGAACTGGAAGGTTTTTTACCCAACCAGCCAGAGAGCTCGCTCTATATCAGAGAACTGCTATTCCTAGAAAGCGGGCCCAGCTGCTGGGTTTACCTTTACAACCAATCAATAGAGGGAGCACAGGCCATCGTGGAGGGTGTTTGGCCAAATTAATTGTAAGCATTGAATTTAAGCCTAAAAGGAGTTGGCATGCCCACAATTACCGCAAGATTACAGCTTGGCAAAGCGCACCCATCTCGGGGAGGAATCCTAGATGGCTATCACACACTAGAGCTATTTGAAGGCAGCAAGCTGTTCTGGGTTGCTAAAACCAAGACAGGCCGAATCAAATGGCTGCCCCGCCACCCAAGCACTATAGCATCAGACGGATTACTCCTGGCGGTAGCCATGTTCATGCCGAACAGTCGTGCTGGCCTAACGATTAGTCACCAGCTCGGATTGCTTGATAGATCCAGGTCAACGGTCGTCGATTTATCCGACTACAAAGGCGTGGATTTCAGCGCAGTTTACGCGCAAACGACACATTCGCTCGAGCGCAATAACGAAACGGAGTACCGGCTCAACAAGCTGACAATGATGGTCAGTGAAGTCTCTACGTTAAATTCTCAGCTAGATACCTTCGCATCTCTAGACTGCGACGTGGAAATTATGACGACTACCTTCAGTAAAGCTTACTCAGGGCTAGATGAAAGGTATGAATTATGGCAACGCAATATCAACGCGTCACAGCACGGATGAAAGGCTTATGGAAATACATTACTGCTGGCGCTGTGATGCAAAACTACCCTTTCTCGACGAGACAGAGTACAGCCGCATTGCACCCTGGCTAGGCGTTCCCGTTCCGATAGCGCTCAGCTCTGCCGAGTGGAAGCTGCTCGACCAACTGCCCCTCGACCTCTTTGAAAGCATCACGGGGTACCGGCTTCATTGCCGCGGCGATATCTACCACCATCGCCTCGAACGCATGGGGCCGAAATGCGACCACTGCGGCCATCTTCTTAGGTCGCCCAATGCCGCGGTTTGCGCGCACTGCTGGACGCCGTCTGAGAGGTTAGACGACACCCGTCAGACTCCCATTGTATAATGGTGGTTGGATATGCCGTGCTCGACACACTGACAACATCATAGGCCCTACGTCAGAGAGGATGACCTACCCTTTAGGGATGCAAGGAGCATAAATCATGAAAATCACTGTACTCATTATTTCAGTACTGGCGATAAGCGCATGCGCGGGAACCCATTTGAATGTGAATTCGTCAGGATCAGCCTCGCTGTCGACTCCTGTGGAATTGGGCATCGCACAGTGCCGCATTACGGCAAATGGCAGCCGTGATATTCGCTATGGCCTACATTGCGACCGGTAGCGATTTGTAGGGCTTCGAACAGGGCGAAGCTTCAACCTAACCTACCTCTACCGTTTGGCATGATAGCGCGGAATGGTCACAACAAGGCCTGCGCGGTATCGCATCTTCCTTCTGACATTACCGCTTGGCTCTTTACTTACACATGCTATATTCACCCAACCAGTCGCTCACGGGCTATGCTGGCTTAGCAAGACATCCAAGCGCGCGAATATAAAAGGACTGATGATGCATGATGCACTGAAAGCAAGACACAGAGCAGTACGCGACACCTTCCCCACGAACCTCAACCTACGCATTCATCGATCCCTCAGCTGGCTTAAGGCCTCCGAATCAACAGACGATGTCGATAGCCGCTTTATTTTTCTGTGGATTGCTTTCAATGCGGCTTATGCAGTAGAGATCGATGACCGATACCGAACGGCGGAGCAGGAAGCCTTCAAGGAATTTATCGGCAAACTCTGCGACTTAGATGCAGACAAAAAATTAGGAAAGCTCGTCTGGGATGCATTCCCCAAAGCGATACGCGGACTTCTCAATAACCGCTTTGTGTTTGCTCGATTTTGGGACTATCAAAACGGAAAAATGGAAGAAAGCGAGTGGAAGGATGCCTTTTCCGCTGCCAACGCTGCGGCGCACAGAGCGGTAGGTCAACGAGAAGTACAGAAGGTCATCGGTATTGTTTTAAGTCGCATATACACCCTTCGAAACCAAATCGTCCATGGCGGCTCCACTTTCGGAGGGCAAGTTAATCGTGAGCAGCTCAAAGACTGCACGAGCTTCCTGAGCCACCTCATTCCTACCATCATTGAAATTATGCTCGACTCACCTGACACGCTGTGGGGCGAGGCCTGTTATCCGGTTGTAGAGGCCTAAGATGGATACAGACACCTCTTTGACGACAATAGAGAAAGCTCGGGGCTGCCTTCTGGCCGGCGCGGTAGGCGATGCCCTCGGCGCACCGGTTGAGTTTATGTCAATCGACGAGATTGTAAGGCAGTTCGGCTCGAGTGGAATCACTGGCTATGCGCCGGCATATGGTGGCACTGGAAAGATCACGGACGACACGCAGATGACGCTGTTCACCGCGGAGGGCCTTATTCGCGCGTCGGTTCGAGGGCAACGCAAAGGCATTTGTCACTTCCCTAGCGTGGTCGCTCATGCCTATCAGCGCTGGCTGCTGACACAGGGCCACTCGAACCCTGAGATATCTGCGGCTACTGACGGCTGGCTCTTCGGCATAAACGAACTCCACTCTCAACGGGCCCCCGGGATTACCTGCCTAACCGCACTGGAATCGATGTCGTATTTTGGGGAAGCTGCTATCAACGACTCCAAAGGGTGCGGGGGCGTCATGCGGGTAGCGCCTGTCGCATTCATAGGCGCCGCAACAGGAGACAACACCAACGCCACCAGCGCCTTTGAAACAGCCGTCGAGATCTGTGCATTGACACACGGTCACCCGACCGGCCAACTTGCTGGTGGCTACTTTGCTGCGTTACTGACATTGCTCACTAACGGTGAGCAACTCCTTCCCGCCGCCAAAAAATGCATCGATATACTTAGAAAATACGACAACCACTCTGAAGTCCTAACACACATTGAGCGAGCAATTGAAAAGTCTACAGCTAGCCCGAACTGTCGAAACACACTGACAGAGCTGGGCGAAGGGTGGGTAGCCGAAGAAGCGCTAGCAATGAGTCTTTACTGCGCGCTGTCGAGTAATAGCACTAAGGACGCACTTATTCTTGCGGTGAATCACTCTGGAGACAGCGACTCAACAGGAGCAATTACCGGAAACATTGTAGGCCTGATGGCCGGAGAGCGAGCTATACCTGCGGAATGACTTGAAACGCTGGAACTGAAGAACGTGATCACCGCGGTCGCAGAGGATTTACTTACAGCCGACAACGGGACAGACTCCTGGTGGGCGAGGTATCCAGGCCACTAACAGTTCAATGAGATCTATTGGAGGGTGATACGAAAGTCCAATACAGAGCGAGGCGTGAGATATGAAGCATTACGAGCCCATCACTAGAACAGAACACGACGTTATTGCCATCACGTGCGACGCCTGTGGCCGGTACTTTCAGGACCAAGCCGAACTACAGGCTTTTGTTCATATTGCGAAAACCGGCAGTTACGGCAATATATTTGGTGACGGCGTCGAGATTTCATGCGACCTCTGCCAACACTGCCTCAAGGAAAGGCTTGGGGATGCCATCAACACCACGCCAGTTCAGGAACGCGCCTAGACTGTCAATTCAGGGGGGGAAAGACGATGGGAGAATTGACTGCACTGCTATTGGCTCTGTTATTGGTAGTCGCGGCGATTAGCGTGCCACTCATCTTTTACCTTAACTCAGAGCGACTAGCTGCCTGTATCCAAAAGCGGCGTGCTCAGAAGAAGTCGTAATGCCAGGCTTTCTTGGTCGCATTTCACGACAATCTAGTACACGGTTCGCGCAACCCCAGCAGCATGCACCGCACATTTACAACCTAATACGCTGTTTCTAATGACTTGACTAAACGTTTCCCTTTTGGGGTCAGGTAGTACTCAATCGGTAGCTTTCCTGGCCCCCTAGCCACATGCTTATCTTTCACAACCCTACGCGACATAAGCTCCGAATGTCGACGAACGACTTTATTCAAAGAGCCCCGTTCAACACCCAGCTCGTCCAGCATGACTTGAGGCCGGCGAGGTGTCTTCAAAAACAGCAATATCTTTAGCGCTTGTGGTGTCAGATTATTCCTCAGCATAACCCTGACCACATGCTCTGCGAAATGTGTACTCATTGGTTGATCTTTCCAAGGTAGCCTTTTACGGCTATATTCTTATAAACGACCAAAGGTGTGAGATCAGTTGCGAAAAACGCTAAAGGCATCGCCCTGACTCAGCTACCACTCACACCATCAGCAAAAATGGTGGGATAAATGATCTCAATGGGTTTCGTTCTATTCAATACGGCTATCGTAATTATTGCGACCATCGCGTTCACAGCTCTTCATGGATACTACAAACGTACGTGGCGGAAACTACTGTTATCAGAGGAACCCCTGGAATACTCCAAACTCGACTAGGGCGCCCTTCTCCATCGGCTACTTTTCGGCAACCAAATTCCAAGTACGTCATCCCAATTCTGCAAAGAATTTACCGCATTATTAATTCGTATACCTTCTACGCCGAATCACTAACACCATTCAGTCAGTATTGAAGTTTATTTCTCCCTGAGTGGCTTCGCCAACCTGGACAATTTCTCCACCATCTTTGAGCAAGTGCCCCGCCTGGTATTTGTAGATTGGCAACACCCACACTTCTATGAAGTTATCGTTGTTATACGCAGCATTTAGCGCACTAAAATCCTCTTGCCTGCAATGCAGCCACGAATACTTTTTATGATCCTCTGTCACTTCAACCTTGGAGTTTCGCTTGCTTACTCCATCTACCTTCACAACACACCTAACACGCTTTTCGTCTTGGAACTTTCCACCCCGCTCCTTATAAAATATATTGTACTTTCTCTCTGAAAATGCGATTTCTAAATCATATCCAGAAATTATTTTTCGCATCTTATTCGCCAAATTGGCTATCGACTCAGATTTCGCCTTAACTACTAAATCTGATGCATAATTGTCATACACAATAACAACTTTTTCAGAATTATATTCACCTATCTCAACTACCCTCTTTACAAGCTTTATCGCTTCTTCTAGCTCCTCCTTTATACATTGAATAATCTCGGATATTACCGCCTCGTCGACGTCCTCAAAAACCGCATAAACCTCCATTACAACTTCGCCGCCTTGGATCGAGTTGACCGCTTTTAGATCGAAAATATCGATAACTTCATTCGGCACTCTGCTCATGAACGATTGACAGAGGCCATACAGCTTATACGCTGGCCCCAAAATCTCCTTCTCCTCCTTAGCAGACCATTCGGTTCGATGTTCCACGAAATCGACATTTGCGGTCTTCACTGAAAAGACACTAATTTTTCTCATTACTTCTCTCCTTAACACCTAAACAATTGATTTATTTAAGATATTGCCAGGGACAAACATGCGAGAAAGGCCGCAAAAAGCGCACAGCGCAATTCATAGCGCTTGCGGATTGCCGCACACATTATTTGAAAATATCGAATACTGCCGGGATAGCAGACATGAGAGAGCGCCTTAAAAAAGGCGCAAGTAGACGAATCGCTGGCGACGATTATCGCCAACAATGGCTGTGTCGAACTTAACTCGACACAGTAAATTCAACACCGCAATAACCAATGTTACGCAGTTATTGGCCAGCCATATTAACTAGCAAACCAAGTCTTTGAGTAGCGGCGCTTTCGCACCGGAAGTTCATGTAGCGCTTAGCGCTGATCTATGTGGTAGGGCCTAGCCCCACCAATTTAGTTAGCAGGCTCACTGCCTGCCCTTTATTTTCTAGCATAGAAATTAAAGTTTTTCAAAACATAATTGATCATAATATATCGACAGTATAAAAAGATATCTCGCCAACTCTCTCGTCTGTGTATAAGGTATGCATTCCTCGGATCTCAATTCAATGCAATTGACTGCGCGATGCCGGACTTTTTCAATAGCTTTCTGTTTTTTATTTTTTTGTATTCTTGCACCATTCCGCTCAGACCACGCCACTATTTTCTCGCTTTTTAATAGCGCTTCTTCGCCTCTAAGTATAAACCGCGGTTTATGAAACAGGCTTATCATTAGCTGACCGATAGCATCTAGCTCTTCAAAGTCCGTAATCAAATTGCCTCCGGTTTTCGGTGTATACGTTCTGGCCCAGATATCCAAATAGCGCACGTAATGGGCTGACTCACCGCTCCCTGGTTCTATAACATGCTTCTGCGCCTGATTGAGTGCCTCGGTAAACCGCCGACTCTCCAATCTGTACAACTGCTGTCCACTTTCAACATATCGATGAACGTCCTTTCCTATCAATTCTTTCACATGTCTGTGTAACTGATAGCGATCAAATCCGGTGAGTCTCACTAGCTCCAACGCTTTTTTGATGGCCCTTTCCACCCTGTGCTCGGGCAACACAAGCATCCGGGCAAGTCGTTCAGATGAAAGTCCACAGTTTGACGCTCGTTTCAGAAGGCCATCGATTTCGACTAAGGTAAGAGGCTTCCGGTCACTAGTTTTCACACTTTTATAGACAGGAATTGCAGTTGCGACCCGAGCAACCTGAATCGGCGGCATTGGAATCCGTTTTGCCACCCTAGCATTTTCTTTAAGCAGGCCTTGCTCCTCGCCCTTCCTGCGCTCGTATCTGCGCCGAATCGTAGACAGCGGCAACTGTAAGCAGTACGCCTCTTCCGACGCCCTTAAAGATGGCGCAAGCCGATTCATAAACGAAGCGCCTACCTTATCCAGCACATGGCAATATGACCCTAACGCCGTCGTCTCTTGCTCGTGCCCAACTTTTACCGACAGAGTTTTCAGAGGGTAGGCGTCCCGCCAATCCAATAACCTGTCGGCCTGAACCGACGTTTCAAGACCTTCCGACCCTGCAGATAAAGCGGGCCAGATGTCGCACACCCGGCGCCCTACCCAACCATGACGCAAATGATGGAGCGTGAGATTGTGATCACCCGTACTCCATTTTAGGCAGTGACTCAAATAACTAGCCGCTCGGCTTCTGGAAATAGGCTTTCGGTATTGACCATACTCTCCAGCCATAAGCACCGGAGTTTCCTCGGCCAAGCGAGATGCCGCCAACCGCATCACCGCCCCAACTATCTTTTTTTCAGAATCCAGCAGTACCTCATGTTGAGTAACGACTCGCTCTCCCGCATGTGTTTTGGTTTGCCCGTACATAGACGAAACCACCAGAATAGTTAATCGTTCACAGTCGTCGCTACATTGCACATGATTCCTTCCTACTCGAAGCGCCTCTCCAAACCGCAGACCGAACCGATAGCAGAGGAGTAACAGCCACGCGTATTGAGTACGTACACGCTCTGTAAGCGCCGAATCCTCAATTATATGTGTAATAATCCGCTCGTATTCATTTTCGGCAAGCGCATTCGCGCTAGGGTATTCAGTTACTTGCGTGAGACCCGCTGTCGCCATAATTGCTGACCAGCTCGGTTCTTCTACAGCATATTGGTCACCTAAGAACCGATGAAACTCGTATAATCGCCCCGCCAGAGCAGCTCTGCGTCTTTTTTGTACGTAATGAAGTGCCCTAAGGTAGGAATCTTCGTACTCGAGTTCACTCAGGTATAAGAAATCTTTCTCGCCGGTCACTTCCTCCAACACACGCGCGACCATCTGGATATACTTTTCTATCGTCGAAAACGCTAGGTTTTTTTTCCAGCGTGTCCCGGATTCGCATAAATATACGGCCCACCCCGCCAAGGCCAAACCCAATGAAGACCAGCCACTTTCGACCTCGAGTTCTGCCTTAATTTTTGCCGCGAGAAGCCGCTTACACTTTCTATCTCTTCGCTCATTGCCAGAAAATGGAGCGTTCTTTATCTCTTTTATCCATCCTTTTAAGCACCGACCTGCAAGCCTTTCGAAGCCACCCTTTCCCACTGCGTTATTTTCTATGACAGGTAACCAAACCCTTTCAGATTCTTTCAGATCGTCCTTGTCCGCCCTTGACAGTGCACCATCCTTTCCAATCAACGGAAGCTCTAGCTGAAGACGCACATATTGGGCCAATGGGTAACTTACCGCAGGAATTTCTCCTCTGAAGACAGCAGCTACCGAGCCAGGGAGCTCGATTTTTCCTGCTTGCATTGATAATTTTGCCAGTGTTGAATAAGGCCTCGTTACCCTCACTCCCAGGAATGCCAGTGCGTCTCGTATGGCGCGACGCACCTCATGCTTTGATGTTTCCGAGCTTTCGTGATGACTCTCATACCAGCCCAAGATCAAGCGTGAACTCACTGGATCTGGGAACCAACGAAACACCCCTTCTCTGTTACCCACCGGCAAAGCTATATCTATGAAATGCTCATCACCTAATCGGTAGCTCCGCTTAAAGATGCTTTCAGAGATACCTTCCAACCTTCCTTCAGCCGCAATGCCGCCGAAAAGGGCTGACGAAACCACGATCTCTGCCAATCTCTCAGTGGCCCCAACCCTCTTCCCTTTTTTACCGGCTTGGGTTCTACCCTGTTTCTACGGACGGTTTAAAATCGCCTGAAATTTCATATCTCGCTTAGCGACTCTTCGGCGCATTCTGGGATTGTGGAATCGCTCAATATAGTTAAACACGCCAGCTTTAGCAGCATCCAGTGTCCAGTACTTCGTGCGGTTAATTCGATCCCGCTTAAGGACGCCGAAAAAGCCCTCGCATGCCGCATTGTCGCCGCAATGCCCCACCGCACTCATCGAGCATACCAGCCCGTTTTGCTTGAGTAGCCGCTGATAATCACCACTACGGAACTGACTGCCTCTGTCTGAATGGAGTATCACTTGCGATTCCCCCTGCCGTTGCCAGATAGCCATTTCAACAGCGCGCATGACCATCTGCCTGTCTTGACGGTGATGCATTGACCAACCAACAACCAACTTACTAAACAGGTCGATGACTACGCACAGATACAGCTTGCCTTCACTGGTAGGGATTTCTGTGATGTCAGTTACCCACTTCGTTTCTGGCTCCAGCGCGACGAAGTCTCGCTGCAAGTGATTCTTCACGCCCGGTGGTGTTAACGCAGGCTTTCCATAGTGTCCACGCTTGCGCTTGCGAGGCCATCCCTGCAATCCATTGACAGACATAAGCCGTGCAATCCGATTCTTGCTGGCTGTTTCGCCTTCCTCGCAGAGATCCTCGTGCATCCGAGGTACGCCGAGACTGCCGCCGCTATCGTCATGGATCTCTCGTATGCGCTTAAACAGCCGCTCGTTATCCTTCGCTCGAGGGCTTGGCTCACGGCCTTCCCATGCGTAATAGCCACTGGGCGAAACCGCCAGGCAGCGACACATCAGGCGGACAGGAAACTCTCTGCGACAACGCTGGATCGCCCGGTACCTCAGGACGACTCCCTTGCGAAGAACGTTGCCGCTTCTCGTAAAAAATCCCGCTCCTTCTTAACTCTCGCGAGCTCTCGCTTGAGCCTGGCGACTTCTTCATCTCTGGGGCTGCCGGTCCCGACGAAGGTGTCGGCACCATTTTGCTCAGCTTCGCGCCGCCAGCGAGTTAACAGGTTGGCGCCAATGCCTAGCTCCCGCGCGACTTGGGCGCAACTGACACCTGGCTGGTTAGCTTGCTCAACAGCGCCTTGCTTGAACTCGGGGCTGTACTTCTTTCTTTTTTGCATAAACACTCCTTACGCCCATTATCGGGCTTCTTTGAAGTGTCCGCAAAAACGGGGTAGAACCCGTGTGTCTCTTTCTGCGTTGCTGTCAGGTGATGCTATTCAGTCGTCTTCGATACTTACCGCCGATTGGTTCTGTGAATTTCCGCCCGGTTTTGCTCCGATTGAAAGAAAGCATCAGCGTAACCATGAGAAAGTACTTTCTGCGCTGCAGAAATTGCTTAGTTCTGAAGGCTGCCCGCCGTCAAAAAAAGAAGCAGCACGGAAGCTGGGGGTTTCAGTTGGCTATCTGGAGTACAGGTTTCCTGCTGTGATATCTCGGGTTGTTCAAAATCACCGTGAGTTCGTTGAGAGCCAGAGGCGCGCCCGCAAGCTGGAAGCCCGGCGCGCGGCCTTAGAGTATTTTGTAGCACCTGAGTACAGAGAGGCAGTCAAGTCAAGAAAACAAGCATATCGAGTGTTACGGCAGGAGACAGGGCTGCCCAAATTTATGCTTAAAGACGCCATCAATGATGTCTATGCGTCAGTCCTATAGCTTCCCTCGCACTGCGTCCATATCTCGAACAGTAAATATTGTCATGCGTTGCTTTTTAAGCTAATTTAGCTAAATTATATAAAAAAGCGATTTGGGTATCGGAATGACCGAGACAGATATCTACCAAAGCATCAAGCAGGCCCTAGCCGAGGCACCGCGCAACCAGTACACCTTAGAAATGCATCTGCAGATGATCAAGTACGCTGATTCGCTGAAATCGGTCACCTCCGCAGAATTCTGTGAAGGCGTGGGTTTAAAGCCCAGCTTCGGCACAGAATTCAGCAAAATGCGCAATCTCACTCAGCGTTTAAAGGCGGCAGGGCTCGATACTGACCTGCTGTAAACGCTCTCTTTAGTACCAGAATGTAACGGAAGCCTGTATGGCCATTAAGAAAACCGAGCTCTATTCCTCGTTGTGGGCGAGCTGTGACGAGCTGCGCGGCGGCATGGATGCCAGTCAGTACAAGGACTATGTGCTGACCCTGTTGTTTATGAAGTATGTATCCGATAAATACAAAGGCGACCCTTACGGCATGATTGTGGTGCCGAAAGGCGCCAGTTTCGACGATATGGTGGCCCTCAAGGGCGATAAGGAGATTGGCGACAAGGTCAATAAAATCATCGGCGCCCTGGCGGAGGAGAACGACCTTAAAGGCGTGATTGATGTCGCTGACTTTAATGACGAGGACAAGCTCGGCAAGGGCAAGGAAATGGTCGACCGGCTGCAGAAGCTGATCGGCATTTTCGAGGGCCTGGATCTATCCGCCAACCGTGCCGATGGCGACGACTTACTGGGGGATGCCTACGAATACCTGATGCGCCACTTTGCCACCGAGTCGGGCAAGTCCAAGGGCCAGTTTTATACCCCTTCCGAAGTTTCCTGCATTCTGGCAAAGGTCGTTGGCATTACCGCCGATACTCCACAGGATGCAACAGTCTATGACCCTACCTGCGGCTCTGGCTCACTACTGCTTAAAGCCAGTGATGAAGCACCGCGCGGGCTGTCTATCTTCGGGCAGGAGATGGACAACGCCACCAGCGCATTGGCGCGAATGAATATGATTCTGCACAACACTGCCACCGCCAAAATCTGGAAGGGCAACACTATCTCCGAGCCCCAGTGGAAGGACGGCAACGGCCAGCTTAAAACCTTTGACTTTGCCGTGGCCAACCCGCCGTTCTCCAATAAAAACTGGACCAGCGGCATCAACCCCGCCGAGGACGAATTCAATCGCTTTACCTGGGGCATTCCGCCGGAGAAAAACGGCGACTACACCTTTTTACTGCATATTCTCAAAAGCCTGAAAAGCACCGGCAAGGGCGCAGTGATTTTGCCCCACGGGGTGTTGTTCCGTGGCAATGCCGAAGCCCGCATTCGGGAGAACCTGATCAAACAGGGTTATATCAAGGGCATTATTGGCCTGCCTGCCAACTTGTTTTACGGCACGGGAATTCCCGCCTGCATTATTGTGATTGATAAAGAAAATGCCGCCCATCGCAAAGGCATTTTTATGATCGATGCCAGCAAAGGCTTTATGAAAGATGGCAACAAAAACCGGCTGCGCAGTCAGGATATTCACAAAATTGTTGATGTCTTTACCAAACAACTGGAATTGCCCCGCTACAGCCGCGTGGTGCCGCTGGCCGAGATTGCTGGTAATGATTACAACCTGAATATCCCGCGTTATATCGACGCCAGCGAGCCGGAAGACCTGCATGACCTTAGTGCCCATTTGCAAGGCGGCATTCCTAACCGGGATATCGATGCCCTGGAGCATTACTGGCAGGTCTTCCCTAGTATTCGAGCGACGCTGTTTGCGGCGGATCGAGAGAGTTATAGCAAGGCGCTAGTCAAGGCCAGTGACGTGAAAAGCCGCATTTTGAGTCACCCTGAATTCAAACGCTTTGCCGCTGACAGCCTCAAGCCTTTTGAGGCCTGGTGTCAGCGGGTTGATGTAAAAGCGATTCCATTTGGGAGTGCCGAATCGCTGCCTTCTGGCAATCCGGCTGAGCGTCCATCCACGGACATTAACCCCAAAGCCATTATCCATCGCATCAGTGAAGATCTGCTGGAAAGCTACAGCCAGGTTCCCCTGCTCAGTAAATACGACATCTACCAGATACTGATGGACTACTGGGCCGAGCAGATGCAGGACGATGTCTATGTACTGGCGCAGGACGGCTGGGCGGCAGGTAAGATGCTGAGGGAGCTGGTCGCCAAAAAGGGCGAGAAGCTGAAAGAAACACCGGATCTGATCATCAATAAAGTCAAATACAAAGCTGAGCTGATTCCGCCCGGGTTGATCATTGCCCGCTACTTTGCCAGTGAACAGGCAGAGATCGACCGCCTGCAGACCGAGCTCGATGCCGCCAGCCAAGCGCTGGAAAGCTTTATTGAAGAAAACACCGCTGGCGATGACGGGCTATTAAATGATGCCCTGAATGATAAAGACAAAGTCACCAAAGCCACGGTGACTGCTCGCCTGAAACTGGCTGTTGATGCCGAAGAAAAGGCCGCACTGAAAAAAGTCAAAAAGCTGTTTGATGCAGAAGCAGAAGCCAAAAAGGTGTTGAAGTCTGCTCAAGACGCATTAGACCTGGCGGTATTCAAGCACTACCCACAACTCAATGAAGCCGAGATTAAAGACCTGATTGTTGACGATAAATGGCAAGCTACCTTGCAGGCCAATATTATCGCTGAGATAGAGCGAGTGACTCAGCGGATGGCTAATCGAGTGAAGGAGCTGGAAGAGCGTTATGCAGAGCCCTTGCCGATGATCAGTCAATCGGTGGAAGCCTTAAGCGACCGGGTGGCAGTCCACTTAAAAGCAATGGGGCTGGAGTGGGCGTGATGAAGGACGACCATGTAGCTGAGGTCAGCCCAGCCTATTTAACGGATGGTCATTCCCGCGAAAACGGGAATCCAGTGCCTGTTGGGTATAAACAAACTGAGGTCGGAATTGTACCTGAAGACTGGGATGTTGATTCTATTGGCAATTTGCTCTCGATTACGACTGGGAAAAAAAATACCCAAGATCGTGTCGATGATGGTATCCACCCTTTCTTCGTGCGCTCCCAAAGTGTCGAGCGAATAAATTCATATTCTTATGATGGCGAAGGTGTGCTTACCGCTGGGGACGGAGTTGGAACTGGGAAAATATTCCATTACATCAATGGGAAGTTTGATTTCCACCAGCGCGTGTACCTAATGTACAACTTCGACGACAGGCTTAACGGATATTTTTTTTATATCTTTTTTAGTAATCATTTTTACGACCGAATAATGTCGATGACGGCTAAATCGTCCGTTGATTCCGTTCGTCGAGAGATGATAGCCGACATGGTAATGGTGGTGCCGCCCAAAATAGAACAAACCGCCATCGCCAACGCCCTATCCGATATCGATGCCCTAATCAGCGAGCTGGAAAATCTGATCGCCAAAAAGCAGTCCATCAAAACCGCCACCATGCAGCAACTCCTCACCGGTCGCACCCGACTGCCGCAATTCGCTCTGCGCGGCGATGGTTCGCCAAAGGGTTTTAAGCAAAGTGAGTTAGGGGAGATTCCGGAGGATTGGAGGCTCACTGAGCTCGATTCATTGGTGTCGTCTGTTGAAGCAGGGGTAAGCGTGAACTCCGTAGAAGGAAAAGACATATTTCCTAGTGGCAGAAATGTGTTAAAAACATCCTGTGTTAATAACGGCTATTTCGACGGCACCGAAGTAAAGTCAATTATTCCAAACGACCTCCGAAGAGCAAAGTGTTCTCTTGTAAAAGGATCGATTATTGTCAGTCGCATGAATACTCCTGCACTTGTCGGAGAAGTAGGATACGTCTCGGAAAGTAGTTCAACTACATTTCTACCTGATCGGCTTTGGCAAATGATTTTGCGAGATAACGGAAGCGTGAGTTCTCGTTGGTTAGCATATTTGCTTAGTTTCCCTGAGATATCTCGGCGGATAAAAGAGTCCGCTACCGGTACCAGCGGAAGCATGAAAAATATTTCCAAAAGCGAATTTCTTTCTTTGGTACTTCCATTGCCTGGTCAAAAGGAGCAAACCGCCATCGCCATCATCCTCTCCGATATGGACGATGAAGTTCAGTTGCTAGAACAACGCCTCAATAAAACCCGTCAAATCAAGCAGGGTATGATGCAGGAGCTGCTGACCGGAAGGGCAAGGCTGATCTGATGATTTGTGCGAATTGTATGGTCAGTGAATCCCTGGAAAAATTTGTTCTTGGTCGCGGCAGTATTACTCACTGTGATCACTGTGGTAATGAGTGTAGTGCGGTCGATGATGAAATTCTGGCTTCCCACATAGAAGCCCTTTTCGAGACAGTACTAGTGCCATTTGATGAACTGCCTGAGATGGTGAGAACGGAGCTATTTTGTGGTGCAGATCACCCGCTCAGGGAGGTTTCTGATCATATTGATTTTAATCTGCCTACACATTCTGACGCATTTAACAACTTCCTTGTTGAGCGACTTGAGCAGGAGTTTGTTGCTTCAGATGCGTCTTCGGTAGACAAATGCTTCATGGTCAATGATGGAAAGTTTACCGATAATGAGTTTACTTGGAAATGGTTGCGGTTTTTATCAAGCGTACGGTCTGAGCATCGATTTTTTAACCGATCGGCAAAAGAATTTCTTGATGAGCTCTTTCATATCTTTCTGGATGACTATGACCTTGAAAAGCCTAGTGTCGTCGCAGAATTTGGTTGGGATATCCCGCTTTATAGAGCCAGGATAGCAAGCTCGATAGGTGTATTGAGAGATATTCAAGCTTCGCCTGCCCGCCAGCTTGGTGCGCCTCCCGCAAACATTGCATCAGATCAACGTATGAGCCCAGCCGGAATATCGGTATTTTACGCAGCGACAGACAGGGGGACCTGTATTAGTGAGATTCGTCCTTTGGTGGGTGATTTTGCCGTTTCTGGGGAGTTTCGGCCACTGCGTAAATTGAAATTACTGGATTTGAATAAGCTGCCTGAGTGCCAGTCGGTAGAAGATATTTATGCCGAGAATTATGTACAGCACGCCCACGCTGTTGTGTTTTTCAAGGAGCTGGTATTTCAGATGTCTCGACCTGCCAGAAGGTCAGAGGGCCACCCCTATCTACCGACGCAATTTATCTTTGAATATCTCAGAGTAAAATTTGGCGATATGGTAGATGGCATTGTTTATTCCTCTGTACAGCAAGATCAACAAGGGCCGTGCGTTGCCTTGTTCCCCGAGAAAGGTGGCGTGGCTGATGAGGCAGTCTGCCAGTGGCATTTAACAGAGGATATTTTTGGCGAAGAGCGCCAAGATTCCCTGTTTTTCGTTCCTGAGTCGCTCAGATATCATCGGGTACGGGGTGTCAGCTATGCTCAGGACGAAGATGAGAATGATTTCCTGCTTACTGCCAGTGATGATTTGCTTGAGTTAGTTGGGAGCCGATTTTAAAGCGGCCTGTTTACGAATCAACAACTGCTACCCATTTGATCAAATAGGTGGGGAGATTCCATGGAGAAGTGTATGGACATATGGATATGATACCAAATCGTAGTTTCTACCGGATTATGGCTGGCGCCAAATCAGTCTATGCCAAGCAGTGTTTCGATGAAGGGTTTATCGCTGCAGATTGGAATATCAACCAAGATCTTTCCGGGATGCTTCCCGACGACTGGCGAGAGTTCAATAAGCGCTTTATTCCTGTCTATCTGTCGGCCAACCCAGATAAATCCAAAGTGGCCGCGGGTCTGGCCTGTGGGATGTTACACACTATTTGTAAGGGCATGCAGCTGGGCGATATTGTTCTTACCCCCAACGGGTTTGGGCAATATTATGTGGGGGAAGTGGTGTCGGAGTACTTCTATTTTCCATCACATGATCTATCACATCGCCGCAAGGTAAGTTGGTACGAGAAAGTGCTTTTCAGGGAGGAAATGAGCCAACCGCTAAAAAACTCAGCGGGGTCTATTGGAACTGTGAGCAATATTAGCAAGCACGCTGATGAGCTGGAGCAATTGATTGCAGGTTCGCAACCCCCAGCATTGAGCCACAGCGATGAATCAGTTGAGGACCCAAACGTATTTGCGCTTGAAAAGCACCTTGAGGATTTTTTGGTTGCTAACTGGGAAGCAACTGAGCTCGGCAAAGATTTTGACATCTACTCGGTCGATGGCGAGCGGGTCGGACAGCAATTTCCCTCAGACACGGGACCGATTGACTTACTTTGCGTCAGTAAGGACGGAAAGGTACTTCTCGTTGTTGAGCTAAAGCGAGGGCGGGCAAGTGATGTGGTAGTCGGTCAGATCCAGCGTTATATGGGTTATGTTAAGGAGGAGTTGGCAGAAAACGGCCAGGCCGTTCGCGGTGTCATTATTGCGCTTGAGGATGACTTGAAGCTGAGGCGAGCGCTCAGTGTTACTACTGCTATAGATTTCTACCGCTATCAGGTGAGTTTCAAACTGGTTAAGGGATGAGTAAATACGATCTGGACGGCGATCAAACCCATTTTCAACCGGGCTCAGATGATCGGGTGTTGGCGAATAAGCTCGGCATCACTGACCCTGAAGAAATGGACGATGCCGAACTGCATCTGCTGGAACAACTCTATGAGCGAGTGGTGATGGAGCAGTTGCCCACAGGTGCAATTGATACCAAGCTAATTAAAGGTTGGCACCGGCAGTGGTTGCTCCCGATATATGCGTGGGCGGGTGAGGAGCGATCCGTCAATTTGGCCAAGGATGGGTTTCAGTTTGCTGCTGCGCAACAAATTCCGGTGTTGTTAAAGACCCTGGATCGAGATTTCCTGGCCAAACGCACCCCTTGCGCCAATCTGGATGGTGAGGCCTTGATTGAGGCCATCGCCACGGTACATGTGGAGTTTATTCTGGTTCACCCTTTCAGAGAGGGAAATGGCCGGATTTCACGTTTGCTTGCCGATGTGATGGCGGTGCAGGCCGGGTACGGTACGCTCGACTACTCAAGCTGGGACGCGAATAAACTGGCCTATATTTCGGCGATTCATTCTGGCTTGGAGTGTGATTATGAGCCGATGATGGAATGGGTCGAAAAGGCACTGAGCGCCAGTTAATCGGAACGGTAGATCTAGCTGGCCAGGGTGAGATTGCGAAAGCGGGTGTTGCCGGTTTTGAGTTTGAGCTCCAGCGACTTGACTGACTCTCCGGTCTCTATGGCAGTTGAACTGGCCACGGAGCGATGGATCATCGCTTTGGTGACTTTAACGGGCTTGCAGCGGTAGCGTTGAATTTTCATACTTCCTCGGAGCGACTGCTGTGCGAACAACGAGCAGAAATATTAGCACAGTTGCGGCGGGTATGGTAGGCGCTGTAATCACTGCCTGAGTTTGTAAGCGTTTGTTTTTGATGGTTATTTTAAAATTTTGATACGTGTTGAGTATATGCGTTGGTAGAATGGAGCGGGAACGCTCGCAGAGGGAACTGGAATGACAAAGGTCGGGCAGCGCGAACGGGTGACCCAGAATCGGGTAGTGCAGTTCCTGCAAAAGGAGCTTGGCTACCGCTACCTAGGCAGTTGGCAGGATCGACCCGACAACCGCAATATTGATGTTGCCATTCTTACTGCCTGGCTGCAGAAGCGTGGTGTCAGCGAGGCGCTGGTCAGCCGCACCCTGCGCCAGCTGGATGGTGCTGCCGCCCTGGGTGAGGGGAAGAAGCTCTACTACGCCAACAAAGATGTTTACGGGCTGCTGCGCTATGGCGTTAAGGACAAGGAAGGCGCGGGCGAGTTGAATCAGACGGTATGGTTGGTTGACTGGCAACACCCGGAAGCTAATGATTTTGCCTTTGCCGAAGAAGTCTCCATCAAGGGAGAAAACAAGAAACGCCCGGATATTGTGTTCTATGTAAACGGCATTGCCCTGGGCGTGTTGGAACTAAAGCGCTCGTCGGTTTCGGTTTCCGAGGGAATTCGCCAAAACCTGGATAATCAGAAAAAGGATTTCATTCGCAACTTCTTTACCACCCTGCAGTTGGTGATGGCGGGTAACGATACTCAGGGCCTGCGCTACGGCACTATTGAAACCCCCGAAAAGTATTACCTTGAGTGGAAGGAGGATATCGGTCAATCGTTTGAGCACAAGCTGGACTTTCATCTGAGCCGAATCTGCAACAAGTCGCGATTCCTGCAAATTATTCATGATTTTATGGTGTTTGATGCCGGGGTGAAAAAGACCTGCCGCCACAATCAGTTCTTTGGTGTCGAGGAGGCGAAACACCATATCGCCAAGCGGGAGGGAGGGATCATCTGGCATACCCAGGGTTCGGGCAAAAGCCTAACCATGGTCTGGTTGGCCAAATGGATACGCGAGAACGTCGGTGGCAGCCGGGTATTGGTGGTGACTGACCGCACGGAGCTGGATGAGCAAATTGAAAAGGTGTTTACCGGGGTTGATGAAGCCATTTATCGCACCAAAAGCGGCGCGGATTTGGTGGCAACCTTAAATCAGCCTGATCCCTGGCTGGTGTGCTCCCTGGTACATAAATTTGGTCGGCAGTCTGATGCGGAAAGTGATGCGGCCACCGACGAATTTATCGCGGAATTAAAGCAATCCCTCCCCCAGGATTTTAAAGCCAAGGGCCAATTGTTTGTGTTTGTGGATGAGTGTCATCGCACCCAGTCAGGCAAATTGCATGAAGCGATGAAGGCGATTTTGCCCGAGGCAATGTTCGTCGGCTTTACCGGCACACCGCTGATGAAAAAAGACAAGAAAAAATCCGTGGAGGTATTTGGGCCTTACATCCACACCTATAAGTTTGATGAGGCGGTGGCCGATGGTGTGGTGCTGGACCTGCGTTACGAGGCCCGGGACATTGATCAGAATATCACTTCGCAAAAGAAGGTAGACGAATGGTTTGAGGCAAAAACCCGTGGCCTGTCCCGGCTTGCCAAAACCCAGCTCAAGCAGAAATGGGGCACTATGCAAAAGGTGCTGTCCAGTAAGTCGCGCTTGCAGCAAATCGTCAATGATATCCTGCTGGATATGGATACCAAGCCCCGGCTGATGGATGGCCATGGCAATGCCATGCTGGTTTGCTCCAGCGTTTACCAGGCCTGCAAGGCCTATGACATGTTTAGTCAGACCGACTTGGCGGGAAAATTGGCCATTGTTACCAGTTTTCAGCCTGCCGCATCCACGATCAAGGGGGAAGAAGCTGGCGAGGGGCTGACTGAAAAACTGTTCAAGTACGACACCTACCGCAAGATGTTGGCAGAATATTTTGAACAGCCGGAAGATCAGGCTGCAGGCCGGGTGGAGGAGTTCGAAAAGGAAGTCAAAAAGCGCTTTATAGATGAGCCTGGCCAAATGCGTCTGCTGATTGTGGTGGATAAACTGCTGACCGGATTTGATGCCCCCTCCGCGACTTATCTTTATATCGATAAGCAGATGGCCGATCACAACCTGTTTCAGGCCATTTGCCGTGTTAATCGACTGGATGGTGATGACAAGGAATACGGCTACATTGTCGACTACAAAGATCTGTTCCGCTCGCTGGACAAGGCGATTTCGGATTACACACAGGGAGCCTTTGAGGGCTATGACAAGGACGATGTAGCGGGCTTGCTCAAGGATCGGCTGGAGCAGGCCACGCTGGATTTGGAAAATGCCTTGGAGATGGTGCGGGCGTTGTGCGAGCCGGTGGAGGCACCCCGTGCCACCGAGGATTTTATCCATTATTTTTGCGGTGAGTCTGGTGCCAATCAGGACGAAGTCACCGAAAAAGAAGCGCTTCGACTGACGCTTTACCAGAATGTGGCCAAGTTGCTGCGGGCCTTTGCCAACATCGCTAATGAAATGCCCGATGCGGGTTATACGGGTGCGGATATTGAAAAGGTGCGGGCGGAAGTCGCGCACTATGAAAAAGTGCGGGATGAGGTCAAGCTGGCCAGCGGCGATTTGCTGGATATGAAGCGTTATGAACCTGCTATGCGGCATCTGCTCGATATGTACATTCGCGCCGACGACAGCGAAGTGTTGATGGATTTTGAAGAGCTGGGCTTGATCGAACTGATTGTAGACAAGGGCGATTTGGGTGATGTTCTGCCCGAGAGTATTCTCAACAACCCCGAGGCTATGGCTGAGGCGATTGAAAACAATGTGCGCAAAACGATTGTTGATGAAAATCCCGTTAACCCGAAATACTACGAGCAAATGTCGGTGCTCTTAGATGAGCTGATACTGCTTCGCCGCCAAAAGGCCATTGAGTATCAGGAATACCTGGAGCGAATTCGGGAGCTCTCCAGCAACGTGATACGGCCTTCCACCTCATCGGCTGAATATCCTCCCTCTATGGATACCGGTGCCAAGCGAGCGTTCTACGATAATTTTGGCAAGGACGAGCTGTTGGCGACGAAGATAGATACGGCTATCCGATACACCAAGAAGGCAGAATGGGTTGGCGACCGCTTTAAGGAGCGGGAGGTTGCCAATGCCGTGCGGGAGGAAACCGCTGGCTATGAAGTGGATGTGCAAAGCGTGATGGAATTGGCCAGAGCCCAGAAAGAGTATCAATGATGGCGATGATTCAGATTGGGTCAATCGCCATGCAGCTCAACCGCAAGGCCATCAAGAATCTGCATATCAGTGTGCTGCCACCCGATGGTCGGGTGCGAATTTCTGCCCCTGCGTCGATGACGGATACCGCGATCCGTATGGCGGTGATCAGCCGCATTCCGTGGATTAGAAAACAGCAAAGTGACTTCGCTAAGCAGCCTCGGCAATCTGATCGGGAGATGGTTAGCGGAGAATGTCACTACCTTTGGGGTAGGCGATACCGCCTGAATTTGGTGGAGCGTAAGGGCCGCCATGAGCTCAGTGTGGGGCGCGGGAAGATCCATCTGTTCGTAAATCCCGGAACCTCCCTGGACAAAAAAGGCTTGGTATTAACCGAGTTTTATCGCGACGCTATTAAAGCTCGAATTGCTGAGCTAATGCCTACCTGGCAGCAGCATATCGCTGTTTCAGGCGTCTGCTGGGGCGTGAAAAAAATGAAGACCAAGTGGGGCAGCTGTAACGCTGATGCGAAGCGGATCTGGCTGAACCTGGAGCTTGCCAAGAAGCCGCCGGAGTGCCTGGAATATATTTTAGTACATGAGCTGGTTCATCTTTTGGAGCGCAGGCACAATGACCGTTTTAGAGCGCACATGGATCGATTTTTACCTGATTGGCGGGAACGGCGTGCATTGCTTAATCAGTCGCCATTGGCCAATGAGCGCTGGATTTATTGATTTTTGAGTGATGTTTGATCAGAAAGTGGATGGGTTGAGCCTTCGGTGGCCAACTTATGCTTACATTGAAACCATATTTTGGCCATTTCGGCCAAGTTATGCTTACAAGAACAGCCCCAAAGAGATTAGGTAAGGATGGTGGGCCCGGACAGACTTGAACTGTCGACCTGCCGATTATGAGTCGGATGCTCTAACCAACTGAGCTACGGGCCCTGAGAGGGCGGTTGCCAAGCCGCCATTGATGCCAGCTTTTGACCAAGCGCGCATTATAAAGAGGCCTTGTCTGCAATGCCAGCGACAGTCGTGCGCTGGCGTTATTCTCTGTGTAATTTTACAGCGGTGCTGCCATAATTGGCCTAACCACGCTGGCGCGGAGTCTATTTTGAAAGATCAACAACGCATAGAGAAGGCGTACCTGGACGATGTTCGCCAAAGCTTGTATGCCTCTTTGGCGGCGATGCGCAGCCGCTTGTCCTCGGTGGTTGCTGAGTTGCAGGGCCAACCCGATGTGCTGGCAGATCTGGAGCGCGTGGTCGGTGCTCTGCAAGCGCTGGAGGCTTCCCTAAGCGCTGCTGGCGAACACGATGACGACACTGCCCTGGCGAGGCTTCGCCACGACCAGCGCAATCATATTGGCGTGGTCGAAGGCTACCTTGAAATTGTATTGGATGACTTGGCCGACGATGCACCGCAGGCGGGGGCATTGCGAGAAATTGCTGACTTATCCCGACAATTCCATGTAGCGCTGGAAAAATTTCGCCGCCCCAACCAGCAAAGCGATGATACGGATCCGGTCTCGGCAATATTTAAGAGCTTTCGCCGAGGTTTGTCGTCGGGGCCGCGCAGCGCCGAGCCGGCGACGATTTTGGTGGTTGATGATAACGACAGTGGGCGAGAGCTAATCGCACAGCAATTGCAGCGCCAGGATTATCTGGTGGTGGAGGCGGCGAGCGGCGAGCGCTGCCTGGAGGTTATGCGCAGCGCTCGGCCCGATCTCGTGTTACTGGACCTGGTTATGCCGGGGTTGAATGGCTACGAGGTACTGCAGGCTATTCGTGATGATGAGGAACTGCGACGCATTCCCGTGGTGGTGATCAGTGGTGTGCAGGATGAAGTTGGCGCGATTCATTGCATCGATGCTGGCGCCAGTGATTACTTGATCAAGCCCGTTAATGCCACGCTGCTGAACGCCAGGGTGTCGGCACTGCTGGAGCGCAAGGCCTGGCAGGATCGCGAACGGGAGTATCTCGCCGAGCTGGAGAAGAGCCAGCGGTTTATCCGCAAAGTGTTTGGTCGCTATTTATCCGATGAGATTGTTCAGCGCCTGTTGGATGACAACGATGGGCTGACACTGGGTGGCGAGCGTCGCCGTGTGACGGTGTTGATGGCTGACATTCGCGACTTTTCCACTATTAGTTTGCAGTTGGAGCCGGAGCGCTGTGTAAGCCTGCTGAACAACTATCTGGCGGTGATGACCGAGGTGATCCAAGCCTATCGCGGCACGGTGGATGAGTTTGTTGGCGATGGCATTTTGGCCGTTTTCGGCGCGCCGCTGCGGGAAGATGATGACGCCGACCGAGCGCTGGCGTGCGCAGTGGCCATGCAGCAGGGAATGGCTAAGGTGAATGCGCGCAATGTGGCCGAGGGCCTGCCCGCGATTGAAATTGGCATCGGCTTGAATACCGGCGATGTTATTGCGGGCAATATCGGTTCCGAGTTGCGCAGTAAGTACGGTGTGGTGGGGCACAATGTGAACCTGACCTCGCGTATTGAGTCGTGCACCGCTGCTGGCCAGATACTCGCATCGCCCAGCACCCTGGCATTTAGCCGTGTTGAAGTACTGTGCGGCAAGCGCATTAGCGTATCGGTGAAGGGGCTCGATGAGCCGTTGGAGCTCAGCGAAGTGCTGGGTGTTGGCCTGCCTTATGACCTGTTGCTGGAGGGCAGAGACGAGCCCTGGCACCGGTATGCGCAACCGATAGCAATGCATATGAGCGTGCTGGTGGATAAGCGTTTGGGGACTGAGCGCCTCCCGGTAAGCCTGCACGCTTGTCGCGATAATGCGCTGTTAGTGGCCTGCGACACAGCGCTGCAGTTGCCGGTCGATGTCTGCTTGTTTGGTCCCGACGATACGCTCTCTCTGTACGGTAAGATTGTCGGTCAAGAGGCGGGAAACTACGAATTAAGAATGACCGTTAACCCCAGTTTGCACGCACAGTTGTTGGCGCTGGACAGCCGCGACGCAAAGTAAGCCGATTAAAGAGATGTGATATGGCCACCCTGTTGTTGGTAGAAGACAATGAAATGAACCGGGATATGCTGAGCCGGCGTTTGCAGCGTCGCGGATACGACGTGTTGCTTGCGGTAGATGGCCAGCAAGGTATTGATATGAGCCGGGAGCACGTGCCGGACCTGTTGCTGTTGGATATGAGCTTGCCGGTAAAAGATGGCTGGCAGGTGGCCAGAGAAATGAAGGCCGATCCGGCGCTGCAGGGCATTCCATTAATAGCGCTCACAGCTCATGCCATGGCCGACGACCGGATGCGGGCAATGGAGGCGGGTTGTGACGACTACGATACTAAGCCGGTTGACCTGCCTCGCTTACTCTCGAAGATTGATGCCTTACTCGAGTCCGGCGAATGAGTTTTACACGCCGCCTGACCTTTTCATTCGTCGCAATTTTGCTGCTGTCTCTTGGCAGCGTACTCGTGCAGGTGTGGGGCAACGATAGCCGCCGCCGCAATGTCTGGCTGCTGCAAAGCGTGATCAATACCCAGGCAGAAATGAATGCCTTCAGCCAGCAGCTCTATGGCCTGCAGCGAAAAATGCGCGTGGTGGAAGCGCTTAATCAGTCTGCAGCCAACCAGCAATTGAGCGAAGATGAGCGCAACGAGATCTTGCAGGCCCTTGAGCAATTGCGCGCTTTGCAGCGCCAGCTTAGCCGCGACCTGAAAGAATTTATGCGGCCTGAGGATTTCGCGCCGCTGCGCGTGGATACGCTGTTGGATGGGTGGCAGCGCTATGTGATGGCGACGGAACGCGGTGACGGCGATGCCGAGGCCCTGCAGGCCCCCAGTGAGTTGGCGGAGTATTATCTGCGCATCAGCCGTCAGCTGAGTGAAAACGAACTCCTGCTCCTTATTCGCTCCGATGAGATCAATGCCAAACTGAAAGACATTGTTAGCCTCACCAACAAGGTGGCGCTGGCGGTGTTTTTGCTGGCACTGATTGTGACCTTTGTACTCGGGTATTACATGACGCGCTATACCCGTCGCTCTATCCGTCAATTGCAGAAAGGCACCGCTGAGTGGGGTAGCGGCAACTTTAACTACCGCATTGCGGATATGGGGCATGACGAATTCGGTCAGTTGGCAACCTCCTTTAACGAGATGGCGTCCAACCTGCGCAATGCCATGGCGCGGGTGCGCGAGGCCAGCCGTCGCGCCGATGCTGCAAACCAGGCGAAAAGCGGTTTTCTGGCGAATATGAGTCACGAGCTTCGCACGCCGATGAACGCGATTATTGGCTATTCGGAGATGTTGCTTGAGGAGATCGAGGATGATCCCCAGCTCCCGGCCGAGCAGCTTCAAGCAGATTTAGAGAAAGTGCAGCTCGCCGGTAAGCACTTACTTACGTTGATCAACGATGTACTGGATATATCCAAGATCGAGTCCGGCCGCATGGCGGTGTTCTGGGAGACGGTGGAACTCACCTCGGTGCTGCGCGATGTTGAGGTAACCGCTCAGCCATTGGTCGCAAAAAATAATAACCGCCTTCACTGCAGTTATCACGTGGAAGAAACGCCGCTGCGCACTGACGTTACGCGCCTGCGCCAGGTGTTGCTGAATTTGCTGAGTAACGCTGCCAAGTTCACCCGCGGTGGCGATATTCGCTTGAAAGTCTGGGCGGAGCAAGAGGCGCCCGACGAGCTGTGCTTTGAAGTGTCTGACAGCGGCATTGGTATGAGCCAGGAGCAGTTGGAAAAAGTCTTCGACGCTTTTGTGCAGGCTGACTTGTCGACAACGAAACAATACGGCGGCTCCGGCCTGGGCTTAACCATTTCGCGCAAGTTTGCCGAGCTGTTGGGCGGTAGCCTGAGTGCGGAGAGTCGCGAGGGGGAGGGCAGCCGCTTTTTGCTTAAACTGCCTGTTAACGGTGAGCAAAGCAGCGCGATGCAGGCTGCAGTGGTCGGTGAGGAATTGGCCGATGTGCTGGTTATTGATGACGACAGTAATACTCAGGAGATTGTTCGCCGCCACCTGCAGCGAGAGGGCTACGGTGTGCGCCTCGCTAGCTCCGGTGCAGATGGCTTGGCGCAGGCTCGCCAGCAGCGCCCGGACCTGATTGTGCTCGATGTGATGATGCCGGTTATGGATGGAATAAGTGCAACTAAGTACATGCGCGAGAAACTAAACCTCACCATACCTATTGTGGCATTAACTGCAAATGCTTCTAAACAAGATAAGAGCGCTTGCTTAGAAGCAGGAATGGACAAAGTGCTTACTAAACCAATCAGATTTCATGATTTAAATCGTGCTTTACGTATTTTATTCAGCCAATAAAAAAGCCCCAAATTGGGGCTTTAAAATAAACAATACTAATTTTACAACACCATTGCTGCAACCCAGCCAGCAATCAGTAGTGGAATATTAAAATGGATAAAAGTAGGCACGACAGAGTCCCAAATATGGTCGTGTTGCCCATCTGCATTTAGGCCAGATGTTGGGCCAAGTGTTGAATCAGAGGCAGGGGAGCCTGCATCACCTA